>ERZ1370068.1501-contig-11399_pt1 | contig 102381 bp, 176 predicted proteins | sample MGYA00561227_ERZ1370068 | MGnify/ENA primary metagenome ERZ1370068 (study PRJEB38410, sample SAMEA6850437) | metagenome | study: Metagenomic assessment of the ecological functions of the soil: analysis of the soil microbiota associated with the...
CCAGGAGGCCTTACGCCAACGCCGAGATTTCCTCTCGAGCGCTTTCGGGCCTGCGCAGCGCCGGCAACAGAGACGTAAGTCATGCCGCTGTCTGCACAACGGGGGCGTGGCGCTGACCATCCGATGCGTGCGCTGGTAACCGGCGAGCTTGGCCCTCAAGCCACCATTTGGCGGTTGTCGCGGCCGCGTCGGACCGCGGCCGCCTCATCGGCGCGCGCAAAGCTGCGCGCCGCGAATTGCTGGTGCACGCGAGGTACTAAATGCGTCCTCTAGAAGGGCTTCGTGTCGTCGATCTCACGCGCGTCCTGTCCGGACCCTATTGTACCATGCAGCTCGAGCGACCTCGGCGCCGAGGTGATCAGGTCGAGCAGCCCGGCAAGGGTGATGACACGCGCGCCTTCGCCCCGCCCTACCAAGGTGACGAGGCGGCGTATTTCCTGTCCGTCAATCGCAACAAGAAAAGCGTCACCCTCGACATGAAGAGCGAAGCGGGCAAGGAGGTGCTCGGGCGGCTGATCGACGTTTCCGACGTGCTGGTGGAGAACTTCCGACCCGGGGCGATGGACCGGCTCGGTTTCGGTTTGCTGCGGTGCACGCGCGCGCCTCGCTGGTCTACTGCTCGATCTCGGATTTGGCGCCACGGGACCGCAGAAAGACCGGCCCGGTTACGAGCGTGATCGTGCAGGGCGAAGCCGGGGTGATGGACCTGACGGGGCCGCGTGACGGGGCGCCTTACAAAGTCGGCACCGCCATTGGCGATCCTGGTATCGGGGCTCTGACCGCCTGGCAGGCAGGGCATCTTGGCCGCGCTCTACGCGGCCAAGCTCACTGGGTAAGGGTCAGCGTGTCAGCGTCTCGATGTATGAGGTTGTGGCGGCCTTTCATTGACCTTCAACGCCAGCATCTATTTCGCCACCGGCCAATCGCCTCGCCGTCGCGGCAACGAGCAATCCCACGCATCGTGCCCTACGAAACTTTCGAGGCCAGCGGACGGCTGGATCAATCTGGGGTGCGGGCCAACGATGATCTGCGAGCAACGCCGCAAAGGCGCGGAGCGGCCGGATCTGCGACCGAGGATCCTCCGGGCTGTGGTGAGGGCGTCCGACCTGGCGTGCGCAACCGCGGACAGCGCTGGTGCCCCCTCGTCAGGGCCCTCATCACAGCGGCCTGGCTCGCGATGATTGGATGGGGCGCATGGACAAGGCCACGGCGCGCCGAGCGGCGCCATCCGCACCGTGGGCGAGGTCTGCCGTGACGGTGAGCTCCCCCAAGGCGCGCGGCATGATCGACGCGGCAATGCCGCATCCCAGCGCCGGCACCGTCAAAAGCCATCGAAGAACGCCACGCGCACCTGAGCGCGACGCCGCTCGACGTGCATACTTTCGTGGCACCCCCGACGCTGGGCACACGAAGTAATACGCAACTGGGCTACGCGGCCGCCGACGTTAAAAAGCTGCGCGCTTATTACAGTCATTCAGCCGCACGTCTCGATCAGCCAAGCTGGAAAGCGATGCCATGCCTCTCGGAACGCAGAAGATCCCCAATTGGAAATTCCCGAGATCGAGCAACACCCATGGTGAAAGGACACTGCATGCTCTGCGGCTGGGTTTTACGTGTAGCTCCGACTCCCAAATTGAGCTGAAGCGATCTCCCCGCGCACGTGTATGAACGCGGGCTGGTCGCGCCGCTGACCATGGCGGTGGTCCTGGCTTTATCCGGGTAACTGGCCCGAGGAGCAAGTTGGTGCCTGATCGCCGACTACAGCAAAAAGTGCTGCCGTATGGCGAGTGCAGTATCCTCACCACATACATCGGCCGATCCCGGCGGCGCTGCCGTGATCGGGCCGTGTGGGGCGTCAAGGATCCTTTAGATAAGGGCAAGGAAAAGGGGGCCGTGTGTGCTGTTCGTCGAGCGGCAGATCCTCGACAAGGCGGACGGCGAACTAACTGCCACCATGCTCCTATGGCGATGCCAGGTGGCGACGGCGGCTTCGGTGGCGCTTCTCGGGCCGCAGCCGCTGCCCCACGCGCTTCCCGAGCGCCCAGCGACCTGAGCCTGACTCGTGGGGCGGCGCCCAACGCCGCCCGATTTATCGGCTGCCAGGTGACCGAAACCCGCTGCATGCCGGGATCTGGCGTGGCCGCCGCCAAGGGGGCTTTAAGATGCCGATCCTGCATGGGCTGTGCACTCATGGCGTGGCCGGTCGGGCCATCATCAAGGCCTGTTGCGGTAATGATCCCCAACGCCTCAAGAGCCCGAAGGTACGCTTTTCCTCGCCGGTGTTTCCGGGCGAGACGATCCGCACGGGAGATGTGGCCCGATTGGTGAAAGTGCCCTCTTTCGCGCGTGGTCGAGCGACGTGATCGAAGCTCAACAACGGCCAGGCAACTCTGAGCTGACTGGCGTGCGCCACCGCCATTTCGTTTCGCGCGCGGGCAGGACGCCCTCCCTGATCAGGCGGAGGCCCGGCGCGGCAGCCGTGGCTCCGCCCGGCCCCAGCTTCGCGGCAGCGTCAAGTTCGTGGTCGGGATCGAGCGCCGCCTGCAAGCGCAGAGCCGCGGTCCGCCAGTCGCAGGGCGTAGGGCCCGCCGTCGTGACGTAGCGAGTTTTGTGGCCGGGTGCGGGGCGTAATATTTCCCGCCGTAGCGATCCGCCATGATCAGGCCGGTATCGGCGGGCGCACCCGGCGCGGAAACATCGGGCCGACGGCAAAGAAACCGGTCGGGTGAACTCGCGGTACTGTGGGCCACTTTTGATCGACGCGGAAAATTTTCAAGATAATGACTTGATTTCTGATGTCACCTCTGGCGGCTTCCGACAGGCCCATGACGTTCTGCCCGTCGCCCGCTCGCCAACGTGACCTCGCTGGACTGACGCAAGGCCGTAAGCCTTGAAAAGGCGCTAACGCCCCGGCAGATATCGCGCGCCGTGGCGGGGACTGGATCGCCGCCGCTGGTTTCATCTCAATGGACTGGAGGGTTTCTTATGTTCCGGCACCCGGCATGCCGGCCATACAGTGCGCCGGAGAAACTCATCGCCGGCGCGCAGCGACCACATGAGCGATCTTCTTTGCGGCCCAATGATACCTATGGTGCCGCCCGGCGTCGCGTAGCGGTGAGTTATCGCACGTTTTTCAAGCGTCCGGCAGCAGGACACACATCGGGAGCTGTTGCCGGGAGACGTGACGACTGCCGCGGCGCGCGCCCGTGCAGCCCTTGAAGCATCCGAGCTGCGGCGCGTGGTCAATCCGGCAACGCTGGGTTTCAAGACCACCGAGGAGCTGCAACCCGATCACCGGGCTGGATCGGTCAGGACCGCGCGCTCAAGGCCATCCAGTTCGGCACCAACATCAAGAGCCACGACTTCAACCTGTTTGTGCTCGGCCCGCCGGCCTCCGGTAAGAGCACAGCCGTCAAAGCGCATCTGGGACCGAAGGCTGCCGAGTCCCCGACGCCGTCCGATTGGGCCTATGTCTATAACTTCGACGACCCCAATCATCCCAAGGCCCCGCAGCTGCCGCCCGGCCGGGCGCGCATCCTCGCCAAGGGCATGGTCGCGGCCATCGACGAATTGAGAAGCGTGCTGCCCGCGCTGTTCGAAGGCGAAGACTTATCAGGTGCGGCGGCGCGCCATCGATGAGCAGTTCCGCTCCGGCGCACGAAGAGGCGCTGGAAGCGCTGAACAAGAAGGCGCAAGGGCCAGAACATCGCCATCCTGCGCACCCCGACCGGCTTCACCATGGCGCCGATGCACGAGGGCAAGGTGGTCAAGCCGGAGGTCTTCAACGCTTTGCCGGAAGGCATGCGGCGCGAGATCGAAGCCAAGGTTGAGGCGCTGCAGCGCGGAGCTCGGCATCATCCTCGAGCGTCTGCCCAAAGACCGGCACAAGCAGCGGCGCGTCCGCCTTAAGGATCTCAACGAAGAGGTGGCCAAGGCCGCCATCATCGATGCGATGGATGACCTGGTGGCCGCCTTCACGGACGTGCCGGCGGCCGTCGACTATCTGGAGTTCGGCCGGCCTCAGACCTCGTTCGCAACGTCGGCGTGTTTCTGATGACGGGCGATGAGGACAACGCCATCGTCAAGCAGTCGGTCGACACGGCCCATGACGTGCGTTTCCGCCGCTACATGGTCAACGTGATGGTCTCGCACGGCGACGGCACCTCGAGCACGGGCGCACCAGTCGTAGAGGAGCAGAATCCCACCTACGGCAACCTGGTCGGCCGCGTCGAGCACATCGCCCAGATGGGCACCCTCGTCACCGACTTCCTGCTCATCAAGCCCGGCGCGCTGCACCGGGCCAACGGTGGCTATCTGCTGCTTGATGCGCGCAGTCTGCTGCTTTCGCCATTCGCCTGGGAAGCGCTCTAAGCGCGCCATCAGGCGCGCGAGATCTGCGTCGAGCAGCCGGTGCGAGAACAGTGGGTTTCGTATCCACGCAGAGCCTCAACCCAGAGGCCATTCCGCTGGACATCAAGGTGATCCTGTTCGGCGATCGCGAGCTCTACTATCTGCTGGCCGCGAACGATCCCGACTTCACGGGCTTCTTCAAGGTGCAGGCCGATTTCGACGACACCATTGCGCGCTCGACCGAGAACGACAATGCCTTATGCGCGCCTGATCGCGTCGATCGTCAAGGAACATGGCCTCAAGCCCGTCGGATGCGGCGGGTGTGGCGCGCATCATCGATGAAGGCGCGCGCCTGGCCGACGATCGCGAGAAGCTTTCCATCGAGATTGGGCGCATCGCTGATCTTGTGCGCGAGGCCGACTATTGGTCCGGCCAGGCCAAGCGCAAGGTGACGACGCGCCAGGATGTGGCGCGCGCCGTCGAGGAGCACATTCAACGCGCCGACCGGCTGCGCGGACAGGTCACAGGAGACCATCAATCGCGGTGTGGTTTTGGTCGATACGGAAGGGTCGACGGTCGGCCAGATCAACGGGCTCTTCCACGTGCTCGCAGCTCGGCCCTTCGCCTTCGGCCGGCCGACCCGCATAACGGCTCGCGTGCGTCTGGGGTCGGGCCGGGTGACCGACATCGAGCGCGAGGCAAAGCTCGGCGGGCTCGCTGCATTCCAAGGGCGTGATGATTTTGTGGGGGTTCCTCGGCCGGTCGCTACGCGCTGGACGCCGCCGGCCCTGGCGGCGACCCTGGTGTTCGGAGCAATCCTACTGGCGGGGTCGACGGCGACAGCGCCTCCTCGGCGGAGCTTTATGCATTGTTGTCGGCGCTGGCGGATGTTCCGATCCGGCGAGTCTGTCTGGCGGTCGACCGGCTCGGTCAACCAATGGGGCGGAGTGCAGGCGATCGGCGGTGTCAACGAGAAGATCGAGGGCTTCTTCGACGTCTGCCGGTGCGTGCAGGGCTGCACCGAGCAGCACGGGGTGCTGATTCCGCAGCGCCGAACGTGCAGCACCTGATGCTGCGTGAGGATGTGGTGGAGGCGGTCCGGCACGGGCAATTCGGTCTATCCGGTGGCCAGCATCGACGAGGGCATCGAGATCCTGACCGGCGTCAAATCCGGCGAGCGTGATGCCGAGGGTCGCTTTCCCGCCGGTACCATCAATCGGCTGGTCGAGGACAAACTGGCGGTCTTTCGCGGAGCGCGGCCGCAGCTTTTCCCAAGAGTTGGTGTAAGGCACCCTGGAGGACGGGAAGGCTACCCCATGATCGCGCATGTGGCCTCGAGCGGCGTGAGGACAGCGGCCGGTCGTCCTGCTGCGCTCGGCGCCCGCACGCTGAGCGCCATCGCCTTGAGTGCCGCGATCAGAATTGCGCAAGCCTTCCAGTCGGAAAATCGAAAGCCTCCCTTCGTCGAGAACCAACGGCCGCTTGATTGCACGTCCTTTGGCTTCGTGCGCGGGGTGTCTCTCACCGGGCGCTGGTCGCGAACCGTTTCCAGAGAGGAAATGGCATTTGGCTTGCGGCTGGCCGCCGAATGACGCGCGTCGGCAGGTCGAGAAATTGGCACGACAGGCCGATGTGCCGTTGCGTTCGCGCGTGGTGCGCGACGAACGCTTGCGGGCAATCTCGGCTGCCTGCGCAGGAGTCAGGACCATGGAACGTGGTCGTGTTGGCGGAACCGCTATCGCCGCGCGACGGCGGTTTCTGAAGCAGGTGATGCTCGAGATCGATGGCGCCACGGGCTGGAATCGTCGGCCCCAGCGCAGCGCTGCAGCGGGTCTGCCATTGTTGCCGTGGAGGATACGGAGCGGCTGCCGGAATGCTGATGACGGCCGAGCGGATGGCGGCCGTGGACACCCGGAACCATCGTCCCGCTGCGCGTGGTATGACGCAAGAGGACCAGCCGGCACGCATGGAAGGTCAGCACGCCTGGTGGTCGGTGGCCGTGAAGACGTGCGCATCGAACTGGCCGAGATTGATCGGGGCGAGGCCGCCGTCATGGCCGAAACCTCGCCGGCTGCGCGGCGGCTTTGTCATCGGGCAATATGGTGGCCTGCTGCTGCCCGACGAGGGCGACTCTACGCCCGCTATTGGCAGCGCCTCGAGTGCCCGCTCTTTCTCGTTCGCCAGCGTGCGGCACGCGCGGGCAAATTGCCAGGGACGGCGCTCATCTTCCTCCCGCCGCGCGCCCGCCGCGAATGCCCTGGCCCGCAGCCAGCCAGCCACGTGGCGCTGCCCCGGGGGCCGCCTGCCAAGCCGGAGCTCAGCCGTCAAAGTTCGACGCCAGGTGTGTGGTGCGGGCCGAAGGCCCGCCTTTGCCGAGGAAGGCACGCGAGAGCGCTCCGCCAACTACGCCGTGCGATTTTTCTCGGCGCTGGCGCGGCGGTATCACTCGGTTAAGCCAACCGGTGCCGAAGGTTGGCTCCTGACGCAGGATCGCTTTAAGCTTTGTTTGCTATTGGCAGCGAAATGGAAGGCTTGCCGTCGCCTAAGGAAATTTGACGTGCCCAAGTATCGCAATCTAGGCGTCGGCGAACCCGCGCCGTGGTTTGAAGCGAGGGCGAGCACGCGTGATGCGTTTGCCCTCGACAGTGTTGGCGGGCGCTATATCGTCTTGTGTTTCTTCGTCGGCCGACCCCGCGGGCAAAGCTGGCCCTCGACGTCGCCCTCGCGCACGCGGATCTGTTTGATGACGAGCGCGCTACGTTCTTCGGGGTCAGCATCGATCCTGCCGACGAAGCCAAGAGGCGAGTCGTCGGTCGCATTCCCGGCTATCGCTTTTGGATTTCGACGGCGCCATCAGTAGGCGCTATGGTGCCATCCCACATGATGCGCAGACCCCGCCGAGGCGCAACGCGCCCCTGCGCCGCATTTGGATCGTTCTCGATCCAACCTTTGCACCTTGAAAGTGGCGCCGTTCAGACCGGACGGCGGCGAAGCCATTGAGCTCATCCACTACCTGAAGTCGTGTGCCGCCACCGGGGCGCTTCGCCGGCTTTGAAGTGCAAGCCCCGTTCTGGTGCTGCCAAACGTGTTCGAGCCCGAGTTCTGCGCGCGAAGCTGATCGCCCAATATGAGGCGAGCGGCGGGCAAGAAACAGGCTCATGCGCGATGTCGGTGGGAAAACCGTGCAGCTGCATGACCACGGCCATAAGCGGCGGAGGGACCACATTATCGAGGACAGTGAGTGTCATTCGGCAGGTGCTGCGGCGCTTCAACCGGACGGTCAGTCCCGGAACGCTGGCTCAAGGTCTGTCAATTCAAGGCCTCGCAAATGGAGCGGTTTCTCGTGGCTGCTATCGGGCAGAGGACAGCGGCCACTTCGCTCCTCATCGCGACAATACCACCAAGGGCACTGCGCACAGGCGCTTTGCGGCTTCAGTGAACTTGAATGCCGACTTCGACGGCGGTGAGGTCAGCTTTCCGGAGTACGGACCACGCGGCTTCGCCGGCACCGGCGGGGCCGTTGTGTTCTCTTGCTCGCTTCTACATTCGGTATCGAAGGTGACGCGGGGTTCCGCCTATGCCTTCCTGCCGTTTATCTATGATGAAGAGGCGGCCAAGATCCGTGCAGCCAACCACGCGTTTCTTGCTCAGGAGCAAGGGACAGGCCCTACTTGCAGCCGCTCTCTCCGCGGCTGAGCTCGTGCAAAGCCCGGCCTTGTCCGCCTACTTTTGTGCGCGAGGCTAGCAGACCCGACCGCGCGGGCGTTCTTTCCTTTTTTCTGCGCGCTAGGCGCGCGGGGTTTTCCGAGCTGCGTGAGAGGCGTACCGCGTAGGTGCCACGACTTCTTCGCATTGTTTGCCTAGTCAATGGCGATGATCATCGCCATTCTCACCGATCGGGCGCCGGCGAGAGGTTGCCTCGATCTGCGAGCAGATCGGCGAACGCATCACGCGCTTTGTGGACGACTATCCGGATCGGGAGAACACGTTTGTGGAGCCTTCGGCCGGGAAGCGCCGGCCATCTATGTTCGCCAAGCACGCCGGACGCAGAAGTGGTGACGCCCGAGATTAAACGCCGCTCCCGAGCGCTGTAGGACCGTGCTTTATTTCGAGGGACCCGGCAATCCCCAGGGAGTGCGCCGACCAAGTCTCGGTTCCGCAGTTGTACCTCGAGGCCCTCGACGGTCTCGGTCGGTCGTCGCATGGGGCGGTATCGCACTTTACGGTTGGCCGCTGCCGTAGCCTGGCGAAGACGCCTTTGCAGGTGCTTGAGCGAGCTCCCCCGACGAGCCACGGCTTTTATCAGAGGCGCTGGACTAAGCCATGGTGCCGCGGCTCGGCTGCCCTGGGGCGTGCGGTACGGCGTTTGGTTCGCAGCGGAAGGGCCGGGCGATCGTGCTGGACCCCATCTTTTTCGGTGATCCAAGCCGGTGGCGCCGCTCCCATCTGGAGCCGGCAAAAATCGCGGCCAGCGCAGGTTCGGACAGCTATGGCGGCGCTAGCCTCCGCCCAGAGGTGAAGGGAGCAAAGGCGAGGGCGACGCGGCGAGGCGCGGTCGAAGTCAGCGCAACGCCGCAACCCAATGGACCAGAACCGAATATGAGGCCTGCCCGGCCGGACGAGGAGCAACTGATCGCCAAAGTCCAAAGCCACCGAGGCCGGTCTTGGTAAATTTGGCGGGTGTTGGCTGCGGCGCGAGTTGGCGGGCTCCGGCCAGCGGACCCCGTGCGCCGGCTTGTGCCGGCGTCGGCGTCGTCCTTCAGGGAGAGCTGGCCCATTGCTTCGGATGGACTGTGCCGGAGCTTTGTCATGGTTGTAGAGTGCGACGCGGCGCAACCGTAAACGCCGGCGGCATCTCGTGCGGCCGCTGGCGGCAAGCCCGCGCCAGGCTAAGACGGCCTCAGTTTGCGCCTGCGCCGTCACCGCGCCGATCAAGGAGTGCGATCAGGCCCCGGAGCAGGACCAGCGGGGTTGGTGGAGGATGGTGACGATTTACGGGCATGACGCGCATAACCGCGCTGACGCAGGCATAACTGCCGGCGCAAACCCCGCAATCGGCGGCGCAGTCTCCCCGCCGCCACCACCCACTCTCGGATCCGAAGTGTCGCGGCATAGGTACGCTGCAGCGCCTCGCGCACGTTCTGGCTACCGGTCCCGTCACGAGCAAGACGTTTCGGCATGGCGCGGGAGGCAACAAAACGCAGCCCAAAACGCCTCGATGTGGAACGCCTCGGGCTGCGCGCTACGCTGCGAGCAAGGCGGCGCCCTGCACGGTCACGACTGCGAGGTGCCGGGCCGCAGGCTCCGCGGCGGCCAAAGCCGGGATGGCGCAGGCCTCGAAAGGGCGGTCGATCACGGACGTCGCTGCCCCCGTTGCCTGACGGCCTCGATCGGAATGCCGCATACGCTGGGGCCCTTAGAGCGAGCGGCGATGCGATCACCATCGGTAGAATTCGGGCGCGTCTGCGGCAATTCGAGCAAAGCCCAGCAAGGCGCGCGGCCGACGGTCGTGGCGTCCGTTGCCCTGCAGTAAAAAATCTATGCCCAGTCTGCGTTTTCATGCTTGCTTGCGTTTGTTGATGCCCATGTTGGTGGCAACCGTGGATCGCCTCGTTGGCACATTTGGGCCCACGCCCAGCCGGCGTCTAAGGAGCCGGCTTATATCGGTGTCACCGGACCCTTGACTGGGCAGTATGCGCAGTACGGCGCGCAGTGGAAGAAGGGCTTTGACTACGCGCTCGATGAGATCAACGCCAGTGGCGGCATCAATGGTCGGCCGCTGCAGTATGTATTCGAGGACAGCCAGAGCCGATCCGCGCCAAACCGTCACGATCGCGCGCAAGTATCGTCGCGACGAACGCATCCTCGTAGAGGTCGGCGATTTCTCCAGCGCGCGCCTCGATGGCGGCGTCCCCGATCTATCAGGCGGCCGGCCTGGTGCAGTTCGGCTTCACCAATTCGCATCCGGATTTCACCAAGGGCGGCGACTGCGTCTGGAGCAACGCCGTCAACCAAAAGGACGAGATGCCGTTGCTGGCGGAGCTTCGCGCGCGACCTGCAGCTCAAGACGGCTCGCCGTCCTCTACATCAACAGCGATTGGGGGCGTACCGCCAAGGACCTGTCTGTCGAGGCCGTCAAGAAGAGTGCGGCGGCGAGGTCGTCGGCTGCGAGGGCTATCTGGCCGACGAGAAGGATTTCCGCTCCGCCATCGTCCGCGCTGCGCGGCGCTAAACCCGGACTGGCATCGCGCTGATCTCCTATTATCCCGACGGCGCGCAGCTCACGCGGCAGATCCGCAGCGCCGGGCATGCCGCAGCCGATTATCGCCGGCGGGTCGATCTACTCGCCGAAAGTTCCTGGAACTCGGCGGCGATGCCGGTGAACGGCGTGCTCACCAACGGTGCCGTTCTTCCCCGGCGACCCGCGCCCGGTCGTGCAGAAGTTCGTGCAGGGCTTCAGCGCCAAGTTCGGCTCCCAGCCGGATGCCTATAACGGTCGCGCCTACGACACCTTCATCTTGCTCGCCATCGCGATGCGGCAGTTCGGCGCCGAGCGCAAGGCAAGATCAGGGACGGCTTTGGCCAAGATCAAGGACGTGCCGAGTGTCGTCTACGGCACGGTCACTTTCGATCCGCGCCACGCCGCCGGGTCGCCAATCCGTTTGTCAGCCGGATCACGGTGAAGGACGGCAATTGGGTTGCCTGGGATGGCAAGACCGCCGCGAAGTAACCCAACCACGGCCAAGCTCTGCTGGCGACCTCTGGTGCATGCGAGGGCCAAATCTTCCAGGGGGCAAGATGATCGCGGTGACCAGCTCAGCAGTTCTCGGCCCCTGGCTTCGACTACACCATCAACGGCCTCGTGGTCGGCAATATCTATGCGCTGCCTCGCCGTCGGTCTCGCGCTGATTTACGGCGTCTCGCACCTGATCAATTTCGCGCACGGCTCCATCTACATGGTCGGGGCCTACGTCGGCTGGCTGTGCGTCACCTACCTCGGCATGCCGCTGCCGCCGACGCTGCTCGTCGTCGTGGTTGGCTGCGGTTTGCTCGGCATGTTGATCGAGCGCCTCGCACTGCGTCCGCTGCAGAGCTCGCCGCGCATCGCGCCGCTGCTGTCGACGATAGGGGTTGGGCTGGTGCTTGACCAGGTGGCGCAGCTGCTATTTACGCCCGACCCGCGCGGCATAGCCAGCCAGGTCCCGAGCTGGCGCATCCAGATTGGCGGCGGCACCATCGGAGCCCTCGACCTGTCTGATCGCTGCCATCGGGCTTGCTCAGCGCGTTACTGCTGTATCTGTTCTTGCGCTTCACCAAGCTGGGCTGGGCCGTCCGGGCCACGGCGTTGGACCGCGATGCCGCCCAGCAATGCGGCGTCGACGTCGATCGCGTCAACAGCGCGGTGTTCGCCATCGCCGCTGCTCTCGGTGGTATCAGCGGTTTTCTCGTTGGCATGTACTACAACAGCGATCGATCCCAATATGGGTTATCAGGCCGGGTTGAAAGGTATCGTCGCGCAAATGATCGGCGGCATGGGCAACGTTCCCGGCGCGATCGCGGGAAGCCTGCTGCTGGGGCTGATCGAGAGCTACGGCATCGCGCATTCTCGGCACCAGTTATCGAAACTTGTTCGCCTTCGTGGTGATGGATTCTCATCCTCGTCCTCGAAACCCAACGGCATCTTCAACCGCGGAAGACGCCTGCCTCCTGAGCCGCTCACCGGCACGTTTCATCGCACCGAGCGCGCCGATGCGCCTGCCCGGTGCGGCCTTGATCGCTGCGGGTCTAATCGCGCTGGCATTACCGCTGGTCGTTCGCAACGGCTACATGCTGCAGACGCTCGGCATTGGCTGGCTCTACGCCATCTTGGCCATCAGCCTGACCCTGGTGGCGGGCACGGCGGGCAGATCTCGTTAGGCCACGCGGGCCTGCTGGCCATCGGAGCCTATGCGTCGGCTCTACTGGCGATCGACCTCAAAATACCGGTGGCCGCGGCCATCATCTGCGCCGGCGTCATGACTGCCGTGCTCGGCACGCTTGATCATCTTGCCCGTCGTTCAGGCTGCGCGGCCACTACGTCACGATCGCGACGCTCAGGGGTCGGCGAGATCGTCACGCTCACGTCATCCTGAACTGGGACGGCCTCACGCGCGGCCCCGTCGGGCTGACCGCCATTCCTCCGTTGTCGGCCTCGGTTCGGTCGGCCATGCGAGCGGCACTTGGGTCTATGAGATATCCCTGGCGACTTTGCTGCATCGTTGGCGCTACTGCAGCAGCGTCTGCTCGGCTCGCACCTCGGTCGAACTCTGCGCGCCATCCGCGACGACGACGTGGCGGCACGCTGCTACGGGATCGCGCTCGACCGCTACAAGGGCATCGCCTTTGCGGTTGCCGGACTTCTCGGCCGGCGTCGCGGGCGCGCTGATGGCGCATATCTTCTCTTATGTGAATCACGAGACGTTCACGTCGCACGTCTCGCTGCTTGCGCTGACGATGGTCATCCTCGGTGGGCTAGGCAACGTCGTCGGCGGCATCGTCGGCGCCGTCGCTGCTCGTCAGCCTGCCGGAGACTTTTCCGCGCCGCCGCCGAGTATCGCCTCCTGATCTACGGCATCGCCCTGCTTGCTGCTGATCCGCTTCCGGCCGCAGGGCCTGTTGGGGACGGTGTGAAGGCGCGATGCGAAGCATTGCTCGTGATCAATGGCCGACGCGCCGCTTCGGCGGCGTCACCGCGGTCGACGCGCTCGATCTGTCGTCGCTTCGGGCGAGCTCGTGAGCATCATCGGTCCGAACGGCGCGGGCAAGACCACCGTGTTCAACCTGGTGACCGGTCTCGAATCTCCCGACGCCGGCAGCGTTGACATTCGCCGGGCGCGCCGATCGCCGGCCTCGCGGCGGAGCGAATTGCCGCACTCGGCTTCGCCCGCACCTTCCAGCACGGTCGCGTCTTCGGCAACCTGAGCGTGCTCGACAATCTGCTGGTCGGCGCGCACACGCGCTTGGCGGCGGTGCGCCCGCACGTGGCTCGCTGCTCGGTCCCTTGGCGGAACTTGCGCTGCGCTCGCCAGGCCGGCGACGGTCGACGGCCGAGGAGGCGCTGCTGCGCGGTGAGGCCATGCAAGATCTTGGGCCTGTTCGGCGATCGGCTGCTGCCGCGCGGCCGACAATCCCGCCTTCAGCCTGTCCTACGCCAACCGCCGCCGCTTGGAGATCGCGCGCGCTGGCGCTGCGGCCGCGCTCTGCTGCTGCTCGATGAGCCGACCGCCGGGATGAACCCGACCGAGACCGCCGAGATGCTCGAGATCGTCCGCATCCCTCGAGGGCTCCGGCGTGACTATCCTGCTGATCGAGCACAAGCTCGATCTGGTGATGCAGCTGTCCGATCGTGTCGTCGTCATGGATGACGGATCCAAGATCGCCGAAGGGCTGCCGGCCGAAGTAGCCTCCAACCCGCCAGTGATCGCGGCGTATCTCGGCTCACGGCGAGGTCGGCCGAATGCGAAGGGTGACGAGGCGCCCGTATGAACGAGCCGCAACGCATGCCTTCGAGCGAGCCGATTTTGCAGGCTGGAGCGTGTCAATACGTTCTATGGCCCGATCCAGGTGCATTTTGACCTCTCATTCGCGGTTGGGCGCGGCCAGATCGTCTGCCTATTGGGTGGCAACGCTAGCGGCAAGTCGACAACGATGAAGATAATTCTGGGGCTCGTGCAGCCGCGGTCGGGCACGATCGTGTCTCGACGGTCGACCGATCACGGGATTGCGCGACGCCCCAAATCATCCGACGCGGCCTCGGCTCCGTCCCCGAGGCGCGGCGTTTGTTCGGCGGCATGACGGTGCGAGAGAACGTGCTGATGGGCGCCTTCAACGCGACCGACAAGCCCGCAATCGCTCCGAGACTATCGCGCGCATGATGGCAGTTGTTCCCGCGCTTGCGCCGAGCGCAGCGAACAACAGAGCCGGCACGCTCTCTCCGGCGGCGAGCAACAGATGGTGGCGATGGCGCGTGCGCTGATGGGTCGGCCTCGGGTCATCTGCATGGACGAGCCTGACGATGGGCCTGTCGCCACTGCTCGTCGACCGCGTGCTTGGAGCTAATCCGCAGAGTCAATCAGGAAGGTGTCAGCATTTTCATGGTGGAGCAGAACGCCCACCTCGCTCTGCAAATCGCCGACTACGGTTACGTCCTGCAGACGGGGCGTATCGTGTTGTCTGGGCCGGCCGGCGAACTCATGCATGATGCAAGGATCCGGGATGCCTACCTCGGCGGCGCAGGCAGCCAGCTCGGGGACAGCGATGCAGGTTGATCCCCGCAAGGCGCGAACCCGCGGAGCCTGGCCGAACTCGAGGCGCGGCTCGCGCGCGATCTAGAGCTGCTGCTCATTCCTCCCGCCAAAGAGTGGCTCCAGCCCACCGCGCATCCCCGCTGGGGTCGGTTGCTCGATGTCGCCGTCATCGGCGCAGGCATGGGGGATTGGCGACGGCGTTTGCCCTGAAGCGTTTGGGCGTGTGCAACATGCGCCTGTTCGACCGTGCACCTGAAGGTTTCGAAGGTCCCTGGGTTAGCTACGCGCGCATGCAGAACGCTGCGGTCGCCCCCAGAATTGGTCGGACCGGCCTTGGGGCTTCGCCAATCTCACGTTCCGCGCCTGGTTCGAAGCCCAGTTCGGTATCGCCGCATGGCCGGCCGTGCATCGGATCTCGCGCCTGCAGTGGATGGCTTATTTGCGCTGGTATCGGCGCATGCTTGCCGTGCCGATCGAGAACGAGGTTGAGATCATTGACATTGCCGGTGACCAGACGGCGGTCTGCCTCCAGCTGCGTTCGGCAGTGGGGATCGGAGAATTGCGGCGCGTCGCGTGGTGCTGGCGACCGGAAGAGATGGCCTGGGCGGCCCGTTTGTACCGAAGCTTTTCGTGCGCTCGACCGCGCCCATTGGGCGCATTCCAGCGACGATATCGACTTTGCCGCGCTGCGCGGCAAGACCGTAGGCGTAGTCGGCGCCGGCGCCTCAGCGGTCGACAACGCCGGCGAGGCCCTCGAGGCGGGCGCGGCGCGCGTGGCCATGCTCGTCCGTCGTCCGGACGTACCGCGCATCAATCGGGGCATGGGCATCGGCAGCCCCGGCATGTGGCACGGTTTCAACCGGCTCACGCTGGCGCAACGCTGGTCCATCGTCCAGCATATCGCCGATCATGCCATTCCGCCGCCCCGCGACTCGATGCTGCGTTGCTCTCGGCACAAGAATTTCTCCATCATCGCAGGTTGCACGCCGCTCCGGGTCTGGCTTGACGAGCGCCGCGTCCGACTCGAGACAAGCCGCGGGTCGCTTGTGTTTGACTACCTGATCCTGTGCACGGGCTTCGCCGTCGCTTGGGACCGCCGCCCTGAGCTCGCCGGCCTTGCCCCGTACGTTGTGCGCTGGCGCGATCGTTTCCAGCCAGCAGCTGGCGATGACTACGAGCAGGCCGGATGACCCGTTCCTGGGCGGCGACATGGAGTTCCTGGAGCGCCAGCCCGGCGTCGCGCCCTGGGTGCAGCGCGTGCACTGCTTTACCTTTCCGGCTTTCATGAGCCACGGGCCGCTTACCGGCGACATCCCGGCGATCAGCGTAGGCGCCGAGCGCGTCGCCACGGGAATCACCGGCGCCTTGTTTGCGGAAGACTACGAGCGAAACTGGGCGCGTCTGCTCGCCTGGGATACGCCCGAGCTCAACGGGGACGAGTATGTGCTCGATCAGGACGTTACCAAATTCGCCGCCGATCCGGCGCCCAGTGGAGCCTAACACATGAGCCTTACGCCGACCCCGGATGTCCCCGATGTCATGGATAACCTCGCCGGCCTTGCGGCCGATTCCCGACTTGCCCAGCTCCGGCGCCAGCGCCCCGACGTCGTGCGCAATCTGCAGCGTAGCGACGAGGCAATCTTCACGCCACGCAACGATGGCGGACTGTCCGGTGCAGAGCGCGCCGCGGCGGCGCTGCGCATTGCCGTTCTGCTGCGCGATGCCAGGCTGCAGGAGCACTACCGGGCCCGCGTGATCGAGCATGGCGGCGGCTCGCTGGCCGCGAGCGCGGCCGATCCCTCGACCGCCGGTCGCCAGCCGCGTTGGCGGACCATTCTGGGCCATGTCGATCGCCTGACGACCAACCCCGATAGCGCCCGGCGCGAGCACATGACACCCTGCTTGCGTCCGGCCTGTCGCCGCAGGCCGTGATTGCACTGTCGCAACTCGTAGCCTACGTGAATTTCCAAGCCCGCGTTCGCGCGGGACTGCGCTTGCTTGGGAGCCAACCATGAGCAAGCCAATGCGTGACTTCACTCGCGGCGAGCTGGAGTGGACCCCTTGGATTACCCTGTCGATGCCGACGCGGCTAGCGAAGAGCAGCGGCAGGCATTGAAGATCACGCCATCCAACCGCGCCGTGGGTGCCTACTCGCTGGTGCTGGCGCACGATCCGGCCTCGCTTGCCGAGCGATCCCCGCTTTACAACGGCATCATGTTTGGTGCCCGCGGCCTCGCCACGCGCTGATCGCGAACTCGGCGCGGTGGCGACGTCACAGGTCAATGGTTGCTCGTACTGCGCTTCGGTACACGCCAAGCGCTTCGTCGAGCTCAGCAAGCGGCCCGATGTCATCGACCGTCTCTATGCCGAGGGTTTGCAGGCACAGCTTGATCCCCGCCACAAGGCCGTGACCGATTTTTCTGCCAAGCTGGCGCGAGATCCGGTAGCCATGCAGGAAAGCGACCTTGCGCCGTTGCGCGCACAGGGGTTAACGGACCTTGAGATCCTCGACCTGGTCCATGCCGTGGCCATGTTCTCCTGGGCCAATCGCCTGATGCAGAGCCTGGGCGAACCAGTGCTCGGATGAAATCCGGCGGCGAGGCGACCTGTCGAGCGGGTGCGAAAGGCCAACGGGCAAAGCCGCGAGCATCGCCGCTGGTTGCAAGTGCCCAAATCGTCCAGATCGCCAACCTTCTCACCACAACGTCGCACGACAACTCGAAGGTCGCCGCAATACCTGAGCAAGGAAGCAGAGCAAACCCGCAAAAGCGCACGTGAATGACCGCAACGGCGTCGTTTACGCGCAACGGCACGCCTTGGCGCTCTCAGGCAGGTTGGCAATGGGCGCGCGCGTTCCGGGCGGCGCGGCACACGCCTCGGCGACACCCGTCGATCGGGTTCGTTTGTGCCCACGCCTTTGGCCGCACTGGATTTGAAGGCCCCGCGTCCAACTATCGGACCTGCAACACCAGCTTGCCACGGAAGTGCCGGCCCTCGCTGATGCGCTGAGCCTCGGCGGCATCGCGCAAGGGAAACACGCGCAGCTCCGGCATGCGCACGGCCTTTATCGCGTGGAGCTCCAATATGCGCTCAAGGTGTGCACGGTCGCGACCAACGGCGGGACGCAGCGAGCGCACATCGGAGCGTGGAGAAGGTGGTGCGGTTGCGCCTGAGGCAATAAATGCCGCGCGCCCGCCAGACTTCAGGACCGCAAATGAGCGCGCGGCGACGTCGCCACCGACGGTCTCAAATACCGCATCGACATCCCTTACCACGTGGCTGAAGTCTTCCTTGTTATAGTCGATCACCTGATCTGCACCGAGGCTCTTGACATAGCCGTGGTTGGCCGCGCTGGCCGTCGTTACGACGCGGGCACCGATGTGTTTGGCAAGTTGGATGGCATAACCTGCCACGCCGCCGGCGCCGCCTTGAATGAGAATGGTCTCACCGCGTTGCAGCTTGATGGTGTCCTCGATTGAGACCAACGCAGTTAGGCCGACGAGCGCTAGGGCGGCGGCTTCGGCGTGGGAGAGCTGGTCGGGCTTGCGGCAGAGAAGCGCGGCTTTCCTGCGACCTTCTCCGCGTAGGTTCCATCGCGGCCGGCCGCAAGCACGCCGAATACGGCGTCCCCGACCGCGAAGTCGGTAACGCCGGCACCTCGCGACGCCACGACACCGGAAAAGTCGCGACCTAGCACGTAAGGAAACGTGGAGATCGTCGTGTATGCGCCGCCCTCGCGCACTTTGGTATCGGCGCCATTGACGCTGGCCGCATGAATATCGACCACCACCTGGCCGGGTTCCACCACCGGGTCCGGCAGATCGCCATAGCGTAGAACCTCGAGACCGCCGTGGCGATCCATGATAATGGCCTTCATCGCGGTACCTTTTCCAATGAGCCCATGGCCGCATCCTTGCGGCGCCTTTTTCCCGGCCGTCGCGGGAGACTGTTGCATTGCAACCGAGTGGGAAGCAACGGGCTTCGGTGTGCTGGCCGGAAAGAAACGCGTCCATGCAGCCACCCGAAAGCGACATCGCTAATTGTCCCCGCCCCATCGCGTGGCTTGAGGGCTTTCCCCGTTCGGACATCGGCGTTCGCGGACGTTTCGGATCGGCGCCGCGAAGCTACATTAAGCCATCGCGAATCGTTGTAATGTGGCAAAGCGTCCAGCGTGGCCGACACCCCATATTCCAAGACCTAATTGCAATACCTCGTATCCCAATATATGTGCCGACCAGGCAGGCCAGTCGCCTTCGGCGGGCGAAGGAGCGGTGATGGGGCGCATGATCGGCCGTCAGTGCCGTGCTTCTGACAGGGGCGATCCCCTGGGAGGGTCGCGTGCGAGGATCTGTTCATTTTTGCGACTGCCTTTGCCCGGCATCCTCGTGGGGTGGCCGGCGCCGCACTTTGCGACCTGACTGCTACGAGGGAGGCGCAAGCCGGCGGGCTTTCGGAGTCCGGTGAACAGTCCGCCTATTTCCTCGGTTCCGCATTTGCAGGTTCCGCGGCGGGCGGCGAGATCAGCTCTGTTTTCTGAATTCGGCGGCGACCGCGGCCTTACCTGGCTGCAACACCTCGTCAAGCTATTCCGGCATATTCGCCAGCGGTGATGAAGTCGGGCAAGCCGGCTTGTTTGTCAGCGGTGTTCCGCGGGTGGCGCCGGGCTCACCCCTGCGTCTACCGACATCGGTAGGGACGGTTTTGTCCCATCTTCGTTTGTGACCTGCCAACTTTCTGACCAGGTCTACCTGGGCTTGGGTTTGAACGCGCCCTCTGGCTTACTCACCAAGCCGGATAACACGGCGTGGGTCGGACTCCAATTGCCATCACCTCAAGAGGTCTTCTCGGTCGATATCAATCCGACCATCGCCTACAAGCTCACCCTCGAATTCACGATCGGTGTTGGCGCACAGATCGAATACTTCAAGTTGCGCCTCAATCATGGGCCGTTCGATCCCCTGGTTGGCGCCCGCGCCTTCGATGCAACTGATTGGGGGTAGGCGCAACCGTGGGTATGATTTGGCAACCTCGGGCGACGACGGCCATTGGACTGGGCTATCGTTCGTCGGTGGGCGTCGACGTCAACGGGTCGTATGTACGCCCGCCGGGCTCCTCACTCCACCCGTGTCCGCAAATGCGACCGCTAGCCTGACACTGCCCGATGAGTTGACACTTAGCGCGCGCCAGCTCGTGGGACCGCGACTGTCCATCATGGGCACCGTTGAATGGCAGAATTGGAGCCGGCTGCAAAATGTCGCAGCTGTCGGTTCGGGTTGCGGCGCTACTGGCGTCTGTGAGGTGCTCAATCTCAACTATCGTGACGGCTGGTTTTACTCCCTTGGCGCTGAATATGCGTATAGTCCGACCCTGCTCTTGCGCGCAGGCATAGGCTACGAGACCTCGCCGATCCAGGATCCCACGCGGGACATCTTGATTCCCGACAGCAATCGTATCTTTGTCAGTGCTGGCGCCTCGTACAAATATTCTGAGCAGATAAGCTTTGATCTCGGTTACTCGCACCTGTTTTTCCAGGATGCGCCATTTTGCATCGCCAGCGCGGCCCAGAACGGTGGCACCTCGCATTGCAACGCTGACACACCTCCCGCGGCCGTCTTGCTGCGTGGCAGTGCCGATAACTCCGCTGACCTTGTTGCCGTGGGTTTAAGATATAAATTCTAAAAAGCGGCCGCTAGGTTTTGATCCCATCAGGGCCAACGGGGCATGGCTGACCTCAGGCCTTAGCTGTCGCACCTCGAGGGACGTCTTGGGTTATCTGACGCGTCCTCTCTTCACGTTTTAGCAGGAGGCGGCTTGTGCCGTCTGCATTGGCGCAGGCACCTTGATGCGGCTAAGCCGTGCGTGCGGCAGCAGGTGTAGCAGGCTCGGGTGCCCGCTCCCTTGCCCTGGCAGGGTGCGGCGGGTTGGGCAGACGTGCCCGTTGCGGCTTGTAGCCGAGCGCTATTGCCTTTCTAAGCGCGCCCCTGTCCCGGGCGATGTTGGATTGCTGGTTGAGGATGCGCGCGCGGGCCGATAAAGCAATCGGTTCGGCCGCGGCCCGCAGGCATTGCTTCGCAGTCGCCCTGCCCCCATGCCGCCTGCGGTGCGACGAGCGCAGGCGGCAGCAGCATTAGCAGGATGCGAGAGAGCCGAAGAAACTGAGGAATGGCTGCGGTCATTTCTGCTGCGCCGGTGAGAAAGATTACCCGTCTAGACGGTCGCGGCGACCTTGGCGGCTCGAGCATCCGCCAATGCGGAAACGCAAGCCAATCCCCCAAGTCGGCCGGTGGCTGGCATCGCCTCCTCAGTGTCGACATTGGCAACAAACTCCGCATCATCAACCTAGAGTGTCCGTCGACTTAGCCAGCTGTGGCACCCCGTGTCAAAATTCTTGCCTGGGCCCTTGAGGGCGATGCGCTCTGGGATGGACACGACATCGCGGTTGCACGCCGACGCCGGCGCCAGGAAAGTGTTCGCGGGCTGCAAAGATCCCCACCTTTACCACGGTTCTGTTGCGAGCGCCCGGGCTCCAGCTTCGGCGTTACCGAATTTGGCCAGCCATGCTCGCGCGGACCAGGGTCGCCCGCCCCTTGGATTAGGTTTCGGCCCGATGTTGCGGGTCAGCGCTGCTGAACGGATTTGTGCTGCCGTAGGGCTATCTCGATGATTTTGAGCCAAAGCAGGGCGCCAGCCTGGTGCTCCATAACAGGGAGACCACGACTTGGCCGCCTCTGCGCAGGCTCGAGGAGGGTACTTGTCTTGTTGGCAGGGGCTTGCCGATGACCATGGAGCAAGCACCGCGATGGGCTTCCAAATAAAAGGGGCGCCACTTTGGTCTACTGGCTGAGCTTCGCCATCATTGTCGGTCCCTTCGTTGCCGCGGTGGGCGCACTACAAGCTTGGTGGCCTCGCCGGCCAAATCGCTCGCTCCAGGGATCACCTCGCAAGCCGATGCTATCGGTGTGTGCGGCTGGGGACTATTTCCGTTCGGCGCCGAGCACGAGGGTCCAATAGGGGCGGCCGCTTGAGTTCTTGGCCATGGCGACGCCAATCGCCGTGACCTCGGGACGCAGCAGATTCTCACGGTGACCGGCGCTTCCCTCCCAGCTTTGCATCACGTCGCTGAACGATTTCTGCCCGGCGGCGGCATTCTCCGAGGCGATCTTGGCGCGATAACCTGCGCGCGCGGCGCGGTCCTTGGCTAGCGATCCGCCAGGCCCGTCATGGCCGATCCAGCTTCGCTTGGCCTGAGTTTCAGATTGCATCGCGGCGGCCTTGATCAGAGCGCGCGTCGAGGCACCACGGTGCCTCGCCCATTCTTGGTCCGGAACGCGTTGACCGCGGCAAGCGCGGCTTCGGGGTTGAGCGGCTGCACGGGGCGCGCGGCATACTCCTGGGGACACGAAGGTGACGGAGCAGCCAGCGGCGATAATGCATGGTAGGCGCCATTCCGCGACGGCCGGCGTTGCCACCATCCCGATCAGGGCGGCCGCCACGAGGGCTCGTTTGATCACCCCGTTCCCTCCTGTATCCCCGTTCGCCGATACTGACGGGCATCGTCGCTCGTACGCATGAAACCCATCAGGGACACGCGCGTGTACTGGTCGGAAAATGTGCCTCGAGGGACTCTACCCGCCGAGGCGTCATTCAGGAGATCAAGGATGTCCTCGATCAGCCAATCGTCAATCTCCGCCTCATCCATCGCCAGGTGCTGTCGGTTTGCTGTGGTGAGGCGCCCCGGAGATACAACTCAGGCTTCGGGAGCGGCGAAGCCGTCTCCCAGCTCCGCGCCTCCATGTCGACATGACTGAACTCGGCTGACAGAAATAAGGCGGCATCGCGGGCAATGATGCCCGCCGCCAGTCGGCCCGTCGCGCACGTCCGAGCGAGGTGCGCGGTCGATCGGTTCGACGTTGCCAGATGTCCAATCGGTATCGCTTGGTCTGCTGCAGGGGCGTGCCCGTCGCCGGGAACGTTTCTTCCGGCCCGCAACCGAAGTAGCCGATGCCGCTTGAGGTGTGCAGGCTTGCCAAGGCGGCGTGCACACGTGACCCAAGGCTGCAGGCGGCTGGTTGGCGCGGCATTAAACCTCGGCGCCGCCTTCGCAGCGAGCGATCTACCTGATTGCTACAACCGTGCTCTCTGGTCCAACGAGATGCTCAGAGCGTGTGGTCTTGAAACCAGCCTGCCGCATCCACTCCGCGCATTCGGCGGCCGCATAGTCGGCACCTCCGGGGTCTCGATCAGCATGTTAAGGCTCATCAGTAAGCCGAATAGGTTTTGACGGCGATCGTCGTCAATGATGGTTTCGTAGACGATCAATGCGCCGCCACGCGTGTAACGCCGCGTAGGCCTTCTCAATCAGAGCCTTCTTCTGCGTGGAGATCCCAATCGTGCAGGACGTGCCCCATCACCAGCACGTCGGCCGACGGCAACGGATCGGCAAAGAAATCGCCGGCCTGGAAGCTGATGCGGCCAGGAAAGGCCATGCTGACGGACGTATGCCTCAAAATACGCGGCTGAACTGCTGGAAGATCAAAGCCCTGCCCTCGCGAGATGTCGGTGCGCGAGCGCCACCTGGACAGGCCTTTCACTTCAGAGGATTGCCATTTTGAGGGCACGCTCCTGCGCGCTTCCACGGAGTTTCCACTATGCGCCTGCGGTTCGGTGATTGCGCGACTGACGTAGAGCGGCGTGAACTGCGGCCTTCCGGCACGGCCGTTGATGTCGAGCCGCAGTGTGTTCGATCTACTTCTGCCATCTGAGCCGAAATCGCCACAAGTTGTGAGCAAAGAACAGCTTTCGCGGCGGTTTGGGAGGGCCGCATCGTATCCGATTCGCCTTGAGTACGCGCATCTGTGCCGCGCGTCACGCCATCGGCGACAGCGGTGAGCGGCAGCAGCTCATTCAGACGATCGCCCGACGTGGGTTTAGGTTCGTGGCCGAAACCGGAAGAAGTGATAGCCCAAGACGCGTCTGTCGCAGTGCCCGAGCGCCACATCGATCGCGATCATGGCATTTGCGAACATGAGCGACGATCCGGAGCAGAGCTACTTCGCGGAAGGTATGGCAGAGGATCTGATCGCGAGCCTGTCGCACATCCGTTGGCTTACAGTTATCGCGTAACCGTCTCTTACAAGGGCGCAGTGTCGGACGCGCGCCAGATCGGTAGGAGTTGGGCGTTCGGTACATTTCTCGATGGCAGCGCGCGCAGAGCCGGTGACTTGGTACGCATCACAGCCCAACTGCTCGAAGCGGAGACCGGCGCACATTTGTGGGCTGGCAAATTCGATGGCGACATCAAGCATGTTTTTAGCCTTCAGGACCGAATCACGGCCAGCGTAATCGGGGCCATCGAGGCCGAGCTTACGCAGTCGGAAGTCGAACGCGCACGAAGAAAACGTCCCGACGATCTCAATGCCTATGAGCCTCTGTTTGCGTACGCTGCCTCACGCCTACGCGAACACTCGCGAGGGGGCGCACGCAGGCGATCGAACTCCTCGGCAGGGCTTATGATCGATCCGGCCGAAGCGCACGGGCTGGCAGCGTGGTATCACATTCAACGAATTTGGGATGAGTCGGCAGAATTGTCCGCCGATCTCGCGAGCGCGCTTGCGCACGCGAAGGCTGTCATGGCGATCAGAACGGACGATGCGTCTACGCCAGCGTTTGCCGCCAAGGCCTATGCCAGGGCAACCCGGGATTATGATACCGCAATACAGATGACCGAACATGGCGCTGGCTCAAAATCCCAGCAATGCCCATGCGCGCGGTGGGGGCGGTGGTCAACACCTGGGCCGGACGCCACCGACCAGTCGATCCGTCTCTCTGAGAGGGCATTACGTTGCAGTCCTTCGATCCGGTGCGGCATCAGCGGTTGCTGCGCTGGCGCGTGCCAAGCTGTTAAAGGAGACGCCGACGCCGCCCCTGATCGCGGCACGGCGCGCCGCTCAAGCGAGTCCTGGGCACCTGCCTTCGCTGCGGCTATGTCATCATTTCCCTAGTCAGGCTTGTGGCGCAGGCAGAACTCAGGACCTACGATTGGACAATTGCTCACGAGCTTCCCGGAACATTCGGTTGACGAGTTTCTTATCGCACTGCAACCTTTGAGCCGTTCACCGCCGAGCTGACTGCTGCCGGATTACCCACATAGACTGGTTGGAAGTGACTTACGCCCTGGCATTAGCGGCCGCCTTCTGCGCTGCAGTATTGCGGTCTGCCAACTGCATCGGAGGAACTGGGAATTCGACAACCCCGCCCGCCCGGCTCGGCTAACTAAGTGTCGCGCGCTTCTCGTTTTAAGAGTTCACGCCGTAGTAGGGTTGCATCATTTGCCGTGTGTTGACTGAAGGCCATCACCGCCACTCGGTTTGCGGCAACTTTCGCGTGCGCCAGGACCTATTCAGAGCCGGCGCGCCGTCAGCCGCGCTGAATTCCACCGCAAGCTCCTGCCTCGCTACATTGCAATCGACGCGCCATGCCATGCATTATCGCGTTCGAACGCCCTCCTCGACGATTTGCACCGCGCGGGACCAAATCCTGCTGTGCGCGACCCTGATAAACACCGTGCAGCAATACCAGGCGCGCGGCTTGGCACACCCACATGGGGACGCCGAGCGCCTCGCCCTGCTCGATGGCGAGGTCAACGTCCTTCATGAGGATTTCGAATGTGGCACCGAATTCGAAGCTGCGTGTAATCACGGCGCTGGGGAACAAACTCATTGTTGCGGGAAGTTTCGGCCGGTGCCATTGTTGAGGATCTGCAGCATGGCATCGGGTGGAATGCCGCCCTTTGTGGCCATCGTCATCGCCTCCGATGTCGCGATCAGCGACACGGCGAACAAGATATTGTTTGTCAGCTTCATGATCTGAGCCGCCGCCGGGTTTGTCACCCGCGATCACCACGGTCGGCCCCCAAAGACGGAAGATCGGCGATCAGTTCCGCGATTTTTGTCGGATTGCCTGAGACCATGACGGCAGTCAGTGGCGGCCTGCGCTCCCGTCCGGCCGCCACTGATGGGCGCGTCGATCAGCATTGCGCCTGCGGCAGCGCGGGCTTGCGCGATCTCGGTGATGAAAGGGCTGCCGACCGTACAGGTGTTGACGACGGTCTTGGGCGCGCTTCCGGAGAGCAGTCCCGCAGGTCCGGTTGTAGCTTGGCGAAGCACGTCGAGCGTCGGCAGCGAGACCACCACCGTGTGCACAGAGCATCAGCCAGCTGCTTCGGTGAGACGGCACGCCGTGCCTGGCGTTCAGCGAGTAGTTGCATCGCATCCTCGCGCACATCGCAGATCCAAAGCTCATGCCCCGCATCGAGGTAGTTTTTCGGCCGTGGGCTGACCCATGTTACCGACGCCGAGGAAGCCTATTCGCATGGGGATCTCCGTGAGACCTTTGCAACGTCTTTCGCTCTTCTTCAGGCCTCGTCTGGGGCGGTCCTCTGTGCCGCGCGGGATCGCCGGGATATTAGCGAAATGGTCACGCCACCGCCGATCAGGAAGGCTTGGTAGTGGCGGTCTGTCTGGACCATGAGCGAGGCGCGGTGCGCAGCCAACTCAACCAGGCATTGTAAGGTTTCGCTCAACCGCCACGACGCAATCGCCGCCGCGGCCCCTGCGCTCTGTGTTCGCCTCGGCACGAGGCCGCCCGTGATCTGGGTGTCAAGCCGTACAGTGGCCTTCTGCCTCGGCATCGGCTGTACTCGGCCCCGCGCGAGGCTTCAGAGACGGGTGCGCGTTGGTCGCGGCGGCTGCCGGCGACCGCGCTTGCGCCCCTGCCTGAACTCCAGCGTTCTCAACCTGGTGCTCGGCGGTTCGTTGGTGCCTGGCGCCCACCCTGGGGAAACGCGAACCAGGGCTGGCGGTTCAGTCTCGCAGAGCAACTTTCGTAGTTTATCGACAATATCAATGAGTTGATGCAATACATTTAACCGCTGCGGGCCGGCAGCTAACGAACCTTCTGCAATATTGTCGAAGCTCATCAAACGGGAAAATGGTCAAGCGGACACCGCGCGCAATGGCTTGGGAACGCTAGAAGGGCACGTTCGACGATGAACCCTGCCTCGCCGGAGCGAGCGCGCGGCTTGGTATGAGCGGTTTCTTGATCCATGTGGCGCCGCCGCATTCTGCCAAACTGCCTTCCACGGTGCGGACCGATCCAGCGCGCGCGGTTCGCGCGAGATGTCGCCGAGGGTCCGCGCATTTTACCAGGCCATGCGCACGGCCAACGCCACCTTTCTGCTGACACCGTCCCACGCTTGAACGATGCGAGAGTTTCTACGATGCTCCCTGGATGCGTACCCTGGCCCGAAGACCTTGCCCGCAGCTATCGTGAGAAAGGGTATTGGCGCGACACTCTCGTTACCGCACTACTTTGCAAACCTGGTCGCGGCGACACCCAAGCGGTTGAGCAATAATCGACGGCGAACGGCGGTTTACGCTCGAAGACATCTGGATCCGATCGTTGCGGCTTGCCGCCAATCTACAGCGTCGATCTACGCTCGCGCCAAATCGCTGAGTCTTCCAGCTTCCGAATAGCGCGGAGTTCCTGATCACATTTCTTGCATTGACGCGACTTGGCGTTATTCCAGTGCTGGCGCTTCCTCGCACCGGCAAACCAGAAACTCTCGCACTATGTCAGGGCCTCAGGAGCATCTCGCCCCTGTTCATTCCCGACCGCATCCGAGACTTCGACTTCAAAGCCATGGCCAGGATGGTGCGAGAGGACATCTCCTGCTTTGCGCAACGTGTTCGTGCTTCGGGGCAAACACGACTGATAAGATGTCGCTATCGGTTCTGATCGACTCGGACCCGCCAGCGACATCGGTTGCCATTGCTACCGACATGCCAGATCCATCCGACGTCGCATTGATGCTGCTGTCGGGCGGGACTACGGCGCTTCGAAGCTCATTCCTCGTACCCACAATGACTATGTCTACAATTCTCGAGCAGAGTGCCCGCGTCGCGGCTTTGGTTCCAGACCGTTCAGCTTATTGTCCTGCGCTCTGGCGCACAACTACAATCTCGGTTCGCCCGGGATGCCTCGGTGCCATCGCCAGCGGCGGGCGGGTTGTGATCGCGCCAAAGGCGGACCTTCGACTGTTCTTGCACTTGTCGCAAAGAGCGCGTGACCACGATCCAGCGGCCGTGCCGCTATTCGTCAACTGGTTGAACGACCCCACCAGCCAAGTTCGACGTCAAGCTCGCTCGAGGACCGTCCAGAACGGAGGTGCACGGTTGTCGCCGGAACTCAGAGACCGTGCGCGGTAAGACGCGCTCCATTGTCTCTACCAGGAAGTCTACGGGACAGCCGAGGGCTGCTCAACGGCGTCGCTCGATGACGATGACGAAAAGATCCTAATGAGGCTCCGGCGCGCCGATGTCCTGACGACGAAATCAGGGTCATCGACGAAGAAGGAAGAGAAGTTCCCGACGGTGAGAAGGGAGAGCTGGTGACCCGGGGCCTCTACACTATTCGCGGCTACTACAATGCTCCCGATGTCAACGCCCGAGCCTTCTACGCCGGACGGCTTCTACCGAATGGGGACGTCGTCACCAAGCGTGGCCGCCACGTTCATGCAGAGGGCCGCAAGGGAGACCTCATCAATCGCGGCGGTGAGAAAATTAACATCGACGAGGTCGAGAATCTGATCCTTAACATCATTCGGTTCATTCGGTAGCGCTCGTCGCCATGCCGGATCCCACGCACGGCGAGCGCGGCTGTGCCTTTGTGGTCCCTAAACCCGGCGCCGCTCTCACATTCGCGCACTTGACCGAATTCTTGTTGGCGCAGAACGTTGCAAAAATTCAAATTGCCCGAGCGGTTGGAACTCCTTCCTGAGTTTCCGGTGTCCGGCGCCGGCAAGATCATGCGCCGCACGGCTTCGTCGAGATGATTGAGGTCGAAACTCAGCAGCGAAGCAAGTCGGTCTGAGCCCAGTCCATCGAGCACCGCTGCTATGACATTTCCATGCACTGAACGCATCGATCTCGAGAGGGGGCATGTCGGCGGGCGGTCGCCGCATCATCCGCAAGGAATAGCGGTACGATCGGCATTTCTACCAGACGATGGCTGCACAGCGACGCGTCTGAGGCAGCGCGGAAGCGAAAGAAGCCTCGATCCGCGAGCTGTGCTGGCGGATGATGCTCCCTGCGCCAGCCAGGCGCAAAGCCGCCAATTGGCACAGAACAGGTGGGTTCGTCAGCTGCCATCTGCGCGATTCCCCTTTGCAGCCCAGATTGATAGGCTCAATCACCCAGCCAGGCGCAAAGAGGCGCGCGCCTGCTGTTCGGCGCAACACATTTCCGTGGGAGAGTCACACCGTGTCAAGGGGAGAGTGGTTCTGTGGCGGTCCATGTATCATCCTGCAGGCCATGAAATGCTAACTGATGGTGGGGCAGACGTCGTTGTTGTCGACAGTAACAATACGGCTGAGTTAAAGCGAGGTCCCATGCATGGTGCGCGCGCACTTTGGGTCCGCACTCTGAGCGTGTAACTGCGGACGTGCTTGATGCCGGTAAAGACCTTGTGGTCGTATCGTCGTCCGGGTTCGGCACCGACAACATCGATATTCCGGCCGCAACTGAACGCGGCATCCTTATCGTAAATCACCAGGGCTTCCGGTCGCGTGCCGGTCTCTGAGCATACGATCATGATGATCCTGGCGACCGCCAAACAGCTGGTATGGGGTGATAGAGCCGTTCGGGACGGATCGGCTTGGAGCATGCGGTCTGGTCTGCAAATTACCGAGCTCGAAGGAAGGACCGTCGGCATTGTCGGCGTCGGGTATATCGGCTCCGAGGTCGCGCGCAAGCTGAAGTACGGCTTCAATTGCCGTGTTCTTGGCTATGACCCGTACGTCAACCCGCGGCTTGCGCGTTTGGCCGGCATCGAAATGATCCTGACCTTCACATGATGCTGAGCAAGAGCCACATCCTCGTACTTCGTGCCGGAGTTGACCCTGAGACCCGCGGCATGATTGGGGACATGAGTTGGCGTCACTTCTGAAGGGGCTATTGTCGTCAATACTGGGCGTGGCCGGGTTCTCGACTCCTCGGCCTTGAACGCCGCTCTCGATAGCGGGCATCTCTTCGGCGCAGGATTGACGCGTTCTATCCCGAACCGCTACCAAGCGATCATCCCCTGTTGACAAACCGGAAGGTCACGCTTTCACCGCACGTTGCCGGCGCGACGGTCGAGGCGTCACTGCTGCTCGCCCGTTCCGCTGCCGAGCAAATTCCCAGCCGCGCTAGGCGGGACAATGCCGGCGTTCCCGATCAATAGGACGGCTGGGAGGGAGCGCGCTCGCGTCGCCCGCGCCAAGCATGAAGGGGGAAGTGCACACGTCGTCGAGGGGCAAGGGAAGGCGCGCGGTCCGTGACAGCGATTGCGCACCAATTCCTTCCTAGAGCGTAGGATTTCGCTGGCACTCGCACGGCTTAGCTAACCAGCTACGCCCACGCATGGCGGATAGTGAGCGCATTTCCAGACCCTCGGTGCGCATTATTTGACAACTTCATAAGTCAACAAATCGACGGAGTCTCGAGCCGCTGTCGAGCCGAGTAGAGATGCCTTCGGGTTCGGCGTCTCGAGCACGTCGCCGGTCAACCGTTCTCCATCGATTATCTCGGCGAGCACCCGAACTCCGCCGCCCTGTTCCACGAGGCCATGACCATGGTTTCTCAGAGCTGGAAGCAGCGGCCATCATGGCTGCTTATGATTTCCTTTCACAGTCGACTCAATGGTGGATGTTCGAGCGGTGGCTCTACCTTCTCAAGAGCATACCGCACAACTGGCATGATCTTCAGCTTTCGCAGCGGCAATCCTCAGAAAATGCCGCGACGCCAGGTGGCAACAGATGCTCGTTTTCTCGTGGCAGAGCGTGTGAGATCCCATCGGGGAACGCGCCATCGGAGGCAAAGCGTCGTCGAAGTCGCCCGAGCTCGGCAGTCTGCGCACCTCTCCACGTGAGCGTGAGGCATGGGCGCGAGGCAACTTCTGGCGCAAGGCCACGATCAATCGGACCCGCGGCTAGCCGTGAGCGCGGCTCCCTCCTCGCCGCCGCAAAGACGTTCATCCACGATGCGCTCGGGGCGGGTTATGGGGTAAGCGTTTTGCATCATCTTTGGGCTCGTTATGAATTGCCAGCTACGCATCCCCGTGCGCGAACCTCGGATGAGGAGGTGTCATGGCGGAAACGGTGCTCAGGGATTTCGGTGAAGAGATCGGTATAGCGCCGCGGCACGGAGATGTCGCTCAGCGCGCGTACGCGCCCCGCGGCGTCGCTGCGCACGGCCACCAGAAAGCTGCCTCCGGAATTAGCGATTTCCTCGAGCGCGACGTGCATTCGAACCTCATCATCGCCGTAATATTTCGGCGCAACCAGCCGCTCCGCTGTATCCGCGCCGATCACAAACGTGGTCCTCGGAAACAAGCGCGACTTCTCGACGAAGGTGGGCGCTCGCGTGAGTTCGACCGGCGACTTCCAGGCGAATTGCGCGAGCCGGTGTCTCACCGTCTTGCCCGCCAGCGGCGGCTTGTCGACGTTCGTGACAGAGATTTCGAACGCCAAGGGCTGCTGCCTGAGCTCTTCGGCGACCCGCGCCAGCAACACATGTCCAGCGTGCACCGGGTTGAAAGAACCTGGCAACAGCACAGGGGCCGCGGCGCCGACAGGATCATTTGGCCGTCGGGCTGGGCGGTGACGCGATCGAGCTCGCCCGCCAAGAGCTGATCGATGGTATCCACGGTCGCGACGACCGTCTCCGCAAAATGTTCATCCGCTTCGAGCAGGCTGCGTGGCGACGGTGCGGCAATCCCACACGCGTGGGCTAGCCACAGGACGATCGCGCGCGAAACGAGGTCTTCTTCAGCGGCGCGATCACGTCGGCCCTTGGCCATCACGCCCGTGCAGTGCGCGATGCGGGCAGAGTTGGCGAATGCGATGTGAAACCGATGCTCGCCTTTACGCGGGCGATCGCTCACCAGTGCCGCCGTCGCGCCGAGGCCAACCAGATCGGTGCCCGCCGGCACCAGCCTGGCTGCGCGTGCCCGCACGCTCCGTGCCATCGCGATTGCGGTGTCGGCACTGCATGCCTGTGCCGGTGCAAAGCCGAGAAACGTCGCAAGCGCCAGCGCGTCGTAGGGAACCTGCGCCTCGATCAGCAGCCGAGAGCCCCCGGGAACACGAAGCAACTCGCCGACCGCCCCACTGCCGCCCCCGGTGATCGCGAGTGCAGCCTTGCGGCCGGACGCGTGTAATGCGGAGATCAATTGTTGCCACGCAGCGTCCGACGGGCTCATGGTGCGTGTGTGGTCCGAAGCTGACAAAGTGCCTCGCGGATGGTGAAAGACAATTCGGACAGAGTCAACAGACTCTGCTTAGCAGCGTAGAGCGCGCCCCGTCCTATCGCGCTGGAACCATGGGGTGAATCGGTCACCGCCCACACGGCGTAGAACGCGAGCCAGTTAGGGAGAAGTTCAAGGCGGCCGCAGGTGATTGGCGGTGATACTGAGCCTATTGAGAACTCATTTTCAAGCAACCGGCGCGCTCTTAAGATCTCCAAGCTCATCGACCTCGAGTCCGCCAAGTAGGGCACGTTGGCCATGCGAACCGCAGCAAGCGCCACCGAGCGTCTGAGTTCAATCTTGTTGCGGACGTCCTCAGCACTTACGACTTCTCCACAACTGCAAGGATATTGAACGTCGGCGGCGGGGCCGCCCGCTGCTCATCGAAAGCTCTTACGCGCATCCGGCCTTGACCGGCTGCCGTTGGATTTACCTCGCTGCGGGGTTGCGCCCTGGCATGCCCTGCTAGAAGCCAACCTTACGGACGAGGGCCGCCTTCATTTTCCGCGATGCCTTCGAGGATACTCCGGGCGGCTTCGACACGATGCATTTCAAGAACGTGCTTCACAATTGGGACGACGCGCACGGCGCCGTGCTGTTCGCCCATTGTGGCCGGGCGCTGGGGTGAGCTGGCCGGGCTATCATCATCGAACGCTTGCCTCAACCCGCCCAGGATATGGCTGACCGCTACGCCGCCACGGCGTTGAGTGGCCTATAACATGCCCGGCACCTGCGAAAGGCGTGAGCGAGACTAGCGTCAGCGACGTTGCCAGCAGTGGGCATTCGTGAGCGTTTTGTTCACGCCCTGGGCACATTTGTGCTCACGTCTTCGGCCTGGCCGCGGAGCCTCTCGCCTAGGTCGGCGGACGGCTCTCACCTTCCCGCTGCTTCCGCCTCCGCAGAAGAACCGATCGCCGCCGTCGGACTCCAGAGCCCCGACACGCCCACTCCAGGCGGCATCTCGAGTCTTTCCAGGACCTTTCCCGTTCGAGGATCGACCCGCCTCACATCGCTCTCGTCACCTTCCCAAGTGCCGTGCCAGAGCTCGCCGTCGACCCAGGTGACGCCGGTAACGACGCGGTTGGATCTCGATGGTGCGAAGAATGGCTCCTGTTTCGGGATCGATTTGATGGATCTTCCGGCCTCGGTGCTGCCCCACCCAGAGCGTCCCTTCGGCCCACGCGAGGTCCCAGAGTCACCGCCGCCGCCGGGCGCCGGGATCGTCGCGAGCACACGGCCGGTCTTCGGATCGATCTTCTGGATGCGATCCTCGGCGATCTGGAACAGGTGCTTGCCGTCGAAGGCGGTTCCTGCATGCGCGGCGACATCGATCGAGCGCACCGCCTTTCCACTCTCCGGATCGAAGGCGTTCAGCTTGTCTCCGGACGCAAACCAGACGTGCTGACCGTCAAACGTCACCCCATTCACGCGGTCGACGCCCGGAAAGGGGCCATATTCGCGGAGGATTTCGGCTGCTGATGTTTTCATGCCTCGACTCTAGTCGCTTGGCAGTGGACCGGGGAGTAACAAGGTTGTCGTGAATCCCGGCACGGGCGCGGTCATCCAGCGGCGTGCTCGCCCGCGACCATACGACTGCACCTTGCCTGCTGTCGCAAGCGAATCGAGCGCCCGCTGCACGGTGCGTGCGCTGGCTCCCAGCGCAAGCGCCAGGGCCGAGCTTGACCACGACTCGCCGTCGGCGAGGAATGCAATCACCGCCGCATGCCGGTCTTCGACGGGCGGCGCTAACACGACGACTTCGCCGCGCGTCGGCGTGGCGCCAGTGCAAACCCTTGCGTCGTCGCGCTCACGCTTGCGAGCGACCGAAGCTCGGCGCGAAGCCGCCCAATCTCCACTCGCAAGCGTGCGCGATGCGATTCGTCGGCATGCTTTGCACGGAATGCCCGCTTGACGAGCGCGTCCCGCGACAGATCTCCGGGCCACGCTTCGCCGAGCGCACGCGCGAGCGCGAACAACACCGGACGCCTTGCGAGCGAGACCACCGTGTCTGCGCCACGCACGACATGACGGCACGCGTCCACGACGAGTGCCCCGGACTCCAGCACCGCTTCAACCTGCTCAAGCAGGAGGAGCCGCTCCTTGCCACGCGCGAAATCAGGCGCGCCGCGGGCGTGTTCAGGACGAGGGATGCGCCTTCTACCTCGGCCATCAGTGCAGGGATACCTGCCTGATGCGCGCGCATGCGCGGCCCGAGCCAGCGCGGCGCGCGCCACCTTGGTCGCGAAGGCGGCGCATTGCGATCCCAGCAACGACCAGTTCGTGGGCGGCCCTCGACGCGGGCGGGAAGGGTGCCGGATCGAGCTCGGCGAGCGCACGCTCCGCCTCGTCGAGACGCCCGATCAGTAGAAGGCGCCGGATCTCGAGATGCCGCGCATGCGCGGCGTTCACCCAGTCGCCGTGTTTTTCGAGCGTCGCCCGCGCCGCGTCGAGCGCCTTCGGCGGCCAGCTCAGGTCGCGCGACACGAGCGCGATCTCGGCCTCGGCGACGACACACCTCGCGCGGGCCACGGCCTCTCTCGGACCGAAAGCGCGCGCCGCACTTTGTAGAAGAGCCTTCGCGCGCGCGAAATCGCCGAGCTGCGCCATCGCAATACCGCGAAGCGCAAGGGCAGGTGGGTCGTCGCGCAGGCGCAACCCGCTTCAATACGCCGAGGAGGTCACCCGCGGCGAGCGCCCGCGCCGCAGCCGTGATCAGCGAGTCCATCGCAATCCCGTCACACTTGTCACTCCCACCATTTCGATGCCCGGCGCTAAGTGTTTCGACCGAACGAGTATCGAAAAGCGAATGGATATGCCGAAGGAAGGAGCCAAAGCGATGAAAACGCACAAAACCGTCACGATCGGCATTTCTCAGGTGAGCACCGAAAATCATCGCGTCGTCACCAGGGACGAATGGGTTGCCGAGCGCAAGGCGCTGCTGGCGCGCGAAAGGAACTGACGCACCTGCGCGACCAGATCGCCCGCGAGCGCCGCGCGCTGCCGTGGGTGCGCATCGACAAGAACTACGTTTTCGACGCACCGAGGGCCGGCGCACGCTCGCCGAATTGTTCGAAGGTCGCCGCCAACTGCTGGTGCAGCACTTCATGTTGGCCCCGGGATGGGAACAAGGTTGCCCGAGCTGCTCCTTCATGGCTGACCACAGCGACGGCATGAATGTGCACTTGGCGCATCGCGACGTCACGCTGGTAGCTATCTCGCGCGCGCCGCTGGCCGAGATCGAGCGCTTTCGCCGACGCATGGGCTGGCGGTTCAAGTGGGTGTCTGTCGCACGGCAGCGACTTCAACTACGACTTCGGCGTCAGCTTCACGCCGGAAGAGGTGGCCAAAGGTGAGCTCTACTACAACTACGGCACGTGGCCCTTCGCGGACGAGGAATGGCCCGGGCATCAGCGTGTTCTACAAGGACGACGCGGGCGAGGTCTTCCACACCTACTCGACCTACGGACGCGGCGTGGAGGTGATGATGGGCACCTATAACATGCTCGACCTCACGCCCAAGGGCCGCGACGAGAGGACGTTGACAACAAGATGGAGTGGGTGCGCCACCACGACCGCTATGAGCCGGCAGCCGGTTGCGAAGGCGGCGCCGGCGACTGGTTCGAGTTGAAAGGGCACGCCTAGGTCTGCCGCACCTCTCCCGGATGAGTACCCCCACGAACATGTAAGTGGCCGTGGCCGGCCGTCGCTAGCCACGGCCACTTGAGAAACGAGGAAGTTCTGATGCGTCGGTTCAATGATCGGCGCGAGCGATCGAGATGAGCCAAACCATGACAAAGACCATCTTGATGATCGGTGAAAGCACCAACGCAGCCGCAGTCACTTTCTATCCCTTGCGGCCTTTCCAACCTTTGCGATCATGGCGCTGATTACGGGTGCTCTTAATCTCGGCCCGCCGGAAATGCTCTGCTCTCGGTCACGCACCGTGCATCACCGCTGGACGGAATGGTTGTGATGTGCTCGCTGATGAGCGCTTTCCATTCGGCGCCTTGGCTGAAGCTGATCTCGAGCCGACGAAACGGCGTCCGCCGGGCCTAATCCAGCCGACCTGCGAACCTTTCCCAGTATTGTCCTGCGCCGTTCGCCTCGAGCGGGCGTTGGCGGGTCCACCAGCTGCTTGGACGTGCCTGCCGGACAGCGCAAGATCACCGTCGACGCGCTAGGGGCATCCCAACAGTACGCAATCACGCCGCAGGCGAAGTCGGGCATCGCTTTAAGCTGGAGGTTTCTCCCCGTGGAGAGGCGGTGGCCGCCGGCATGTTCAGGCTTGTCGGCATGCCCGCTGAAAGCCTCCATCAACCAGAACGGCGGCACCTTCGCAGGTCCGCGTCGTCGAGGCCAAACCAGCCAAGCAATAGGTCGACCACGCGTCGGGTATCGGCGACGTCGCGTGTAGCGCCTGCGATCGGCCGTACGGCAATGGCCGAGCGTGATGCAGCACCAGCGCGGTTGGCCGGAGATGCGGCACATTTTTGCGAACCTTACGAGATCTGTGGATTTGCAGGGACGACTCACGCGATTGAGACGACGCTCGACGAGCTGGCCCGACGCAGCGGCGAAGCGGCAGGCCTGGGCACCTGGGTCTTGCCGCAATGGAAGGTTTTCAGATCACACCAACCTCGACGGGCCTCCAGCTCACACCCAGCGGCCGTTCCCAGCCAGCTGCCGTGGTCTGGTCGGGGCAGTGATGTTTGGCTTCGCGGCACCTGCCGCGTGCGCACCGGATGAGGACGATAGAGCTCGCTCTTTAGAGTCCTTGCGACCAACGGGGTTGACAGCAATTGCCAAGACCCAGGTCTGGGCGCAGAGTTGAGTCTGGTCTTTTCACGCACAAATTGGTCCTTCTGCCAGTCCGGGGTGTTCCTGAATTCTTGTTTGAGTGCCACCGCCATGGAGGTCTGGTGTCAACGTCGCCGTCGTCAGGGCGACACTGATCCTATGACTACTCGAGGGCGGACGTGGTAGGCGACAAGGAGGTCGGTATCTCATGACATCAGTTCAACCGCTGCCAAAGCCGCTGCTCACGGTTGCCGCGGTGCATCTGTTAGCCGCGATGAGTCCCGGCCCGGGTTTCATCACGGTGTCGCGAACCGCCCTCGTCTCTGGACGGCAAGCGGGACTGGCTTCGGCGCTCGCGTGCGGCTTCGGCGTGCTTCCGTGGGCCGTCGGGGCCATCCTCGGTGTCGTGATTCTGTTCCGTCAGACGCCATGGCTTTATGCGGCGTTGAAGGCCGCGGGTGGGCTCCTACCTCCTGTTTCTCGCCGTGATGGTGTGGCAGCATGCCGGGTTGCCGATCGAGGTCGCTGACGGCGAACCGCGCCGGTCACTCGGCCAGGCATTCGGTCAGAACCTTTCTGACCCAGATCACCAATCAAAGGTTGCGGTCTTTTTCTCAGCGATATTCTTGTCGGTGCTGCCCCCGGATCCGCCGCCGTGGGTGGTGGTCGCGATCCTATCCATCGTGTTTGTCAACGAGGCCGCCTGGTACTCGATCGTCGCGCTCGGTTTTGTCTGCGCCGCGACCGCGCGCACTCTATCTGAGCCTGAAGTCTGTTCTCGACCACGCCATGGGAGCATTGCTCGGCGCACTCGGCGTCAAGCTACTCGCTGACGCGGGTCCGGGGTATCTGAAGCCAACGATCCGATCATGCCGTCAAAGAACGAAAGGACAAGCAATGGCGAAGAACACGATTTGCCTGTGGTACGACAAAGGACGCCGAAGCTGCTGCCCGTTTCTACGCCGCGACCTTTCCCGATAGCATGGTGGGTGCGGTTCACCGTGCAGCCAGTGACTACCCAGCCGGCAAGGCCGGCGACGCGTGCTGACGGCGGAATTCAGCACGCGACGCGACTGCAATCAGCAACTCCATCTGGACTACCGTCACACTTGTTACTCCCACCGTTTGATCTCCGGTGCCAAACTATCTCACGCACCAACAACGAGCGATGAGCAGCGCATGGAATCGCGCTTCAGCCTCGAGGCGCGGGAACTCGCCGCAAATTAGGAGGTTTCAAAAGCCATGACTACGTCAGACCGAGAACGGACGGAAAGGCGGACAGCCTGCCATGCACGCACCACCGGTCGTGGTCGCCGCAGGCGTGGGAGGCGGCCCGCAAGCAGCTGCTCGTGAAGGAAAAGGCCCAGACCCGCGCCCGTGACGCCCTGGCCGCTGAGCGCCGGCGAATGCCGTGGATGGCCGTGGAGACGGCGTATGCGTTCGAGGGGCCTGCGGGCAAGGCCAGTCTGCTCGACCTGTTCGACGGCCGGCGCCAGCTGATCGTCTACCGCGCCTTCTTCGAGCCGGGGGTATTCGGCTGGCCCGACCACGCCTGCCGGGGCTGCTCCATGGTGGCCGACCAGGTCGCCCACGTCGCCCATCTGAACGCCCGTGACACCACCCTCGCCTTCGTCTCGCGTGCGCCTCAGGCGGACATCGCGCGGCTGAAAGCGCGGATGCGTTGGGAGATGCCGTGGTTCACCATCACGGACAGCTTCGACGCCGACTTCGGCGTGGACGAGTGGCACGGCACGAACGTGTTCTACCGCGATGGCGACCGCGTCTTCCGCACCTATTTCATCAACAACCGCGGCGACGAGCAGATGGGGAGCACCTGGAACTACCTCGACATCACGCCGCTGGGCCGGCAGGAGGTCTGGGAGAATTCGCCCGAGGGTTACCCTCAGACCTCGACCTACAAGTGGTGGAACTGGCACGACAGTTACGTCGCAGACGCAGCGCCTGACAAGAAGTGGGTCGAAGTTTCGGACGTCGGAGAGGCAGCATTCCGAAACCAGCGCGCGAACACGAAGCCATGAGCCAGGCCTGTTCCGGCGGATCCGGGCAGGCGACCCGCCAGAGCGCCGGCGCGCTCTGGGCGGCCGACGGGTTTGGCCCTCGCGGCGTTGCCGACTTTTTGCCATCATGGCGTTGCTGCCGTAAATGCTGTTGAGCGACGTCCACGTGGCCCCATGGCTGAAGCTGATCCACGCGAGCGAAGGTGCCGCTGAACCGCCCCAAACGCAATCGGCGACCGTCCCCGATGTGGTTGATGGGAAGGTCAGCGCAATCGATCAGCCAAAAGCGAGTTGCAGCTTACTCGTCGCCCGGAACGCCGAAGCTCGGGGCGAACGATGGATCGATAGCCCGGGTTACGTAGGCCTCGAGCTGCGGTTCGTACAACGCCGCGACGATCGAAAGCGTCATGTCACGCCTCAATCCGGAATGACGACTATCGCATCCGCTTCTACCAGCCATTCTGGCCGGGCCAGCGCCGCGGCGACGATCCCGGTCGCGACCGGAAAGACGCCTTTGAGTGTCGACCGACCACACGATGGACAGCCTCCCGGTAACGCCGGTCGATGATGTAGATCATGATCTTGCAAATGTGTTGGAGCGACGAGCCTGCCTCCGTGAGCAGCATCTTGATGTTTTTCATGGCCTGCCCGGTCTGAGCGGCCACATCGCCGACGCCGACGCTCTTCGAAGTCTCGAGGTCTTGGCCGATCCGCCCGCGCACGAAGACCATCGTGCCCTTCGCTACAACCATTTGGCAAAGGTCGTTGTCGAGCTTTTGCTCGGGAGTAGGTGTCCTTGGTATTGAACTTCCGGATACGCTGGTGCGCCATTTGGGCCTCCCTTCAGATCAGGCTTCGAAGCTGTAGGCCTCGCGGCCCGTATTGAGCGTAGGGATGCCGAAATTTAACGAAGCTTGTTTCGGTTTTGTACGAGCGCATGCGCTTTACTTAAGACCGATGCCGTAGTCGACGAATTGCTACGGCTGTCGCGCAGCGAGGCGGCCTGCATTCTTGCGGGCAACTATCGCGCCTCACCTTCTCGCTGCGAAGCGTTGTGATACGCCATATAATTGCGCTGGATTGTGATCTGGTCTGCGAGATACTTCGCGTCATGCCACACGCCCCAAATGAAGCTGGAGCCTCGCCGCGACTGCCAGGATAGTCCTAGGAAATATATGCCTCGGCTCGGCCGAGACGCCGCGCTGATGCTTTGGCCGACCATTCTCGTCAAAAGCGTCGACCTTAAGCCAGCTGAAATCTGAAGCAAAACCTGTCGCCCAGATGATCGTCGCGATTCGGACTTTGCCAGATCAAGCGAGAAGAATAGGATTTGTCACACAGTCTGCATCCTGCACGGTTGCACGCGCATCGGGCTCTTCCGGCAGATTGAGGCCATTTCGCGCGACATAGGCGTCTGCTTCGTCCAACACGGACAGAAGGTTCGCATCACCTTTCGCAAGATTCTCGACGAGATCCGGAGCAAAGCTGATCACGCCATTCTGATAAGCTTCCGTACGGCCGACGAGGATCATTCCTTTTGCGGCAAGGCGGCGAAAATCGATCGTATGGCCGCCATGTGTACCGCTCACGGCAATTGTCACGTGCTCCTTTCCGGCCTCACGGGCTGCGGCGTCCCATTTGCCGAGAACACCCAACCACCAGCAGTAGTCACGCCCACGATAGGCCCGCGGCGGACGGTCATGTGGCCCCACTGAAAGGTAGACACGCCGTCCCGATTCTCAGGAGCTCCTCTGCGATCTGGGTGCCCGACGAACCTGATCCCACGATCAACACTGCGCCGTCGGGCAGCTGGCCGGGGTTGCGGTAACCAGAGGAGTGCATCTGCAGGACACCCACCTCGGAGGGAACCATCTCAGGCATGATGGGACGCTGGAACGGGCCAGTCGCGGCGATAACACGGTTGGCCTCGATCACGCCTGCGGATGTTTCCAGGCGGAAACCGGGACGGCCAATATTCCTCTCGACACTCAGCACTTCGACACCGCAACGGATGGGAGCCGAAATCTTCCTTGCGTAGGCGACGAAATAGTCTGCAACAGTTTCCTTGGGTGGGAAGTCGTTCTGACCCATCCTCTGGTCGACATCGCTGAACTCGAAGACCCGGAAAGCGATCGTGCCAAGCCGGACCATTCGCAACCAACGAGTCCCATCTTTCGAGCGCCAGCGTTCGGCAATCCGGTACCGCTCCAGAACCAGATGAGGCACGCCGTTTGCGCTCAGATGTTCGCTCATAGCCAACCCGGCCTGTCCGCCGCCGACTACAAGCGTGTCAACTCTTTCAATCGACATGCGTTGCTCCATGTGGCAATGCCAGGAAGCAGATTTGCCGGATCGCGTCGACTTGCATCAGGGTTGGCCGACAACCTAAGCTGGAGCAGAAGGCCCGAGCAAGTTCGTTTCGGCGCTAGACACCGCAGATAACGTTGAGGAGCGTTTGGCGCTTCTCCCTGCTGCCATCACTTTAAGGGAGCGCTCGATGGCAGCCGAGTCCTCCGGCCGGCTCAACCGTTCGCGTAGACGCCGCCCACGCGGCACACGGTCGCGCTCGTCGCCGGTACGCAAACCCGGTCTGGCGATTGCCGCCCGTGCATTCATCTTGAGAATGCAGCCGCCGCCGGCATAGTCTGACAGCCGCATCGTCCCAATTGGCGATCGTCGAGCTTCGATACGCTCGATCGCGCCGTTTCTGTACCGGCATAGCTAGCAACCACTTGCGCTACCTCGCTTCGACGGTGTCGTTTACCGATCGACGACTGTTACCCGTCGGACGGCTGAAGGCGTCGATTTCATCGACGGCCTCACCGCCTATGCGAATAGACTGATACCCCACGGCGCGTGGGCTCATGTCGCGCAGCTCGCAGGTCAGGAGGTTGCAGCATGAAACGTCTTTCTATTCTCGCGTTTGGCTTCGGTCTGCTGCTGCTTTCATTTCCCGCTGCGGCGCAAGACAAGCTCGTTGTCAGCATCTGGGGCGGCAGCTGGCGCGATCTCGTGGCCGAGACCGTGGCTAAGAAATTCTACACAGGAAACCGGCGTGCGCCGTGGAGTTCATCACCGGCGGCACCATCGACCGTCTCAACAAGGCGAAACTCGCCAAGGGGAACCCGGAGAGCGATCTCAATTTCACGACCTCGCATGTCGGTTGGCTCTACGCCAACGACGACCTCTACGAGCAGCTCGATCTTACCAAGGTTCCCAACGCCGCAAACCTGGTCGAGCAGGCCAAGATCAGTCCCTATCACGTCGGCACCTGGGCATACGTCTACACAATTGGCTATCGCCCGGACCTGCTGCCGGGCGTTCACCTTCGAGAGCTGGGCCGATCTGTGGAAGCCTGAGATCAAGGGCAAGCTTGCCGCGCCGGATTTCGATCCCGAGTCACATCATCGTCGTTTCCGCTCTGCTGGCTGGCGGCGATGCGGCGCAATGGGAGAAGGGACAGGAAAAGCTCAAGCAGCTGAAACCGAGCTTCAAGGCCTATTACACCAACGACGCCAACAGCCAGCAGCTGATCGCCAACGGCGAGACACCTAGTGCAGGTCATATTGTCAATGAACGCGCACTCACATGGTCGGCCAAGGCGTACCCATCAAGCTTGTCATCCCGAAGGAAGGGCGCGGTCCTCGGCATCGACACCATCGCAATCATGAAGGGGTCAAAGAAGGTCGACCTGGCCTACAAGTTCATCAACATCATGTTCGACCCCGCCATGCAGGCGGAAGTCGCCACACTCAAGAAGGGCAGCCCGGTGGTGTCAAACGCGAAGCTCGATCCTGAGATCGCCAAGCTTCCCGGCGTGTTCTCGACGCCTGAGCAATGGAAGAGCCAGGCCATCATCATCGACCACAAGCTGCGCGCCGCGAAGACCGCGGAGTGGCGCAAGTGGTTCGCAGAGAACATCATGAACTGATGGCGATGGCTTCCGCGGCTGGACGTCCGGCCTTCCGGCGCGTCCTGCTGCAGGTAGGTCCGCGCGATGAAGCCGCAACCCTTCCTGCGCATCTTTGTCTCTTCCGGCAGCACTCTGCGCGCTCGGCTTCCTTGCAGCGATGGCGACCGTGCTGCAGTACAGCTTGCGCGCCTATGTGCCCGGTTCTCTTGAGGCCGGAGGACTTACGTTCGACAACTTCTCGGCGCTGCTGAAGCCGCTCTATGCCCGCGTCTTCCTCGACACGGTCTGGATCTGCTTTCTCACCGCGGCCTGCACGCTCATAGTCGCGTATCCGATTGCCTACGCGCTGGTGCATGCCCAGAATCGGCTGATCAAGGCCGCCATCCTCATCATCGCGGTGACACCGCTTTTTCTGGGCGAGGTGGTAAGGACCTATTCGTGGATCGTTGTCCTCGGCAACAACGGCTTCATCAACTCCGTTCTGCTCAAGCTGGGGCTGATCGACCGGCCGCTTCAGATCATGTTCACGACCTTCGCCGTCGTCACCGCGCTCGTCCACGTCACGCTGCCGGTGATGGTCATCATGCTGGCAGCCGCCTTGAGCGCATATTGACCCAACCTTTGAGAAGGCGGCCCAGAGCCTCGGGGCCGGCCCCATTCGCGCGTTCCTTACCGTGACATTGCCGCTCTCCACACCCGGCATCATCGCTGGAGTCACCACGGCCTTTGCCTGGACCTTCAGCGCCTTTGCGACCCCTCAGCTGATTGGTGGCGGCCAGGTGAACATGATCTCAAATCTCGTCTATCAACTCGGTCTCGCGAGCTTCAATTTTCCCTTCGCGGCCAGTCTTTCGGTGGCTGGGCTCGCGCTCAGCTTCGCGATCCTCAGCCTCTTGCGGGTCGTAGCTCGGCCTCTCGACAAATTCGGTCCGCATTGATATGCCACGGTCTACGTTTCCAGCGCATGTTGGGGATTGTCGGCACACTCGGCCGTGCTGGCCATTCCTGGCTTCGTGCATTCTCCCGGCAGCTGTCGTCACTCTGGCCGCCTTCAACGACAAGGCAATTCTCGCGTTTCCCCCGAGACTTGGTCGTGGCGTTGGTTTGCCAAGGCCCTCGCCTATGAGCGACTTCCGTTCGGGCCTCCGCAATGGCCTCATCGTCACCGGCTGGGCCTCCTCCATCGCCCTGCTGGTGGGAACGACCTTCGCCTTTGCGCTCGATCGCTACTCGTTCCCCCTCAAGCGCGACGATCAGAGGCCGTTCTGTTGTCGTCGCTGGTCGTGCCTCATTTCACCATCGGGCTGGGTTTTCTAATTCTTGCCGCCCAGATTGGCTGGGCACGCGGCTTTGCCGTCGTCGTCGCTTGCCACGTCGTGCTGGTCTTGCCGTTCGTGTTGCGCAGCGTCTGCGTCTCGCTGCGCAATCTTGATCAAAGGCTCGAGCTCGCTGCCGCAAGCCTCGGCGCATCGCCGGCCCGGGTCCTCGCTACTATCACCCTGCCGCTCCTCGCGCCGGGCCTTGGTCGGCGGCTGGCTGCTGGCGGCGATCCTGTCGTTCAACGAATTCACCGCTTCGCTGTTCGTGACGGCGCAACGCACCCAGACGCTGCCCGTTGCGATGTACAACTACGTGCGCGAATATGCCGACCCTTCCATGGCCGCGCTCTCCGTCATGTATATCGTCGGCAACGGCTACGCTACTGACGGTGGCCAACGCCTATCTCGGCCTTGGGAAAGTGCTGAATGTCGAGCCTCGCCGCTGAACGTCGATCGAACGGTCGTGCGGGAGCACCCACGACGGCCCGGCTCCGACGATGCTGCCGTTCGCCTGCTGGGTGCAAGCAAGCGGTTCGGCAAGGTCAGCTGCCCTCGAGGACGCCACGCTATCCATCCGCCGCGGCGAGCTCATGACCCTGCTCGGGCCGTCGGGTTGCGGCAAGACCACGTTGCTCAATCTGGTCGCCGGATTTCTTGTGGTCGACGACGGCGAGATCGAGATCGACGGCAAGCGCGTCAATGAAATCCCGACCTACAAGCGCGAGATCGGGTTGATGTTTCAGAACTATGCGTTGTTCCCGCACATGACCATCGCTGACAATGTCGGATACGGCCTGCGGATGCGGGGCATCGCCAAGCCTGACCTGAAGCGCCGGGTCGCCGAGGCGCTCTCCTCGTGAGGCTCACCGGCGTGGAAGATCGCCGGCCCTCACCAGCTCTCGGGCGGTCAACAACAGCGTGTGGCGCTGGCTCGCGCGCTTGTCATCTCGCCGAAGGTATTGTTGCTCGACGAGCCGTTTTCTGCGCTCGACCGGAATTTGCGCGCATCGATGCAGATTGAAATCAAGGAGATCCAACGCCAGCTCGGCGTTACCACGATCTTCGTAACCCACGATCAAAGCGAAGCCTTGAGCCTGTCGGATCGGATCGCCGTCATGTTCGAGGGTCGCATTCGCCAGGTCGGTACGCCGGACGAAATCTACCGCCGCCCCGCCGACCGGTTTGTCGCGTCCTTCGTTGGCGATGTAAATGTGCTGCGCGGACGCCTTGACAGGGTCGACGGCCAAGCCATCGTCACGCTCGGCGCAGCAAGGATATCCGTTCCAAGAGAGCCGCTCGCCCGAGTGCAATCCGGCGATCGCGTCGACCTGTTCGTACGGCCCGAACAGTTGCGCTTTGCAAATGCAGGCGAGCCGATCGCCGTTGAAGGCCACGGTGGCAGCGCATATCTATCAGGGCGGCTACGTCAATCTCTATCTTGAGGCGCCTGAAGTTTGCACGAGCCGCATACTGGTGAGATCGCTGGAGCCCGATGCGATCAACCGCTGGCCCACCGGCACAGCGCGTCGGCGTATCAATCGCGGGCGCCGACGCCATGGCGTTCGAGGCCGGAGCCAGTCGCCGCAGAGCGTGTAGAGGAAAGAGGAGAAGCTCTGATGCCGGCCCGTAAGGCGGACAGCGTTGCCACAGCCTACCTCGTGTCTTCTTGCCGAGCGCGGGGTCGAATACCTCTTCGGCAATGCCGGAACCGACTTCGCCCCGATCATCGAGGCCTACGCGGAGGCCGAACAGAAGGGCACCCGTGTGCCTCAGCCGATCCTCGCCACCCACGAGAACCTTGCGGTCACCATGGCGCATGGCTACGCGATGGTCTCGCGCAAGATTCCCGCCGTGATGGTGCATGTCAGCGTCGGAACGGCCAACATGGTCTGTGCCGCGATGAATGCGGCCCGCGAAAACATAGCCATTCTTCTTACGGCGGGACGCTCGCCCATCACGGAAGGCGGCCTGCTCGGCTCGCGCGACGGCTATATCCACTGGGCGCAGGAAATGTACGACCAGGCCGGAATGATTCGTGAATTGGTCAAATGGGACTACGAGCTGCGTAACGCCGAGCAGCTCGAAACCGTCGTCGATCGCGCCCTCTCCATTGCAGGTACCGAGCCGCGCGGGCCTGTCTACCTAAGCCTCCCGCGCGAGGTTCATAGCAGTACAAGCACAGGGCAACCATCGGACATCGAGCCGTCTTCGTGCCGCGGCGCCGGCCGCGCCCGACCGCGAAGCCGTCGCCGAGGCAGCGCAAATGATCGCCAGGGCCAAGAGTCCGCTGATCCTGACGGCCAGCGCAGGCCGCGATCCCGCTGCGTTCGATGCTCTGGCTCAGTTCACCGATCGATTTGCCATTCCCCTCGCGCAGTTCCACCCGCGCTATCTGTCGCTGCCATCGTCGCATTCCATGAACCTCGGCTACGACCCGAGTTCCCTCGTAGCCGACGCCGATCTCATCCTGGCGATGGAGATCGATGTTCCCTGGATTCCCGACCATGTTGCTCCGTCGGAGGGATGTAAAGTCATCCAATGCGGCTTCGACCCGTTGTTTGCCCACATTCCCATTCGAGGGTTTGCTTGCGATCTCGGCATCACCGGCTCGACAGCAACGATCCTCCAGGCACTGACAGACGCGCTGATGGGCGAGGTCGCCGAGGCAGCGGTAGCGAAACGTCGGACACGTATCATCAAGCAGAGAACTTCCCTGGCAGCGGAGTGGAAGAGGACCTGTGAACTCGTATCCACGCGCAGCCCCATCCATCCGGCCTGGGTCAGCCATTGCCTCCATCAGGCAAAGGATCCGACGTTCGATCGTTGTCAACGAGTACACGCTCCGCCTGACGCATTGCGGATCTGAATACCCCGATAGCTACTTCGGTTCGAGCTCCGCCTCAGGTCTGGGCTGGGGGCGGGCGCCGCGCTTGGCGCCAAGCTCGCGGCTCCCGAGCGACCGGTCGTTGCCGTCGTCGGCGATGGCGCCTATCTCTTCAGTAATCCAGCCGCCGTCCACCATGCCGCTGCCCTGCACGACCTGCCGGTTCTCTTCATCGTCATGAACAATGCGATGTGGAACGCCGTGCGCCACTTCACGACCGCGATGTACCCAGGCGGCCGCGCCTCGAAGCGCAATGAGTCGCCCGTTCATGCGACCTCGATCGACTCCCGGCATTCGAGCAAATCTGCATCGCGGCGGGCGGCTATGGCGAGCGCGTCGAAGACCCCGCCGCTTTGCCCGACGCCCTCGAGCGTGCCACTGCCGTTGTGACGCGCGAAAAGCGTCAGGCGCTTCTCAACGTGATCTGTAGTGTGGAGTAGGTCGCTCTCCGCGGATCTGCGCGCGGCTGAAACGACAGATGCACCGCGCGTGGCCGATAAGGGCTTGAGTTTCTGCTCCTGATTGTACTGCGAACCTCATATGAAATGGGTTGACGGAGACGGAGCAAGAGGCCAAATCCTTGCCCGGGCCGCTCGCTTTATCGCGATAACTCGAGGTCCCGAATTCGTCCACGCGCAGGCACCATCGCGATTGTGCGGTCGCGCACGCTGATGTCGATCTCTTCGCCGCGCGTCTTTCGTCACCCGTCGCGCGGACGGCGCAAGTTGCTCTGTCAATGGCGCTCGTCGCATTGCGCGTAGATGACGCCCACAAGAGCGTTGCCCTCAGAGATCAAATTATGATCGGTACGCGCTTAGGCGCACTCGCGCCGGACCGATCGAAGCGCTGCGCCTGCCGCGGACAGTGTAAATCAGCCCGCGATGCCGGCGCAGCGCCGAGGACAAATGCATGCTGCCGCACGAGCGTCTTTTTCCTTTGGAAGGACTGAGCAGGCAAAAGGAAATTGTCCGCGTCTTCTACAAGGACATGTGGGACCATGCCGACAAGGCGCTGATCCCCAGCATATTCCATGATGATTTCGCGTTCCGCGGGTCACTCGGACCGAGCGCTTCGCGGTCATGAGCAGTTCGCCGGTTATGTTGATATGGTCACCCAAGCGCTCGGTCAGTACACAACAGATATCCTCGACCTTGTCGAGGAAGGCGACAAGGTCTTCGGAAAGGTGCGGTTTCATGGGATCCATCGGAAAGAGCTGCTCGGCGTTGCGCCGACAGGGCGCATGTCTGGTGGTATGGCGCCCCGATGTTCACCTTCGAGGATGGCAAGGTGCGCGACCTTTGGGTGCTTGGTGATCTCCATGGACTGCTCGGGAGGCTGCAATAGCCCAGCCGCAGCGCCCGAACCGCCATAAGGTTGGACTTTGATTGGCACTCTTAGGTGTTCAGCTTGGCAACTGGCGGGGGTCTTCGGCGCGGCAGCGATCCTGTCTGGTTTCCGAGGTGCTTTGCCTCTGCCCCAGTGCGCCGGTGTCGCTCAGCAGGTTCGAACTATAATTAGGGCTAAGCCTGCCGCTTCTAATCGCCAATCGGTCAAGGCGAACCGTGCTGTTTCTCATAGCCACGGCTCACGAGCGAGTGTTACGCTCGTTGCCTGCTTTCTCACAACGGAAGTAGGCACCGATGACCGTTGGCATCGATCTCGATTGTCTCGAAGGCATTCGCGTCGCGGATTTCACACAGTTCGAGGGCAGAGCCGTTGTACACCGAAAAGCTTGCCGGGCTAGCGAAGCTTCTGAACGTCGCGGTGAAGCTGACGGGCGGCCCCTCTTATGTCGACGACGCTTATCCGTTTAAGAGCCTGGATTCACCCTATCGCGCGATGTACGGCGCCCTTTCGGGCCGCGCCGACTGTTCTGGGGCACTGACTTCACCAAGATGCCTTGCTCGTGGAATGAATGCGTCACGCACTTCCAGGAGATGGATTGGATCCCCGCGACTGGCAAGAGGCTGATCATGGGTGAGGTAATTCGCGACTAGCCCTGCTGGCAGCCGTGGGAGGCAACCGATGGCGATCGACAAGGACCTCGATTTTACCGGCAAGACGATTCTCGTGACAGGTTCGGGACGCAACATAGGTCGTGCGATCGTGCTCGAATTCGCAGCGCGCGGCGCCAACGTGATCATCAACAGCCGCACCAACGAAGCCGAGGCCCGACACGTCGAGCAGGAGGCGCAGGCACTCGGCGCCAAGACGCTGGTCGTCATGGGTACAGTCGGTGAGTTGCAGACCGTCGAGGAAATGAAGCGCCGCGCCGAGGACAAGTTCGGTCGGGTCGACATCTACGTATCCAATGCCGCGCGTCGCCTACATAAATCTTTCTTCGACACCACGAACGAGGATTGGCACTTCTTTCTCAACCAGCAGCTGACCGCATCGTGGTACTTGTCTAAGGCATTCGTGCCGGCCATGAAGGAAGCAGGCTGGGGTCGCATCATCCATGTTAACGGTCCGGATGGATATACGGGTGGTTGGACGCGAGTTCCTCACTCGACGGCCAAGGGCGGGTTGCGCACTTTGACGAAGTCGCTCGCTGCCGGCCTCGGCGAGTTCGGTATCACGGTGAATGACGTGAACCCGGGTTTCATGGACACGGTGCGAGACTACACCACCCACCCGGGATGACGCCGGAGTACAGTGCAAAGCGCGCGCGTGAGCGGCATCCGATCAAGCGCCAGTCGCGACCCGACGAACTCGCTTTCGCCGTGGCCTTCCTTTGCTCGGACCGCGCCGGGGCCATCACCGGCACGTGCATTCACATCGATGCGGGGAAAGAATGCTCGGTTAACGAGGAATTTGCCGATGGCTGCCTCCACGTTCGCTAACAGCCGGAATTTGCCAGGATGACGATGGATCTGCGATCGAAATCTGCCGATGCCATCCCGTCCGGCGCGCCTGGGCCTGCAACGCAGCCCGGATCTCTGACGGGCATCCGGGTCATCGAGCTGGCGGACGAGCAAGCGGAATATTGCGGGCTGACGCTGGCGGGACTCGGCGCTGATGTGCTCAAGGTCGAACCGCCGGGTGGCAGCCCGACACGCCGTATCGGGCCGTTCTACCAGGACAAGCCAGACCCTGAAGGCTCGCTGTTCTTCTGGCAATACAATCGCGGCAAAGGCTCGGTCGTGCTCGATCTCGATGGGGAGCCGGATCGCGAAAAGCTCCAGTCGCTTCTGGCTGAGGCCGACGTCCTACTCGAGTCGACGCCGAAGGGTAGGCTCGAAGCGATCGGCCTCGGCAAAGACAGCTCTCACCAGGCGGTACCCGACGTTGATCCATGCTCGCGTCACGCCGTTCGGCGACGAGGGCCCGTGGAGCCACTACAAGGGCAGCGACCTTGTTCATCTGGCGCTCGGCGGCGTGATGATGAACTGCGGCTACGACCCTGCGCCTGGCGGCAAGTACGACCTGCCTCCGATCGCACCTCAGATGTGGCACGCCTATCACGTCGCCGGCGAGCAGACGAGCATGGCGATCCTGGCGGCGCTCATGTACCGCCACCGAACTGGCAAGGGCCAGCACGTGTCCTGCGCCGTGCACGAGGCGGTGTCCAAGTGCACCGAGGTCGACTTGATGACCTGGATCATGCGGCGCGCCCCGATCTTCCGCCAAACTTGCCGGCACGCGCGCGAGAGCGTGTCTCCGCATCCGACGATCGCGCATACCAGGACGGCCGCTGGGTGATGGCGAGCCTCGGCAATCGGCCGGACGATGGCGAGAAGCTAATCGCTCTGATGGAGAAGTACGGCATCGAGCCGGGACTCGACAAAGAGACCGCTAAAACGGCGCGCGTCGGCCGCTTCGTGCCAGGCACCGCACCCGACCAGGCGAGCCGCGACCAAGCGATGGAGGCCGTGACGCGCTTCGTGCGCGCGTTCACCTACGAGAACATCCCCTGGCGCGAGGCACAGCAGTCGGGAATGCTGTGGGCGCCGTTGCGCAAGCCACACGAGAACGCACTCGACCCCCACTGGATCAAGCGCGGCAGCGTCACCGATGTGGAGCATCCGGAGCTCGGCAAGTCGTTCCGTTATGCGACGTCGAAGTGGATTGGCACGGCCACCGGCTGGACGCCGGGGCGGCGCGCGCCACGCCTCAATCGAGGACGCCGCCACGGTCGATCGCCCGATACCGCGCGGCGCGCCGGCGATCGACCCTAAGGCCTCGGCGGCGAACGCCGGTAGGGCGTCGTCTCGCGGAAGGCCGTTCGCGCTTGACGGCATTCGCGTGCTTGATTTCACGTGGTTCCTGGCATCCGCCGGCGGGACGCGGTTTCTGAGCTCGTTTGGCGCCGAATGCCTCAAAGTCGAGCTCAAGAGTCACCCTGACACGCGGCTCGCGGCCATGGCGCCGATCGGCGGTCGCGAGGCGCGCATGAAGGCCACCGCCCCGCTCGAGGGCGTGACCGATCCCGACATGGGCGGCCAGTTCAACAACAAGAATCCCGGCAAGCGCGGCATCTCGCTCAACGTCCGCCATCCCAAGGGCCTCAAGATCGCGAAGCGGCTGGTGGCCATTTCCGACATCGTCGCGGAAGGCTTCTCTCCGGGCGTGCTCGACAGTTGGGGGCTCGGCTATGAGACGATGCGCGAGATCAAGCCCGACATCATCTACGTGCAGCAATCGGGCCTGGGCGCGCAGGGCACCTACGGGCGCTTCCGCACGATCGGGCCAATCGCCAACTCGTTTGCGGGGCTGTCGGAGATGTCGGGTCTGCCCGAACCCGCTATGCCGGCAGGCTGGGGCTACAGCTACCTCGACTGGATGGGAGCTTACAGCTTTTCGCTTGCCATGCTGAGCGGGTTGTTCCATCGCGCGCGCACCGGTGAGGGCCAGTGGATCGATGCGTCGCAAACCGAGGTCGGCCTCTTCATCTGCGGCACGACGATCCTCGATTGGTCGGCGAACGGCCGCATCTGGACCCGCACCGGCAACCGCTCGCCGCTGAAGCCGGCAGCGCCGCACGGCGCCTACCCGTGCGCGGGCGAAGACCGCTGGCTTGCGATCGCCTGCTTCACCGAGGACGAGTGGCGCGCGCTGACGACAGTGGCCGAGAAGCCGGGATGGGCAGCCGATCCGTGCTTTGCGACGCTCGCCGGCCGTCTCGCCAATCAGGATGCGCTCGATGCGCTGGTAGGACAGTGGACGCGGGGTCACGACGCCCGCCAGCTGATGATGGCGCTGCAGCAGGCCGGCGTGCCGGCTGGAGTCTGCCAGACGACCGAGGAGCGCTGCGATATTGATCCGCAACTCCGGGCACTCGAATGGTTGACCGAGGTGACGGGCACAAAGATCGGTCGCTGGCCGGTCGCCGAGGTACCGGTGAAGCTGTCGGAGAGCCCGGCCTACGCCGGCGGGCGCGTCGACCGCGGCGCGCCCTGCTACGGCGAGGACAACGAGTACGTCTACGGTGAGCTGCTCGGCATGACGACGGCCGAGATCAAAAATCTGGCCGACGAGGGCGTATTTTAGGGCTGCGTCGCTTGGACGACGTCCGTCCTGGCAACCATTCACGAGGCAAGAACATGAGCGACTGGAGCAAGGTGACACGGCCCGTGCCGGTACCCAACGAGTGGACAAGGCCGTTCTGGGAGGCGGCGAGACGCGGCTCGCTCGAGCTGCAACGTTGCCAGAGCTGCCGCAGCTTCCAGCATCCGCCCTACGCGACCTGCGTGAAGTGCATCAGCGTCGATTTGAAGTTCGAGCCTGTGCGCGGGGTAGGCTCGATTTATGCCTACACGATCATGTACCACACCGGCGACAAGCGCTTCGCGCCAGCAGTGCCCTACGCCTCGATCATCGTGGAGCTCGACGATGCGCCGGGCGCACTGATGGTTGGCAATCTGCTGGGATGCTCCTTTTACCGAGGCGAAGGTCGGCCGCCGCGTGGAAGTTGTGTTCGAGAAGCTCAACGATGACATCACACTGCCGCAGTTCAAGCTGGCAGCTTCGTCCAAATCAACGGCCGATTGAGGCATCGTCCCATGCCCAAGTGGGAGAACCGCTGCAAGATCGCCCTTTCGGGCGTCGGCTACTCGAAGGTGACGCGGTCGGCCGACCTGCCGCTGGCGGCGCATGCACTCGAGGCCGTGAAAGGCGCCATCGCCGACTCCGGCCTGAAGATGGAGGATGTCGACGGCCTCTCGACCTATCCTGAGCTGCCGGCCACGGGCCACGCCGAGGTGGACGGCATCTCCGTCGTCTCGGTCAATTGCATGATGGCGATGCTGAAGCTGCCAAACCTCACGCTGGCACATGCAGGTAGGCAGCAACAACATCGGCGGCGCCGTGCAGCAGGCGGCCAATGCACTGCTTGCTGGCGTGTGCCGATACGCCGTGGTTTGGCGGGCGATGCACAACCCCAAAGGCACCTACCAGAACCTGCCGGGCGGGCAAGCGGCTGGCGCCACCCAGTTCACCGGACCGTTCGGCTTCGGCGGGCCCGGCCAGCATATGGCAGTGGCGCTACACGCGCTACCTCGAGCGCCACAACCAGAGCCGCGACAAGATGGTCACGCTTGCACTCATCCAGCGTAAGCACACCCAGCACAACCCTCACGCCTTCTTCTACGGCACGCCGCTGACGCGAGAGGACTACTTCAACTCGCGCATGGTGGCCTATCCGTTCTGTCTCTACGACTGCGACATCCCGGTGCAGGGTGCCGTTGCCGTAGTGCTGACGACAGCCGAGCGGGCGCGTGACCTGAGGCCGAAGCCGGCCTATCTCGCCGGCTACGGCCAGCGCCTGCATTTCGAGGTGGCGGGCCGCATTGGCAGCCTTGCCGACTACATGGAGGGCGGCGCGAGCTCCGCCAAGCTCACGTGGGAACGCTCCGGCTTTTCGCCGAAGGACGTCGACGTCGCCCAAATCTACGACGGCTTCTCGGCGTCCGTGATGTACGGCCTCGAGTCCTACGGCTTTTGCAAGCATGGCGAGGCGCTCGACTTTATTCAGGGCGGTCGGATCGCGCTTCGACGGCGAGCTGCCGCTGAACACGTTTGGTGGCAGCCTGGGCACGGGCCGCATTCACGGCCTGTGGCACATCATCGAGGGCGCCCTCCAGGCCTCCGGTCGCGCCGGTTCTCGTCAGGTCAAGGATGTCAACGTGTCCTTCGTCGGGGCCAGCGCGCCGATCGTTACCGGCACAACATTCATCTTCACGCGCGAGCCATACTGATGAGCCAAGCGCTGGCCACGACTGCATTTGCTTGATTTCGCGGCGGACTGGCAATCGGCGTGTGTGCAGCCGACAAAGGCTCCGGGTGGGGCCTCTAAACGGAAGCGCTCCTCGGCAGCGTCGTGATCGGCGACGCTGAGGCCGCCGCCGACCACGTCTGTTCGTTGAGGTATCGCCTTCAGATGTCGATCTTCTCGCGATCTCAATGGCATCATCGACTTCGATGCCGAGATAACGAATTGCGCTCGGATGCAGCGACTGTCGACGGGCCGTGGACGCCGCTCTCTGCTCATCGACAGGTTTATACGACCGGAGGGCCGACCCAGACAAAGCATGCGGCCGATGAGGCGCTAGTGCGACGGGAACGTTGACGCCGACGCGGTATGGCCTGACTTTACCGTCACCAGTCCAAGGTTTAGTGCTTCACGCCCGTCCGGTCCGATGTCAGCTTCTACTTCCTCACACCAACGCCGCGCCATCATCATCGGTGGCTCGATGTCGGGCTTGTTCGCAGCCGCGTTCCTGCGGCAGATCGGCTGGGATGCCGACGTCTACGAGCGTTCAGACGGTCGAGCTGGTTGGGCGTGGCGCCGGCATCACCACGCACCCGGAGCTGCTGCAGGCGCTCGAACGCAGCGGCGCCAGCACCAGCGATCTCGGCGTCGAGGTCGAGCGGCGTATCGCGCTGGACCGTGCCGGGCGCGTGGTCGCAGAGAAACGCCTGCCGCAGATCCTGACCTCCTGGGATCGGCTGCAGCGACTGCTGCGCGAGACCATCGACCCCGCGCACTACCACCTCGGCTGGAATTTCGAGCGCGTCGAGCAGAACGGCTCCGGCGTGCGCGTGCATTTCTCCGGCGGGCGGGTCGAACATGGCGACATCCTCGTCGGCGGCGATGGCGTCCGCTCCGGAGTGCGCGCCGCGATCCTGCCCGACGTGCAGCCGATCTATGCCGGCTACTACATCTGGCGCGGCGCACCCAACGAGGCCGATCTGTCGCCGCGCGCGCTGGCGGAGGTATTTCCCTACTTCTCCTTCTTCCTGCCGCCGCAGCAAGAGGTGATCTGCTATCCGATCGCGGGCTTCAACGACGACCTGCGACCGGGGCGCCGGCGCTTCAACTTCATCTGGTATCGTATGGCGGACGCGGACCTGCTGAAGGAGATGTGCGTCGACGACCGTGGCCACCAGCACGACTATTCAGTACCGCCGCCGCTGATCCGCAAGGACCTAATTGCCGCCTTGCGGGACGAAGGCCAGGACGCGCTGCCGCCCGCCATCAACGATTGCCTGCGGGTGATCGAGCAGCCGTTCTTCACGCCGATCTACGATTTCATCGCGCCGCATATCGTGTCGGGCCGCGTGGCGCTGCTCGGTGACGCGGCATCCAACGCGCGCCCGCACATGGGCTTCGGCGTGTCCAAGGCAGGCTGCGACGCGCAGGCGCTGGCGAATGCGCTGCGCGACCACGACAATATCGATACCGCGCTCGCCGCATACAACCGCGTACGCCAGCCAATCGGCGAGACCATCGTCAAGCACAGCCGCAAGCTCGGCACCCACATGGGTGTCGACCTCCAGACCGAGGAGGACCGTGCCATGCACGCGCTGCTGCAGGATCCGCGCGCCATGATCGACTGGATCGCTGTGCCGAACTTCCTGGACACCTATCGATGAGCGCCGACCTGCCGAAGCCCCGGCCAATCCTCGCCAGGCCGGTCGTTGGCATGGGATTCCCGGCATAAACCAGGCCGTCGGCGAGATGCCGTCACACGGCGACACCCCCTACGCCGCCTGGCGCGACCTCGGCATGGTGGTAAGGTGTGCACGAAATGGCCGTTGGCGTTTTGCTCATCCTGTCAATGTCGGAGCAAGTGGTAACCTCGGTGGGTGAGCGCGATCCGACCTCGAGATAAACCACCGTCGCCCCCAATTTGTTGATCATGTGATTGCCGGTGATCTTCTCGAGATGCTTAGCGCTTTTATACAGCGGACATCGACACACGTTGATCCGAACTCATCCGGCGCGCTCGCGCGCTGTCCGCAACCGAACGAACTCCTGCCATGCTCGGTGCACCCTCCGTGGTCCGGGCGAGGGCGAGCTGCCGTACTTTCTGCCCGCAACCTCCTGACCGTTGGGTCTCCGGTCAGGTTTCCGCGAACAAGGCCGTGGAAAGCGACGAGCGCGACGCCAATGATCCTAAGGTGTCAAAGTCTCCAGCGCAGACCAGGCTTCTGCCTTCGGAGTTGGAAGGGGATTAATTCTTGTAATTTGAACATGGACATGGGGCGATGTCATTTACCGTGTAGGCCCCAACCGCTTCGTCAGCCCAGAATTCCTTGGAGATGACGTTCAAGTCCGGAATCCATTGGAAGGTCTCGACATGCTCGGTGTCGGGTGCATTCTCCCTCCAAACCGTGAAAAGGATCGAGAAGCTGCCAGAACTGGTGGCGCAGCGCGACGCATCAACGGTGAACGCTACTGTCCAAGTCCGTTCCAGCTTCGGTAGCTTCATCGACGCGTAGTGCGTCTCCGTGAAGGCAATGGTGGGCTTGCATACGGGCTGCGCCCAATTTGGTGTCGCGTCCATTAGAATGAGCGGAAGAGCCGCCACCGCACGGACAAGAGCACGCATGGAATCTCCTCCGTCGACGAGGTGTGTGGCTATGCGGCTTGTGCAGGAAGCGGCTTCCGCACTCGGAGGGCGGCGACCAGAGTCAGGGCGGCGTAAGCGCAGAACCCGACCGCGATCGACACAAAGAAGCCAAGCGCGCCGAGGCCGAGCCAGTAGACCGCGGTGAGCGCGCACACGCTGCTGACGAGGAGGCGCACGGCATTGGCCGCCACGGTCCACAGAGCATTACCGAAGCCTTGGGTCGCAAAGTAGAGGCCCATGCCGAGGCCGTAGAGGCTGTAGATGGGGCCCGACTCGCAGGTACGAGGGTGCCGAGGCTGATGATGTCTTCAGCGTCGCTGAAAAGGCCCAGCCAGAGCCTTGGGAAGATGGCGAAGAAGATCCCGATCACCGCGCAAGTGGCCGCGACGGTGCCGGCTCCGGTCAGGCGACCTCTCGGGCGCGCCGGTATTCTCTGGCGCCCCAGTTGGTCCCGACCATAGCAACGATGGATGTACCAAATCCGAACGCCAATGGGATCAGGATGTATTCGAGACGGGCTCCGAGCGCGTAGCCAATTGCGGTTTCCTTGCCCAGCTGGCCCGCAATGCCGGTGAGCAGGACCACCGAGAGATTGGTGATTATTACGTTGAGCAGCCCGGGCACGCCGACCTTGAGGATGTCAGCGAAGAGGGCCAACGCAACCTCACGCCACCAAAGGTCAACGTAACGAGCGACCGGCGCGAGCGAAGGTAGGCGAACAGTACGAGACTGCCGGCACCGAACGATGCCATCAGGCCCCATCCTGCGCCTGCGGGTCCGAGCGCCGGGAACGGGCCCCAACCGAAGATCAACAGCGGTGAAATCAGGATGTGCCCAAGCACGCTGCCGACGATGACGGTGGCAGGCAACGCCATGTTGCCCGTGCCGCGCACGGCGCTCCCAAGCAGGTTCAGCATGCAAATTGAGATGGCGGCGCTGAATGCCACGTTGGCATAGTTCATTGCGGCGGTGAGCATGGCGCCGTGGCCGCCCATCCAACGGAAAACCGTTGGCGCCGAGAGCAGTAAGGCTATCGAGAAAACGGCCGCAAGGCCGAGCGCCAAGACGAGGGTGTGCAGGACTAGCGCGTTGGCGACGTCGCGTTTGCCGGCGCCGAGGGCCCTCGCGATTGCGGACGAGACACCGCCGCCCATGCCGCTGGCAGCGGTGTGTTGGATGAGCATGACGAAGGGGAAGGCGAGCGATACCCCCGCAAGCGCATCCGCGCCGAGCTGGCCCATGAAGAGGCCGTCGAAAGTGATCATGCCGGCGATGGCGAGGAGATTGAGCACATTCGGCGCTGAGGCCACAGCAACGTAGGCAGGATCGGACCTTCCAGCAGAAGCTTGGTGCGAGCCGCGATGGCGGAGCTTGGGTGGGTTGGTTCCGGCCGACGGCGACGCAAGCGTGATCGTTTGGGCGCTCACAAGCGCTCCTCCTGCATGACGGTGGAAGCAGCACTTGGCGGCGGAGATCTGTGCGTCGGGCGGCTGCGCTGGGAACCCGACCGCGTCAATGCGCGACGTGGGCTTCGAGATAGTCCTTCACGGTGCCAGTCCGCAAAGCATCGTTTCTTGGGATGATCCTAGATTTTTTCATGTGCCGAGGACCATAGTCCTGTTGTTGGCCACTCGTTGCCGGCAGTATCGTTGTTTACTCATCCAAGGCCCGCCGATGCCACGCCGTCTGCCACCCCTGAATGCGCTTAGAGTCTTTGAAGTGGCGGCTCGGAGCGCGAACTTTACACGCGCCGCACAAGAACTCGGCGTTAGCCAGGCGGCTGTAAGTCAACAAGTGAAATCGCTGGAAGCGACCCTCGGCCTCAAGTTGTTCTCGCGCGACGGCAAGCGCCTCGTGATCACCGGCGCCGGCAAGCAATACCTGGCCGTCATCTGCGACGCGCTGGATCGGATTGCCGTGGGCACGGACCATCTTCTTCAAAGCAAGCCTTCGAGCATTTTGACCGTCAGCACTTCGCCGGACTTCGGTGCGAAATGGCTTGTGCACCGGCGGACGCTTTACTGCCGCCTACCCTGAGATTGATCTCCGTGTTTCCACAACGACCAAGCAAGTCGACCTTATCGCGGAGCACGTGGACCTTGCGATCCGCCATGGTGATGGGCACTGGGAGGGTCTCGATGCCATTGCCCTCTGTCAGGAGCGGCTCGTCCCGGTTTGCAGTCCCAAACTCCTCTCTGGCGGCAATCGCATTACCCAAGCGTCCGACCTCCTGAAACTTCCGCTGCTTCGACTGGACGGCTGGACCACCTGGTCGAAGTGGTTTGAAGCCGCGGGCGTTTCAGCGCCCGCTCGACGCGGACCGGTGCTGAACCAGGCAAGCATGCTTATCGATGCAGCCGCCGACGGACAGGGGTGGCACTCGCCCGCACGACGCTTGCGGCATGGGATCTACTGCATGGCCGCCTCGTCGTGCCAATCGATGTGTCGCTTCTGCTCGAGAACACCTATTGGATCGTCTACCCGAAACTGGCGTCCGGCGACGCAAAGGTCGTCACGCTTCGAGATTGGCTGCTCGCTGAGGCCGCCGAGGATGAGGGGCCCTTGCGGACAAGCTCTACGCGGGAGCAAAACGGTAAGCTGATCTTCTGCGCTCATCCATCCTTGCTCCAAGGCCATGGCAGAAGTGTAAGGCCGGAGGCAAGCAACAGCACGAGGACAACGATCCGGAACGTCGCCTCGTCCAACCTGCCGTAAAGCTTCAATCCAAGCCAGGTCCCGAGAAGCGCAGCGGGTAACCCGATCCAGAACAAGCGCAGTGTCCCAGGTGTGACAATACCGGTGCCACCGAACCAAATCAGCGTCATGACGAAGACTGCGACCACGACAGGCTGGAAGACCGCACGCTGGTCATCCTTGGACCAACGACGCAGGCTCGCCCAGACGATGACAGCTGCCGCTGAACGCGCCGCTCAAGAGGCCCACGATACTGTCGGCTATCGCACTACCCTTAACGGTTGGCAATTTGCGTCGCGCCAGGCTGTAGACACTGAAGACGGTTAGCGCCGCGCCAATAAACGCCCGCATGTGATCCGGTGACGTCCAGTTGAGGGCGGCGGCCCCGAGTGGGATGCCGACGGCCCCGCCGGCAATGAACGGAAGGAGTCGAGAAATCTGCACGGCGTGCCGAAGTTTCCAAAGTGTTGCTCCTGAATGAGGATGGCGAACGCGGCGATGAGCGGCGCGCTCTGCGCAGGTGGAATGATGTGCAGCCAGATAGCCGAAGCGATGAGGCCAAAGGCGAACCCGGCGACGACGGTGCCGAGGAGGGTGGTAACGAAGAACAATGCGAGGTCCATGTGGATGGCCAAGGTCATGATGATTATCCAAAAATGCACGGGTCGGATCGAGTGCGTCAGCTGTGACGTTCGTCGACGGCGTCGCGCGACCAGCGGTAGAGGGCGTCGAATTGCGGCATCGCGGCAGCAAGTTGGGCGAGGTCGTCGCGGTACATGCGCGAATAGCCGAGACACGTTGCGAGCAAGCCTGCTGACTGCGGCGTGAAATCGAGCCTACCGGTGTCGGCTCCCCGGACAATGCGTGCTAAGTGCAAGAGCGGCGCGACGTTGAGACCGAACTCCTCGACCATCACATCGAACGTGGTCTTCCCTCCCCGGTCGGACCAGAACACCGCATCGACATCGAAGGGTGTGGCCTTCGCGTGCTCGGAAACCCCTGCAACCTCGGCCGGTGGCACGAACAAGAACACGGCGCTGGGATCGACGGATCGCCTGATAAGCCAGGGGCAGGCGACGCGGACAACCTTTGGTCGCGCTCGCGTCACCCAGACCGTTTGTCCCTCGCTGTCGCGCGGAGGAATTTTCGACGCTCGCACAAGCGGCTGCCGGAGCTCACGCCACGCGTCGAAGCCATCTGCAAGGGTTTGAGCCTCAAACCCCTCATGGCGAAGCCGCGCGGCAACTGCCTGGCTCGGCGTTCCACCGCTTTGGCACAGCATGACGATGGGTTGCTCCGCGTATCGCCTGCACCAGGCGTCAACACCGGTGGATGGGTGGCGTCGGGCGGTGGGAATGAGCTGCGGATCGGACTTGAACTCGTCATCCGTGCGCACATCGACGAGCACCGGCGCGCCGGGAAGGCCAATAAGGCGAGAGAGCTGCGCCACGGTGATTTCGGTTGGAGAAGGCATGGCAGCGTCCACCTCGAATGAGGACCTGGACGCGATGTTTCAGCCGAGGCCTCACGGGGCAATCGCGATCAACCCCGTAACGGCAATCCACATCAGCGCAGGGGCAAAGTCAACTCTTTGCCCGGGACGCGCCTAGCTTGTTGAGCTGGCGCACGTCGCTGGCAGCCTCGGCCAGTAGCCAATCGCGAAAGATCACGATCTTTGGAAGGGCTGCCGTGGCCTTTGGACAGATGATCCAATAGGTCTTGGACAGACGCAACTCCTCGACAAATGGGCGCAGCAGTCGTCCGGAGATTAAATCTGTTGCTGCCAGCGTGGTGCGCGCAAGCGCAGATTCCTGGCCGTCGACTGCGGCATCGATGGCCATGCTCACGCGATTGAGCACGGGACCATGCGGAGCTCGGCGCCGGGTACCCCGGCGGCCGCCAGCCATCTCGTCCAATCCTTTCGGTCATCCACGTGAAGCAATGGGAACTTGAGCACATCGGCCGGCTTGGCAAGCCGATTCCGCCCCCTAGCAGCTTGGGACTGCAGACCGGAAACAGCTGTTCCGCGCTAAGACGCGCCACATCAAGGCCGGGCCAGTTGCCGTCGCCGTGACGCACGGCGAGGTCCACATCCTCGCGCGCGAAATCGACATGATGCAGCATCGCCGACACGCGCAGATCGATGCTCGAATATTCCTCCGCGAAACGGCCGAGGCGATTGACCAGCCACTTGGCGGCAAAGTCCGGTGATGTGCTGACCGTGAGCGCGCCAGAGCTTTGGCGCTCAAGCAGCCGCTCGGTGCCGAGCGCGATGCGATCGAAGGCGTCGCGAAGGATGGTGAGATACTGTCGCCCGGCCTCGATGATGACAAGGCGCTGGCGCTCTCGATTGAAGAGCTTGACGCCCAGCTCCGCTTCCAAGGCCTTGACCTGGTGGCTTACCGCACCCTGGGTAACGAACAGCTCCTCGGCCGCCCGCGTGAAGCTCTCATGGCGCGCGGCGGCCTCGAAGGCCTTCAGTGCATTGAGTGGAGGCAACCGGCGCACGAAGGTAGCCTCACTGAGAAAAACTCAGGCAGGGTAGAGAAACGATGCTTTGCGGGCAACTGCTTCCTGGTTCTATTGGTCTGCTCCGTCGCGAATACTCACATCGAGCAACGCATAATCCGGAGCAAGCTCATGTCCGTTCGAACACTCCCAGAACCGACCTCGGCAGGTCGGTCCGCAGGCGATGCGGTTCTCGTCGAGATACGCGCGCCAGCGTTAAGCAGGTGCCTCAGCACCGCACGCCTGGATTGTCAGTAGCCGCGGGAGGAGAGCGCTACGCGAACTCGCCGAGGACAGACGGCAGCTCAGCGACGTAGGCCTGACCCGCGAACAGGTGCTCCGCGAAGCCGCCAAGCCCTTCTGGCGTCGGTAAGTCACGACTCTTCAAAGACTCCCGTCAACCGAGGAAAACAGCATGTCCGATCCGGTCGTTTACGGCTTCCCGCGCAGCACCTTCGTCAACATCGTGCGGATGGTTCTGACCTACAAAGAGGTGCACTACCAGTTCCATGACCTCGAGCCGGCAATGGGAAAACCGAGCCACCTGGCGCTGCATCCCTTCAATCGCGTGCCGATACTGCGGCACGGCGATTTTACGCTCTTTGAGACGAGCGCCATCGTCGACTTATATCGACGAGACCTTTCCGCGCCTGCCACTGCAGCCGAGGGATATCCCCGGACGAGCGCGCATGGACCAATGGATCAGCATGGTCAACTCGTACTTCTACCCCTACATGATTTATCACGTGTCACACGAAAGAAACGTGTTTCCCGAGCTCGGCATACCCTCCGATGAGAAGGTCGTCGCTCACGCGCTGCCGAAAATCGAGGTTGCTCTGCAGGTGACAGAGCAGCAACTCGCACACGGCAAGAACTATCTGGTTGGCACCGAGCTGACCCTCGCCGACTTCTATCTGCTGCCCTGCACCTATTCGTTCAGCTTTGCGCCGGAAGCAAAGGCCATGTATCTGCGATTTCGTGCCTTCAACGCGTGGCGCGAACGGATGGAAGCCCTGCCGGCAGTCAAAAGCTTCGCGCCTCGCTGCCGCCGCGTGCGCCAATCGAACACGCGCGCGAATGGGCTATCTCACATCGGCCGAAATACTGAGAAGAAGGAAAACAGCATGTGTAAGCTCGCACTCATCTTTTTGGCCGTCAGTCTCACGCCAGTCCCTGCCTCGGCGCAGCCGAACATCAAACCCAGATGTCCGGCCGGGTATGACTTTGTAGGAACATATTGCCAGAACATCTCCACCGGAGACGTCGTGCTAGCGAACTAAGTAAAGGCGGCCTGCCGCTCAGGCTCGGTCTCCAAGGATCGCGTGGATATCGACATCAGCGGGAGCTCCCTGCTTTGACTTGTCCGGTGCCGGCACCTGAGCCATGAAGTTCAATCATCACAACGACGCGACCGACGCGACACGCTCTTGCCACGGCACGACACCCATGGCATCAAAGGCCCAAGGGGTTCGCCGCGATTACCCCGTGAGGCTGCGGCTGAAATATCGCGTCCACGCACCCGAATAGGAAGGGACGCCATGCCCGCAACTGCTCCCATCACAAATCGGCAATTCGCTAGGCGTATCGAACTGCCGGGCACTCCGGCGGTCGTTAACGTCCGCATGGATGTGCTTTCGATCGCCGCCACCATACCTATCTTCCGGTTGAAGACCGGAACGATCCTGACACTTGCCGTGTGTTGCGCAGCAGGCGTCGTTCCTTATCCCGCGGGAGCGCTCACATGATGCACGACGAGGCCGGAGCTCCGATCACGCTGAAGTCGGCGATCTACACAATGAAAACCCTCGGGTGCGACCCTCAGCGCGTCAAGGGATGTCCGAAAAGCTGATCGTCAGCCACTACGAGAACAACTACGGCGGCGCTGTGAAGCGCCTCAATCTCATCACAGAGCAGCTGGCCGGCGTCGACTTCAACACCGCCCCCAACTATCTGATCAACGGCCTTAAGCGCGAGGAGCTGATCGCCACTAATTCGATGATCTTGCACGAGCTGTTCTTCGATGGTCTGGGCGACGAAAGTGCTTCCAGGCAAGGACCTGTCGGTGGGCCTGGCACGCGATTTCGGCTCGGTAGAGCGCTGGCGCAACGAGTTCATCGCCATGGGCAAGGCGCTCGGCGGCGGCTCGGGCTGGGTGCTGCTGTCCTGGTCACCGCGCGACAAGCGGCTGGTTAACCAATGGGCCGCAGACCATTGCCACACGCTGGCGGGTGGCCAGCCGATCCTCGCGCTCGATATGTACGAGCACTCCTACCACATCGACTACGGCGCCAAGGCTGCCACCTATGTCGATACGTTCATGACAGCGATCCGATGGAGGAATGCCGACAATCTGTTCGCGCGCTACGCCAATTCTGCGTGAACGCGCGAACTTCGGCGAAACGGTCACGTTTGCTGGAGAGGAACAGGAAAGAGCCAGCGGAGCCACGACCTTGAGCGAAAGGAGTTCCACATGCGATCCAACATCTTGTTCGCCGCACTTCTTGGAACAATCGTGCTGGTGCCAGGTCAGCAAGGCGCCCAGGGCAAAAGCATCAATCTCGACCAGCCTCGATCGAGCAGGCCACCGGCCTCAAGGGGCAGCTCATCGCCGAGGAGAAATGTCTTCAAAGTCACTAAGCCGCGCACGGACGTGAAGATCGCGGTCGACCAGTGGACTATGGCCCCATTCATGGGTCTTGGCTCCTGGGCCGCGTTCACGCCCGCTCATGATGGCGCAATGCTGATGGGCGACACGGTGGTGTTCGAGGACGAGGTCAACCCAGCGATGAGCGCGGCGTTGGAGGCCGGCCTCGAGGTGACGGCGTTGCACAACCACTTCTTCTTCGATGAGCCGAAGGTCCTCTTCATGCACGTCGGCGGCCAGGGCGACGCCAAGGCGCTCGCTGCTGGGGTGAAGAAAGTCTACGACAAGATCGCCGAGATCCGCGCCGCGAATCCGTCTCCCGCCAAGTCGTTCCCGGGCACGATCGCCTCTCCAAACGCGATTACAGCCGCCCCGCTGGAAGCGGCGCTCGGGGTCAAGGGGCAGTCCAATCAGGGCATGTTCAAGATCGCTTATCGGTCGCACGGCATCCATGCACGGTGTGCCTGTCGCCAAGGAAATGGGCATCAACACCTGGGCCGCGTTTGCCGGCAGCGACGATGCAGCCTTCGTCGACGGTGACTTCGCCATGCTGGAGAATGAGCTCCAGACCGTGCTGCGCGCCATGCGCAAGGAGGGCATCAACATCGTCGCTATCCACCAACACATGAGCCAACGAGCAGCCGCGCTACTTGTTCTTGCACTACTGGGGCAAGGGCAAAGCCGTCGATCTCGCACAAGTCGTTGAAGCGGGTCCTCGACGCGCAGGCGGCGGTGAAATCATGACGAAGCTCGTCCTTGTTGGGATGATCACAGCCGCACAACTTGTGGGGACCACCATGGCGTCACCGACTATCTGCAGAGACTGCAAGCTTCGAGACTGACGCTGTAGGCGGCCCTCCGCGAGGCTGGCTTCTGACCATTGACCGGGAAGGGCGCGCCCAGGTGGACGGTTGAGCGGGATGAAGGTGGCGGAGCCGTTCTAAAGCAATCTGGCAAGGCCACCTACCCGCTCGCGCTGAAGGAGGGCACGAACATCCGCGACGGATTTGTGGAGGTGAAGTTCAAGCCCATCTCGGGCTCGGAGGACCGCGCGGGCGGCATCGTCTGGCGGGCGAGAGATGCCAACAACTATTATGTCGTGCGGGCCGAACGCGCTCGAAGACAACGTCGTTCTCTACAAGACTGTGAACGGCGTCCGCAGCTTCGCTCAGACCTCCTCGGTCAAAAGGGCGGTTACGGCGTAAGGACTGCCGTGCCCGCCAACCAATGGCACACCCTTCGAATTGAGTTCGCCGGCGCGCGTTTCAACGTCGTCTTCAACGGCAAGCCGTTGTTTGCAGTCGAGGATGCCACCTTCCCGCAGGCTGGCATGGTGGGGCTTTGGACCAAAGCCGACAGCGTCACCGCATTCAGCGGATTGACCTACGACGAGCGACGCTAGGGGAGCGCGTAGAGGAGAACTTGTCCATGCGAAGCACCATCGGACGTATCTCACCGTATCGCGTGGCGATCGTGTTTCCGCCCGATCCGGAGCGGCGACAGCAGACCCGACTAGAGAAGTCGCGCTTTGCCCAGATTGCTGCGGCGCTTGCCGAAAGGGGCATCGCGGTCGAGGGAGCTCCCTATGTTGCTGACGACTGTTGAGCAGCTGCGAGAGCAGCTTATGCGCGTCGACGGCGTGCTGGTCTGGATTAATCCGATCGTCGATGGTCGCGACAGGACGGACCTGAACAAGGTACTGGCCGACGTCGCGGCCTCCGGGGTCTTCGTGAGCGCTCATCCCGACGTGATCGCGAAGATGGGCACCAAGGATGTTCTCTTTCGCACGCGGACCATGGGATGGGGCTGCGACACGCGCCAGTATCCGACGTTCGCGGAGATGCACAGAGAACTGCCGGAGAGCCTGGCAACCGGCGAGGCGCGTGTTCTGAAGCAGGCGCGCGGGCACAGCGGCGACGGGGTCTGGAAGGTCCAGCTTGCAGATCACGCCGGCATCGCAACCACTATCCGTCGTTTCTCCGCACGCAGTTGTGCGGGTCCGGCACGCCAAGCGTGGCAGTATCGAGACAACAATGTCCCTTGCGGCGTTCATCGCTCAATGCGAGCCATACTTCTCGCGTGGCGATGGAATGATCGACCAGATCTACCAGCGGCGGCTTCCCGAGGGCATGGTGCGCTGCTATCTCGTGCGGGATCGCGTGGCAGGCTTCGGCGAGCAGGCTCGTAAATGCCCTCTATCCGGCCGAGCCTGGCGCCGCCGCGAACTCAGCGCCACAGCCCGGTGCACGCCTCTACTACCCGCCCACACGAGCGGACTTCCAGCGGCTCAAAGACAGGCTAGAGCGAGAGTGGCTGGACCAGCTGTGCGGCATCGTCGGCGTAGAGAAGTCGCAATTGCCCGTCCTATGGGATGCCGATTTTCTCTACGGGGACGAGGATGCCGACGGCGCAGATACTCACGTCCTTTGCGAGATCAACGTCAGCTCGGTCTACCCCTTTCCCGACGACGCGCTCCGGACCTCTTGTCGCCGCGACGCTCGCGCAAATCGAGCGACCTGCGCTAATCCTGCTGCAACGGGCTGGAGCTGCGCGGTTTCTTCGTCCGCGCAGGGAGGACAACGTGTCAGCGCTGCGGATCGAGGCACTCGCAACCAAATTGATCGGCCCGATAAGTTTTGACGTCGCCGCCGGAGAATGTCTCGCGCTGATGGGTCCATCGGGGGCGGGCAAATCGCTCCTGCTCCGAGCGATCGTCGACCTCGATCCCAGCACCGGGAATGTCATGGTCGGTGTAAACGCACGCGACAATATGCCGGCCAGCGAGTGGCGCAAGCTCGTTGCGCTTGTTCCTGCCAGATTCGGGGTGGTGGGCGGATCGCGTTCGCGACCACTTTCCCGCGAACACCGATGCGGCGGAGCTCATCACGAAATTGGGGCTCGCCGGCTCCTTAGAATGGGAGGTCGGTCGCCTTTCCACCGGTGAGCGCCAGCGGCTTGCCCTCGCCCGTGCGCTTTGCCGCAAGCCGGAGGCCCTTCTGCTTGACGAACCCACGGCATCACTCGACGGTCATGCGACCGGACTTGCGGAGGACCTCATCCGAGGGTGCTGTGGGGAAGGCATGGCTCTGCTGCTGGTGACGCACGATCGCCGGCAGGCTGAGCGCATGGCAAAGCGCGTATTGCAAATGAGCAATGGCAAGATCGACCAGCCCTCGGAGAGCGCGCCATGAACTCCTACATCTCGCTCACCTACGGAGATCTGCTGCTGGCATCGATATTCCTGGCGATGAATGCGGTGTTCTCGATCCTGCTCAGTCTCCGAACTCGAGCGCCAGCTCATCGTCTCTGCGCTGCGCATGGTCACTCAGCTCTTTCTCGTGGGTTGGTCCTGAAGACCATTTTCACGCTTTCCTCTCCGTGGCTCACTTTGTTGGTTGCCGCCGTCATGGTGGCGTTTGCCGGCAGAGAGAGGTCTGGGCGCGTCAGGATCGTCATCTGCACGGCGTATGGGGGATCGCGCTCGGAGGCACGTCGATGTTGCTGCGCAGGCACGATCGTCACGGTGTTTGCTTTGACCACGCTGATCCAACCGACGCCATGGTGGTCGCCGCAGTTCGCACCGCCTTTGTTCGGAATGATCCTCGGCAATACAATGACGGGCGTGAGCCTGGGCCTCGATACACTCCACACCGCGCTCTACAGAGAGCGCACTGCAATAGAGGCGAGGCTACTTCTCGGAAGCACGCGATGGGAAGCGGTGTCGGCGGCGCACCAGCGTGCCCTCCGCAGCGGCTTTACACCCATCATCAACTCCATGGCCGCAACCGGTGTCGTCTCTCTCCCGGGGATGATGACGGGCCAGATCCTATCAGGTGTCGACCCGCAGGAGGCCGTCAAGTACCAGATCCTGATCACCCTCCTGATCGGCGGAGCGACGGGCCTGGGTGTTCTTGCAGCAACCTTCGCAAGTGTCTGGAGGTTGACTGACAGCCGAGTACGGCTACGGCTTGATCGATTGGCCACGCCGCGGAAATAAGAGGGATATGCCTGCATGCCGACAGCCGGGCGTTCACACCTGGTCGCGATTGGCTTGGTCTCGCGAATAGTCGAAGCCATCCGGGGGTTGCCCAGGGGACTTCTTCACCCGACGTCCGCTGACCGAGGTTCTGCGGCCATACGTTCACAAAAATCCTTCAGTGGATAAAGAGGTTCGGCAAATGGTGGCTTCCTCTGCATACCGAACTTCGCCGCATGCACTTACTGTAAGTCGGCCCATTACTTCTGTCAGGGTATCGGCCACGACGGAGATTTATCGGGGAAGCCCCGATCCGGCTGCAGGCCAACCTGCCATGATACTCCCGTGCCCGCCGCTTCGGGCTCTGCTCACGCTCTTTGAGCGTTCAGGTTTTCAGCGGCTGTGCGTCGAGCATTGTCTTTGGCTTCGAGGGCATTGACTATCGCGGCGTCGTCCATGCAGCCGCCGCGCGTTATGCAGAAGCGCTCGCGAGCGCGGTCTCTATGATTTGTTTGGGCTTCGCTAGCGGAAGTGGCGAGCAGCGCGAAGGCTGCGGCGGTAAGAATGGTGGATTTCATTTTGCTTGCTCCTATCGTTTGCGTTTGACGTAGTGGGGTAGCGGCATGATCCGGCTGCGCCCGCCGCACTTTGTGATAAGGGCTGGGGATTTTCCCCTTGGCCTGGCAGGGCATTTACGCTTGCGCGGTGGTTGCGAGCCTCACCATAGCTGCGGCGAGGAGAGAACGTTTCATTTGGCTTGCACCTTTGTGGAAGTCAACGCGCTTTCGTTCCCGCACCGGAATGCGCGGTTCAGCAGCGGCTGCAGCTGGCGCGCGTTTTGCACGAACCTTCACCGGCAATGCTGAGCGGGCACCACCAGTTCAAGCTGCCTGAAATGACTTCCCAAGCCGCCCATTCGGACCGGCGTGCTGATCTCGGCAGGCAAATAATGTGGATCGGACGATTTTTCGATTCCTGATAAGCGGTATCATCGCTAGAATTTTAGGCGCCCTGACGCCGTTGATTTTTGCAGCGTTTTCCCAAATCAATGAGCCAGTGCTGCACCTCGCCTATATCCGCCCACTCTCCCTCCACAGCCGCCCACCCACCCAAGGGCAGTGACTGGCTCCATGAGCCCAAATGGGATGGCTTCAGGTTTCAGATCATCAAGGACGGCGGTTCGGTTCGCCATGTATTCACGCCACGGCGCCGAGTACACCGGACCGCTTGCCAGGCATGGTGGAGGCATTCGCGAAGCTCCCGGCACGTACGGCAATCCTCGACCGGCGAACTGTGCCTGATCGAGCCGCGAGGTGGGGCGCACTTCTACCGGCTGATGATCCAGATGAGCACGCGCGTACGGACGAGGCGCAGTTGGCGTTCCTCCCTTAATCAGCAAATGCGGCGCCTGTAGAGGCCCCAAAGAGGACCCGGCGCCGCCTAAGAAGGCCTGGTGGTAAGAGCTATCTGAAGCGTCCAACGCGGCCCTACGCCAACGCCTAGACCTCTGCGGACGCCTACGCCACCACGGTAGCCAATGCCGCCGTAGGCCGCACGTCTGATGTTACGGCGTGCGATACCACGGGCTATTCCATAGCCACCGTAGCCACCGTAGCCACCGTAGCCACCGTAGTAGGCGGGAAGAGTAGCCGTAGCTCATGTACCCATAACGCGGGGCTGCATAACCAGCAGCGGCATAGCCATAACCCCTACCCTCCCAACAGGCTGCGGCTGATGGACTTTCAAGGACAAGAAGAGGCGCAGCGACCACCAAGGCGGCGGCAATTGTTCGTAAGCGCATCTGATCACTCCTTTTGGATATTCCCGGATTTGAACGAATGCCAGTTGCTCGGCCGCAAAACACTCAGGCGAAACCCCGAAAGCGGATGATCATCGTGCTGGATGAGAGCTGGCAGTGAATATTTTTGAATTTAGAAAACTCAGGATTGAGCAACCTCGGATATGACGTAGGGCAGGCAACGGGGACCTCCGCACCCTCTCCAGGATGACCTCGTGTAAACGAACAAAACGCACCGATTTTGCGTCCAGCCTTGATCAGTTTAGCCCATTGGGTCAGATGCTCCTTGCTCGGTCATCTTCCTTACCGTCGGTTCCGACAACTCCTTTAGGTGATGGCGTAGAAAAGCGCGCCAGGATTGGCGGACCGTCCCGAACGACAGGGCAAAGGCGATGTGACAGTCCTGCGCCGCTACCGAAAGCCCTTAACGCACGGGATTTGCGCCAGAGAAAAGTCGGTAAATCTACTCATTTAACAAACCGTGCGATAGCGTACTTAGGGACATTGTGCGGCACTAAATCAAGGTACCGCGACGCGCCTTTAAAGGCGTCTCCGTCCCTCATTCGGAAACATAGTGCGGAAGATTGCTGCTGCCTCGCCAGGTCCGGAGGGCGTGATGTTTGGTCTATTTATTTCGACAGAGACGCACTGACGAGTCTTGCGCTCACAACGGATGTGACCGGTCGAAATATTCCGTCTCTCACTCCTTCCACGGATTGGATTTTCGTGGCCGCTCTCGACAACAGCAAATTTGATCCTCTGTGGGACACCGTGGATTTTCGATACGCGGTGCGCCAGGCTAGTAGCTGACCGGCTTTCATATCTTGAAGTACGGACTGGTACTACCAACTCATTAAAGGCAAGCTTGTTGATGCGCCGTGGTTCCGTAGGCGCCGTGATATCTCCCTGATGGCTTAGCTGGGAATTCGGCTTGTCACAATTCCTTTAGAATACGTACGATAACGTACATTGAGACCTTTGCGGGCACTGGCCTCAAGGTGCCGCGACGCGCCGTTATAGGCGCTTCCGTCCCTCATATCGGAAACATAATGGGAGGCTTGCTATGCCTCACTATTTCTTCCACGTGAGACGTGGCCAAATCACCGTACTAGACCATGAAGGCATCGAACTCGCTGATACTGTGGACGCCTGAAGTGGAGGCAACAGAACGCGCGCAACAGATTGTGAATGGGGCATCCTTGAACGAGGCGTCCGCCAGCCGTGGGAGGGTAATCGTTGCTGACGATAACTGGCAGACGTTATTTGAACTGCCGTTCTAGGGTGCGAAAACGGGCTGCCTGAGTGACCTGGAGCCCGGTCCGTCTCAGCGGGGTGAAGCCGCCCCGTCTCGCGGGGCCACCGCGACCGTTTCCAGCATGTCGGCCATCCCGTCGCGCTCGTTGCTGATCAATGTCGGCAAGGTCGGTCATCCCGTCAGCCCTGTTCGCTGAGCGGTCTCCTCGCCGAGTTCCGTTGCTATCGCCTCGCAGGCGTGGCTAATTTCGGTGCGCAACTCGAAAGGACGGCTTCGGCCCGCCGACGCACCACCAAGTCGGTGCTTGCAACACGCGCACGCCAGCCGCCTAGCTTGGTGAGCACGAGGCCAGCAAAAGGTATCGACCAGTTCATCCACGTCCGACTGGCGAACAAGCTCGCGGCGTTTCTCGGCCAACTTGATCGGCATTTGGGTTTTGGCCTCGACGTGCGCGGCATCGGCCGCCGTTCGCGGTGAGCGCCGTTGCTCCGACCTCAAATGCGTCAGGTATCGCAACCTCGATTGATCCATATGGAACAGACCGTCGATCGCCCGCCGCTCGCTCACGCCTTGCGCCGCTAACTGGGACGCCGGGTGTGCCGAAATCGTTGCTCATACTGCCGATGGCGATCACGAGTGTGTCGTAGGGGACATATATTGCAAAGTGCCGGGTCCGCGGGACCGCGATCCTTCAAGATATTCGCGCCACTTTGATCGGCACTGGCAATGGGACCATTCGAACTCTGCGGTGTGAAACCTGACCATTGTGGCCTCCGTGGTTTGTGTTGCCCTCCTTTCACAAGCAGCGGGCCTGCAGGCGGCCGATCGCGTCGTGCCGCAGCTTCCCCAGCGGCTGGTCGTCACCCCGACCCTGCAGACCACCCGCGACGAGAACATCGTCGCGATTGGCGATTGCGCATATCTGGTCCCCCGGGCGAGAAGCGCCCGCGCTGCCGCGCGCGCAGGCCGCGCACCAGGAGGCGTCGCACCTGTTCCGGCAGATCCGGCGCCGTCTCGACGGCAAGCCGCTGGAGTCGTTCCGCTACCGCGACTTCGGTTCGCTCGTCTCGCTCGGCGAGTGACAGCACGGTGGGCAGCCTAATGGGCTTCCTGTCAGGCAAGAACATGTTCATCGAGGGTTATTTCGCGCGCGTCATGTACCGCTCGCTCTACACGATGCACTTGATGGCGTTGCACGGCCCCTGGAAGGTTGCCCTCGGTACCGTTGCGCGCACGCTCACCCGACTACCGAGCCCTCGTCAAGTTGCACTGAGGCCTGGAAGGGCAATCGCGCGGTCGAGACAAGGACTGATATTCGCGCGCCAATCGAGCCCGCTCGTCACTGGACCACAGCTAGTGGGTCTCAGGAGCTCGCATAATGACCTCCACGGTTTTGCAGACCGAGGTCTGATCTGGGAGCGGCCGTGGGCAGGCGGCGCGTCTTGGTCGTCTAAGAACGTCAGCTAGGAAACGCGTGGGCGTAGTCGGCCTGCGCCGCCGCGAGGATGCCGCGGGCTCCCATCGCGTCCTACACCGGGTCGACCGTAATGGGGCTCGGGCGCGTCGCCAGGGAAGCGCCTTTACGTAGGCGAAGTAGTGCTGCAGGCGGTCGACGATCGGCGCGCGGCAGCTGCGATATGCGTCTACGGTCTCGCCGTAAGTCGGGTCGCCAAGCAGCACGGCGAGGATCTTGTCGTCGGCCTCGCCTCGCTCGACCATGCGAAGACCTCCGATCGGCCGCGCGTCGAGAAGGATCTCGCCGCGCGCAGATGGGCCGGTCCGTCAGCACGCAGATGTCGAGCGGGTCGCCGTCGCCGTGAGTGACGTGCGGGCTGCCAGCGAGGGCATACGCTGCGACCCGATCGCCGCAGTACGTGCGCGGACGAACCCGTAGAGTGTCGGACAGAAGCTGGAGAAGCGCTGCGGCCGATCCACCATGAGGTAGCCAGAGTGCTTGTCGATCTCGTACTTCACCCCGTCGGTCGGGACGATCTCGATGTAGGCCCGGACGATCTCCGGGAAAGCGCGCTTTCCCGGGTTCGACGCCGTGCCATGGGTGGGGGCTGATACTTCCGAGCGGGCGATCGTGCATAGACCGAACCGTAGGGGCGAATGGAGCGCTGCGTCGCTACGGATCGTGCAGACGCCAGCGACGATCAAGGTCCCGACCAAGCCTTCTGATCTCTTGCCAACTGTCATTGCGCGACGAAGTCGGCGTCCGGATCGGATAAAGGGGAGGCTCCGGGCTATAGCACAAGAGCTGGGGCCACTTGTAACGCCACCCACACTGGACGATGGACCGAGCAAGAAAAGGCGGCGGGACGCTGCACGCTCCAGGCACGCCAGTGCAGAAGCAATCTGTCGTTCCAATCGTGCGATCCATGTGGGATCCTGGCGTGCCGGGCGCGCGCCGGTCGAAATTCTCATGCCGTGCTCGTATGCTCTCTCGGTGAGACCCACGGCTGCCACCTCTACGCGCAGTACCTGGCGGCGCCTCGGCTGCTCGTGGGTAGCAAAGACTACCGGGGCGCCCGACCGTGCAAAATGTCCAAATGCTCGGCCATCCCACAGGCATTCGCCGCCGGCCATCACGAGGCTCGGTACCTTTCCCGGCGGCCCCAGCTCCAGCATGTAGTCGAAATCGGCGGGAGATGCCCACCAAGAACGGGCTCGGTCGCGCTGGCCGTGGGGGCCAAGCGCGATAGGGACGGCCCAAATCCTTGCTACAAGCCGTTCGCCCCAACGCGACATGCCGAGGTCCCGCATTGGTCCGCGCGCAGGCGGGGTGATCACTCCACTCGCAAAGATGGAGCCGTGATGGCCTCAACTGACGCCAACCGAGCGCGACGGCGAGGAAGGCGAAGCCGACCGGAAGCATGAGGGAGCGTAGTCCGAATATCGCGGCGCACCACGCGCGAAGCGCGCAACCAAGCAGAAAGCCTGCGATCGCCGGCCAGGTGTGCTTCGCGCGTTCGCGTGCTTTGGCGACGCGATCCGGCCGCTGCCCGGACAGGATGTCGCCGACGTCCAGAGTAAGTGAGTGTGATGTTCGCGTCGTCATGACCGCGGTTGCTGGCGCCCCTTTGAGAGCGCGATGCGCACGGTGAGTGCGTTCTGGACGGCCATCGCCGCCACGCCGACACATGCCGGCGACGACCATACTTGGCGCAGTTGCGCTGACGCCAGGACCGGCGGCGACACAAATGACGAGGGAATGCGCATAGCAGCATGAACTGCAGCCACAGAAGGACGCGGAGTGGGAAGGCGCGGGCCCGTTCGAGTGCTCCGGCTGAAAAGGCCCGTCACGCCGCAGCGACAATAAACACGGGAACCGAGATCATCAGAGCCGGCGACGCCTCGCTGCGGGCGACGATGTGCGCCGCAAGAATGACGAGATTGCCGGTGATGTGCGCGCTGTGAACAGATCGAGCCCGAGAAACCAATGACGTCGACGCTCCCGGCAATCATGCCCAACAGGAAAGGGAGCAGCTTTGTGCCAAGCGAGTCCTCAACGGATGGCATAGGAGAGTGAGTTTTCGGTCTTCATCACGCATGACGAGAAAAGCGCTGCCGATCATAACGTGATCCTCCGGCGTGAATCGCTGGGTTGCATTGAGGACGGCCCGCAAAACAACCAGCATCGCCGGCCGTGGTCACGAGCATGATGCCGGCTGTCTCCGCCTCGTAGGTCTTGTATTGCTGCGCCAAACAGGACCGACGGCGGACCTGCTGGAATCGTGCTGGCGATAGAGGGCAGCACGCACCCGTGTCCCCGGACAAGCCGGCGACCCCGATAAAAAACAGTACAGATTGGATGACCAGAGAGACAAGCGAGCGTCGAGCTGATGGTAATGATCTGGTTGCCTGAGAGCCCCGGGTCGAACTTGATACGCGGTCGATCCATCAACCGTCGACGCACGGTTGCCTGTGGTCCATCGGTATCAGGTGCGGGGCACTCTGCCTCAGCCTTTGACCTAGGTCTCGACGCGCACCGTCTCGCTCACCGCAGAGCCTCAGCTCCAGAAGCGGACTCTCTGAGAAGTCGCCTGAATTCCCTGGTCTTCGACGACAATGCTGGATGAGCTACGCGGTCAGCCAGCGGCATCGCTTGTCGTTTTCGCCACAAGCGCCGAAATCCCCGTGACCACTGGATCAACATCGAGGATCTGGACCAACCGCCGCTGGGTGACGTACGGAAAGAACGGATCACTGATGCTCAACCTTGGCCGCGTCTCGATGCGAATGTACTGACGACCGGCAGGCCAGGATGTGGGTGTGCGGGCAGACAGCGCATGAAGGGTTCCGTCATGTATTCCGCCTGCCGAAAGATCGGCGACCCATCAGGTCCAGCCGCCAGCCACTTTGAGGGCTGCGACGGATTGCCCACTCGCGCGCCCCGGCGAAGCGTTTTCGCCGGGGTGTTCATAGTTGCAGGGCAAGAGGTACTGTTCTGGTTCGAAATGAGGTTGGTCGGTTCGGGTTGCAAACTTCCAAACGGAACCAAGAGAGCGCAACATGAGCGGTCGACTGGGTGCCCGGCGCGCGTCTTGATCGGTCCTGCGCGGTGGGGCGAAAGCCGGTACAGCCCGCTCGCGCCTTTTCGCCGTGATGGCGAGGGCTTGGCACGGTCAGGAATTCCAACGGAGGAGTTGAGCATGCCCAGCGAGGCAGCATCGACGGGTCCACCGGAGACCTCACCCGCCGAGGAGGATCACGCCATCCGCGAGCGGGTACGCGAGCTGATGAGCCAAATCTTGCGACAGGGCCAGATCGATCCCGAGGGCGTCAAGGAGGTTATGCGGAGCGGTAACCGGCGGTGCGCTGTCCGGGACGGCCTGCCAAGGCTGAGTGCGTCGGGAACGGAATTTGCCGATACGGTGCGCAGGCTGGATGCGGCGCTCGCCATCGCTGCCGAAGCCACCCATCGTGCCTTGGAAACCGTTGCAATTCGGGGCAAAGATGTCACTGACAATGACATCAAGGCGTGCGCTAGCCAACTTGATGAAGCTACAGGAAGACTGCCTTGCCGCCGTGAACCTGGTGTCCGCGCGGGCAAGTGGTGAGAACCTGCGCCGCGAACTCGATCAGCTTGCTGTGCATGCGCAAAACGTTGGCGTCGAGGCCAGCGCACGCGCCGGCGCATTGATGAACGAGTTTGCAAGCCGCCTCGCAGGTACCTATCGCGAAACCACAGTCCCGAGCCTGGAGGCGGCACGTGCGTTCAGCGCTCGCATGGCACTCTTGACGAGCGGCATCATCGCGGGTGTCGCTGATGCACTCAGCGACCAAAGCGGATCGAAGAAACCCAAATAGGTCCACCCATGATCTGGGGGACGCATGGCACGTCGCGTGACCTGTCACGGCTGCAAGCGAAATCAGTTCAGTCCTCATCCGGCACTGGTCTTGCGGATCTCGTGCGACGGACGGGGCTGGCCTCTGCGCTCGAGCGGGCCGGGCAAATTCTGCACTGGGGCGAAGCCGGCAAGTTAGCCGAAATCGAGCCTGCAGGCGCGCTCCGGCGCTCCTGGAGGAGCTTGGGCCGACGTTTGTGAAACCCGGCCAAGTGTTATCGACACGGCCAGACCTGCTTTCGCCGAGCTGGATTGCCGAGCTTGAGCGTCTCCACAGCGATGTCGCACCGATCTCCTTTGATGAGCTCTTGCCGCAGATTGAAAAGGCGCTGGGTCGCTCCCCGTTCGAGGTGTTTGCCGATGTCGAGCGAGAACCATCATGCCGCAGCTTCGATTGCGCAGGTGCACCGGGCCAATCTACCGAGCGGGGCACCTGTTGCTCTAAAGATCAGACGTCCCGGCATCTCCGCCAAGATTGCAGCGGACTTGGGGCTTCTCGACCACCCTCGCCAACCTTGATCGAGCACGAAATTCCCGGAGGCGCGCCGCTACGCGCCAGTCCAGGTAGTGGCCCAATTTCGACGTTCCCGGAGCGGGAGCTCGACCTCGCCGTTGAGGCCCGTCATGTTGATCGGTTCGCGCGCAACTTTGCGGATGATCCACATATCCTTATACCGAAAGTGTACTGGGATTTACCAGCAGCCTGATGAATGTGCAGGAGTATGTGGCCGGTATTCGCGGCACCGACCTCCTGCCATCGCCGCCGCGGACCTCTGACCGCGAGGTGTTGGCGGCACGCGGTGCCGATGCGGTGCTCAAGATGATCCTGGTCGACGGCTTCTTTCACGCTGATCCGCACCCGGGCAACGTGCTTTATCTCCCGGGCAATCGCATCGCCCTGATTGATTTCGGAATGGTTGGGCGCCTCTCAGCGCTTCGCCGGAGCCAAATGATTGATTTGCTCGCTGGCATTGTCGGCCAGGACGATCAGGCCATGCTTGATGTGCTGCTCGACTGGACGGGCGAGCATGGAGTGGACGAAGCCCGGCTCGCCGCCGACGTCGGTGAACTCGCCTTCGACTCGCGGACACAGAACTTAAGCGACTTGCGCATTAGCGCGTTGCTGCAGCGTGTGGCAGCCCTTCTACGGGAGCACGCGATCCTGTTGCCGGCCGACCTCACGCTGATGTTCAAGGCACTAATCAGCCTTGAGGGGCTCGGCCGTCAATATGACCCCAAGTTCCGGCTTGTCGACCGTGTCCGGCCATTCCTCGACCGCGCTCTCTCGGAGAGGTATCAGCCCGTCGTGGCGCTGCGTCGCAGTCAAGCGACTTTGGCGAACACTTTTGGCCTTCTCACCACCGTGCCGCATGACCTCGCCCGCCTAGTCAAGGATGACGCGCCGCGGCCGCATGCGGGTCGACCTCGATCTGAAGCGCCTCGATAGTTTCGGGGAACGCCTTCACAACACCATCGACCGCATGACGATCGGAATCATGACGTCGTCGCTTGTCATCGGTTCATCGATTGTCATGACTGTTGGGGGCGGACCTACCCCTGTTCGGAGTTTCCGCGCTAACGTTGTTTGGCCTAATTGGCTACCTCATCGCATTCTTAATAGCCTTTGGATCATCCTAGCGATTTGGCGTTCGGACCGATAATCAAAGGTATGCAGGTGCTGGAAACGCTGTGATGGGAATCATACCGGTTTCCTCGCTGCAGATCGCGGGCGCCGTACAACAATATTATCGACAGGGCTGTATTGGACACATGACATTCGTGCTGTAGCCATTCCTCCCTCCCTCCGATTCCGGGTGCATGACTGCCTGCCGACGCCTGGGACACTTCATGCGTGCGCCATGGCATGCTCGGGACTTTCCCTTCCTATAATTAGTAGTCATGCTGATTGCTCACGACCAAGGAATGTCCAGCACGATCCTACCATTCACGCATTGCCTGAATCCGGAAGGCCACCGGCAGGCGGCGCGAGTGCAAGCAATAATCTGTTCGGTGACGCCAATCACTGCGCGAGCGGGACAGGGATGGGTGCTGCACCGTTCGTGCTCACCAAAGGACCTATCGCGCGGCACTTAAAACTAGAGCTAGACGATGGCCAAAAGCGTTGCCGATCAATTTGTGGAAACCCTCGCCGCAGTGGGTGTTAAGCGGATCTACGGTATTGTTGGCGACAGCCTAAACGGTCTCACGGACGCTATCCGAAGGCAGGGCAAGATCGAATGGATCCATGTGCGGCACGAGGAAGTCGCAGCGTTCGCGGCCGGGGCGGAGGCGCATGCTAACCGGTGAGCTCGCGGTTTGCGCCGGGCAGCTGCGGGCCGGGCAACCTGCACCTCATCAACGGCCTGTTCGACTGCCACCGCTCGCGCGTTCCGGTGCTCGGCATCGCCGCGCAGATCCCCTCGGCTGAAATCGGCAGCGGCTACTTCCAGGAGACGCACCCGCAAACACTCTTCCTCGAGTGCAGCCACTACTGTGAGCTCGTGTCGAGCCGCCAGCCAGATGCCGCGCACCTCGAGGTCGCGATCCGCGAGGCGGTCGGCAAGCGCGGCGTGGCGGTGGTCGTAATCCCTGGCGACGTTGCCTTGCAGTCGGCGTCCAGCGCCGCCGGTGCCAAGCTCAGCCGGATTAGTGCCGCCCACCCCGTGGTGGTGCCCGCGCGCCAGGATCTCGATCGTCTGGCGGCGCTGCTCAACGGCGAAAGCCGGGTGACGATCCTGTGCGGCTCTGGATGCCAGGGCGCCCACGATGAGCTGTTGGCGCTGGGCGAGCGCCTCAAGGCACCGATGGTGCACGCACTTCGCGGCAAGGAGCATGTCGAGTGGGACAACCCCTACGACGTCGGCATGACCGGGCTGATCGGCTTCTCGTCCGGCTACTACGCGATGCGCGACTGCGACGTGCTGTTGATGCTGGGACAGACCTTCCGTATCGTCAATTCTATCCGGAGACAGGCACCGCCCGCATCGCGCAGGTAGATCTCCGAGCGGAGAACATCGGCCGCCGCACCGCCGTCGATGTCGGCGTCGTCGGCGACGTGCGCGCGACGCTTGCAGGAACTGCTGCCGGTCCTCGAAGAGAACCGCGACGGAACGCACCTCGCCAAAGCGCAGCAGCACTATGTCAAGGCGCGTGGGGCGCTGGACGAGCTCGCCGCAGGCACGCCTGGAAAGCGGCTGATCCACCCGCAGCAGGTCGCAAAGGCGATCAGCGACCACGCGGCGGACGACGCCGTCTTCACCTGCGATGTCGGCCTGCCGACGGTTTGGGCTGCGCGCTATCTCGGCGATGACTGGCAAGCGGCGGCTGCTCGGGTCGCTTCTGGCATGGCTCGATGGCAAACGCGATGGCGCAGGCGATCGGCGCGCAGGCTGCCTTGCCAGGCCGCCAGGTGATCTCGCTGTCTGGAGATGGCGGCTTCACCATGCTGATGGGCGATTTTCTTACGCTCGCGCAGCACCGCCTGCCGGTGAAGGTGGTGGTGTTCAACAACGGCGCGCTGGGCTTCATCGAGCTCGAGCAGAAGTCCACCGGCTTTCTTGAATTTGGTACGGAGCTCAAGAACCCTAACTTCGCGGCCATGGCCGAGGCCATCGGTATCCGCGGCATCCGGCTCGAAGATGCAGCTGAGGTAGGCGACGGGATTGCCGCCGCGCTCGCCCACGACGGGCCCGTCCTCATTGATGCCGTGGTAAACCGAACGGAGCTCGCCATGCCGCCCTCCATCACCCTGGAGATGGCGAAAGGCTTCACGCTTTATATGCTCAAGGCCGTGATCAGCGGCCGCGGCGACGAGATCATTGATCTCGCGAAGACCGTAACTCTCGGCGCTGAGAGGGACTCGGCCAATGGCGATGGCAGCGATCTCGCTTCGCACGTCTGCAATCGCCTTCGCCCCATCCCTATCGTGCCGTAGTCCGAACCGCATCCACTTCCGTCATCGGCAGAGCGGACGAGGTGTAGGATGCGGTACAGTGTACTGGCTCTTGTCTCGTTTGGTGCCGCGACGCTCGGCGGCTGCTCTGGAGGGTCCTCGACCCTAGGGGCTCCGATCGCATCCGCTGAGCGGCTTCTCCTGATCAACTCCACCGCGATCATGCTCGTGGTTGTGGTTCCCGTGATCCTGGCGACGTTGGCATTCGCCTGGTGGTACAGGTCGTCCAATACGCGCGCCGTCCGCAGCTCGGAGCTTGCCTACGAAGGCCGCATTGAATTCGTCACTTGGTCAATCCCAGCGCTGACGGTGAGTCCTTCTCGGCGGGGTCATCTGGATCGGCTCGAATCAGCTCGACCCGCGCGCTCCGATCCCAGCGCAAGGCCAGCCCGCTCCGCGTGGACGTCGTGGCGCTCGATTGGAAATGGCTGTTCATCTATCCGCGATCAGGGCATTGCCGCCGTCAATCAGCTGACCATCCCCGCCGAAACCCCGGTCTCGTTTCGGCTTGACCTCGGCGACGGTGATGAACTCCTTCTTCGTGCCGCAGCTCGGCAGCCAGATCTACACGCATGGGCGGCATGACCACGCACCTCAACCTGCTCGCGAGCGAGCCGGGCGAATATCCGGGATTCTCGGCAAATTTCAGCGGCGACGGCTTTTCCGACATGCGGTTCCTCTTGAAGGCGGTGCCGGCCGGTGATTTCGAGGCCTGGGTTGCGCAGGTGCGGGGCACCGGGTCTGCGCTCGATGAAGCCGGCTATCGCCGACCTGGCAAAGCCGGGCACGGCCGTCCGCCGACGACATATCGCTCCGTCAGCCCAAGCTGTTCGAGCGCATCATCGACCAGACGGTGGCGGGTTCCCCAAAGGCCGCTGTCGGTTCCGCCGGTGCCAGCAGGAGGTACGCTGAGATGCTGGGCAAGTTGAGCTGGTCGGTGATTCCTTTCAGCGAGCCGCTGCCGCTGATCAGCACGGGCTGTTGTCGGCATCGTCATTCTCGTCGCGCTCGGGATCATCACCGTAAAGGGCTGGTGGCCCTATCTGTGGCGCGAGTGGTTGACCAGCGTCGACCACAAGCGCATCGGCGTCATGTACGTGACTCTGGGTCTCGTCATGCTGCTGCGTGGCTTTGCCGATGCGCTCATGATGCGCTCGCAGCAGGCGCCTCGGCCATCGGCACTGCGCAGGGATACCTGCCCCCTGAGCACTACAATCAGATCTTCTCCGCTCACGGCACCATCATGATCTTTTTCGTGGCGATGCCGCTCGTCATCGGACTGATGAACTTTGTCGTTCCGTTGCAGCTCGGCGTCCGCGACGTGGCCTTTCCCGTGCTCAACTCGGTCAGCTTCTGGCTCACCGCAGCGGGCGCGCTCCTGGTCAACGTGTCGCTCGTCATCGGCAACTTCGCGCGCACCGGTTGGATGGGCTATCCGCCACTGTCCGGGCTCGCAGTTTTCCCCCGATGTCGGCGTCGACTACTACCTCTGGTCACTGCAGATTTCGGGCATCGGCACGCTGCTCACCGGCGTCAATTTCGTGACCACGATCCTCAAGCTGCGCGCACCGGGCATGACCTATTTCCACATGCCGGTGTTCTGCTGGACCGCGTTGGCATCAAACCTGCTGATCGTCGCGGCGTTTCCGATACTGACCGCGACGTTCCTGATGCTGCTGCTCGACCGCTACCTCGGCATGCATTTCTTCACCAACGAGGCCGGCGGCAACCAGATGATGTATGTCAACTTGTTCTGGGCGTGGGGCCATCCCGAGGTCTACATCCTGATCCTGCCAGCCTTCGGGATCTTCTCCGAGGTGGCTGCGACCTATTCCGGCAAGGCGCTATTCAGCTACCGCTCGATGGTTCTGGCTACCCTGGCAATCTGCATCCTCTCTTTCATGGTCTGGCTGCATCATTTCTTCACGATGGGGGCTGGCGCCAACGTCAACGCTTTCTTCGGCATCATGTCGGCTATCATCGCCGTGCCGACCGGCGTCAAAGTCTTCAACTGGCTGTTCACAATGTTTCGTGGGCGGATCGTATTTAGGACGCCCATGCTGTTTCTCATCGGCTTTATTGTCACGTTCGTCATCGGCGGCCTGACCGGCGTTTTGCTGGCGGTCCCGCCGGTCGACTTCATGCTCCACAACAGCGCGTTCCTGGTCGCCCATTTTCACAACGTCATCATCGGCGGCGTTCTCTTCGGTGTGCTGGCCGGCTACAATCACTGGTTCCCGAAGGCGTTCGGGTTCACCCTCGACGAGCGGTTGGGCAAGGCCAGCTTTTGGTGCTGGCTCGTCGGCTTCTACCTCGCCTTCGTGCCGCTCTATGTCCTGGGCCTGATGGGAATGACCCGGCGCCTCCAGCACATCGCCGACCCGAGTTGGCGGCCCTGGCTGCTGGTCGCGGGCGCCGGTGCCATCGTCATCTTCTGCGGCATTCTCTGCCAGATCGCACAACTCTACGTCAGCATCCGCACGCGCGAACAGCGCCGCGACGTGACGGGCGATCCTTGGAACGGCCGAACCCTTGAGTGGGCAACCCCGTCGCCGCCGCCGGCCTACAACTTCGCGCGTGCTGCCCAGAGTCGAGACCATCGACGCCCTCTGGGAGATGAAGCGCAAAGGGCGGCGCCCGGTCGAGGCAATCTATGAAACCATCCACATGCCGCGCAACAGCCCCACCGGCTTCATCACCGCCTTCTTTGCGGTCGTCACCGGTTTTGCGCTGATCTGGCACATCTGGTGGATCGTGATCCTCGGCCTCCTCGCCGCCGCGGCCACGATCCTGGCGTTCGGCTGGAGCGACACGCGCGAGCGCGAGATCTCGGCCACCGAAATCGCGCGCATGGAGCGGACCCGGTAGCCCTCGGAGGGGCCGGATGACGACAGCGACGATCGAGGCAGCTTCAAACAGACTCCCGCACCAGCGCGACAGCGGGCCGGCCCCTACGCGCATCGTCGTTGCCTATGGGTTCTGGATCTTCATCCTCAGCGACATCGTCATGTTTTCGGCGCTGTTCGCTGCCTACGCGGTCCTCGCAGGCAATACCGCCGGCGGGCCGACCGGCGCCGACCTGTTCAACGTGCGCAATGTCTTCCTCATGACCATGTGTTTGCTGGTCTCGAGCTATACATGCGGGCTCGGGGCGCTCTCCGCCGAGCAGCGCAAACCAGAGCCGCTTCTTGATTTTCGCCGCCCCTACGTTCGCGCTCGGCGCGGCCTTCCTTTTCCTCGAGATCTCGGAATTCGTCGGCATGATAGACAAGGGCGCCGGGCCCTCGCGCAGCGCCTTTCTGTCCGCCTTCTTCACTTTGGTCGGCATGCACGGCACGCATGTCAGCGCCGGCCTCATCTGGCTCATCTACATGGTGGCTCAGGTTGTCGCCAAGGGCTTGCGTGCGGCCGTGCTGCGACGCCTGTTGTGCTTCAGCCTCTTCTGGCATGCGCTCGATATCGTCTGGATCGGGGTGATGACGCTGGTTTACCTGATGGGAGTGCCAGTGATGGAACGGTGATGATCGCCTGCTTGACGATCGGACCCCGGGTGTCGAAGAGCACGAGTCGACCGCCAGCGTTCTATCGTACACGGTGGGACTCGGGCTCGCGATCGTGGCGACGATCGCCTCGTTTATCGTGGCTCAGACCAATTTGTTGTGGCCCCCGGCATACCGGTCGGTCTGATCGTGCTCGCCTTGGCACAGATCGGCGTCCACCTCGTCTTCTTTCCTGCATCTGGGCAGCGGGCCCGATCAAACGAACAATATCCTGGCCCTCGCATTTGGGGTGCTGATCGTCTTTCTCGTCATCGGCGGTTCCATCTGGATCATCGCCAACCTGAACGCCAACATGATGGCGATGCCTGCGCACTAAATTGGGACAGCGCTCATGAGCCACCTTCGCAGCACTTCGGAGAGCTTGAGAGACGACAATCGCAATATCTCGCTGACGCCGCCACAAGTGCGTCTCTGAGTTTTCATGAACTTAGACCTTCGGCCTACCGACCGTCACCCGTATGGGCCGAGACCCGCGGTTCTCAACCGCGCTTCGCCCGGCGAGACGCGGGGCTCGGTCGCGCTGGCCGTGGGGCCAGCGCGATAGGCCGGGGAGGCCCCAAATCCTTGCTCAAGCCGTTCGCCTTATCGGGACAACCCGAGGTCCCGACTCGTCCGCGCGCAAGCGCCATCGTAATTGTGCGGTCGCGCACGCTGATGTCGATTTCCTTGCCGTGTATCTTCAGCAGCTCCGGCTGCCACGGAACAAAGCGTGAACTCCTGGCGGCCTTTGATGACGCGGCGAGACGGTGCATCGGCAGGTCGATCGTGCCGGACATGTTTGCCGGTCATGCGCAGGCCTTCGAGTGGCGCGTGACGCGGCCAGCTGCGCGGACATTTTCTCAGCGGCGATGGTGATGCCTCTGTTGTTTAAGTCCCGCAGCATGTCCGGCTTCGGTGTGATGGTGCCGGGCTGTTCGACGCTCGCATGGCGGTTGGCGATCAGCCACTCCTCGCGGGCGACAAGGGCTTTCGAGAAGTCAGCGTTTCCTGACCTCCCCGGTTCGACCGAGTTCATGCGAGCCTATCAGGCAGCACTAGACGGCTCAGCGCTCGCAGACCCGATAACGAAGCGTATCCGCGGTGTGCCGGGAACGTTCGATAACCTTGTCCAGCTCTATCTGGAGTCATCGGACTTCGCGCGGCTCGCGCCTTCGACGCAGCGCGCTTACAAGCTGGTGATCGAGCGCCTCGTCTGGGACGAAGACATAGGTCACCGGCTCGTCCGCCAGATGGAGCGCAAGCACGTCAGCGCGATCGTGGCCGGGCGCAAGGGGACGCCCAGCGCGGCCAACGACGTCCTAAAAATTGCGGATTCTGCTGCGATCTCGCGATCGACAACGGGATGCGCAAGGACGATCCCACCCTTCGTATCAAGTCGTTCGCCGAAGGCACGCTTCCACACATGGACGGATGAGGAGATTTCAGCGTTCGAGGGACACTGGCCGATCAGGACGCGCGAGCGGACGGCCTTTGCGCTGTTCCTCTACACGGGCCAGCGGCTCGGCGACGTCCGCCGGATGTCATGGCGCGACGTCGAAGGCTCAACGATCAAGGTGATTCAGGGAAAGACGAAGGCTGAGCTTTGGATCCCGCTCCACCCCGGACTTTCAGCTGCGCTGGCAGCGTGGCCACGTACGCATATGGTGATGTTGACGACGCACTACGGCGAACCCCATAGCGTCAAGGGAATGGGCAACTGGATGGCGGCGACGATTGCTCAGGCGGGCCTGCCGGATGGCTGCGTGACGCACGGCTAGCTAGCTAGCGCAAGGCAGCTGCCAGGCATCTTGCGGAAGCAGGATACACCGCGCACCAGATCATGAGCATAACGGGACACGCAAAGCATGAAGGAAGTTGAGCGCTACACGAAGACTGTCGAACAGAAACGCCTGGCGGTGGCCGCCGACACCTCCCGGCCGAGTAAGCGCAAAATTGCGCTACACGTCGCTCGCGAAGGTTAGATATGAACTTGCTTCCAGGCGGCGTGAAGCGGCGTGTGACCTTCATTTGATCGACCCCGAGATGGGTCAATGCACCGGGGATGGGCAGCTCGGATGGGAAAGAAGTGTGGCACTCACCGTCACGGCTTTATGGCAGCCGAGCTTCATCCGCGGCCATGGCACGCACCCTGACGGCAGGTGACCTCAGCTGTGCAGGTCCCGTAGCAACGTGGCGGCCACCGCCTCCTCGGGGACTGCGAGGCCGCGCTCACGCATGGTGGATGCAAGCGTGGTGTCCCAGACGGCGGGTGTCGGCGTGCCGACCAGCGCTTGGGCCGGAGAGCTGGGAACATACGCCGCGTAATCCTCCGCACCGAAGCGCCAGGGCAGCGCGCCGAAAGAGCGGATGACAAAGTTGGCGATGCGCAGTCCCGGCCAGTCGAAATCGCCATGGTACAGGAGGCGAGCACTGGCCCCGGCCAGGTGCGAAAGCAACGTGCGTTGCGCGGCCGCCGGCATGCCGTCCGTGCAGACGAGGGGGCACAGTGCTCGCCCAGCTGGTCGGCAGCGATGGCGATCAGGTTGGGGTTCTCGCAGACGTAAACGGTGCGGCCCGCTACCGCCAGGTGCGGCGGGGAGCGCAGCAGCTGGCGCAGCGTTGCATACGCCGGCTCCCCGCGTCGCCGGCAAATGTCCCGCCGCCCTCCATCGGTAGGTTGAGAAGCAGGGTGGGACGGGCGAGCTCGTTCACCAGCACGCCGGCCCGTGCCCACAGGGTGCGGTCGTCCTCCTCGGGAGGATCCGCATCCGACGCCCCGGAGAGGCTCGCGTGCCGCTCGCCCTCGGGGATGACGAGGGCCAGCCCGTCCTGCCGCAGGACAGCGAGGACGAGGGTGGCCGTAGGCTGGCCGCGGTCAAGCGCGTGGGCGTCGCCCAGAGCCTCGGCTGCGAGCTGGGCACGCGGCCGTCCGTGCACCGGCAGCCGTTGCAGCACGCAGTCTGCACGAGTGCATAGGAGGTCGGCCGCGCCGGGGTTTTGCCTGGCGAGGCGCTTGAGGAGGCCGAGGCCCTTCGCCGACTGCAGCAAACGCGCGAGGCCGGGATGGCGGGGGCCTTCGGAGACCTTGGCCCAGCGCGCGGACGACTCGGCGCGCGCCGTCGGCAAGTGGACGATCGCCCCGTCCAGCGCTTCGAGCGCGGCCCTGAGAGATGGAGCAATGCCGGCGCGGCCCAGCGCCGCGTCGATCAGGGCAATGTCGACCTGTATCGAGCTCGCCTGACGAGGCCGCCGGCCCATCAACGAAGCAAGCGCCGTGTACTCGCGCGGCGCGACGTGCCCAGCCGGATGGCGCCGGACGGTGCATCGGGCTCAGCCCGCTCGAAGTGCCGCCGCAGCCGGCTGCGCAGGCCGGCAAGCTCTGCGCCGCCGAGCAGTCGCTGCAGCCGCTCGTCCGGCTCACCGCTCATGTTGGGCTCATAGTTGGCTCATCGTCGGCTCACTGCGGCGCGAACCTGCGGTCGGGATCGGGCGCGCGCGTCTTGGCGAGGCCGTCCCAGGTCCAGCGCGAGACGTAGACGGCATCGATGCCCTCCTTGCGCTGCAGCTGGCAGATCGAGACGCCCGGCAGCTCGGCGTAGCAAGCCCATTCGCGCTCGCTGGTGATCACAAAATCAAGGTCGAACGCGCGGATCAGCCCCATGCAGTGCGCCCGCGCCGCATCATCGATGCCGGCGAGCGCCTCGTCGAGCAGCATTAGGCGCGGCGCGTGCTTGGAACCGTCCTGGGTGTAGAAGCTGGCGACTGCGGCGAACAGCGGCACCGTGAGGCCGAGCGCACGCTCGCCGCTGGAGGCGGGGCCCGAGAGCTTGCGCCAGCTCCCGTCCTGCCAGCGTTCCACGCGAAAGCGGTGCCAGCGGCGGTAATCGAGCGCACGGCCCAGCTGGTGGGCGAGTGTGCCGGTGCCCGATCCCTCAACCACGGCCGCCTCGCGCTCGGCGGCGATGCGCTGCTGCAGCATGGCGCCGATGACTCTGCGGTCCTCTGCGGTCCACAGATCGGCGCTGGCGTTGAGCAGGCGCTTGCGCGCCGCTTCCAGCCCGACGGGAGCGCCCTCCTGGTCGCTGAGCGGCGGCCACAGCAGACGGTAGCGCACGCCCGTCGAGGTTGGTCGGCGGTGCAGCTCGTCGTTGATGCGGTGGCGCTGCGCCTCGGCGGTCTGCAGCAGTCGCTGGATCTCAGCGGCGATCTCCGACTCCAGATGGCCCTCAGGATCTCGCGCTCCTTGGCCGTCAGCAGCTCGTTGCGCTGGGCGATCTCCTCGCTGAGGTAGAGCGCAATCCGGTCGGGACGCTCCCGCCGCCCCTGGTGAAGAACGTGGACGACCAGCCCAGAAGTCGCTCGACTCGACCGTGCGCCTGGTGGCTGCGCGCGTTGAGGGCCCGCTGCAGGTCGGTGGCGTCGCCGGCGACCTCCTTCTGCACGCGCTCCCATGCCGCGTCGTCATGCCTGACGTCAGTGAGCGCCTGCTCGGTGCGGCGCGCCAACGTCAGTGCCGGGTCGATGGTCCAGCTGCCGGTGAGATCCGGCACCGTCGCCTCCGGCCAGGCCGCGAGCAGTAGCCCGGTCGCCGCGAAGCGCTGGAAGCGGGCGACGGAATCGGCGCGCTCGATGCTGCGCTGCTCGAAGGCCGCAGCGGCCATGCGCGCGTTGGCTCCGGCGACGGCGCAGCGCCTCGCCGCGCTCCTGGAGCGCGGTGTTCGCCTTCTTGAGCCCCGCTTCGCCGCTGTCGACATCGGCTTTCGCCTCCGACAGCTGGCGCCGCAGAGTCCTCGACCTTGGCCCCAACAGTCCCACGCAGGACGGCCAAGCGCGCACCCGCCTCATCCGCCTCGATCAGCGCGGTGGCCGAGCGTTCCTGGCTGTGCCGAAGGTCGTCGTCCGACTCCTGCTCGATCCGGCGCTGGCGCTCTGGCTCGGGGAGCGCCTGGCGCGCGTCGCTGGCGGCGTGGCAGAGGAGCGCTTGCGCTTCGAGATAATCGTCCAGTGACGCCTCTACTGCAGGCAGTGCATCGGCTGAGGCCGGCAGGTTGAGATCCGCAGCGTCGGTCACCAGTCTCTCGCGCAGGCCGCGCCGGGCGTGCTCCGCCTCCTCGAAGCGGACATCGGCCGCCGCAAGTTGCTCGCGCGCGGCATGGAAATCCCGCGCACAGGCGGTTGCCGCAAGGTGCGCATGCCGCAGCTCCTCGTCAGCCGGTGCCAGCCGCCAGTCCTCGACGGCCTGCTCATCATCGCGCTCTAGCTGCTCCACGGCCGCATGCAGTGTTGCCAGCTCGCCGGCAAGCTGGATCAGCCGCTCGGCGATAGCGGCCAGGCGGCGTGCGCGCGCTGCGGCGCGGGCCGCAAAGCCGATGTAGGCCGCCTCGGGCTTGGTCCAGGCGCCGGCGAGCGCCCCGAGGCGGAAGCGGCCGTCGGGCGCGACCCACGTCTCGCAGTCGCCGGGATCGTCGACAGCATAGGCAATCCCGGCCAGCACGGCAGTGACGACGCGCGGCGGCAGGGGCATCCGGCCGGTACCGCGGCCTCGAGCCAGGATGCGAGCGAGGTCCGGCAGGGCGCCCGCGCCAGCGCCTGCACGTCGAGGAACGGCTTGCCGTCGGCGCCCCCTGCAGGCGGCCGTCGGGAGAGGCCAGGCGTCCAGCAGGCCGGAGCTCTCCAGCGCCGCCTCGATGCCAGCGCGCTCGTCGTCGCCGACAGAAGATCTGAAATCGACCAGCTGCCACAGCGGGGCGCCGACGCGGGTGGTGCGGACCTCCGGATCACGGGTATGGGTGCGGACGGCCCTGCATCGACGCCGTTTTCCAGGCGGCTGCGCTCGTCCTCCAGCACCGCGCGGTCGCTTTCCAGCTCCCGGCGGCGTACGTCGAGCGCCACGCGGCGCTGGGCGGATCGCACGCTCTGCTCCTGCTGGGCTGTCTGCAGGAGGCGGCGCGCCGGGTTGTCGCCGTCGAGCACGCGCACCCACTCGGCCAATGCCGTCACGGCGGCGTGCCGGCTCTCGGCGCTGGTGGCCAGCTTGCTTGAGATCCGGTAGGTGGCGCTCCCACGCGGCGATAGCGCCTCGCCTTCAGTATCGAGCGGCCTGGTCGGCGCTCTCGCGCCGCGCGATGGCCTCCTGCAGCGCCGCCGACTTCTCGTCGCGCGCCTCGCGGCGCTGGACGAGTACACCCTCGGCCGACGCCACCAGCGCGAGGAGGCCGCGGATCAGCCCAATGTCCTTGCGGCGCGCCACCGCCAGGGCGCGCAGCGCGCCGCGAGGCCTGGTCGAACCACTGCGGCGGCAACGCAACCAGCCCCGCTGCCGCGATCCCGGCGAGCGCGCTCTCGGAATAGGTGCGGCGAAGCCGGCCGCATCGGCGCGGGCCGCGCTCTCCTGGCGTGCGGCGGCGAGTCGTGCCTCGATCGCCGCAACGCGCTTGGCCCAAGCGGCGCGACTCCGTCAGCATCGCGACGCAACCGCTGCTCCGCCTTCTCCACTGCGCGCGTCGCCTCCTCCAGAGCCCGCCGGCGCGCCTGGGCATCCCGCTCGCAGTTCTCCAAACGATTGGCATCCTGATTGGTAGGATCGGCACGCAAGGTCTCCAGCCGGGCCTGCGCTCGCCTCAGCGCCAGCTCGGTCTCCTGGTAAGCCGTCTTGGCGCTCGTCTCGGCCAGCTCCGCCGCCTCCAGCAGCGCCTGCGCCTCGTTGCGGGCGCGGCTGGCGTTGTCGTGCTCCGTCTGTGCAGCGCGCGTAGAGGGCCGCCTCGCGCCGGCTGCGCGTGCCGGCGTAGAGTCGATAGCGCCGCTCGAACTGTGCCACCGCCTTGGCAAGCGTCTGGTACTCCTCCAGCTGGCGGCGGTCCTCCTCCAATTGGCCCATCGCGTCGGCCACGTCGCTGACGAGATCCGGAGAAAGCGGCGGCAGGGCCTCGCTCAGCGCATCGGACAGGGCTCCCTCGTCGAGGCTTCTTCGATAGCTGCGGCTGACGCAGTTGGATCAGCGTATCCATCAGCGCGTCGTACGCTGCTGGCCGAGGTGGAACAGGCGCTCGTCCACGGCGCGGCGATGAGCTCCTGGCGGTCTCGAACACCTGGCCGCGGCCCTGCAGGATCTCGCGCAGGCGCTCTTTCGTGAGGACGACACGCTGCTCGCTGGTCAGCCAGAGGTCCTGGTTGATGCGCGGGGCATGCAAGGCAGCCTCGATGATGAAGTACCAGCAGTCCACCTGCGACTTCCCCTCCACCGCGGAGAGGCCGGCGCCGAGCGTGAGATAGTGCGCCTGGCCGTCGTCGGCGACGCGGCCGAACTCGAGCCACGCGTAGCCCGTGCGCCGCGAATGCATGCCCATGAGCAGGTTCCAGCTCATCCTCTTGCCGCCGTCACCGTCGGGCTCGATGCGGGACGGCTTGACCTGGAGCGTCGAGGAGGAACGGCAAGGTCAGCGACAGCACCTTGGACTTGCCGGTACCGTTGTTGCCCCTGAGCAAAAGATGGCCGTCGCGGAACCAGAACTCCTCGCTGTCGTAGTGGTAGAGCTCGACGAGTCCCAGCCGCAGCGCCTGCCAGCGCGTCAGCTTGGGGACCGGCAGGGCCGGTCTCGATGCCTCCGGCTCCGAGGCGAACAGCGGCGTGTCCATCATGTCAGCTCCAGACCCTCGCCGGCAAAGAGCGCGACGGCGCGCTCAACGTTGGGACTGCGCACCTCAGCCTCGCCGAGCGTAAACCGGGCGAGCGCAGGCGGCGGTGCAATCGCGTCAGTGCAGCGCTCGACCAGCTGCAGCTTCTCCAGCCGCTGCAACGCCGTCTCAGCGAGCTCTGCCTCTGCGCCCGCAGCGCGCGCAGACTTGCGCCAATATTTGCCAAACCGCACCTTGGCCTCGCGCAGGAACTCCACCACATCGGCCATGCGCACGGGCGCGGCCAGCTCTTGCATGACGGCGGGCCTGTTCGGTCTAAGCTGGCGGCAGCCGCGCGCCAGGAAGTCTGCCACCAGCAGGGTCGCGTGCGCCTCGGTCCCTTCGGCAGGCATCGCGACGTCAGTCAGCTCGCCGGCGTCGTCGACTAATGCCAAGCCTTCGGCGCGGCTCTCGGGCGTCAACCCGGTGGCGTCGCACAAGCGCGCCGCCATGGTGCCGCGCTGGTTGATGAAATAAGCGCGCGCCTCCCGTCCCAGCCTATCGATGTAGACGACCGGATCGTCTAGAAGCTGGCGCGCCAGCTGGTGGCGCACTGCCGTGCGCCGTCCCTCGTCGCTGTCGGCCACCGGCTCCTCCACCAGCGCCCGCAACCTGTCGTCGAGTGCCAGCCGGCGCATCCTGCCGCGCCCAGGTCGACGGGCCGCGCACGGCAGCCAGCATGCCCGCAAGGGCTCGGCGGTGGATGTCGTAGAGCGCGTCAGCCTGCTCGCAGTCCGACTGCACGAAGGCTTCCTCCTCGCCGGCGACGAGCCCCAGCACGCCGAGGTCCAGCAAGGTCTTGCACACGGACACCACCTCTCGCCGCTCTTGCTGAGAGGTGAGCACGAACGTAAAGCCGAGGGCGGCGAGGCTCCGGCTCGGCGGCGAGCTGGAGCAGTTTCTCGCCAAGCAGCCGCAGCGTGATCTGAGGGTCGGCCCGCTCCAGCACTGCACACGCGAGGCACAGGAGCACGTAGCGGCGCCGGTCGTAGCCGTCGAAGCCGCGCACGGCACTGGCAAGATCGGCAGGCCGCTTGAAAGGCGCGCGCCGCCGGGCTCCACCTCCAGCATCCAGCCGGTCTCGCGCAGGAACCACTCGCGCAGGGCCTCGGCGTGCCGGGAGACCAGGTTGAAGCTCTCGTGCTTTGGACTGAGCAGCGGCCGCATAAGCAAGGCGCGCAGGGCCTCGCGCGAGTTCCTCCTCGGATCTGCCGCTGGCGCTGGCCGGCGCTGCGGCTTGGGCTGTCGCAATCGTTCGTCCTGGCCATCGCGCCTATCCCGTGGGCGTGATCGTGATCAGATGGTCCCGCCCGGCGAAGGACGCCGTACGGGGTGTGGACCTCGGCACGGCTGTCCGGCCCGAGGGGCTCAAGGCGAATGCGCAAGAGGCCATCGCCGGTCTGGCGCTCGACGGTGGCCTCGGGGCCTTCCTGCTCCGCCAGGGCCTCGCCGAGCAGATTGAGAAAGAGGCCAAAGGCATGCGGGTCGAGCGCGCCCAGCTCCGACAGGCGCGTCGGCCGCCCGGTGGCGAGGCGCAGGCGCGCTGCCTCGACCTGCTCGGCTTCCTCGGCGAGCCCCTGCTCCAGCAGCCGGCGGGCCGCGGCGCGTCGCGCACGCGCGGCAGCGGTCCGCGCGGCGCTACCTCGCCGTACTCACGCAACCTCAGGCTGATGGTGAGGGCAGGCGCATCCGCCCAGGGCGTGCCGGGTCCCGCCTCTCCGGCTTCGTCAGGAACAAGCGCAAAATGCCGAGCCGGGTTGAGCGCGAACGCGACGCGCGCCAGCCTTTGCGCCTCCGCGTCGCTCGCACATCCGGCGAACCAGGAGGCGAGCACACGGAAGTCCATCGACCGGTCGCTGCGACCGCTGCGCCGCTCGTTGAGAGCGCGCCGATCGCGCCCAGGCTGCGGGATCGCGGCGCGCCCGCGCGCGCAGCAGCTCTGACTGCGAGGGCTCGTGACCGGAGCGGAAGAACCATCCCTCAAGCCCGCTCCAGCGCTCGCGCCAAGCCTCCAGATAGCGCGCCTGCGCCTCGGCTAGCTCCTGCTCGTCGCCCGGGGCCGCATCGCGCGCCTCGCGATCGGCCACAAGCCGCAGCATGTCCTCAAAGGCGCGGTGCGACGCCGCGGATATGCCGCGCGATGGCGTCGGAACGGCGCACGAGATCGATCGCGAATCGCTCCAGGTAATCGATCAGTCGGCGCTTGTAGATGGCCACGGCGGCAGCTCCGCCCTGCTGCAGATCGATGCTGCGCGCCACGCCCTGCCATGAAGGCCTGGGCGTTGTCGGCCGAGCTCTCGAACACGCGCACCAGGTCGCGCAGCGTCTCGTGGATCTTGGCGGCGTCGGGCTGCGACTCCTCCCCCAGCCGGTGCAGCGCTTGCAGCCTGACCCGCGATGTCCTCCAGCGCCACGGTCTGCAGCTCGGCGCGGCGCTGCAGCGTCTCGACGAACAGCGCCAGCGCCGCCTCGACCGCCTCGCCGCCCTGCGAAAGCCGATAGAGGAAGCGCGCGCGGTAGAAGTCGCTGAGACTGGAGACGCGGGAGGTGTCGGGGTGGGACTCGAGGTTGCACCAGTCCCTCAGCTGCACAAGGGCGGCATTCACCTCGTCCGGGGTCGGCGGCGCCCCCTTCCAGTGCGCCTCCGCAAGCACCTCATCTGGTCGAAGCTGCAGCCGGTACTGCCGCTTGGCACGCGCGAAGACATCCAGGACCGCGCGATAGAGCTCAGCTTTCTCTGCACTGACGTGGCGGAACAGGTCGCTAGCAGCGGCGAGGGTTTGTGCGCGCATCGGCGAAGCTCGCTGTGGACGAATGGCACCCGATCAATCCGGAGGAATTGCCCCGAAGCCCCCACCGATCCCGACCACTCACCGGCCTAAACGGCTCAACTTGTTGAGCGTCCGTACGGCATCAGTGCTCTTGGGGCACGCTCCTCATAGCTGATCCTGGTTCAAGCCGCGCCGCTGGAGCAATTCCCCCGATCCTTCATCGCATTGCTCGCAAGTTCCCGCAATTGCCCGCGTTTCCCTATTGCCGGCTCCGCTGCAGCGGGTAGCCAATGCGTCTCGTGACCGACAGATTACCGCGGGCGATGGCTGGCCCGTTGGAGGGTTAGAGGCAGCATGCGGCAATAGCTATGGGTGCTCTCGAGGAGCACGAGTGGCGGCGGCGTGTGTACAAAGCGGGCGCGGTCGTCAGCATCGACCGAGCACCACCCAAACGAGAAAAGAGAGTCATATCAATATTATGGCGCCCCGTAGGGGAACAGAAGGTGCGAGAGATTTCAATGACTTAGATAAAAGTTGGACACTCAAAACGTCTCGCAGGATATCGTGGGATTGTGCAGGGAGTGTCCCACGCTTAGCGACCGGAAGAAAAGTGGCGCTCTAGCGTCGAGCGCCGCGGGCATACCACTGCGGCGCACCGGGAGCCCCATGTTCAGTCAGGCCGGGAAGCAAGGGCTGGCGGTGCCACACCCCCGCTCAGCACCGGGAGCGCGTGGCTGCTGCAGCTTCTAGTCAGCGAACAGACCAAAGACCCGAGATCCGATCCCTTTGTTGTGGCTCACAGCTCGTATCCGCGATCCACCCAGTAGAGCCAATCACCGACGGCGTCCTAGGGTCTCTTGATCTTTCGACAATGGTTGCAATTGCGCCAACGGGACAGCCATTCGCTCGCCGGTCCGTCGAATCCACCAAACATTTCGCTTCCGCACTCATCTTCGGGCGCCATGCCGAGAACTTCCACTTCTTTTGACCTTAAGAACGGAGATGGGCCGAGCGAGATCCACAGCGCGCCTTGAATGGAACCTTCATCTTATCACATGGAGGTAGTAATACCAACCCATCGCGCGTTCGCTGGAATCGTAAGCATCGACAACGGCCTCCATGGTAAATCTGTTGCTCACGCATTTCATCTCTCGTTCGCGCCATGTTCGTCCCTGCATGAGATAGGCTCGTGCATGCATCATAGCAATGCGATGCTCCACGCATTGCTTCTCTCCTCGACGAGCTGGCTCAATACGTCCCAGACCCTGCGCGATGCGTCGTCGAGACTACTGTCGGAGATGTCAATGGATAGATCCGCTCTGCGGAAAAGCGGTTGAAGTAAGCGATGTCTCGTTTGATTTCTCGAAGATAGAAGCGCTTCTCATGATCCGTCAGATTCTTTTGCATCGGGCGGGACTCGATGTCGTAAAAAAGTGATTCTCCCGAGAATACTCCGGCGTATCCCGGAAGTACGACCGTAGTGGCGTCTCGCGCTTCGCTGACAACTTTCCAGAGGGAACCCAGTAGCCCACTAGGCGGCAAATGCAATGACGCAATTGTAGCTGTTCTCGCGAGAGAGAACATGTTTTAAGGCTTGAGACCTTGCGAGGCGAAAACCATGCGAGGTCAGGTGGCGGTTTCGAAGGCGCTCAATCGACATTCCGAAGAATCGCTCGGTCTCGATATCCAAATCGAAGAGCCGAAATTCGAAAGTCCCGCCAACCGCGCGCCTATCGCGGATCTTGCCGACGCAGCTGACGCCAGCGAGGAAGATGCGCATATTGCACCGTTCGATGAGAGCTTGCTAATACTGGTCAATCACAGCTGATTCGTCCCGGCCGGCGCTTGGCTCGTCCACAAGGGCACAAGGGCGGCGAACACAAGCGCGTCGGAATTCCGGCTTAATCAACCGACCTGCGTGCTGCAAGACGAGCGCCGACGCGGATCCTGGGTCCCGCTTGGGTCGAATTCATAGTCAGCTGCCAGACCAAACCGGACCTTTCTGCTCACACTAACGGTGCACAGGAACCGACATCTACAACCGGTCACCGAAGGGGTCCCAGCCATGGTGTAGGGAGTCCGCTCCGGCCACTGCTAGCCCCTTCGCCAATATATTGAAGTGCGCCCCGGTCTGGACGGCGGTATGATTTGGTCGGGTCCGAACCGGGGTCCGCCGCTATGCAACCAGAACATTCAATTTGCACGACCTCCGACGGCGTCCAACTCGCATATGCAGTGAGCGGCGACGGCTCGCCCTGGTAATGTGGGCGTGGCTCACACATCTCGAGCATCAGTGGCGCAGCCTTGCCTGGCGGCCATGGCTCGACACATTCACCAGTGAGTACAAGGTCTTGCGCCACGATCCCCGCGGCTGCGGGCTGTCGGACCGGACCGCCGGCGATCTCTCATTCGAGACCTGGGTGCGCGATCTCGAATGCGTGGTCGAACGCGGCAGACTTCCGGCGGTTTGCCTGGTGGGGACCTGCTGGGGCGGCCCAATCGCAATCGAGTATGCGGTCCGGCATCCCGAGCGGGTGAGCCGTCTCATCCTTCTACGGCAGCATATGCACGCGGCGTATTGCAGCGGCACACTTCGGCCGGATGCGAGCGGAGAGGGCGCGGATATGGAACGATTGTCACGCGGTTCGGGTGGGGTCAGGAGGACCACGACTTCGTGCGGATATGGCCTCGAACTTTCAGCCTGGCGGGTCGCTGGACCATATACGCTCCTGGTGCGATCAGCAGCAGGCCGCGACCTCCGCCGATACTGCCATCCAACCTGTTTCGACATAGGTCGAAACATCGACGTGCGCGAAGCAGCGCGGAAAATCAAGTGTCCCGTTCTGATTGTGCACCCCGAGCGCGACAGGTCCGTTGCCAATCGAAGAGGGCCGATTGCTTGCGGGCTCTAATCCCCACTGCCGCTTCGTCCAGCTCGACAGCGAGAACCACATGCCGCTTGCGGACGAGCCGGCTTGGTCGCAGTTGGTGTCCCAGGTACGAAGCTTTCTCCACCGGAACCAGATTGCGTACTCAGAACCGGGGGCAATTCGTTGGGGTTCGACGAACCAACACTGCGTGAGCGTACGAGGGACAGACTTCTGTCAGCAAGCCCAGGTTCCCGTAACCAGCCGCTTGCCAAATCAGGCTATTGGCACAATCGACGAGGGTTGTTCTTCGGATCGCGCCTTTCAGGGCGTTCTCGCGCACCACGGTAGCCGTAAACTCTTAAGAAACAGGGCCCACCAAACACCGGATCGGTCAGGCCGGCTTGATAATGAGTTTGCTGGATTGCAAGATCCTTCACGATGACTTCTGCCAATGATCAGCGGAAACGGGCGAGCCCGCAGGGACGAGATTGAGGACAAGATTAAGCGCACCAAGGTCTCGAAGGAGGCGTGCGAGAAGGCTCAGGACGAGCTCAAGATCTGCATTCGAAAGGCACGGCTGTGTCGAAGGAGCTTCGGCGCAGCATTTGACGGCGATATCGGGGGCCGAGCGACCGTCGTCCGCAATTGTTTCGACTGGCTGCCCTCAATTGCCTGGAACAAGAAAACCAAAGCCAAGAAGAATCTGACGCTCGCGCAGAGATCCTGACACCGCTTTCGATATCAAGCGATCGTTGCCCCAGAACATCTCATAGCGCCGAGGAGTGCTGGGCGTCCGAAGGACCCCTATCAAAAGACCGAAGTAGCGCTACCTAGCGCAGTGGCGAATAGGTCGGAGGAGTGCCAACGAACGAGAGCCCTGCGCGCAGCCAAGATCGAGGAGGGTTGAGACCCACTGAGATGAGTGACAGGCGGGCACTCCGTCTTGAGGATCGAGGGTCAAAGCACTCCAACCTCAAGACAGGAGACTCCGATGAGCGAGAAGCCCATCAGCCCGTTGCGCCGGCGCATGCTGGAGGATACGGACGTCCGTCGGCGCCATCGGCCACCTGCGGCAGCGGCAAGCGCGTCGAGCATGATGTATCCGGTCGACAATACGTTTTGGACCAAGCTGAAGGACTTTATCGACTATGAGCCGGTTTCGGCCATCGACCCGGAGCTGCGCGGTGTGTTGGCGTCGATCGGCATCACATGGCGACAACCCTTCAAGCCGACCGGAGAAGCAGCTGGAACTGTTGCAAGAGGCGGTCGAGACCGCTCCCAAGATGATCATGGCTCGTTGCGCCAGCTTGGCAGGCCGGACGGGCGCAACCTCCTACTACAAGAGACAGGCAGTAAGTGAAAATGTCTGGAGCGGCGGCGCATCCGAATGGCTCCAGCGGCGTTTATCTGGATGTCAACCAGCGGGCCGCCTACTTTCCAGATCGCCCCATTCGTCGGCTGCTGCACGCTAGGGGTCGGGTCCAAATATCCTGTTGCGCTCCGGGACGCCAATGGCGAGTTCCCGGAACGGCTTGAACACCTACAAGCTGCGCCTCCCGCCTTTAACCCACCGGCCGCGCTGCTCCGGGCCGTCACCGCCTACAACATCACCGACGGGACAATGTGGTGGAAGCGCCGCAACTGATGCCATCTTATCAACGGCTTCAACAAAGTCTCGTACCAGTTCGGCTGACGCGTGGCGGAAGTCTGGGCCGTCACGCGGCGGCAGCGTGAATGCCGCCGCGTGCGTTCGAGATCTCTGCCCGCGGACGGCCCGCTCGAAAGGCACCTCGAGTTTGCGTGGCGCTCCGGTGGTCCTCACGCGACCCAACATTCTCGGCAATTGCTGCATTGCGATTGTTGGCGACCACCGAGGTTCCGCACAGGGTCCAAGGGCGGCATGAGCCTGGATGCGCGCTCGGCCCGGTCTCTAACTCGTCCCCTCTATCTCCTAGAGCTGACGGATTTGACGCAGCCGTTCACTCCACAGTTTGCGGCACTTGGATTGAGATTACGAAGTTTGATCGCTAAATAGGGGCAGCCGCTGACATGCTGCCCAAGGCTGTGGGGGCACGGCTGGCCTCCCCAGCACCTTGGCCCATGTTGTCCATGCCGACATGCCCGGCAGATTGCCGAGCACGTCGTTACGGGAAGCAAAAGGTCCTGTGTTCGAGAAACCCGCAGGACCGATTGCGGGAAAACCCCAATTCCCTAATGAACTCAGCGCCATGGCTGGCAATTCCCCGCGACCGGAGCGTGCTTATCCGCCGCTTACTTCCGCACCGGACCAGGGAACTCAACGGCCGTACATGCATGCTCTCGCCCGCGGTGATCTCCTGCAGAGACTGAGGCTCGCCACGGGCCTCGTCCTGTTCACCTTCGCCGCCACGCATTTCCTCAATCACGCGCTGGGCCTCGTCAGCCTGGAGGCGATGCAGGCCATGCAGGACTGGCGCAAGGTCGTGACACGCTCCGTGGCTCGGCTCGATCGTCCTGCTCGGCGGCCTTCGTGATCCACATCGCTGCTGGCCCTCTACAAGATCTCGCTCCGGCTCACCTGGAAGCTGCCGTTCTGGGAGGCGGCGCAGATCGTCAGCGGACTTTTCCATCCCGCTCTTCCTCATCACGCACGTGGTCTTCAACCGCGGCGCGGCCAGCCTCGCCGGCACCGACGACACCTACGCCTTCGAGCTCGCCAACATCTGGCCGGGCTCGCCCTCGAGCATGCCGCGCTGCTGCTGGTGCGTGTGGGTGCACGGCTGCATCGGCATCCACTACTGGCTGCAGCTTGGCGCCCTGGTACCGCAGGCGCGGCAGATCCTGTTTGCGCTGGCCGTCGCCCTGCCGGTGACGGCGCTGGCGGGCTTCTCGGTGGCCGGCCGGCAGGTGGCGGCGCAGATCGCCGAACCGGGCGCGCTGGAGAGGCTTGCAGGCCGCCACGCGCGCGCCGGATGCCGCCATGGTTCGCCCGATCTGGTCACTCTGCGCGACCGGCTGCAGCATCACGTTCCTCGCGCTGCTCGGCCTTGCCCTGCTCGTGCCCGTTGTACGCGATCGTCCGCCGCGCCACCGGCGCCAGGGTGGAGGTGACCTATCGCGGCGGGCCGGCGGTGCGGGTAGCGCCGGGCCCACGCTGCTCGAGATCAGCCGCATGAAGGACGTGCCGCACGCCTCGGTGTGCGGCGGGCGGGCTCGCTGCTCCACCTGCCGGGTCGGGGTGGAAAGCGGCCTCGGCTGATCTGCCGCCGCCGGGCCGCCGCGGAAGCCATGACGCTGGCCGGCATCAACGCGCCGCCGCACGTGCGGCTCGCCTGCCAGATCCGTCCGCATCACGACATCACGGTCACGCGCCTTGTCGCCCCGCCGGTCGCGCCGGCGGCAAGACGGCAGGCCGCGCCGGAAGCCGAGGGCATCGAGCGCAACCTGGCGGTGCTGTTCCTCGACACGCGCGGCTTCACGTCGATCGCCGAAGCGCGCCTGCCCTACGACGTGGTGTTCATCCTCAACCGGCTGTTCGCCGAGGTGGGCGAGGCGATCACCAAGCACGGCGGCAAGATCGACAAGTACCTGGGCGACGGCCTGATGGCGATCTTCGGTGCGCAGACCCGGCGAGGCCGCCGGCTGCCGCAGGCGCTGGGCGCGGCGCGCGCTATCGACATGGCGCTCGACCGGCTCAACGACGAGATCATCGACGAGATCGGCCAGCCGCTTGCGCATCGGCATGGGGATCGATGTCGGTCCCCTGGTCGTCGGCCCCATCGGTCAGCACCCACCACGGCCATCGGCACCACCGTGAATGCCGCGAGCCGTCTCGAAGCGCTGACCAAGGAGAAGGGCTGCCAACTGATCGTGGCCGCCGACGTTCTCGCCCTCGCGGGGCTCAGGGCGGACGCGTTTCCGCGCGAGGAGGTGATGATCCGGGGCCTTTCCGCACCGCGCTCGGTGGCGCTCGTCAAGCGCGCCCGCGATCTGCCTCAACTCTCCTCTCCCCGCGCATCGCCAAGCTCTCCCCACGCTCCGTAAGGGCGCGTCCATGCGGAGCATGGCTCCGCCATAACGAGAGGTCGGGGTGAGGGGCAGCTGCTGCGCACCGACGCGCGCTCAATAGCGCCCGTTATGCGCAACGGCCCGTGGTCGAGATAGGCGCGCTGGTTGTCTCAATAAAAGTCGATGCGGCCGTGACGGTCCTGATCGCTGGCGGAGTGGCGTGCGAGGCGCGACGGTTGGGCCCGGCGCCAGCGGTTAGGTCCGCAATACCTTGCCCTGCGGACTATGGTGCTGCAGGAGCGAAGGGACAGCAGTTCAGTGCCAACGGCAGACGTCGCCGCGTGGCATCAGCCCTTGCGGTCTCAGAGCGTCTTGGTCAATTTTGCAGCGCTGCGCACATTGTCGCGAAGCTCAAGGGAGACCGTTGCGCGCAGTTCGGCCTTGTGCTTGCTGCGTCTTGAAGAACATGGTTAGCCACTATGGCGCGCAGACGCCCGACGCGCGGCCGCAGCACTGTGGCCCCGGGGCTGCCGGCCGTATTCCAGAAGTCTCTCTGCTGACGCTTGCGAGACGCCTTGTGCCCCAATCGTGCATCGCC
>ERZ1370068.1313-contig-11202_pt1 | contig 102318 bp, 154 predicted proteins | sample MGYA00561227_ERZ1370068 | MGnify/ENA primary metagenome ERZ1370068 (study PRJEB38410, sample SAMEA6850437) | metagenome | study: Metagenomic assessment of the ecological functions of the soil: analysis of the soil microbiota associated with the...
CTCGGTGTACACTTCGTTCAGTTACGTACTCTGTCGCCAAAGCCAGGAAATCCAATGTTGGTGAAAGGTCGCGTTTGGCTGCAGTCGAATTTTCGAAAAAGAGGTCAACCAGCGACGCCCGCCGGTTCGCGCCGTTATTGATGGCTGGCGTTCGCTTGGTGCTGCGGGAAGGTAATCTGACTTGAACTGCCAGGTGGACATGGTCCCGTTGGTCACGAATATTGCCGGTCCCGGCGTTGGAGGCGTCGAAAGTTCGTCAATCCAACGGGCCCGCCGCTTGCGGCTTTGATTGTTAACCGTCGTTAAGGGGTCCAACCGTGCCGTGTTCGCCAAAATCAAGGTTGATGCCGGCGGAACAGTAAGGTTTGCGTTATTCCCGAGTTATTCGTGATCCCATGCACTGATAGTTAAGAATGACTGCTTGCAGGAGTGGTAATGGTGTAAGCGCTCGCCAGCGGAACTAAATACGATCTCGCTAGCTAACGACGATGTTAACGAAGGTGGACACTGGTTGTATTTGAAACGCCAAAGGTGGCGGTATCGGAAGGCGCGATTGGGCACGGTTGCCGGCGTCCAATTGGCAGCGCGTGTTCCAGTCGCCGCTGATCGGGTCAGCACTCCAGGTGGCGCTGCCGCGCAAACGAACGGGCTGCGATCAAGCACGTGAGGACGTAGATGGCGGGGAAAAGCTTCTTCATTTTCCGATCGCATCAGAAACAGGCGAGGATTTCAAGGCAATACGAGGACTGTGAGCCGGTTTGCCAGGTCAGCGTGTTTGTGTGGAACACGCAGAGCCTGCCTCATCATTTTCGCGCCGCTTCAGTTTGCGCGCCTACCGACTGTAGGGAACTACTCGGAACGGCCGTGGGCGCCATCTTCATACTCCCCGCGCGTCCTCAGCAGTGTGGCGGGCTGCGAGACACGGAAGCACGCCATTAGCGGGCGCTGACAGGACCGAGCCTGAGACGGCCGGAACCGCCTTGGCGTCACGATGAGCGGAGCGGAAGACCAGTTCTCTCGCAGGGCACCACCGTCAGCGTCAGGTCATTCTCGTCGCCGCCTGCGTAACTGACCTGAAGCTTGTTCACTCCAACCGTGACGGTCGAACCATCGGCCAGATTCCGCGAAGGTGCCGCTGATCTGGAGTCGCGGCCGTATTGCTGAATGGCAGTGAAGACCTTGCCGGCGGTCAGTTTCTTGTTTCCGACCGTCTTAAGGGCGAATCGACGCACCGGCTTGGATTGTAACTCCCTTGAGCTATTACCTGGTCGGCTTTGGCCTTCTTCGTGTTGAGTTTGTAGGTGTAAGTGCCATCCGCATTAAAGGTAAGTCCTTGTTGGATGGTTAGAGTGGTCGGCACGCTCGCTCCGACTACCGGTTGCAGGAAAGCTCCAGCTCCCGCTGCCGGCGCCAATCGTCACCGCGCCGGAGATAATTCCCGAACCACCAAGGCATCGGCATTGACGAGCACGGCGCCGGTGCCCGTTCCGCTCCCGGTTGTGTTCTTTACCCGCAAGATGCCATCTGTGAGTGTCGTTCCACCCTTGTAGGTGCTGGCTCCGCTCAAGGTCAGCGTGCGGTGCCGATCTTGCTCAGGGAGCCATTCTGAGCCGCCGGTAATTCCGCCGTTCTCCTGCATGATGCCGCTGAAGGTCGTATCCAGATTGTTGCTGCCCACGGTCAGATTGTGCGAGCCAAGATAGACGAACCCATTTCCGGCGAGTGATCCAGATCGTTACGCTGGGGGTAGAGCGAAAGCTAAGGTCGAGAAAGCCAGCAGTCGTAGACTTCGATTTGCGCTTCACCCCTTCGCTATCAAAAAGAAGTAAATGCCCTCGGGGCACCACCGTTTTCGCCGCCGTTGGCCACGATCAGGGCCTGGCCGGCGGTCGATCGCGTCGCTGAATCCGATACAGTGCCTCCAGACGCCCCGGTGACCGTTCCGCCCTCGATAATGATCGTCGCATTTCCCGCCGTCGTGATGAGTCCGGTGAAGTCGGATCCAGAGAAATACATGTCACCGCCAATACCGCCTGACTTATGACCGCCCATCACGGTGAAGAAGCCGTTGCCTGCGGTGGCGGCATCCGTAAAGGTGATGGCAGTCTGGCTGCCAGAGGCGGTCTGCACCGTTCAGAGTGAAGACTGCGTCGCCGGCGGTGGCGTTGCCGCGAAAACCCATATGTCCCGCGTCGAAGTCATCCTTCGTCCCGGGATTGAGCACAAAGGTGGCGTTGCCGGCGGTGGCGAAATCGGCAAAGCCCGCGCCTGCGCCATAACTATTTTTGGTCTGCGCCCCGTTGATTGTGAAATTCGCATTTCGCGGCCGTGGAGTTTTCGTAAAGTTAAAAAGTTCCACCACCCGCGTCGACGCCGTGGTTTGCACCGAAAGCGACAAAATTGCGCTGCCGGCGGTGGAATTTCCATAAAAGAACACCTCGTTATAGACGAACGTGTCGGCACTAGAGGCCGTATAGGTCACATCAGAAGTTCCCGCAGTGGCTGTGTTCTGAAACTTAGGAAGCGAAGAAGAACCGTTGAGTCCGATGGAAAAATTTTGAGTTACTCCTGAGTTGTTCACGACTCCAGTTCCACTGATAGTCAGGTATTACCCGCACCGATCGTGAAGATTAAACGAGCTGGTCCCGGTGGAATCGAAGACGACCTCCGCGGCCTCGGTCGAACTCGCGGAAAAGCTTACTTGATTCACGCTGGAAGTAACGAAGGTGGACAACATCGGAGGGGCCATTGGGCACTGTCGCCGGCGTCCAGTTGTCCGCCGTATTCCAATCACCGCTGGTCGGGTTAAGATTCCAAGTTGCGCTACCGGCAAACGTCGGGGATGCGATCGAGAACGACAGCAGGCAGATGACGGGGAAAAGCCTTTTCATCAACCGATTGTCGCAAACCTGACCCAGTGCGGTAGAAAACAAGCGCCCTGCGAAGATCTGTTAGGGCACAACCGTCGGCGTCAGATCGTTTCCCTCGTAGTCTTGTTGCAGCGCACGGAAAAAGCTCGACACATCGCGATGAACTGCTCCAGCATGTCGATCGGAAGTGCAATTCCGATTCCTATGATCAAAAAACTAAATCTCGTTGTCATGACGCCGCGCGGGCGGCGGATCTTTTCTCATTCCTGTTAACCGCCGCTGCCCTCGCTGGACTAGCCGCGATCAGGTCCTCGCGTGCGACGGATCAGGCCGGCTCGCCCAACCAGAACGACTCGGCCAAAATCGCGCCGTGGGTCGTCGAACACACCGCGAATGGACACCGGGCCGAGTTCATCGTCGTGCTTGCGGATCAGGCCGACCTAAGCGGTGCAGCCATGCTGCGCGCCAAGATCGACAAAGGCCGTTTCGTTCGTGACGCATTGTGGAACAAGGCTCAGACGACACAGGGTCCGATTCTGCAATGGTTGAGGGACCGCGGGATCGAGCATCGTTCCTTTTACATTGTGAATGCGCTTTGGGTGAAAGGCGATCGCGCCGTAGCCGAAGCATTAGCGGCACGCACCGACGTGGCACGTGTAGAAGGCAACCCGCGCATCCAGAATTTCCCGCAAGGTCTGGCTGCGCGATTGAGTCGCCTTCACAACCGAGACTCTCCCGAAACGGTTGAGCCCGGGATCAATTACACGCATGCGCCTCAAGTGTGGGCGCTCGGCCACACCGGCGAGGGAATTGTGGTCGCCGGAGCGGACACCGGTTTTCGCTGGACCCATAACGCCATCAAGCCGCATTACCGCGGCTGGGACGGGGTGACCGCCGACCACGATTACAACTGGCACGATTCCATTCATGACAGCTCCGGTAATCCTTGCGGCAACGATTCGCCTTTTCCTTGCGACGATACCGGTCACGGCACGCACACGATCGGGATCGCGATCGGCGATGACGGCGCAGGCAATCAAATCGGCATGGCGCCCGGCGCGCAGTGTATCGGTTGCCGCAACATGGACGAGGGCGTCGGCACACCTGCGCGATACATCGAGTGCATGGAGTTTTTCTCGCACCATACCCGGTTGGCGGCGACCCGAGCCAGGGCGACCCGACCAAAGCTCCCGACCTGACGACTAATTCATGGGTCTGCCCGACCGATGAAGGTTGCTCGCCGAACACGTTGCAATCGGCAGTCGAAGGCCAACGCGCTGCCGGCATTGAAATGGTGGCAGGCGCCGGTAACAATGGGTCGGACTGCAGCACGTTAATATACCCGCCTGCGATTTACGACGCCTCCTACACGGTCGGCGCGTTGAACACCGGCACTGATACCATTGCGTCCTTCAGCAGCCGCGGCCCGGTTACGGTTGATGGCAGCAATCGCCTTAAACCGGACATCACCGCGCCTGGGACAAATAACCGCTCGAGCTATAACACCTCCGATGATGCCTATGTGCTCTTGAGCGGCACCTCGATGGCGACTCCGCACATTGCAGGCAGTGTGGCCTTGCTCTGGTCCGCGCGCCCGGAGCTTCGGCCCGATCTGGATGCCACCGAAGGGACGTTGAACAACGCCGCTGTCGATATCAACTCGAGCGAATGCGGTGACCGGAACACCAAACAACGTTTACGGCTGGGGGCGAGTTGATGTCTTTGCCGCTCTCACAAGCGGGACACCTACGCCGACACCCACACCTACACCTCCGCCTCCTATAAGGGTCAATGTTTCCGTAAATCCGACTGAGATCAGCGAAGGCGAAACCGCCACTTATACCGTGACTGCTTCATCGACAGTTACTCGGCCGATCACCGTTGGCTATGCCATGAGTGGCACCGCTACTAACGGCACCGATTACACACTCAGCGGTAGACCAAACCAGGTGAGAATCCCGGCTGGTCAGTCTTCCGCAACCGTTACACTGACGTCGCAGCTTGATCAGGTCACCGAAGGCACTGAGACTGCCATCATGACGCTGCAACGCGGCAGGGGCTACAAGCTGGGCCGGGACAAGGAGGCTACGCTTCCAATCATCGAATCCCGTTAGACTGCCGAATCGCCGACAGGCAGCTTCATAATTTCGCTCTGTCTGCTCAGAATCCGCCAGGAGCCAACGCTCCGCAGCTTTCCCCGGAACCACGCCACTGAAGCAAATCTACCTATGGAGCCGGCAATCGGGCTCCGAACCGATGACCTGCTGATTACAAATCAGCTGCTCTACCAACTGAGCTATGCCGGCAAAAACTGGACCGCTAGGGTAACGCGCGCGCCGCGCGCGCGACAAGTCGGGGACCGTCGAGTAGGCGGAGAGCGGTTCGGCCGTCTCGAGATTCTTGATCACGGTGCTGAGATAAACGGACTCCGGATAATAGGCGCGATATTTCGTGATCTCCGCCCGGTTCATGACCTTGAAGCCGTAACGCTCGAACATCTTTTCGCCGCGCCGGCTTTCGAAGGTCACGAATCTGACCATAAACCCGCTTCTCCCCGCAACGATAGAGATAACTCAGGTATGCACTCATCAGGGCCCGAGTGGTGAATATTTGGCGGGCGTCCGGCAGGAGGTTGATATGAAAGTGTGGCGTCCGGCTGGGTGCGGCCGGGACTTCCCGCCAGCCGTTCATCAAGACCCAGCGAATGAAGCGGCGCGACCGTTCGTTGTAAGTCGGATAACGCAGGAGCGAACGAACAAAAGGACAAGTGTTTTGCTGGAAAGAATAGAGCTGGTTGAGCAACGGCTTGCGACAACCAAGCAGATAACCTTTCAACTCGCCATCCACCTCGAGGACGAACGATGACTCCGGGCTCGTGGTCCGTGTAGTAGGTGGTGAGAAAGTCGGCAAAAAGCTCGTGGTCTTGATAGACCGGATCGATCGGCAGCCCCAGAAAACCGGTCTGGCAACACAAACGCCGCGCACCGCCGCCCGGTCGGATGGACGGAAGCCGCGGATCGAATATCCAGGCTGGAGTTTCATAACTCTGGAGATTAGCCGGGCCTCGGTTCCAATCAAGCGCAGCCCCGGTGACATTTATCCGTCGCGATAATTAGCTTTTACCTCGCGATAGATTTGGAAGAGCCGCGCAAAGACAACCTCCCAGGCATAGTGCTCGCGCACCGTCGCCGCCGCCGCGAGTCCGTTTTCTCGCAGCCTCGCCGCCCGCAGCCGCAGCAATCGCGTCGGCCAGCGCGCGCGCAGAATTTTCCTTCGCCCAGTGTTCCTGGCTCCCAAAGATGATCCGGTCCATATAGCTCCCGCGAATGCCAACCACCGGCGTGCCGCAGGTCTGGCTCTCGAGCGCGGTGAGACCGAAGCGTTTCCTGGACCCCGGGATGAACGAACAATTCGGCCGCGCGATAGAAGCGGGCCAGCTCCATCGAATCGGTTGAATATTGGCGCCAGGTCAGGTGCCCAACTCGCTTCCTGCAGCTTCAACATCTCCGCGCGTTGCAAGCCGTCACCCACCACGAGCAGATGGTAACGGGCGGGCTCGGCGCCTAACGGAGTTGGGCGAAGGCAGCGAACAGGGTCTGGGTGTTCTTTTCCTGAGCCAGCCGTCCGACATGAGAGGAGCAGACAAGAATCGGGCGAAATGTCTAAGGAATGGCGCGTCGCCATGGCGTCGTCCGGTTCCGGGTGAAACACTTCCACGTTCACTCCGAGATCGACCGCGTGAATGTTGTTCACCCCCACTCGGCCAGGAGGTTCCCGAGTCGCGCCGAGGGAACGAGCGTGGCTTCGAAGCGATTGTAAAGCTGGCGAACATACCGTCGGGCGAGATCCATCATGAACTCGGTCGCGGTGCGGCCGAAAGCGGCCGGTGGTGCGATAGATAGGCCTCGGGAAAATGCGAATGATAAAAGCCAACCACCGGGATCCGAGGCGCCGCGCCGGAAGCGATCGCTTTCCATGCCACCTGGTAAGGATCGCCCGACTCAATCAGGTCCGGTCTTTCCCGCTCCAAAGACTTCCTCGATCGCCCGCAGATTGAGGAGGGCGCGATAACGAGAAGTGCGCGAGAGCAGCGGTGAACTGATCGAATAAATGCGCGGGAACGCGGAGCTTCGATTCGTTCCGTCTTTGCTCCCGGAATGACAAGCACGTGTTCGTCGCCAGGCGACTGCTGGATGTAGGCGATCTTCTCGTGCACATAACGTTTCACGCCGCCGCTGAGCGGGGAATAAAACTGCGTCAGATCACAAACCTTCACGAAATTGCGAATCGCGGTTCGGGATTCGCGATTCGGAAATTAGGCTGCGTGCTTGCTCAAGTATCTTTCGGCTTCGATCGCGGCGGCGCAGCCAGAGCCCGCCGCAGTAATTGCCTGCCGATATACTCGGTCGGCCACGTCGCCGGCGATGAAAATTCCCGGATGCTTGCTTTCGGCCAGGTGCCTAACGAGTAAATAACCATCCGGATCGGTCTCGAGTTTGCCGGCAAACGCTTTCGTGTTGGGGTCATGACCGATCGCGACAAAGACACACGCTACCGGCAGGATTCGTTCTTCCTTGGTGACCACGTCGCGCAACTCCACCGCGCCCATCTCCCCTTTTTCATCCGGCAGGTATTTGAGCACCACCGTATTCCAGATCGGCTCGATCTTAGGGTTGCTCAGGACCCGATCGGCCATGATCGTGCTCGCGCGCAACTTGTCGCGGCGATGAATCAGATAAACCTTGGAAGCGAACCGAGTGAGGAAAAGCGCTTCCTCGGCCGCGGAATCGCCGCCCCAACGACGCAGACCGGGACGTCGCGATAGAACGCACCGTCGCAGGTCGCACAACTCGTCAGGCCATGCCCAATCAGCTTTTCCTCGCTCTCGAGTCCGAGATAACGGGCGGAAGCACCGCTGGCGATGATGAGTGCCTGGGTCTCGAGCCATTCGTCGTCGTCCACCTGCAGGCGAATGTGATCGCCGTTCAACTCCAGGCTCGTTGCTTCGGCGTAGGAGAAACGGGCGCCGAATTTTTCCGCCTGGTGATGCATGTTCAGGATCAATTGCGGACCGTCGATTCCATCGGGAAAACCGGGAAAATTCTCCACCGGGGTCGTGGTTGAGAGCTGACCTCCTGGCTGACGGCCTTCGAGCACAAGCGGAGCCAGGTTCGAACGGGCGGCGTAAATGGCCGCGGTCAATCCCGCGCAGCCGCTCCCGACGATGATCACCTTTTCCATGCGCGCCAAGAGTAGCATGGAGGCTGGGACCGATCTAATCTTCCGCGATGCCGGAGCTGGCGGAGGTGGAATTCGCGCGCAAACACTGGGACCCGGACTCCGGGCAGCGCGTGCTCGCGGTGCAGCTTCACGCCGAAAACGGATTTTCCGCGGAGCGATCCCGAGGTCATCGCCCGGATACTCGTTAGGCAATACCTTCTGTGTTCTGTAGCACGCGGAAAACAGCTGCTCTTCGTCTTTTCGGCAAAGAACCGTGAAATCATCGGAGCTCCCGAAAGGTCTCTAAGCTGGCTCGGGATTCATCTCGGAATGAGTGGGAGCTTGCGCTGCGAGCGCCCTGATTTTGTCCCGGCAAGCACGACCACCTCGTTCTCCGACAAAAGCGTCAGGCGCTGGTTTTTCGCGATCCACGACAGTTTGGACGCGTTCGTTTTCACTGCGGAAAAGCGGCGCCCGAATGGTGGAACACAGTCGTCCCTGAGATCGTCACGCCCGAATTTAACCTCCGCTTCATCGAGAGGTTTCTCGATCGTCACAGCCGGGCGCTGATCAAGGCCGTCCTCCTGAGACAGGATGGATTTCCGGGCATCGGAAACTGGATGGCCGACGAGATTCTCTGGCGCGCAATGATCTTGCCGTCGCGCCCGCGCGTTTGTTAGGCAAAGCCGCACGCATCGCCTTGCTGCGCCAGACAAAGTTCGTCGCGCGGAGCTCGCTGAAAATTCTGGGGCACGATGATTCCGATCTGCCTCGTGGCTGGTTGATTCACCAACGGTGGAACCGAGATGGAATCTGCCCGCGCCACCGAACGCCCTCTTGCGTCACGCAACCATTGGCGGGCGCACCACCGCCTGGTGTCCGCGCTGTCAAAAATAACCTGCACCTGCCGAAATCCAGCGACGATAGGCTCGAGAGCAGATTGAAATTGAGATTTCATTCTCGACAAAATTCTGCTTCGATCCGCTGCCGAGGTGAAGATCGTCAAATCGTGGGCGGCCAGGTTTCCAGGCGCTCGAGCGGTCGCTCGAGCGTCGCATGGTCGCTCGGGATCGCCGCGGTTCTCATTACGATCAAGGTCCTGTGCGAGCATCAAGGGTGGGTCGGAGGTCTGGAACGGCATGCCTATGAATTAATGCAGAAGCGCCTCGTCGCCGGCGGCACGAGCAATCGACCCGAAGTCCTGGTTATAGACATCGGAAAATCAAGGCGCAGTCTCGAACGGTTGCGGGGCGCGTGAGTGACTTTCACCCCACGGGAACCAATCGAGAAACTGATCACAACTCTAGTCAACAACGGCGCGCAATCGGTAGGAGTGGACATCGATTTCTCGCCGATGGGCGGTGAATTCGTGGATCCCGGAGATCCGGAGTTTTTGCGCGTTGTCTGGAGCTTTCCGAAGAACACGACGACGTGCCGATCTGCCTCGGCGTCTTGCGCACGCAAGAGCAACCTTATCGCTGGCTCGGCGACGATCGTTACATGCGGCTGGCGGCGACGATCGCTACCCAGTGGAGTTGCTCATGGAGAGGCGATTCATTGGACGCGCCACAAGAATGGTCCGCCGCTCCCGGAGCATGAGCGCGGCGCTCGCAGGTGCAGACGTTTACGAGGGTATCAACGAAAAACGGTGTGGAGCTGGGCCGTCGAATCAACCTCGGTTGTCGAGACCAAAACCGACGTGCACTCTGCCGTCTCCGCGATCGATTCCTCGCCTTTGCAACGAATTAAGGAGGATAAGCTGCCGGCGTTGGACCCAGCCGCCTTTGAGGAAATGAAAGATAAGATCGAGAATCGCATCGTTCTCCTTGGCGACTACCTCACCGCCACCGACTGACTTCTTTCAGCGTGCCTGGCGTCTCCCCGGCAAGGTTGCAGGCGTCTACCCTGCAACGCCTGCGGCGCAAAACACAATCGCCTCAAACCCGCTTTACTCATCTGACGACGTTAGGAAGGATCGCGATGGATTCGCTGCTCGCGATCCTCGTCTGCTGCTCGTTCGAGGCTCGCTCTGGCTGCTCGGGTTTTTCCCGGCCTCGCTTCCTGTTCGCGCTGAGGAATGGCTCGGCGTCGCTTTCACTCTTGGCGCGATCGTTCTCACTACGATAATCAGCGTTTACACGGTGCGCCTAACGAGACTGTTGTGGACAGATTTCATCCTTGTCTGTCTCGTAATGTTTTTTCAGCTGGTCATCGACACATATAAAATGGCGCGTGCATTCTCTGACCGAAAACAATGGTAAGCCAAAGAGGCAACGCAAAATAACAGACGATAAGACCTGTTACTCGCCGCGCGAACTCGACGATGGCGTTAGGCATCAAGGTAAACCGTGATCTTGTGGAAGCCGGCACGCCGGAAAATGCGTCGCTGATCCTTTCGAACTGCTGCTCCCGGTCCTGACCATCTGTTGCTCGCACGGTGAGACTGGCATTCGCCCGGCTGGATTGGCTTCCACCCAAAACTCCACAGCACTGGTAAGGCTGCAAGACCAATCGGGTGCGAAGTCTTTAGCTGCGCCTACTGAAGATAACCCTTTATCCGGACTCGCGAGTCTGATCGGCGGCCTCGGCAGCGACTGCGCAACAGCGTGGGCCTCAACGCGCATACCCGCAATCAACGTGCCCTCGCAGGCTTCCCGGAAACCTTCGATTCGCCACCAGCACGGCAGCGATGATTCACCGGGACCTCGAGGATGCGCAATCCGGCTCGGGCCGCGCGCATCTGCATTTCCAGATTCCAGCCAGAAGTTTGCTCGCGCATTCCGAGACCTTCCCAAGATCCTGACGGCGGATGGCGCGAAATGCGGCAGCTACGTCGCCGTATTTCACCCATAAAGCAACCGGAGCAGCCAGCCAGCGAATCGACCCGCGAAAACTTGGCTGGAAACTCATGCTTCCCGGTTCACGCACACCGCGAGTCCGCGAGCCGATCACGAAATCGGCTTCGTCTTGCGCAATCGGCCTAACGAGTTGTTCGCATGAGCTCCGGGCAGTCACTCCCGTCGCCATCGAGAAAAACAAGAATCTCCAGATTGCGAACCCGCCGCCGCGACGCCGGCCGCGCAGGCCTGACCGTAGCCACGAGCAGTGGTAGACCACGCGCGCGCCCGCTGCCTGGGCCCGCTCGAAAGTTGCGGTCGGCGCTGCCATTGTCGACCACGATGACTTCATCCGGCAATCCGGTCGCCAGGCAGTCGCGCACCACCGCCGCGATCGACTCTCTTCTATCGAGCGCGGGGATGATCACCGAGATCTGCGGTTTCACGTTCGGCACCGCGCGGTGAACGATGCCCCTTGCGACGCAAAATCTCGGCCGCCTCACTGAGCTTACTCGCGGACATCTCCCTTGTTTGCGAATCCAATCGAGGTAACGCCCAATGCCCTCCGGAAGGTCAACCTTTGCCTCGTAGCCGCGCCGCGCGAATCCGGCCTGTGTCACTCGTCAGGTGACGCATCTCGCCAGGACGAAATTCCCCTTTGCTTCCGGCGGAATTCGAATCCCGCGGGCGTCGGAAATCGTTTCCGCAATTTCGCGAATCGGAACACCCTTTTCCGCTGCCAACATTCACCGCAAACCATCAAGCTTGTCGCTTTCGGCTGCGAGCAGATTTGCGCGGGTTATGTCCTCCACGAACGAGAAATCACGTGTCTGTTCGCCATCCTCATAAAGCACCGGTGGGAGATTGTTCAGCAGTCGCGTGCAAAAATTGCGATCACGCCCGTGTAAGGGCTGAAGATCGACTGGCGCGGGCCATGCGCAGGAGTAACGGAGCGCAACCGTCGGAATCCTGACCTGTTTGCCCCATAACAGGGACGAAGCTTTTCCTGATCAATTTTCGTCAGGCCACACACGGTTTCTCCGCCGAGCGGCGCGGTTTCCGGCGTCGGCATACTCGCGGTTACGGCGCCGCATTTTGACAATGGACCCGCCAGTCGCCGCGGCGGAGTTGGTCGACCGGACGAACCGGCGGAAAGACAAGGCCATGTTCCGGACAATCTCCGCCCCTTCGCTGAAACAGCGTCGGTGAAGAAGCAACGACGACCTCTTTCGTCGGTAACTTCCTTCCCGGATTACTCCAGCATGCGCGCGCCCGTGCCCAACGAATTTACCTCCACATACCTCGGCTATTTCCGGCATGTAAATCGCCATAGGCCGCCTGGTGAAAACGACGTCCACGTCCTTGAGCGCCGCGGTGATGGTTTTGCGGTCGCGTCACCTCGATGAACTCAGAGTTATCCCCGCCCAGCTCGGCCGGCCACGGCGGTGAGTCTGTGGTTCGAGGTTATCCAGCACTCGAACCCTCCCACCCCTCTGCATGAAGGAGATCCGCGAGGTGAGAGCCGATCAACCCCGCACCACCGGTGACGAGTGCGCGCCTCATATTGCGGCCGGCGAAGAGATATCGGCGGGCCAGATCCGCCCCCGACCCTCTCGCTCGATCAAATCGTAGAAACGCTTTGCTGCTGTGCAGACAAACTTTGTTCCGATTCGTTAGGCGCAAAGAGCTTCATCGCACAACCGCTGAAGCGGATCTGTGATCATCCACGTCGAAGGAAACCGGCAAAAAGCTGAACCGGCAATCGCAGTTCAGCCGCCTGAGTCAAAGTCTGGCCAAAGACCTGATCTGCACTCCAGGTAATCTCTTCAAACAGGCGCGGGTAAATCCTTCATCCCAATCAGGTAATAACCCCCGTCCTCGGATGGACCCAAGACCAGGCGCTCGTCCGTCTGGAGAAAGCAATCTGGCTGCTTCTGCATAGGTCGATTGACGGCACCATTGGGCTATCGAACCAATCAAACAGACGGAGCTAAACCCAACTGAAAACAAATCCTCCACAGCCCCGCGAAGACGATCTCCGAAATGCCCGTCGCGCTGAGGCAAGAGTGAGAACGTTGGGGGCAGAAGACCTTGAAACATTTCCTCGGACCCAACGGGCGTCGATAACACCCAACCCTCGCGTTTGCGCACCTGCATCTGTAATCGTTGCCGCGGTATCCTGAAGGAAACAGCTATTCAACGCTGCCGCCTTCGGGAGGAGTTAACGGCGGGTCAGCCTGGTTTTTACTGCCGTTCACCGAGCGGTGCTTGGTCATGATTGCCAGTGCACAGCTACCAGTCAGGGCTGGATCTTTCTCTTTAGGTGAGAGGTGCCTGTGCCCGAGCTCATCGCTAAGCGTTAATGGTTGTTCACAGCGATAAGAATTTAGAATCAATTTCTAACCCTATATTCTTCATCTTCTGTTTCTGAATAAGTTGGATTTTGACCGCACGCACGGGGAAAACGGAAGCGAAAGGCTTTGTGAATAATCGTCGGAACGAGGTTTCGCCGACGTGCCTTGGTGATTCATTCCCGGTGATTGTTGGAGGTTGTTCCGAGTTGTTCGCGTCTTTTCCCCAAATAAGTCAGAACTACGCGCAATCGTTAGGCGAGGAGCGTCCGCCAGAGCATAGTCAGGATTGACCGCCCCAGCCACCGGCATTAAGCGCAGAGGGAGATGGATCTCCTTGATAGATTGCAGACCCGACTGGTTTGCGGCGACGGCGCGATGGGAACAATGCTCTTGAGGGCGGAGTGCCGCTGGAGCGTTGTCTGGAAGAGCTTTGCCTGAGCGAGCCTGAACGAGTGCGCAAAGTGCATGAAGCATATGTTGAAGCAGGCGCGCAGCTCATTGAAACAAACACCTTCGGCGCGAATGGAGTCCGCCTGGAACGTTTCGGCTTCGGCGCAAAAACGCACGAGATAAATGCCGCGGCGGCGCGGCTCGCAAAGCAGGCCGCCACCTCCAAGAACGTCGCCGTGGCGGGTAGTGTTGGCCCACTTGGAATCTCGGAAGACGAGGCGCGAGAACGCGGAATCGATCGGATCGCTGTCTTTGCCGAGCAGATCTCAGGGCTGCTCGATGGCGGAGTGATGCAATCTTTCTCGAGACCTTCCTTGATTATGAAGAGTTGAGAGCTTGCACCTCAAAGCGAGATTGCAGGTGGCTAAGGGTATAACCATTTGCTCGATGGCGTGCGAACAGGAGGGGCGACTGCCTCTGGAATCACCTTGTCGAAGCATTCCGAAATTGACCGCGCTAGGCGCTGACTATCGTTGGGATCAATTGCCTGAACGGTCCCTCAGGCAAGCGTTCACCTCTTGAGCGCGTTCCGTTGGAGTTTGTCCTCTCAGCATATCCAAACGCCGGCTATCCGAAGTATCACGGAGTTGCCGTCTCCTTATCTACCGGACACGTCGCCTGATTATTTTGCCCGCCTTGCGTCGCGCGCTGGTGGCGCAAGGGGCGAGGCTCGTCGGAGGTTGCCGTGGGCAAATACCACGGACGATCGCTGGCGATCGCGCGACGCTGTCGGAGCTCAGCCTGCGAGCACCAAGCCGTAGGTAAAAAGCTGCGCTGAGGTTCTGCCGCCAGGCGCCGCCTGAGCGAACCGCCCCTTCCGGAGGGGAAAGTTTTGTCTCGAGTCAAGATTGCCGCCGCGGCGGCGGTGATTATCTGGGCAGAATCCAGGATCCACCAAAGACACTGGCCCTCTCGAGAGATATTTTGTTGTGGGCGCAGGCCTTGGGTGCGTGCTGGATGCGATGCGATCGCCCCGGCGGATAACCCGCTCTCTTCCGCGATTTTCTATGAGTTAGCAACCCAAGCGATCGGTGCGCGATGCTAAGGCAAAGATCTCAACATAACTCCTTTGCTGCACCTGAGTTGCCGCGACCGAAATGCGTGTGCTCGGTCTGCAAAGCGAGCTCTTCATTGGGGATGTCAGGCGCTCGGGATGCGCCGATAAGCCCCAGTGACCGGCGATCCCGGCAAAGCGAGATCGGCGACCACCCAGGGGCAGCGTCGGTTTACGATGTGAATTTCCGATCCAACTGATCGGAACTCGCGAAGCGGATGAATGACGGCTTCACCGCGCCGCCGGGAGTCCCCGCGCCGGGTAGCCCGCAGTTCGTCATCGGTTGCACGTTTAATCCGAACTCGAGAAACCTCGACACTCAGGTCGTGCACGCCTTGAACGAAAGGCTCGCCGCGGGTGCGCAGTCGGTGGATGACCCAGCCGGTGTTCGACTCCGCATCCCCGATGAAATGAGTGCCAGCGCGTGTGCGGCGTTGGCGTCCGGATTTTTACGGGTATCTGGCCTTTGCTCAGTGGCAAACAGGCGGAATTCCCGCATAACGAAGCGCCAAGGAGCCTTGTTCCGGACGAGGTCCGTCGCAAAGATGGCCGATAGCGGAGGGCGCGACGGAATGGCCCGAGGATTGGAAATCGCCCGGTGAAATTCCCGAAGCCGAGGGGCCCTGGAGCGTCTTCCCGGTGTTTACCTGACCGCGCCGTTCCTGGAAGATTCAGTGACGGTCGAACTGGCGGCGTTTGCGCTGAAAGCTCTGGTAGATAGGAAGGTATCGCAATGTCGGAGTCGCCGCGCAGTCTCACATGCAAATCGTAACCGGGCTAGTGGCCTCGGGCTCGGGCTCGTGGTGGCGCGCGCCGCTTGCCTGATCCGCTGATTGGCTGGGCCTTGATCTGCAAGGAAGGTCGCGAGTCACGGCGCTTGAGCGCTGCTCTCTACCCGCTTCTTTACGCATGCCGCAACGTTCTGCTCCTGCCTGGGGGAGCGCCTTCAGCATCGGTGGTGGATTACCCTTCCTTCGCGGCTGTGGGGATTTCTCATCATCCTGGCTGGAAATGCGATTCTGGGGCAGCGATCGCCTTCCCTCTCAGTCGGCTTCGGCCGCGGTTGGCTGAAGCGACAACTCCGGAGGCAATCGGACGTTGAATGCCTCGTGAACCGGCAGTGGCACGCATGAGGGTTGGAAGCTTATCCTGCTGGAGCCAGCTGCATCCATTGCTTCCGACCAGCCTCTTTGAATCTATCTTTATGGCCTGACAACGATCCGGTTTCGGACGCGCATGCTTTTGGGTGGCAATTGGGCAGGCACCGGGTTGTTGTTTCATACGCATATATAGGACACTGGGCCAGCTGGGATTGAAACGTGCTTCGAGGAAAAAGTCATCCGCATGCGATCGAGCGCCCTGGCTGTGATTGCGGCTTTGTGCCTCGCAGAGCCATCTCTTCCCGGCCGAATGGCCTTGCAGTGAATCCTGCGGAAGTCGAAGAGAGCCAGGACCAGATCTGAACCGCTTGCGCTCAGCAGCGAGTGGAAGCCGGACGGGAGAAGTTGCAGTGAACCAGGCGTACGATGCCACAAGTCGCGATTGGCTCACCGTTATTCGCCGTGGGCATCACAGGTGCAGGAGCGTTCCCATGCTCCATACTCGAACTCTTTAAGGTGGGTGCCGCCGGCTTCACCACGATCGGGCGAGGCTTTGCGGGCCGCAATGCCGTTGAGAACGCGTCCAGCGGGCTGGACAATTCAGGCGGGAACGGGCACGCGGTGCCGCCGCCGGCAGGCGGCCGTCAGAACGAGTTTGTCGCTGCCGGCGGTGGCCGGGATCCGAACCTATCGCTCCCGCGGCGGCGCTCAGCCGTCAGGTGCTGGGCCGGGAATCACGGTCGACCCAGCCGTAATTCGAAGCCGCGGGCGAGGAGAGTGGAACTGCAGCTATGACCGCCGGAGCTGTTGCCGCAGCCATCTGGGGCACTTCCTCTGGAATTAGCGTAGGCAGAGTTTCCACGTGGAACAAAACTACAAACGATTGGCGCGATGATGCCATCAAGTCACGCGCTGGCGCGGCACGATGCCGGGGTCGAGGGCCAGCGTGATGTGCGCCGGCACGGCTTGGCAGCCCGAAACAGATTACTTCCTCACCCAAAACTCCCGATACGGCAGGCCAAATGTCGTGCAATCCGGCCATCGGGGCGGCTCAGGCCGCGGGCCGTGGCCGTCAGGGAAATCGATGCCCTGGGCGGTGTCAAAGTGGGCGTCAGCGCGGTCGCCAGCAGGATCCGAAGTTTCGGCTCGTAAACCGCACCAAGGTGGGAGCGAGTGTCCGCGCGCACCCCGGGGTCAGTCGTGACAAGAAGGCCTGCCCAGTTTCGAAATGAAACATCTGCTGGAGCGGCAGCCCGGTCTGACTTCTGAAGCAAGGTGGTGGTCTCGAAAGTCGTGGTTCCGCGGGCGGGCAGCGGCGATTGGCGTGGAGACAGAGCCTGGCGTCTGGAGAATCTTCACCCGCTCAGTGCGGTAATCACCGCTGGCAGCATTTCTCCTCCGAGGTTTCAAGCCCGCACGCTGGGGATCAGCTGCCGGCCTGGCGGGCGGATTGGCGGACAGCGCATCACCGCGTGGGCGAGAAAACTCGCAGGGCGCTGGGGTTTGAAATCGGCCGATCCAAGACCGGCGCACCATGCCGTCTCAGATGGCCGCTTTCCGATCGACTCCCGGTTTGCATGCAGAGCAGCCGTGGTATGACGAGCCTTCTTCTGGGGGATAGTATTCGTGTTGTTTGCGCACCCGAAATGGCTCTCGAAGAGGAGCTCGAATTCCAGTGCACTCCTCACCAACTCGATGTGTTGGTCTTAACGGCAAGTTCCACGCGAAACAATTCGCCCTGCTGGATCGCGATGACGACGCCGCAGAACAAGGCATGAGATTATGCCACAAGCAAACTCCACCAGTCTGCCTTTATAGTAGCGGCAGAATAATCCGGAATCCGGGGCCGTCGTGATACTGTCCGTCCATCGAGGGATAAAGTCGCAGTTCGCCGCGCGCGAGCATCACCAGATCTTCTCTCTGAGCCCGGAAGGCCACCGGCAAAAACCGAGGAATTTGGCGTCAACGGCGTCTCGACCAGCCTTCCCTCACCAGGTCCAACTGGAGTCCATCAGAATCCATCCCCAGGGCTGGAACGCGCCGAAATCATGCGGCCGGTGGGATACGCAGTCGAATATGACTATCTCGGGCCTACCCAACTCCAACACGCACCCCCTCGAAACCAAACTCGTGTCCGGCCCCTTACTTTGCCGGCCAGATCACCGGCACCTGGCCAGTGAAGAAGCTAAGCCGCCCTTGGCGCTTGATTGCAGGTGCAAACGCTGCCCTGGAAACGTGCCGCTCGGCAAACCCAGCTTCTCCTGCTTGATCGCACCGAGTCGGACATCAGCGTTCTCGCCGAGATGACCTGTCGCTCTGTGGAACCCGGTGAGCCTCAGCGCGAACGCCATTTCCAGCGCCGGGCCGAACATCGCCTCCTTCTCGAAGACACGATAACGCGGACCTTCGGCTCACTTTCGAAAGGCTCTGATGCCGGGTCTCGCCGGGCCGAGAGCGGCATGTGATTTTTGCTAACTGAAGAGTGCACGAAAGCCATTCGAGAAAGCTACCCAACTCGCTTCATCGTTCTCTTTCTCGAGGGGTCGTGCCTCTTTTCCCGGCGAACGAAGCAGCCTCGGAGTTCGGACAATTGGAAGGCTTCGGCCTCGCTGGAATTGCCGACCGAGATCGGAACATGGCGGCCCGGGAGTTATTGCTGAGACCGAACCCAAGCTACGCAGTGGTTAGTTGTATCCGCGCGGGCATGACGAACAGCCAGCGCGAATACTTGCCCCCGGAGTCACCGACTCATTCCTACAGCCAGCGCCGATTACGGCAACGCAAGTTCCCGGGTTACTGTTATGAGGCTCGCCAGAAACTGGCCAACATCCGCCCGCAAACCTGGGCCAGGCCGGGCGCATTAGTGGGGGTTACGCCAGCTGATCTGGGTATTCTTACCATTTGGTTGCGTTCTAACTACTCTGTGAAGAATCCTCGCATCCAAGTGAATCACACTTATCTCGGATATATCCTTGCTACCGGTAGGCTATCTCCTCGGCTCTATCCCTAATGGGCTTATCATTTCCAAGAGTCACGGAATCGACGTTAGAAATTTCGGCAGCGGCATGGCGCTACTAATGTCCTGCGCGTTCTGGACATAAGTGGGGCTATCTGGTTTTCGCCTCGATTCACTTAAAGGCCTTCTGGCCGTCCTTTTTGCCTATTGATTTCGGATCATTCTTCTTCGCAATCATTCGTCCCACATCTTTGACTGGTATTATCGCTGGGGTGGCTTGTATTCTTGGGCATACCTTTCCGATTTGGTTGAGATTCAAGGGAGGCAAAAAGGGGTTGCAACATCTGCCGGGGTTCTGCTCGGCTTAATGTGGCTGGCAGTTGTTTCTGGTATTCATTGTCTGGTTCGTTTTGTTTAAGACCACTCGTTATGTATCTGTTGCCCATGGGTGCAGCCGTCGCACTTCCACCTTCGTAATGACTCACTTGCATTTTGACTCATTAAGGGCAATGAGCCTGCTCGTTTTCTCGTTTGTCATTGCCGGGTAGTCTTATGGGGCTCCACCGCTCTAACATTCAACGGGTTGCTGCACGGAAAAGAGCAACGTACAGGGTCAATCGCAATCGTGAAAGAGATAGCAATTTCGGCACCGGCGGTGGGGCACCGCGTTATCGGTCTGAGTGGGCGGGCGAACCGGGGATCACATCACCTTGTGGGGACATACGCCGCAACGAGTAACTCAGATTTCCTGAGACCCGTGAGAATCCCGATTTCTTCCCGGATTCGCTTGCCTCCGAACGTGACGGTTACAAGCTGAACCGGCGGACTGTGCCGGAGCCGCGAGCTGATTGTCTTTGTTACACCCTCGGTCGCTTTGCGGGAGGTTGCCGTCAACCTTCGCTCCAAGGGCAATAACTTGTCCGCCGTTCTGTTGAGCGGACGAAGGGGATCGGAACACGGCACCGGGATGCGGATGAGCGAGATCCCCGCTGAAAAGTTCCCGGGAAACGCGGTTGCTGTGCTTTCGGGTCCAAATCTGGTCGCGTCGAAATTGCGCGCGGACCGCCTTGCGCGACGGTGGTTGGCCGCTGATCATCGCATAGCCGAACAACTCCAATCCCGCCTCCCGGGAGTGCCCGATTTCTGGGTCACACGAGTGACGAGGTGGTGGTACTCGAGCTCGGCGGCGCATTAAAGAATAGCTTCGCCGTTCTCCGCTGGGGTGAGTGATGGCTTTGGGCTCGGAGATAATTCAAAGGCGGGCCTGGTCACCGCGCTCGCTGCGCAGAATTGATCCGCCTTGGGGTTACGATGGGCGGTGATGCCCACACTTTCCAGGCTTTGAGCGGAGCCGGCGATCTGGTCGCAACCTGTTTCAGTCGCCATAGCCGCAACCGAAGGTTAAGCGAACAACTCGGGCAGGGGAAAAGTCTGGCGAGATATTACTAGCGGATGGAAACCGCCAACCGAAAGGTATTCCGACCTCGCGCGGTGCTTCGAATGCGCGCGCAAACTCGGGGTCGAAACGCCGATCATCGACCAGGTCCGGTGCCGTCCTGCATCGAAGGAAGCGCCGGCGCAGGCGCTGGAAGAACTGTTGGGCCGCGGCCAGAAATCAGAGCGCGCCTAGAAGTCATCCGGTCACCTCATACATAGGCCTCTGATGCCGCATAACCCCCCTCACCTGGCGCTGTGCGTCTCCCTCTTCCCGGGGAGGATTGAGGTAAGGGCGCTGGTGACTGATCACGCTGCTTGCCGCGATTGTGGAAGATGGCTAACCAGGAACCGTCCTGGATCTTTCCTGAGCCAGCCTGTGATGACTTCGTGGGTAGAGTTGTCGTTCGGCGATCTGAACTCTTGCGAAGCTCTCCGGTGTACTCGCTCGGCAGGATCGGCACTTCGCGCTGGGCGATGATCTCTCCCGTGTCCACCCCGGCATCAACGTAATGAACGGGTGCAGCCAGTGACCGTTTCCCAGCCTGGAGCGCCTGCGCCCAGGCTTCGCGTCCGGGATATTTCGGGACAGGGACGCGAAGTTGGATGATCCGTCTTGGAAACGCCCGCAGCGTAGGCGCTTTGAGCACTCTGCATGAAACCGGCCAGGACGACAAGTTCGACGCTGGCATCAGACAGCAGCTTGAACCAGTTGCCCCTCGCGTTCCGGCCCAAGCTTGGTGCGGAATCGGCCTGAAACAGGTAAGTCCAGGAGAGCATGAAACTCTTCCGCGATCTTCAGGATGCCCGCGTCAGCCTCACATCCGAGACCACGATGCGACAATTCGCGGGCAGCTTCGCAGCTTGGATTTGTTCCAGGATCGCCCGGCAGTTCGAGCCCTTGCCTGAACCCAAAATTCCGAGAGCAACTTGGCGGCATGCGTTAACCACTTCATCCGCGTCGATGATCGCAGAAGTCGATTTCCCCGGCACCAACGCCAGAGTGCGAATCTCGGCCCCGACTTTCTTGAGAGCGCCCACTTCGTCGGGATCGAGCGTCTCCGGCGTGTAATCGCCGCCCTTCACATAAATTGCCGTAGCCGCAGCGCTTCGATCACTCCGGTCACACGTGGCTCGGCAAAGATGGTGATGTAATCGACGCATTCGAGCGCGGCCAGGACTTCGGCCCGGTCTTCTTCGCCGTTGAGCGGCCGGCCTTCGCCTCGAGCGCACGGACCGATTGGCATCGCCATTTACCGCCACGACCAGGATATCCGCCCAGCCGGCGCGCTTCCTGGAGATAACGAACGTGCCCGAGATGGAAGAAGCGTCTGAAGCATCCGTTCGTCAGCACCAGCTTTTGTCCAGCCTGCCGGATTTCATCGGCGCGTCGGCGCATATCGGAAAGGGAGAGGATCTTCGGGTTCACGGCCCTCTATTTTCGTGGCCGAAAGCTGATGGTCAATCCAGTTGCCGTTCGTTAGGTAAGATTCCGCCGCCCGCCCGCCGACTGGGTTCAAATCCTGGTCTCGAAGTTGTCTCGCCGAAGCCAGCGGTGTAAAGAGCGGAGGATGGAGGCGACGGGACGATGAAAAGCCGGAAGCTCGCGGCCCCGGCCCGGCCCAACAAGGCGAAAAACGCGCTTCGGCAGAAATTGAATCGACCGTTCAAACCGCCACCCTGCGCCTAACGAACTACAGTCGCCGCGACCGCGCTGACTCGAAAAAGCCACCGAAGAATGGATGATGATTTGTCCGCACTGGGTCCGATCGCGCGGGTTATTGTCCGGCGACTGGCAGAGCGCCTGAACATTTTCATCACTCATCCGAGCGAGATGAAACTTTTTCGGCAGCCTGACCGAGGAACAACTTTCCGAGCTTTGCCTCGCCGCCAGCGGCTGGCGAGTCGTTAGGGCGAGTGGGCGCCGGAGAGATCGAGTTCTGATAACAACGCCGGCGCGAACGCCGCGGCTGCAGACCCCGGAGGACCTCTGGACTCGTTAGGCTCAGGAAAAGAAAGCGGTCAGCGGGCTCGTCGGTGAAGCCATCGTTCGCGCTTCCGCGAGACCAATCTCCCACGCTTCGCGGCCTGCTTCGACGGCTTTGCGAAAGGCGAGCGCCATTCGCATCGGATCGGACGCATCGCGCGATCGCAGTATTAACGAGCACCGCATCGGCGCCCATCTCGAGGGCTTCCGCGGCCTGGCTCGGAGCAGTCGAGCCCGGCATCGACCACCACCGGCACGGTTGCCTCGCTCGATGATGATTTCTGATCTGCGCGCGGGTTTCGATTCCGCGATTGCTTCCAACCGGCGACCGAGCGGCATCACCGTCGCCGTCCCAACATCCTGCAACCGCTTCGCGAGCACCGGATCAGCGTTGATGTAGGGCAAAACGGTGAATCCTTCCCTAACGAGTATTTCCGCCGCGGCCAGAGTCTCGACCGGATCAGGCAGGAGATAACGCGGATCCGGATGGATCTCGAGCTTTGATCCAGGAAGCGCAAACCCGGCACTGACCGCCAGGCGGGCGAGGCGCACTGCTTCCTCGGCATTCCAGTGCCCCGCTGGTGTCTCGGCAGGAGCAGGTAACGTTTCGCATCGATGAACTCGAGCAGATTCGCAAATGGGTCAGCCGACCGGAAAGATCGACACGGCGCAACGCCACCGTGACCAACTCGGTCCCGCTCGCTTCGAGGGCATCACGCATCAGCTCGTTGGAAGCGAATTTCCCGCAGCCTACCAACAAGCGGGAAGTGAATTCGCGATCCGCGATTTTGAGCTTCGATGGTTTGTCCGCCATTGCCTTTACCCTACAACGGGCGCTCCGCCTGTCATCCCAGGTGAGGTTGTGACCTTTGGCGATCCATTCAGTAATCTCCGGTATGCCCGGCTTCGATTTGCGACTGGAGGATTGTCTCGAGGGCATGGCCGCCATGAAAGCTGGGTCGATCGACCTCGTCGTCACTTCGCCCCTTACAATCTCGGCGTTCGTTACGGAAAGTTTGACGATCGCCTGCCGCCGCGGGCCTATCTGGATTGGTGCGAACTCTGGGGCGCCGAGATCCGCCGGCTCCTCTCGCCCAACGGATCCTTTTTCCTGAATCTCGGCGCCGCACCTTCCAACCCGATGTTGCCGCACGAATTGATCCTGCGTTTCCGCCGTCTTTGTGCTTCAAAACACGATCCACTGGATCAAGTCGATCACGTTGCCTAACGAAAGGGGCGAGGAAATTTCGCGCGGTCATTTCAAGCCGATCCGATCCCCACGGTTCCTCAACGATTGTCACGAATACATTTTCCATCTCACTCCGTCGGGAAAACGCCCTTCGGATCGGCTTCGCACTTGGCGTTCCCTATCAGGACAAGAGCAATGTCGCGCGCTGGAGCCACACCGGCGGCCGGGATCGACGATGCCGGCGGCAACACCTGGTTTATTCCTTCGTGAGACCATTCAGCGCCGCGCTCGCGAACGTCCGCATCCGGCAAACATTTCCGTGCAGCTGGCGGAGAACTGCATCCGGTTACATGGCGTCACGAAAGTCCGTCGGATGCTCGATCCATTTCTCGGAATTGGGAATTCCGCGGTCGCAGCTCGACAGCTTGGCCTAACGAGTTTCGTCGGCTTTGAAATCGAGAAATCCTACCTCGATCTGGCGGCTCGGCGTCTGAATCTCTTAAGTCGTTAGGCTGAATTAGCTCGAGAACTTGGCCAGTGGTTTGATCAGATTCCCGGCAAAGGTCGAACCCGCTCGAAAATTCCGCGCCGCCAGTGGTTTGGCATTCGGATAACCGGCTGAGAACATCTCCAGTCGCGCGTCCAGGTTATCGATGTAACTCAAGGCGATCGCTTCTGGTGTTTTTCGGATGAACGGGCGAACCGAACTGCGGTTCACCGTGATGAGAAGCAATCAGATGGAGCAAATGAAGCCGGCAATCTTCCATCGCGGGTGAGAGCGTGCGCCACTCCGCCGCGCGCGGATCGGCTTCCAGTTTGCGCCAGAGCGAATTGACGATTTCAGTCCGATCCCGATGTGGCCAACCATTTCCCCGAGCTCATCGAATGGCATCTGGAAGCCGCTCTCCGGCAAATAATTTTCCCAAAGCTTGCGCCGGCGTCGTGAAAGAGAACGCCGCTGAGGAGCAGATCAAGATTCAAGTCCGGATAAAGATTCGCGATTTGACTCGCCACTCGCATCATTTGCGCTGTATGCTCAACCAGTCCACCGCGGCGTGCGTGGTGGTAGGTTCGCGCGCCAGCGGTGTTGCGGAAGCGCGCGCCGTGTTGCGCAATGAATGCCGCACACAGCGCGCGGAGCCGCGGATCGCGAATCGCCGTCGCGTCGCGACAATGAATTCCCAATCAGCTGCCTGACGAGCGCGGATCTCGGCCGGCCCTTGCAGAAGCTGCGCTCGTTCATCCCTCGCGCAGTGCTCGGGTCGTCCACCTGCGGACATCGAGGCCATATTGTTGATGCTGATAAAATTCGCCGGCGATCTCGGTGAAATCGCCGCTCTGCATCGCGTCGCAGGCCTTGTAATTCGGGTGATCGCTCCACACCCGCAGCGTCACTTCGATCGCCCTGCGTCGGCCAGCGTCAGTTCGCAATACGGTTTTGGCTCGCGGGTTAATTTCGAGGCCACCATCTCGAGTTGGACGTGGACGCGCGCTTCAAGCAGTCCGTTGACAACGGCCTGACGAATTTGTTGGAGGGTTAAGAGTTCAAGCACGGGGGAAAGTTGCATTTTACATTGCGGAAGCGAAACACTAAAGCGCTTTCACAACGATCCAGGTCTCGGCGTGCGCGCCGGTTTCCAGATTGCGCAGGGTGATTCGGTGACGGCCCTCGCGAAGATGCGCCACCATCTGCCCGGCTTTGGTCGCGCATTGCAGCGTCGGACTTTCCCAGGTGAAACTGCCGGCCGCGTTCGCTTTCAGCGGAAGCTCATCGCTCTGCGGGAGGTCCGGGTCCAGATAATAAACGCTCCCAGGAAGCGGCGAGACGACCGACAAATGGCCGTTGGTTGGAATTGCACCGGCAAATTTGCCTAACGAATCAGTGGACGGGCTCGCCAGCCACTCGCGATATTCCGGGCCGAGCTTGATTCGCCCTCGGCATCGCAGTCGTTAGGCGATTCCGTTTCGGGAAGCGCGCGGGCGAGAACTTTTTCCTTCACAGCTCCGGCCGCGGTCGACGCGGACCAATTTGCCGGTGATTGGATGGACCGTTTGTTCGACAATCTCGGCAGGTTGCGGTACCAGGAGGTGCCAAATTTTTCATGCAGTTGCGCGAAGATTTCGTGCAAGATCGGCCCCGCGCCGCTGACTCCGAGATCTGGTGCATCGCGCGGCCGTCGAAATTTCCCACCCACACGCCGGCGGTGAATTCCGGCGTGTAACCAATCGCCCAGTTGTCGCGAAAACTCGTGCTCGTGCCCGTTTTCACCGCCACTGGAAAATCGAACCGGAGCCATGAGTTCGTTCCAGAAGGTCAGCGCGCGAGCGGCATTGTCGTTCAGGATGTCGGCAAGCGAATAACAACCATCCTTGCTCCCAATCCGGTTCGGCGCCGAGAGCGGATCGCACTCCAGGAGTCGATAGGGAGCGAAACTCGCCCAACCGGGCGAGCGCCGCGCAGGCGTTGACCATTTCGAGCAGGCGAACATTCGCGTTCCCAATCGTTAGGCCAAGGCCATAACGTGACGCCGGTTGATCAAGGGTCGGGATTCCGCAGCGGCGGAGCAAATTCTGCAAAGGTGCCGCTCCGCCTAACGAGGCGAGGACTTTGACCGCGGGAATGTTGAGAGAATTGGCCAGCGCCATCCGCAGTCGCACCGGGCCGTATGACAAATGATTGTAGTTTTCGGGGCGATAGATCCCGGTCGGAGTCGAGAACGCGACCGGCACATCCGCGAGTAAAGTGGCAGGCGTGGCCCCGTTTTCGAGCGCAAGGAGGTAGGTGAAAGGCTTGAGCGCGGAACCCGCGGACACGCGCCGCCCAGGCTCCATTCACCTGGCCGTAAGCGGGCGCGAAATAGTCCTCCGAGCCGACGAGTGCGATCACGTTGCCGGTTCGATTTTCGATCACCACCACGGCGCCATTGCTGACCTCCTGGTCGCGCAGCCTAACGACATGATGCTGAAGCGAACGCCGGCAGAAAGCGTTCAGTTCAAGATCGAGCGTGGTCCGCACTTCGGTGCCGCCGCGCAAATGGCGTTGTTGCCTGACGAGATCGACAAAATGAGGCGCATCGAAATTCGGCGGACGGAGTGCGAGTTGAATTGGCCTGCTGTGCTCGGCGCGAGCACGTTCCGCAGAGGTGATCAGATGATCCCGTTCCATCCGCTTCAGGACCCATTTCTGGCGCTGGAGTGCGCGCGGCGAGATGACGCCGCGGATCGAGCCGCGAAGGCGACTGTGGTAATCCGGCGAGGAACGCCGACTCGGCCAGGCTCAGGTCGTTAGGCGGTTTGCCAAAGTAATATTCGGTCGCGGCGGCAATACCGACTCGAGTGTTGCCGTAGTCGATCCGCTCAAGATAGGCCTCGAGGAATCTGGCGTTTGCTCCAGGTCTGTCTCGAGCCGCAGAGCCTGCGCGGCTTCGATCAATTTGGTCGTGAAAGCGCGCGGGCGCGGCTGCGTGATCTTGATCAACTGTTGCGAAATCGTGCTCGCGCCGGAAAAGAATCGACCATGTTCGATTCCACGAAAAGTCGCCCGCCCGAGGGCGAGCGGGTCGATCCCGTGGTGCGACCAAAAGCGTTTTGTCTTCTGCGCAAACGGTTGCGTTGAGGAGACTTTGACGGCAGTCGGTCAATTGAAACCGGTGCCGTGAACCGACCGCCGTCGACCAGCGCCTCGCGCAGGACAACGCTGTTGCGATCGGTGAATCGAACCCCGGAAGCCGGTGCCGACCGGCAAATTTTCCGGCAATCGCACCAGGTGCAGCCAAAGCGGACTCGTTAGGCAAGAAAGCACCAGGCCTGCCGAAACAACGATCAACGCCCGCCGGAGCACGCGATTCATTCCAAAGCCGAACTCTTAACCTCGATCGCTTCACTCAAACCGAAACGCTCGGGATGATACATCTCCTCGATTTTGGCTGGCGGCGCGATCACCGTGCCCGCGGCGCGCCTGCGAGCGAGATAACTGACGGTGTAGGAACCTGGCGCAACGTGATTGCAGAAGAAAAGCGCGCGATCGCGGCGCAGTTCGCGATAGTCGCTGATCCAATCGCCAGCACCGGTCGCTGGCCCGCGCATCGCCTGGGTTTTGAATTCGGATTCACCGCTTCGAAGATCGCCGGCAACGCGTCATCGACGGCGACGAAATGCGCCGGCTTCCGGACTTCGAGTTGGAGCGTCACGAGCACGCGGTCGCCTACGCCTAACGAATCGAAATTGCTCAGCGAACCATCGTCATTCAGTTTCTGATAGTTCCGCTGCAAAGAGAAACCGCGATCCCGGCGGGGCTGTTTTCCGACCGGCGGCCGCGCTTCCATTCTCACCTGGGTGAAAAGGAGGCCACCCCGCGGGTTAGCGAGCGAGAGCGGGACCGGAGTTGCGCCCGGCGCGGAATTCACGATCGCCTGATCTTCGGCAAACGCGCGCGTCCGTTCGTCGAGCTGGAACGGATGACGATTGCCATTGTATTCGAGCGATCCGGCGATGTTCTTTTCGCCGGTCTCAACCGTGGACGCGTATTTCGTTAGGGCGAGGAGCGCCCAGGCGTTGCTTTGGGTGTTGGCCCAGCGACCCTGGTTTTGCGAACGCAGAAGTTCCTCGACCAGGGTGTCGACCTCGTGATCGTTAGGCCGAAATTGCGACCAGGCGAGCAGGACGCACCGCCAGTTCACGCTCCTCGCTGCCGAACCAGATCCTCACCCTGTTGCAACATTTGCTCGTGGGGATTGACCAGTTCCTCGACCATCGGCGCCGGGCCGCTGCTCTCGAGAATTGCGAGCGCGAGCAAGCGGCGCGACTTTCACCCGAGAGCCGCGCCCGTTTGTTGAAGAAGACTTCGTGGTAGGAATTTTCCGGTCGGCCGGCGAGGGCAAGCGCGTATAGAGCGAGGCAACGATCGGAGAGCTCGAAGTTGTCCTGAGATCGCCGGAGTTCTGCAATGCGCCCTTCAGATAATCGCAGACCTTGTTGATGGTCGCGGCTGGAACTGGCCAACCGCCGCGCTGGGCGAGGAAAGTGCGACCACACCATACGCGCTCGCCCAGAGATTCGGTTCGCGATCGTGCGGCCAAAAACCGAGACCACCTTTGTCGGTTTGCATTTCCAGGAGCCGGCTGATTCCGAGGTTAATCGCCTGCGCTGCCTTGTCGTTAGGCACGGCCAGCCCGGAACAGCCTGCCGCAACTGCGGCGCCGCGATCCATGGGAGCATGTTCGAGATCGTCTGCTCGGCGCAGCCGTAGGGATAATGCAGCAGGTACGCAACCGGCTCGATCAGCCCAAGCAGTCGCGTATTCGCAACGCTCACCTGGAAGCGCCCGGTGCCTTCGAGGAACTGGGGATTCGCGGACGCGAGCAGATTGCTTTCGGTCGCCTGGGTTCGATCAGTCAGGATTTCGCGCAGGATGGGCGCGGCGAATCCGACGGGCAGATCGCTTTGCACCGCATCGGTTAACGGCGTCGCGCCCGCATTTAGTCGCGCGCTCCAGATCCAATGGGCCATTCCGGGATTCTTGAATTCGACCGGAAAATCGATCGCGGCCGAACCGCCCGCTTCGATCGTTAGGCGCCTAACGAGTGGAGTGGCCGGCTCGGTTTTGTCGTCGAGACGAAGGGTGACTTCCGCGTCGCCACTCGTAGTTGAAGAATTCCGGAGAACGGCGCGCGCAATTAATTTGTCGCCCACGGTCGCGAAACTTGGCAGCGCCGGCTCAAGCATGAGCGGTTTGTTCACCTCGAAACTCGATTCCGCGTTTCCGAAACGGTCCGTTCCTGCGTTCACCACTGCGACCAAACGAAAGCGGGTGAGATTGTCGGGTGCGGGAAAATGCGCCTGCGCCCGGCCATCCGTTCCCGTCCGGAGATCGGCTTTCCAGAAAGCGGTGCCGAGAAAGTTTTTCCGGAGCGAGTTCGGCGCCGTTTCTTCGCCACCGCCGCCAATGAGAAATCCTTTGTTCCCGAAACTCATTTGCTCGACGTCTTCGGGAAAGAGATTGGGCAGAGTCAGCCCGGTTTGGACTCGGAGCGGCCTGGTCGAGGTAAAAGAACGCGTATGGATCCGGCGCCTTATAACCGGTGAGTGCGAGCACGCCTTCGTCGACGGCAAAGAGCGCGATTTCGGCATCCGCCATCGGACGACCGGAAGAATTTTTCACCAGCACTGTTGTCGCAACCTCGGAACCGGGACGATAAGCGCGGTCACTCGATTGGAGCGGTAACCGCCAGGCGGCTCTCTGGCCTAACGACTTTAAGCTGCGTGTAGCCGACGCGATAATCGGGAATCTTGATTTTTCGCGGGCTTTGCGCGCGCCCCGCACCGTCAGAACGGAAACGAAAACGTTAGGCGCGTCGGTCGCTTCGATCGGAACCCTCACCACCGGGGCGTTCCCTTCGAGTCTGGTCAAAAAGCGCGGCGAACCCGATCCTGCTCGACGGTTACGAGGGCGGCGCCATTGATGGGAGTTTTGACCAAAATGCTTTGCCTGCTCGCCGGGCGCGTAGGAATCCTTTGTCCGGCACCAGGTCGACCTGCGCCTCGTTGCGATAATCCCAGTCGGTCTTCCGCGGTTCCTGCGCCGCCACAGTAAAGTTGAGACTGGTTTCAATGGGGTGGCCGGCTTCGTCTTTCGTTGTCGCCCGCAATCGATAACTGCCAACTTCACTTGGGGTGAATTCTGTGGTCGCACCGCCGCTGATTTCCCAGTGATCATCTTTTTCTGGAGCGGCAGCGCCGCGACCGTGTTGTCGAACGCTGAAGTGAAGCGGGTTTCGGTGCGATAATTGAGAGCCCCGCCGGCGCCCTGTTCGCGGACGGTGTGAAACTCGCGTTTTTCGATCAGGACGCGCGCGGAAGCCGTTTCCGTCCGCGGGTTCCCGTCAGCGGCGACGGCAACGAGCTTGATCGGGAGCGGATGCCCGGCGACGAGGACGTCATCCAGCCGTTCCAGCCCGAGATAAAACGAGGAACTTTGCCTAACGAATTGAGTACGCTCGGAAATTGTCGCCTGGCCGAGATCGGTAATTTCCACGAGCAGGTTGCACTGGCGCGGCTCCGGCGGCGCGGAATTGGTTGAAACCTCGGGAGCAATGCTGGCCTGGCCATTGGGATCGAGCTGGGTTTCTCCCTGGGCGGAAAACCTGGTCGCGGCAGTCTGCCTCGTCATCGTCGCTCTCTTCTTCGGGACCGAAGGTGAAGCGTTCCAGCCCCTGTGGATGAAAAGCGCTATCGCGACCTTCGATCGACCAGCGCAGGCGCGCTTTGCCGAGTGGTTTCCATGAAAATAGTTGGCGGCAACATTCGCCCTGACGACTTCGTCGGCGCTGTAGGAATCCCTTGGTCTTGAGCGCAATCTCGAACAGCGCCGGCTTGTATTCCTGCACCAAAAGACTGAGGGCACGGGTATTGCCGTTCCCGAAATCGGCGACCGCGGTGTAATCGCCCAGGCGCCCGTTAGGCAAAGTGAAATCCGCGGTGAATGTCCCGGTGGGCGAAAGAGTGAGCGGTTGCTCCCAGATTTTTTCGTCGTCTGGGCTTGGTCACCCGGAGGTTGAAGGACAACGGTTGCGGCAGCGCGAGTCCGGTCTCATTCGTCGCCCTAACGATCCCCTTGAGATGAACGGCTTCGCCCGGTTGATAAAGCGGCCGATCGGAAAATAGAAAAGCCGGCTGCGAATGGCGCGGCTCCGAATAACCGAAAGGCAGGTTGAAAGCATAGAGCGGAACATTCGTCAGGGGATGAGCCCCGAACTCAACCACCTGGAAATCGTCGCCCTTTTCCGCCATCAGCCATTGGCAACCCGGATCGCGATGGAAATAGGCGATGCCGGCGGGACTCGTTTTCGTGGTCAGGAGCGTTTCGTTTTCATTCGTCAACAGGCGCACAGTGGCGTTTCCAACCGGCAATCCTGTTTCCTGGGAAAAGACGTAGATCCAGGCATCGGCGTTGTTGAATTTCCAAATCAACCCGAGATCAGTTAGCTGCACGATCGCCTGCGTGCCGATAGCTCGTGCTTCGTCGCCCGACTCGCCGATTGAACCTTCCGCGGAAAGGAAAACCGCGCCGGTGCGCCGACCCTTGAGCATTTCATCCCAGAGAGCGGAATCGTCCGCACTTCGTCGCGCTCGCCACTGGCATCGATGGTTTGCTCGACAATCGTTTTGCCAGGAACGAGCTCGAAGGGAATGCCGTGATATGGCTCGCGACCGTTGTCGTTCGAGCTTCCCTTATTTGGATAGCCGCTCTTATAGCCGGTGAGTGCGAAGATGATCGTGTTTTTGTCCAGCAAACGCCCACGCAACGAGACCGAAGGAAGATTGACCGATTGCAACTCGAACACGCGCCGTCCGCCGCTGAGCTGCGTGGTCGAGAGCGCCGGAAAATAAAGGCGCGGCGGGATGGACGTGAAGGCAGCGTCTTTGGTGACCGATTCCGTGAGCGTGAACGGCTCTTCGGCGGCCAGCCCCTGCTTCACCGTCACCTTGTATTCCTGCTCGAGTTTGAAATCGCCGTGCATCGCGATCGATGACTCGCTGAGATCAAAATGCAGCTTCTCCGGTGTGGGCGTGACCGAAATCCATTGCGGCAAATCGGTCTCCTTCAGCAGCGGAGAAAGGCTCTTCGTAAATTCGAGCCGAATCCATTTCCCATCCTCGATTGTGTTGTGCGCCTCGATATTCTCGACCGCGAACACGCGCACTTTGCCAATCTTGATTTCGTAATCCTCCAGCAACTTCTCCGGACCATCGGCCGCGGGCAGACCTTCTTCTTCAGGATGCAGCGCCAACCCTCCGCCGGCGGCAAGGGCTGGGCGGAGCGGATGACGATCCGATTTCGGAACCGTCGGCTTTTCACCTGACGAACTCGTGCGCGCTGACTCTTTAGGCGCTTTTGGAAACGGTCTCGCCAGGCTTTCTGCTCATTTTCCGGACCTTCGAAGTAGCCTTCATCCGCTTTCGCGGTCGATACCAGTGCCGGAATGGAATGGCCGCCGGCATCCTGGAAGGTGATGAAGGCCGCGAGGGCTTCTGGTTTCAGGCGAACATTGAACTGCGCGATGATCTTCGGGCTCGACGGCGCATCTTTTTCGCGAAATTCGGAAGGCGAAGTGTCGGTCACCGACATCGGTGGGGTTTTCACTTCGGCGACGAGTTTGGCGTCGGAAGTTTTGCCCTCGGCATTCTTGAGATTGGGTGCGAGTCGAAGCTGGTAGTTGGTCGCGAGCGCGGCAGCTCAGTCGGAACGAAGACACCGCTGCGTTGACTCAACCAGGTAAACTTGCCGGGCAAAGAAGGAGTAATTGCGAGCGGTGAGGTCGTCGCGACCAAGCCAACGCTTTGCGGTGAACCATCGCCTGCTCAAAGCGCAGCTCGAACGTGGTCGTCGGCGAAACTTCCTCGGAACCGAGAACAAGTTGGACACCTCGTGGATTCGTTAGGCCGGTTCGCTCCTCGTGCGCTCAGGCAGAGCGCAATCGTTAGGCAAACAAGAGTGGCGAGAGGACTTTGCGCGGAGCTGAGCGAAGGAAGCCATGGATGATAGCGGACCGGGCGCCCATTATAGGAGGCTGCCTCCATCTTGGCACGCTCATTCCAGAGGGACGCGCTTCCGCGCTCCACACTCGTGTCGTCTGGAAGTAGCTAAGGCTTGGCGATCCCGATCACTCCACCAGGCGAGACGGCCGCCGGCGTTCCCGACCGGCTGCGACTTCAGGTCGTCCTCTTTCTCGTGCACGATTACGCCGCGGCCGATGATCGATTTCTCGCCGCTCATCGTCATCATGTTATCCGTCAGCTCGAGGTGCGCTTTGCCGGAAGCGTCAGCCTCGAGGTTTCCCAGGTCGCCAACGTGACGTTGGGCGGCGTCATGACCGGCATGCGGGGCCTTCGTCGGGTTGAAGTGGCCGCCGGCCGCGTTTCCGTCGGGCGACGAGCAATCGCCGAACTGGTGAATGTGGAAGCCATGTTTCCCCGGTGTAAGCCCGGTGACGTCGGCGACAATCTTTGATTTCATCGCCCGACTTCGTGAAGGTGACCGTGCCTTCGACATTGATTGCCCTGAGTTGGGTGGAGGACCGCGATGCGCTTTGGTCGGTTCCTGGGCGAAGACCGCAGCAGTGCAAAACGCTATCGCCCGCGACGATAATCGAGGCGAGTCCAGTTCGATACGATTGGTTTGTCTTCATTCCTTCGAGCCTACAACCTTCGGGGGAAGAGACCAAGCCTGAACGATCATTACCTGTAAATGTAACAAGACCTTGCAGGGACTGGCTCCGTTCCGTCCTTGTAGCCCCTCAAGACCTGGTTTGCTAGTCAGACTATTGCCAGTGTCTCGGCCGCCTGTATTCGATCCGATGAGATCGCCTATGGCAAAGTTAGTCTAGCAGCCGTTTCTCGAGTCCCGCATAAGCGTCGATGCGGCGGTCGCGGAGGAAAGGCCAGTGAGTCCGATGTTCGTTGACTCGTTTCCATTCGACATCGGCGAAGATGATTTCTTCGCGGTCGACACTGGCCTTGGCGAGAATCTCACCACTCGGCGCGACGATGAAGCTTTGGCCCCAGAACTCGATCCCATCTCCACCGGCCGGCGCTTCGTGACCGACGCGATTGACTGCGGCGACGAAACAGCCGATTCGCGATCGCGTGACTGCGCTGCATCGTTTCCCAGGCCGAATGCTGGGCATAACCATACTTGGCTTTCTCCGACGGATGCCAGCCGATCGCGGTTGGATAAAGAGGATCTCGGCGCCTCTTAGAGTCGTTAGGCGAGCGGCTTCAGGATACCATTGATCCCAGCAGCAGACACAGACACCTATCTTGCCGTGCTGAGTCGACCAGGCTTGAAAGCCAAGGTCGCCCGGGTGAAGTAAAACTTCTCGTAGTAGGAAGGGTCATCCGGGATATGCATCTTGCGATACTTGCCGAGTATTTCGCCGTCGGGGCCGATAACTACCGCGGTGTTGTGATAAAGCCCGGCAGTTCGTCTTTCGAAGAGTGAAGCGACAATGATTGCGCCGGTCTCACGGGCGACTTTGCCTAACGATTTCGGTGGATGGACCGGGAATGGTCTCGGCTAACTCGAAATACTTATGGTCCTCCGCCTGGCAGAAGTATTGCGAACGAAAAAATAGCTCTGGCGAGACAAATGATTTGTCCGCCCTCTTTGGCCGCCTCGCGCACGCGCGCGACCGCTTTCCTGGAGTTAGCCTTCAGGGTCTGGGCCGCACTGCATTTGGACGAGTGCAACTCTGGTCGCTCCCTCTTTGGTCGCGGCGATTTCCCTAACGCTTTGAGCGACCGGGCTTTGAAGCCCAGCCGTCTCGCGTTGCGGCATCTTGAAAGCGACCGGCTCCAGTCTGCCGCTTGCGCGGTGCGTTACAGGTTACGGGTGACCGCCGACCTGAGTGAGTTCTTCTGGCCACGCTTCGAAAGAGACGGCGGTCATAGACCGCTCGCATACGCTAAGAGTTACTTTACCGAGTCGGCGGGGACGATCTTCAACGCTCTCGAGTGTGACCGCGATTCACCGGTTTGCATCTCGTCTCGCCGCCGTTGCCGCGAGTTACGGGAGTCGCGCCGATTTTGTCGAGCACGTCGTCCGCCTTTGATCAGACTTGCCCAAAGGCGGTGTATTGATGGTCGAGCTGAGCTGGCGGTGCCGAGACAGATGAAGAACTGGCTCCCGGCAGAATTTGGATCTTGCGAGCGGGCCATCGAAAGCACGCCGCGAATGTGCGGGCTTGATTGTTGAACTCAGCCGGGATTGCCGTAACCCGGTCCGCCGGTTCCGAGAGCTGGCCTCTTTCGCGGGATCCTTGGTGCAGGGGATCGCCGCCCTGGATCATGAAGCCGCGAATGATGCGATGAAACGCGGTGCCCGTCGTAAAATCCTTGCGCGCGCCAGTTTCTTGAAATTCTCCAACCGTCTTCGGGGCGACTTCGGACCAAAACTCCGACCACCATTTCGCCGTCGCTGGTTTTCGAGCACGCTACTTTGCCTTTGATTCGTTTCCATGGGTTTCTTTTCTTTGGGTTGTGAGGTGTCCTGGCCGCGGACATTCGCCAGACCGAGGGAGCAGACGAGCAGGCAGCAAAACAGGATCGGTTTCATCCCAGACCAGTGGCGCAATCTCTCAGGGAAGCAAGAATCTCTAAGGAAAGCAGGAAAGCAGGAAAGCAGGAAGCAGAAGGAATCTGGATACGAGGAAGCGAGGGAGTTTCTCAGGAAAGCCAGGAACGAATCTGTAGAGGCGCTAAAAGTGAGCCTCGTCCTTTCTGCGTTTTCTTTCCTTAGAGATCCCTACAACTTCAGGTAGAGGTGCAGGTGCCGAAGTCGATGATGGCGTGGATTTCGCCGGAGGAATTCGGAGCCTAACAATCCGGCGACCGGGGGCTCGCCTTGAGGAGGTCGCCGTGGATCAGGCCCCGCAGGTCGCGGCCGGCTGCCCGGCTTTGACGTTGAATGCGCCGATGGAAAAATTGCGGATGGTCGCCAGTTGCAGGTCGCGCTGCTGGAGGTTGATCGCGCCGGAAGCGTAGGCGTGTCGCGAAGTGGGGCCGCATTTCTTTTTCACGGCGGCCGATGGATCAAGGTGGTAAAAACGCGCGGTATCGATCTTGAGCTGGGCGGATTTTCCGTTGAGCCACGGCTGTCGACATAGGGTTCAGCCTGTGGTCACGCGAATGGGGACAGTCTTCCAGCCGCGGTGATTGATCCGGGAATGTTGCCCGGCACATCGGGATCGACTTTCACTTTGAAAGGACTTCGCCCTCGCAATTGACCGCCTTGGTGGGAAAAGAATGTCGGCTCCCGGGATGCCCGTCGAGCTCTGCTCGTGGAATTCGCGCTGCCGCAGCGCGGGCCGGCGAACTGAGGTCGAGGTCACCATCAGTTTCATCGATCGGGGTGAGCGCGCCGAGCCGGAGATGATGTGCGATGGCGGGACGCCAGTTCAGGCCGCCATTGATTCCGGGCAGATGGAGTTTCCGAGTCCTTGGGCAAGGGCGACATCTTGAAATGCTCGCGGCGCGAGGCCGGGAAATCGCGCTCACAGGCGCCGGAATCGACGCCGAGCAAAGGCGGTTTGCCGTGATACCAGCGCGGAGACGAGCAGATGATTTTCGGGTTGAACGTTCGAGCGGCAGCGCCTGAAATCGGACCGCCGGCAGTCGATTGCAGTTTCGATTCCGCCGGCGCTCCGGGTCGGCATCGCGAAGGCGATCAAGAGTTTACGGCGCGCCGCGATCAGCTGCCATGCAGATCGTTGCGCAAACTGCCCGACGATGCGCTCTGAAACCGTTCACGAGGCGGACGCTAGCACGGCTCAATGGCAATGGCAGCAGTTAACTGGTAATGCGCCGACTCATTTCCTGATCGAGAGCGCTTTGTGTGCCGGTTCCGGCCGCCACTGGAATGGGCCAAAGCTGCTGACCAGGAAGCTGGATCATCGCCGACGGCGAGCTGTCGCAAAGCGACCGTGCCACAACCGCCGACCGACCGAGGGCGCCTGTGTTTGCTGGAAAAAGATTGGTGAGCGCCACACGCCGGCCGAGGATCCGAAGTCCGGATCAACGACCCGCCAAACCCGGATCGTGAATGCGAGGATACCCCCAATCATATCCACCCTGTTTCAGGTGCAAGCCGCAGTCAGCGGATGTTCTCAGAGAAACGGAAGACAGTTAGCCGAGCCTGAACGCGGTTTGCCAGGAGGCCGCGGGAAGTTTTTCCACCGGCATCAGGGGCGGAAGGGACGCTGAAGCGCGGGGAGAAAGATCGATCCCCGAAATGCCTCTGGCAGCGGCTCTACGATCCAGCCGGTGGTCGCCTAACGACAAGTGAAATTCAGAGATCCTGATCCCGGGCGTGCCGCGCCGCGTGAAGGGAAATCGCGCCGCAGACTCGGTGATGACCGCGTATCGACGATGACGTTCGTTGCCGATCGCAAACGCCAGGATCAGCACGACGATGGCGATTCGGCCCCAATCGATTTTGGTGTGCTGCGGTGTGCATGCTGCAGGATCGGCGAATAGCTTTGCTGCCATCGCGCCGCCAGGATTCCAGAGATGGGGAGAGCGACGACGCGGGGAGAAGGGCTTCGAACACGGCCTTGGGGCGAGACGCCGGTCAGATCCACATCATCGTGGTGGTGGTATCTCCGACCACGCTCCAGGGCGCCCCTCGGCATTCGCGGCCGCGACGATTGCGACCAGAAATCCGAGTGAGACTTTCCGCGCGAAGATTTGGTGAGCCATCGCGCCGCCAATTATAGGCCAACGGCGATGTTGTCGGAGGAAAGCAGGAGCGCGAAGCGACGGAGCGCGAGAGGAAGGCGCGCCTCCCCAATCGTGCGGCATAGTTTCGGGAACTCACCGGGAGATGGCTCTTCTCAGAAAGTGCCGGGCGGGAGCGCGAAACCGGTGAGGAGTCCGAGGAGGTTGGCGAGGGTGACCCATTCATGGGCGACCTGCGCGAGGAAACCGGGAACGCCAGGTCCATTCGAGAACTCGGTAAACAGGATCTTGTAAACGGCGATCGTTCCCAGCCCGATGAGGCGCGACCCGCACAGAGCTTGTGGCGGTGGAAAATCGCAATCCCGAGAGGGTGAGGCGAAGAGAATGAAATCGAGCGAGGATCCCGAAGAGGGCGAGAGCGTGATTTGGATTAGCGGGCGATCCACGGTAACGAGCATGAAGATCAAGTGATCTAGACTGCCCTACGAGTCGAGATCGTCCACTGCTTCGATTCGGGTAACTTACCTCTCGCTTGTCGGATCAAGGCCACCGGGTTGAAATGCGCGCCGGGAATTCCGGCATCAGTTCACTTTCATGCGGGCCGCGCTGTTTTCAGGCTTGCGTGCCACCAATCGTGTAGGCTGATGACACAGTTAAAATCGAGGCGAACCACAAACCATCATGTCACAGCCATCTTCGCCTAACGAGGGCGGATTCGTTCGCGGACTGGGGTTGCTCGATTCCACCATGCTGGTGGCAGGCTCGATGATCGGCTCGGGAATTTTCATCGTCTCTTCCATCATCGCGCCGGCAGGTCGGCTCGCCCGGCTGGTTGCTGGTGGTCTGGATCGTCACCGGCCTGCTCACGCTGACTGGCCGCGCTTTCTTACGGCGAGCTGGCGGCGATGATGCCGCAGGCGGGCGGGCAATATGTTTATTTGCGCGAAGCTTTCTCGCCGCTCTGGGGATTTCTCTACGGCTGGACGCTGCTTCCTCGTTGTTCAAACCGGAACAATCGCGGCGGTCGCGGTTGGGTTCGCGCGCTACACCGGCGTGCTCGTGCCGTGGGTTTCGGAATCGAACTATCTCATCGCGCCGATTCGACTTCGGCGGTTACGCCTTCTCCGCTCTCAACCGCGCCAACTGATAGGGCTGGCGATGATCGCGCTTCTAACCTTCATGAACACGCGCGGGCTCAGGCTCGGCAAGCTGGTGCAGAACATTTTCACGACCGCGAAAACCGGCGCGCTCATCGCGTTGATTCTGCTCGGAATCGTCATTGGATGAGCGCATGGCGCGCGGCGCGGCCAAGCTCAGGCGATTTCTGGACGCTTGCGCGGCAGTTTGCATGAGGTCAGGAAAGGGTTGACCGCAGCGACCGGCTTCGGGCTGTTCGTCGGCATTTGCGTTGCCCAGACCCAGTCGCTTTTCTCCGCCGACGCCTGGAACAACATTCACCTTCGCTGCGGAGAAGTGAAAGAATCCTGGCGGAACATTCCGCCTTGCTCGCGTTCGGCACCTTTCTCGTGATTGGACTCTATTTGCTCGCGAATGCGGCTTATCTCGCGACGCTTCCATTCACCGCGATCCAGAATGCACCGAGCGACCGCGTTGCCTCCGAGACTGCGAACGTCATTTTCCCGGCGCTGGCGCGACCGATCATGGCGGTCGCGATCATGGTTTCGACTTTCGGTTGCAACAACGGGCTGATCCTCGCGGGGGCGCGTGCCTATTACGCGATGGCCCGCGACGGTCTTTTCTTTCGTTCGGTCGGTGAGCTAAACAAGAATCACGTCCCGGCGTGGGGATTGATTATCCAGGGATCTGGGCCGGCGCCCTCGTCCTCCCGCGCACGGTCAAGACCGATGCAGCGGGGCAACGTCACCGGGTATGGCAACCTTTACGGCAACCTCCTCGATTACGTCGCATCTCGGCTGCGCTTATTTTCTACATCCTGACCATTCTGGGAATTTTGTGCTGCGACGGAAACGACCCGATGCGGGCGTCGCATAAAGCTTTTGGTTATCCGATCGTGCCGGCGCTCTATATTGTCGGCGCGGCGGTGATTCTTTGCGTGCCTCTTTGCCACCAAACCGCAACGTCGTGGCCAGGGCTGGCCATCGTCGTTTGCCTCAGCGGTGTCCCGGCTCATTTTCTCGGCGAAAATCGCGGTGACGAGCTGTCCGGCTCGCGATACCCAGTAGCGAAACCAAAATCCAAACCGATGAATCTACTCCGCCACGCAAAAGCGTAACCGATCTCCGACCGAAGCCGAAAGCGATCACAGTCTTAGCGCGCGCTTGGTGCGCTGAATCTCACGCACATAGGAGTCGGCGCGATCATCGGCACGGGAATCTTCGTTCTGACCGGCACGGTCGCGGCTCAAAATGCCGGGCCTGCGGTGTTGCTCGTTCATTCTTGCGGGTGTGGCTTCGGTGTTTGCGGCTTTGTGCTACGCGAATTTGCCGCGTCTCGTGCCCGATGGCGGGCAGTGCCTACACCTATGGTTACGCCACTCTCGGCGAAGTTTTTGCGTGGATCATCGGCTGGGATCTGATTCTCGAATATGCCGTCGGCGCGATCACAGTCGCGATCGGTTGGTCGGGTTACGTGGTTTCGTTCCTGCACGATTTCGGAATCGATATTCCGCCGGCACTCTCGGCCGCGCGCGGACTCGAGGCTGATTAATCTACCCGCGGCCTGCCGCGCCGCGCTCCGAAAGCGAAAGCCGGCTGGGTCGCGATTACGCCCGGCTTAGTGGATCAAATCACGGCCGCGGGGACGCAGATCCGACGACGCTCCTACATGCGGTCGCGATCTTTAATCTTCCGGCTGTCCTCATCATTTTCGTGGTCACGACTTTGCTCGTGGTCGGGATCAAAGAGTCCGCCAACTTCAACAACTTCATCGTCATGGTAAAGGTGGCGGTGGTGCTGCTGTTCATCGTGGCCGCGGTGCACGCGATTAATCCTGCGAACTGGCATCCATTCATCCCCCAAAACACCGGTCTTTCAGGTCACTTCGGCTGGAGCGGCGTGGATGACAGGAGCCGGAATAGTATTCTTTGCCTGTATCGGTTTCGACGCGGTCAGTACCGCGGCGCAGGAGGCACGGAATCCGCAGCGGGACATGCCGATTGCGATCATCGGTTCGCTCCTTGCTCTGCACGCTTCTCTACATTTTGGTTTCGGGCATCGCCACCGGCATTGTGCCCTATGCGCAGCTTGATGTGCCGGATCCAATTGCGGTCGCAGCCGATCATGCCGGCCTTGGTTGGATGGGTCGACTGATCAAGCTGGGCGCGATTGCCGGTCTGTCGTCGGTGATCCTGGTGATGTTGCTTGGCCAATCGCGTGTCTTTTACAGCATGGCTCGCGATGGTTTTACTCCCACCGTTCGTAAGTCCGGGTGCATCCACGTTTTCGCACGCCTTGGCTGACCTCGATTGTCACCGGAATCGGCGTCGCCATTTTCTCGGCGATCTTCACACGTGCGCGATGCCGGCAGCCTCTGCTCGATCGGAACGCTGCTCGCGTTTGTCATCGTCTCCGCCGGCATCCTCGTCCTGCGGGTGCGCAGAACCGAATCTGCCGCGGAAATTTAAGACCCGCTGGTCTGGTTTGTCGCGCCGGCGGGGCTGCTATCTCCGCGCTCGCACTGATGGCGTCTTTGCCGTGGCCGACGTGGCGACGGTTGATCGTCTGGTTTGCGATCGGGATCGTCGTCTACTTTGCCTACGGCATTGCGTCCGCAGCCGCCTGCGCGAGCCGCGATTCCTGAGCGAACCTTTGGTTCGTTAGGCGAGAGCTGCTGCCGCCGAAATTGTTTTCGCTCGCGCTGCTTCGATCCGCGTCGGCCAGCTGTTCGGTCAATTCCGTACCGAGACTGCGCGCTGCGCTTCCGTCCAGGTTTCTTCCGGAGAGCCTCGCCGGCCGATTCGAGCAAGGCCGCGAGATCAGGAAGAATCTGTCGTTACGCTTCCGCCATTGCGCGCTTCCGCCTGCAATTCCGCAATCGAAACCCGCGAGGCCTTTGCCGTCCTTTCTTGCTCGCCTTAAAAATATCGAGCAGGCGCTGGAAACTGAGGTGAATCGGCAGAGTGGCGAAGGTGGCGGAGAGATCGTCCGACATCTCGGACTCCGGCGTCACAGTTGCGCCGGAGCGGACGAGGTGGTGCCAGATTTCCTCATCGAAAGCAGCCCAGTCTCGCAGTAATAGCTGGTTCCCGCACCCGAAACTTCAACGTAGCAATGACCGCGAAATGGATTGATCTGCCGCGTGTCCTCCGATGCTTCCGTCCGTTCGATAAGTGCGCAGATGAATCGCGTGCGGCAAGATTCCCGCTGCCTCGAAGGCGCGTTTCCAGTTCAAGTCCCAATAAACGAAGAGCGACGCCGGATCGCGCGCGATGACGTAAAGAAGATCGGTCCCGTAAGTTGCCGGTAAGCTTTCCGTAATTTCGCTCTCGGCGCGATCGTTACCATCCAGCGGGCGATCGAAATCACGGAACCCGTTGGGAGCGAGGCTGCTGCTGGATGGTTGAGCTGGCTCGGGCATGAGAGGCGGATTTGCGGCTGCATTAATACCCGGGCTCGTTCGGCGAACAAGCGGAAAACTGGCGCGACCAGATTCTCTCGTTAAGTTCGGCCGATGCCTTCCGAGATCGATCGAGCTGCGCGGCCACATCATCGATTCGTTGATTCTGCCCAAGGTGCTGGACGAAATCATTGCCCGCGAGGCCAGCTTCAAAATGGAAGAGGTCGCGAATTGGCGAACGACGGGTCGATCAGAGCTATGCCGCGCATCGAAGTGAGCGCCCCGAGCCAGAAGAACTCGACGCCCTCGTCGCTTCGACTGCGGCAGCATGGCGCGGTAGTGAGCGAAAAGAAAAGCGTCAAGCTGGCGGCGGCGCCGGCCGATGGAGTTTTCCCCAAGGATTCTACGTCACGACCAATCAGCAGACCTTTGTCCGGCTGGGCGATGGCGAGATCGAGGTAATGCCCTCGCTAATGGACAGCGGGATCGTGATCGATCGTCAGGCGCGCACCGCGATCGCGACGAAATTCGACGCCGTCACGCAAAGGCGCGGAAGTCGTGGTCGGGCATCAAGGAATTCGCGTAGCCGCCGCTCCAGCGTTCGACTGCGCGTCCCGATGTTTTTGAGTTCATGTCGAGCAACTTCTCGATCGAGAAGCCCAAGAGCGCGGTCATTCGCGAGGTGGCACGAGAGTTCATCCGGGCGCGAGAGGAGAAAGGAAAAATACTCGTGGTCGCGGGACCGGCGATTGTTCACACCGGCGCGGCGGAACATTTTGAAAAGCTGATTCAACGGGGATTTGTGGATTTGTTGTTCGGGGGCAACGGTCTGGCCGCGCACGATATCGAGAATGCGCTCTTCGGCACGTCGCTAGGCGTGAACGTTGAGCATGGCGCGTTCACCGACCAGGGAAGCCAGAATCACATCCGCGCGATCAATGCCATCCGCGGGGCCGGCGGAATTCGCCAGGCGGTGGCAAACGGGCTCCTCAAGAGTGGAATCAGTATACCTGCGTAAAGAACCGGGTGGAGTTTGTGCTCGCCGGTTCGATCCGCGACGACGGCCCGCTCCCGGAAGTGATCACCGACGTGATCGAGGCGCAGAAAGCGATGCGGGCAAAGGTGAGCGACGTCACGATCGCGATGATGATGGGCACGATGCTGCATTCGATGGCGGCGGCGAACATTCTCCCCGCGACCGTAAGAACGATTTGTGTCGATATTAACCCGGGCGTGGTCGCGAAGTTGACCGGCCGCGGAAACTTTTCAGTCCATCGGGCTGGTGACGGATCTCGAGCCGTTCCTGCGCGAATTGACCGATTGCCTCGCCGCTACTCGTTAGGCAAGACTCTATGCGCAAGCTTCTTCTTTGTCCGCCGGATCACTACGGGATCGAATACGAAATCAATCCGTGGATGAGTCGCGCCCGCGGTGCGGACACCGCCGCTGGTCCAGGAGCAATGGCGCGGCCTGCACCAAAAACTGGTCAGCCTTGGCTGCGACGTTCAGCTCGTTCCGCCGCGAGCCGAAACTGCCCGACATGGTCTTCACCGCCAATGCCGGTCTGGCCGTGGGAAAGAAATTTATCCCGAGCAATTTCCGGCACCAGGAACGGGCGGGCGAAGCGCCGTTCTTCGCTGATTGGATGAAAGAGCACGGCTACGAAGTGATCTGGCTGCCGAAGGATCAGTATTTCGAAGGCGAAGGCGACGCGCTCTTTGCCGGCGAAGCCTTATTCTGCGGTTACAAATTTCGCACCGACGTGACGCGCGCATAACAGCGTCGCGGAAATTCTCAACTGCCTGGTGATTTCAGTCGAGCTGGTCGATCCGCGCTTTTACCACATCGACACTTGCTTTTGTCCGTTGAGCGATGGTGGCGCGGTCTGGTTCCCGGCGGCGTTCGACGAATATGGTCAGCGCGCGATCCGCAGTCATGTGCCCAACCTGATCGAGGTGGCGGAAGAAGAAGCGGCCAAATTTTCCTGCAACGCGGTCGTGCTCGATCGCGAGGTCGTGCTCCCGGAAGGCGCGCCCAAACTGATGAAGTCGTTAGGCGAACGCGGCTTCAATTGTCATCCCGTGCCCATGACCGAGTTCCTCAAGGCAGGCGGGGCTTGCAAATGCCTGACCATGCACATGCCCCAGCGGGAAGAAGGCACCCTAACGAAAAGTCGTGGTGACGGCGAGGGATCTCCCAACGCGGTGCTTTGCGTCTGGGGAGCGCGGGCGCTGCCCGCAGTGTCACGCGCCTCGCGGGACACATTCCTGCCAGGGAGCTTTGGCGGGCGCCAAAAAGGGCGGGCGATGGCGCCCGCGCTCCCAGAGTTTCTCTGTGCGCGATCCTTTCTGATTCGTTAGGCGCGCTTCGCTGGCCTCGGGATGACAAGCGCAAAGCGCCTAACGATTCCGCTTCCGTTCCAGCTCGCGCTCGATTTCGCCTAACGGGCAGCGTATTGACGACGTCTTCTCTCGTCAGCCAGCCTTTGCGGGCGACGCCGACGCCGAACCACGAGTTCCTGCAATTTTTCCACGCCGTGAGCGTCAGGGTTGATGACGCACTTCACTCCTTTTTCCTTCGCCAACGGCCACCAGCGCCAGTCGAGATCGAGGCGTTTGGGAGCGGCGTTGATTTCGATCCAGGTGCCGGTTGCGGCGGCGGCATCGAGGATCGCCGGGATATCAACCGCGTAGGCGTCGCGGCGTAACAATAGCCGGCCGGTCGGATGCGCCAGCATGGTGACGTATGGGTTGCTGATCGCGCGAATGATTCGTTTCGTCATCTCCGCTTCCGGCAACTGATGCGCGGAATGGACCGAGGCGACCACGTAATCGAGTTCGCCTCAACGTTTCATCGTCGAAATCGAGCGAACCATCACGCAGGATGTCGCATCTCGACTCCGGCAAAGATGCGGAAGCCATCGAGCTTGTGATTGAGCGCACGAATGCCGGCAAGCTGAGCGCGGAGCCGAGTGCGATCCAAACCATTCGCCTGGATCGAACTGCGGCTGTGATCGGCAATCCCGAGATATTGCAGACCCGAGTTCCTGGGCTGCCGCGGCCATTTCCTCGAGTGAATTGCGTCCGTCACTCGCGGTCGTATGGCAATGAAACGTGCCCCGGAGATTTTCCGCTTCGATTAATCGCGGTAGCTGGCCTTTCTCGGCGGCGCTCGATTTCGCCCGCAATTTTCGCGCAATTCGGGCGGGACAAAGATCGAGTCCGAGGGCGCGATAAAGCTCTACGTCCTCGCGGATCGGGGAATTTTCTCGGGCGGCTTGTTCTTCTTTCCCCACTCTCGTTAGGCGCGAGGCGATATTCGTTCAGGGTCCAGCCGCGCTGCAGCGCGCGATTGCGGAGGACGATGTTGTGCTCCTTGCTCCCGGTGAAATAGCCGAGCGCAAATGGATATTCCGCGCTGCTGACAACGCGGAGATCAGCCTGAATGCCCGAACGAAGCCGGACGCTGGTCTTTGTAGCACCGCGAGCGATGACCGACTCGACCAGCGGATGCCTGACGAAATGTTCCGTGATCGCTTCCGGTTCCTTCGTCGCCACGATCAGGTCGAGATCGCGGACAATTTCTTTCCGACGCCGATAACTCCCGGCAAGGCTGACCTGTGAGGCCGCCTCGTGCGCGCAAATCCGCGGCCAGTTGTTCCGCTTCGGCAGCGACCGCGCCTAGCGAAAAGCTGCCGGCCTGCCGGGCGCGGGCCGCGATGGTGGCGGCGATCTTTTTCCTGGGTGGTTTTGCCGAATCCAGGCATTTCCGCCACGCGTCCGGCGGCACACGCGTTCGCCAGGTCTGCGATCGAGCTGATCCCCGAGTTTCTCGTGCAGGGCCTTGATCTTTTTCGGAGCCGAGACCGGGAAGCGAAAAAGTTCGAGAATGCCCGCCGGAAACCTCGCCCGCAATTCATCATAGAATTTGCAGGAGCCGGTCAGCATCAGCTCGGTGATCTTGGCCGCGATCGCTTTTCCAACGCCGGGAATTTCTTCGAGCCGGTTGGCCTCGGCTAATTCGAGAAGATTTCCGCCCCAGGTTTCGATCGAGCGCGCCGCATTCGTGTAGGCGCGAATCTTGAACGGGTTTTCCTCTTCGAGCTCGAGAAGAGTGGCGATGGTCTCGAGGATTTCGACGACTTGTTCTTTTTCATTCCGGCCACGGGAAAGTCTTGCGCGGAAAAATCGAATCGTCGATCACCGCGATTCCGAGAAGCGTTGGACCCGGGGCCACTGGCACAGGATCAGCTTCGTCATTTGGGCGATGCTCACCGGCTATCGCGGCGCGTTTTTGTTTGGCTTGTTTGCCTTAAGTTTTGTTCCGTCCCTGCGCGCGACCTCGTTTCCAACCAGCGGTCCCACTGTTCCCGGTCCGGTCGCGTTCTTACGTCGCGGTGTCGCCTATGCGCCCGCGAACGCGCCTCTGGCAGTTAAGCGCGCGATTTGGGCGGCCAACCAGCTTCGCTCCAAGCCTTATCGCTGGGGCGGCGGCCACGCTTCTTTTTCGATGCCGGTTATGATTGTTCGGGAACCGTTTCCTACCGCCCTCGCCGGGGCGGGCTTGATTCGAATCCCGATGAGCCTCGACTGAGCTGGCTCGGTTTGGGGATCGTGGCCAGGGAAATGGATCACGGTCTATGCGCGCAACGGCCACGCCTTTGCCGTCATCGCCGGTTTGCGGCTTGATACCACCGCCTGGAACAATCGGAGTGATCGCGAGGCGCCACGCTGGCAACTGGCTGATCGCCCCCCGCGCGGGTTCGAGTCGCGACATCCGGCTGGACTCTAGAATCTGATCGTTAGTCATCCACGCTCGCAACTCCAAAGTCACTGCGCGACTGGAGATAGCAGCACAGCAATAACGAGTAAGACCGATGCTCTTTTGTTCCAATGCTTCACAGGGCGCTCGGAGCTTGTGACAGATCGGACAGGATAACCAGATTTCGGGCCGCTTGAATCAATCCTGTAGATCCTGTTAATCCTCTCTAGTTTCGCAGAGGTGGATCGAGCAGTCCCTTGCTCGATTGAAATCGCCCGACGGAGCGGCCGATCCACCCAGGCACTACCGTGAGCGTGAGATCATTGCCATCGCCGCCCAAATAACTCACCTGGAACTTATTGCGGCCGGCGGTGAAGGTCGAGCCATCGGCCAGATTAGCAAGGGTGCCGCTGATTGGGACAGCAGCGAATTGGCCGAGGAGGAGCCGTTATCCGTAAGTCTAAATCGTCAGGCCGCCGACCAATCGAGAACAATCTTGCCGGAGTTGCCCGATTTCATCAGCTCGATCGCTTCCTTGAACTTGAGTGTAGGGAAAGCGGTGGGTGATCACGGGCGAGATATCGAGTCCGCTCTGAATCATGGCGGTCATTTTATGCCAGGTCTCGTACATCTCGCGGCCATAGATTCCTTTAATCGTTAGGCCATTGAAGACGACCAGATTCCAGTCGATCGCGCCGCGCTCGGGCATGATGCCTAACAATGCGATTTTGCCGCCGTGAAACATCACCGGGAGCAGATCAGTCATGGCCTTCGGGCTGCCCGACATTTCGAGGGCGACATCGAAGCCTTCCTTCATCCCGAGCTCGCTGCATCGCGTCGGCTGAGGTTGCCGTTGCGGACATCGAGCGCGAGCACATTCGCGGCCATTTTCTTCGCCAGCTCGAGCCGGTAGGGATTGATGTCGGTGATGACGATATTGCGCGCGCCGGCGTGACTGGCGATCGCGCACCGCCATGCAGCCGATCGGCCCGGCGCCGGTGACGAGGACGTCTTCGCCTGACGAGATCGAAGGAGAGCGCGGTGTGGGTGGCGTTGCCTAACGGATCGAAAGCAGGAAAGCACATCGAGCGGAATGCTCGGATCGGCGTGCCAGACGTTCGACATCGGGATGGAGAGAAATTCCGCGAACGCGCCCTGGCGATTCACGCCGACGCCCTGCGTGTTCGGGCAAAAGATGACGCCGTCCGGCAAGACAGTTGCGGCAATGACCGCAAACGATGTGGCCTTCACCGGTGACCAGATCGCCCGGCTGCAAACCCTTTGACCCGATCGCCGACGCGCTCGACGACGCCGACAAATTCGTGGCCGACGACCATCGGCACCGGAATCGTTTTCTGCGACCACGCATCCCAGTTGTAAATGTGAACGTCGGTGCCGCAGATCGAAGTTTTTTGATCCGGATGAGGACGTCGTCGTCGCCCAGCTCGGGGACGGGCACTTCTTCCAACCACAGGCCGGGCTCGGCCTTCCGTTTCACCAGCGCCTTCATCGTCTTTTGCACAGATTGAAGCTAAGCGAATCAGGAAGTCAGGAAAGTAGGAAAGCGGGGTAGTGGCAGTTTGAGGGCGAGACCTACTTGAAGGCCGGTAGTGACCTAATTTGAAGAAGGAATAAGTCGGTCTGTTTCTTCTCAGATCAATTCTCGTGCCTTCCCCAGCGAGCGACCTCGCTCGATAGCGCGCAAATTTTCAAAATTGGCTGGGATAAGCTCCTCGTCCGGGACATAGAATCCGACTTCTGTTTCCAAAAACCACCAAGCGCATCAGACCCGGCGAATCGAGATGCAAGGGCTCGTCTGGGTGGGTAAACAGGGGGAAGGGGATCTCGTAGTTCATTAACAAAATTTCTGAGCTTGTCCGGTGTCTCCATCACTTAATGATAATAGGACGAGCCGTCCGGCTCACAATTAATACGACAGCCATTCGTCAAAGTTCCAATTAGGCCGGTCCCAGAAAAGCAGCGGACATTGCCGTTCATCATTTGGGCCTGTTACTATTTTCACTTTGGTTCCCAGAGTTCAATCGGATTTCCTTCAGGGTCGTGCAGGCGCGCGAAGCGTCCATTGGGGTAAGGTTCCGGGTCGACCTTCACCTCGATGCCTGGCGCTCGCAGCTGTTCCACCATCGCGGTCGAGGTCTCGCACCCGGAAGTTGATCATCCACCGCTGTTCGGCGCGTCCAAAGTATTCCGTTTCGTGTCGAACGGGGCAAAGGCGGTCGGGCCGGCGGCCTGCGACCAGGGCTCGGTCTCGTAATCATCCGGGACGAGGTTGATACCGAGATGATCCCGGCACTCATTGGGCTAACGAGTCCGGGTTTTGCGCGCGAAAAAGAAACCGCCAATTCCAGTAACCTGTTCCATGCCGTTTGTTAGCGGAAAGAGAGGTGCTTAGGCGAGCGCGTTTCTCGCCGAAAATTGCTAGAACCCATCTCACAAATGCGAAGAAATCCAGAGATCTAGCTCCACGGACTCTTGACCTCCCTCACCTGGCGCCCGCGTCCTCCTTTGAAAGCCCGGCCTCGCTCCGCGGTTGCGGAGCTGCGTTACGGCCCTCAGAGAGAAGACTGAGGTGAGGGTCTAGAGAGCTATTTATGAGGACGACTTCTACTGCGTGATCTCGAACTCGCGGATCATTCCGACGTCGGCGTGACTTATCTCCTGTTTGGTAATCTCGGCGATGGTTTCCACCGGCATCTCACACTGCAGCAGGTAACGTCGAATAATGTTACCCAACGCTAGCCGCACCTAACGAATAAAGTTTAGTGAGATACTGAGAAATGTCAGCGCCGAAGACTACCAGACCAGAAAAATGTCCAGGCATCGATTCAAAAGGTTATGAATATAACCGATGATGTTCTTCAGGTTGCTGGTGTCAGGCGGATAGAATAACGAGTGCCTAACAAATTGAGAAGCCTCTTTCCGGCCGGCCCGGCTGCAAATTTCCGAAAAAGCGGAAATCTCCGCACCGGGCGACCCTCCTCGCCACTGCGCAGACAAATGTTGGACAAAGCAGCTTTGATTTGGATGATGGAACAGATGCCCGCCACGCTTGAACAACCGGCCGACGTGCCGCCCACGGCGCGACTTACTTTCATTTTTTCGGTTCGCAAGCACGATCGTGCTCTGGACGGTCGCGCTCCTCATCATCTTCTCCGGCTACGAACTGGCGTTTTACGGTTTGATCGGGACCGTCGGATGATAGCGCTCTGGGAGTTTTACGGGATGCTCGATCACCGCGGCCTCCCGAATTTCAAGATCACCGCCATGATCTCGGGCGCGATCATGTTGATCGGCAGCTTCTATTACTTTGCCAAATGCGGGCCGGCGCGGTCGTATGACTTCGAGCTGGCGGTTTTGCTCTTTTTCTTCTGACGGTTTTCACCCGGCAAATGTTTGCCAGCCTGCGCGATGACGAGCCGTTACGGACGATGGCCTATACCATCTTTGGGCTCCTTTACGTGCTCTGGCTCTATAATTTCATCACCAAGATTGTTTACGTGACTCCGCGAACCTCGATGGCCGCGTGACCGGCCAGTTCTACGTTTTTACTGCATCGCGATCACCAAGTTCTCGGACATGGGCGCTTATCTTACCGGGAGCTTGATCGGCCGGCATCCGCTGGTGCCGCACATCAGCCCGAAAAGACGTGGGAAGGATTTTTCGGCGCGCTCGCCTTTTCGTTGCTCGCGAGTCTCGGGCTTTTTCACCTGATGCCGGGCACTTGTCGGTCTCGAATCAGACCCACGCCGATCATCCTGGGATTGCTCCTCGGATTTGCGGCGGTGATCGGCGATCTCGCAGAGTCGATTATCAAACGCAGCACCGGGGTGAAGGATTCGGGGAACATGCTCCCGGGAATTGGCGGCGCCCTCGATTTGATCGACAGCCTCCTCTTCACCGCGCCGCTGCTCTTTTTTACCTGCGACTGGTGATCCGGGTCCCGTAGGAAGGGGATCAGTGAAAGATTTCAGGATTAGGAATTTCCTTATCTGTCAATCCTGTTAATCCTGTCTGACGTCATGAAGCGAAAGCGTGTAGTGGTTCTCGGGCGCGACCGGTTCAATCGGCGAAAGCGCACTCAAGGTCGCGCAGGGATATTCCCGAGCGGATGGAGATTGTCGGGCTCGCTGCGAAGCGGAACGCGCGGAAGCTGGCGGCGCAGGCAAATCTCGTTAGGCCGGAAGCGATCTGCCTGGTGGATGAAGCCGAGGCTGGGCGAGCTGCGCCCATCTCCAGTATCACCCGAAAGATTTTCGCCGGTGAAGATGGCCTCATCGAAATCGCTCGTGCCTGACGAATGCCGACATGGTCCTGGTCGCGGTCGTCGGCACGGGCGGATTGCGACCTGCCCTGGCCGCGATTGAAGCGGGAAAGAACTCGCAGTCGCGAGTAAGCGAGATTTTGGTCATGGCCGGCGAAGCGGTCATGGCTGCCGCCGCGCGAAAAGGGATCCACGTGTTGCCCGTCGATAGCGAGCACAACGCGATCTTTCAGTGTTTGAAGGAAAACGTGCAACGCTCAACGCTCAACGTCCAACGTCCAATGAAGAGAATTCAACGTTGAACGCTGGATGTTGACGTTGACGTTTCTGACCTGCGCCGGATCATCCTGACCGCTCCGGCGGCCCATTCCGCGAAACGCCTAACGAAGAATTCGCCTCGATTACACCGGAGCGCGCGCTCAAGCATCCGACCTGGAACATGGGCCCGAAAATCACGATCGATTCTGCCACTCTCTTCAACAAAGGGCTTGAAATGATCGAGGCGCACTGGCTTTTCGGGGTCGAGATGGCGCGAGTGGAAGTGGTGATTCATCCCCAGAGCATCGTCCATTCGATGGTGGAATTTGCCGACGGCTCCGTCCTCGCCCAGCTCTGCATTCCGAACATGTGTTTCCCGATCCAATATGCGGTCACCTGGCCGGACCGCGTGCGCGAATACGCTGCCGCCGCTGGATTTTGGGAAACTGCGCCAACTGGATTTCGCCGCGCCGCGCCTGGACGATTTTCCGGCGCTCAATCTCGCCCGCGCTGCGCGGCGAGACTGGCGGCACCCTGCCTGCTGTAATGAACGCCGCCAATGAAGTCGCTGTCTCAGCTTTCCTCGATCGCCGGATTTCGTTTCCGCGCATCTGGCAATCGGTTGAGGAAGTGATGAATCGCCACGCCTCCTGTTGCCAAGCCCAGCCTCGATGCCATATTGGAGGCCGACCGCTGGGCGCGAGCTGAGGCCGCGGAAACGTTAAAGGTTCAAAATCATTAAGGCGGCGCGCTGATCATCCGACCGATAGTTAACTTCTAACCCAATATCTCCAAGAGTGTTCCTGCACGCCCTTCGCATCATTTTCATCCTTCTCGAGGTCGTCGTTCTTTTTAACCTTCTCATCGTGGTCCACGAGATCGGCCACTTTTGGCTGGCGCGCTGGCGCGGTCTGGTGATCGAGAAGTTTGGCGTCTGGTTCGGGAAACCGATCTGGAAGAAAACCGATCAACGGCGTCCAATATTCGTTAGGCACAATCCCGCTCGGCGGCTTTGTCGCGCTCCCGCAGCTCGCGCCGATGGACATTATCGAGGGCGAAACCGAGACCGATCGCGCCAAGCTCCCGCCCGTCTCGGCGCTCGACAAGATTATCGTCGCGATCGCCGGTCCGCTTTTCAGCCTCCTGCTCGCCGCTCGTCTTCGCCGCCATTGTCTGGGCCGTTGGTCATCCAGTGAGCGAGGCGGATACGACCACCGTGATTGGTTACGTGGACAAAAATTCACCCGCAGAAAAGCCGGGTTGCGCGCCGGGGATCGGATCCTGCAAGTGGATGGAAAACCGGTGACTCGCTTTTCGGGAATGAACGATAGCGTCACCTGGAATGTGATTCGCAGTGAAGGTGCAACGATTCCATTTGTGGTCGAAAGGGACGGCCAGAAGATCTCGACCGAAATTACGCCCTACATCGCGCCGACGAGCGGTTGGCGCCGGAAGGGCGTGCGGCAGGTCCTGATCTATCCTGCTACTAAACCAGTCGTCGATGAGGTGGAAAAAGACTCGCCAGCAGCGGCCGCTGGCCTGCAGGCCGGCGATGTCATCGTCGGATTCAACGGCCACCCGATGTATAACGCTATCGCGCTGGCCGATTTTATCCGGCAGCATCCGCAGGAGGAATTGAAGCTCGACGTCCAACGCGGCGCGCGCCGATTCGAGACGGCGCTCCGTCCGGTCCCGTTAATGACCCAAGGCAAGATGGTACCTCGATCGGAATCGCCTGGGACACGAACGGGCAAATGAAGATCACCCATCCCAATCCGATCGAACAGGTCTACAACAGCGTTACCAGCACCCTCGACACTATCGGGGCAGTCGCTTCCCCAAAGTCGGACGTGAGGCTGCAACACCTGAGCGGTCCATTCGGCATTTTCCGAATCTATTATTTGCTTTTTGAGAACGATCGCGGCTGGCAGCTGGCGCTCTGGTTCAGCGTAATTTTGAATGTGAACCTCGCGATCCTGAATTTGTTACCGATTCCCGTGCTCGATGGTGGACACATAGTGCTCGCGCTCGTCGAAGCGGTGCGGCGCAAGCCGGTCAATCTGCGGGTCCTCGAGATGGTTCAGACTGGCTGCGCGGTGCTGATCATCGGCTTCATCGTTTACGTCAGCTTTTTCGATGTCGGCGATTGGTTCGGCGACAGGCGGGCGAAAGACACTCCAAACACGAGTGCTTCCGCGAGCCCGACGCCCTAACCAAACGTCGCGGGCGCGTTTCCAAAGCGAAGCCTTCGTGCTTTGCTATCTTCGCGTCTCATGAGCCGTCTTTCCTACGTCGACGACATGCTGCGTTACCAGCGGCGGCTGTCGCGCGAAGTGATGGTCGGGCCGGTTGGCGTCGGTGGATCAAACCCGATCCGGGTCCAGTCGATGATCACCTGCGACACGATGGACACCGAGGCGTCGATCGCGCAGACGATCGAGCTGGCCGAAGTCGGTTGCGAGATCGTGCGCATCACCGCGCCGACGGTGAAAGACGCCGCCAACCTGCAACAGATCGTCAGCGGATTGCGCGCTCGCGGCTGCGAGGTTCCGATCGTTGCCGACATCCATTTCAAACCGGAAGCGGCGATGGAAGCCGCGAAATGGGTCGACAAGGTCCGGATCAATCCCGGCAATTACGCCGACTCAAAGAAGTTCAAGGTCATCGAGTACACCGACGAGCAATACGCGGCCGAGCTGGAACGGATTCGCGAGCCGCTTCACGCCACTCGTCAGGCTATGCCAGCAACGCGGGATCGTCGATGCGCATCGGGACGAATCACGGTTCGCTCAGCGACCGGATCATGAATCGCTACGGCGACACGCCACTCGGAATGGTCGAGAGCGCGCTCGAATTCGCCCGGATCGCGCGCGATCTCAATTATCACGCGCTCATTTTTTCGATGAAATCGAGCAACCCGAAGGTGATGATCGCCGCTTATCGCCTGCTCGTCGCCCGCCTGCGCGCGGAAGGGCCGGATTGAATTACCCGATCCATCTCGGCGTTACCGAAGCCGGCGAAGGCGAAGACGCGCGGATCAAGAGCGCCATCGGTATCGGCTCGCTTCTTCGCGACGGCATCGGCGATACCATTCGGGTTTCGTTAACCGAAGACAGCATCCACGAAATCCCGGTCGCGCGGACGTTGATCGAGACCGTCCAGCGCGCGACGCGGAAACCTGCGAAGGCAATCAGAGATTGCCGAGTCGGCGACTGCGTTATCGTTCGATCCCTTTCCTATGAGCGGCGGACGACATGGAATCGTCGCTATCACCGAGGGATCGGCGATCCTGGTCGGGAGATTTCGTTAGGCGGCGAAGAGACCGTCCGCGTTTCGATCAGGCAGGCGAATTTCGAAAAGATCGCGCACAAAGTTGATCGTATGGGCGATTATCAACCGGAATTCGTCTACGAGAATTCCAGTGTAATTGAAGTCGACCCGCGCGACGACGTTGCGCTCAAAGCGATCAATCAAAGCGAAACGCCAAGGTTAGTCGCGGTCGTGGACGATCTCGAGCTTCTGATAGTCGCCGCCTATCGTTTGCTCGCGGCGAAGCTGGATTCGCGTCACCCGATCCTGTTGAAAGACAGCCTAACGATCTCGGAAAATCCGGAAGCCGAATTCTTGCCCACGCTCCTCACTGCGGCCTCGAATATCGGCTCGCTTTCTGTGACGGAATCGGCGACGCCATCCTCGTCCAAGGTGAACATGGTCCGGGCCAGGCGTTGCGTTTGTCCTACAACATTCTCCAGGCAGCCGGGACACGGATTTTCAAAACCGATTACGTCGCCTGCCCATCCTGCGGGCGAACGCTTTTCAATCTTCAAACCACGACCGCGCGGATCAAAGCGAGGCCACGATTCATCTCAAAGGCGTGAAGATCGCCATCATGGGCTGCATCGTGAATGGCCCGGGCGAAATGGCGGACGCCGACTTCGGTTATGTCGGCGGCGCGCCGGGCAAAGTGAATCTCTACGTCGGCAAGACCGCGGTGAAATTCAACATTCCTGAGGCGGATGCAGTGGACCGGCTCAAGGATCTGATCCGCGAACACGGCAAATGGGCTGAACCATCCGAAAATCAGCAAGACGCGGTTGCCGACGAGTCACTGGTGACGCGCTGAGGCGCCGTTCGGGCTTAACACCGTGGGCGGACATCGCTTGGCGCGGTTGTAACCTTTACTTTCTGGAAACGGCTTGACGGTAATGCCTCGTTGTTGGTAATCATTTTGTCATCTTTCTGAAAGGTTTGCCGCTTGGCGTCATGTTGCAATGTCGACGCCGCCGGAGGAGAGCCGGTGCCTCAAGTCTTTCGGTGAGTAAGCGTAACGGCAGGCCAGTTCGCTGGTCTGCCGTTTTTTCTTCTTTCATTAAGGCGCGCCGAGCTTCCGTGCCGCTCGCATACGCCTGGCGAAGCTGACGCTAGCCCTCCTGCATTCATATTCCGCGTTCTCTCAGGCAACGTCAGCCGCTCCGATCGGGCAGAGCGCAGCGCTTGCCTGCCAAGTGGCCCCCTGCATCTCATGGATAAGATCCGCAACATCGCCATCATCGCTCACGTTGACCACGGCAAGACCACGCTGGTCGATCAACTGCTGCGCCAATCGGGCACCTTCCGCTCCAATCAGAAGGTCGAGGAACGGATGATGGACTCGATGGACCTCGAGCGCGAGAAAGGGATCACGATTCGCGCCAAGAACGCCGCCTTCAACTGGAACGGCTACCGGATCAATATCGTCGATACTCCAGGCCACGCCGATTTCGGCGGCGAAGTCGAGCGGATCATGAAGATGGTCGACGGCGTCCTCCTCGTGGTCGACGCGCATGATGGTCCGCAGGCGCAGACGCGTTTCGTGCCTCAAGAAGGCGCTCGAAAACAAGGTCAAACCGATCGTGGTCATCAACAAGGTCGATCGCGAGAACGCACGTCCGCACAAGGTACTCGACATGGTCTTCGATCTTTTCGTCGAGCTGAAGGCGAACGATGAGCAGCTCGATTTCCCGATCATCTATGCGAGCGCCAAGAACGGTTTCGCGATGCGCGAAGCTGCATGAGAACAGCGAAGAGATGACGCCGCTGTTCGAGGCGATCGTGAAGCATATTCCGCCGCCGGTGGTCGCTTCCGAGCCGTTCTTTCAAATGCTCGTCTCGAACCTGCACTACAGCGATTACCTCGGCCGCATCGCGCTCGGGCGAATCGTTAGTGGCCGCGTCGCGGTCGGCGATTCGATTGTCTGCATGCATCGCGACGGGCGCCGCGAACGCGCGAATGTCACCGCGCTCTTCACCTACGCCGGTCTGGAACAGGTCGAGACCCAGCACGCCAGCGCCGGCGACATCGTCGGCCTCACCGGCTTCGAGGATGTTTACATCGGGGAAACGCTGACCGATCGCGAGGAACGCGCGCCCTTGCAGTTTGTCGACATCGATCCGCCAACCATCCGCATGCGCATTCTCGTGAACGATTCACCTTTCGCCGGGCGCGAAGGAAAATTTGTCACCGCGCGTCATGTTCGCGAGCGACTCATTAGGAAACGCGCGGCAATGTTTCTTTGCAGGTCAACGACACCGAGTCGGCCGGGGCTTTCGAAATCAACGCCCGCGGCGAAATGCAGATTGCGATCCTCGTCGAACAAATGCGACGCGAAGGCTACGAAGTGATGGTCTCCCGGCCGGAAGTGATTTTTCACCGGGACGAAAACGGCAACCTCCTCGAGCCGATCGAGAACCTTTACGTTGAGGTGCCTAACGACAATCTCGGGCGACGTCCTGCAATCGATCGCCGGGCGAAAAGGCGAAGTCGTCGGGATGGATCATCATGCCAACCGCGTCTCGGTCGAAGCCGTGATCCCAACCCGCGGCCTGATTGGGTTCGAAACCGATCTTGTTAACCTCACTCGCGGCGAGGGAATCATGAGCCATCTCTTTCGCGAATACGCGCCCTTCAAAGGCGAGATCGAAGGCCGCAACCGCGGCGTGCTCGTTTCGATGGAGCCGGGGATCAGCACCGCTTACGCGCTGAACAACATTCAGGCGCGCGGCAAACTCTTCATCGGACCGCAGGAAGAGATTTATTCGGGCATGATCGTCGGCGAAAATGCGCGCCCCGATGATCTGCCAGTCAATCCCTGCAAGGCCAAGCATCTTACCAACATGCGCAGCCAGGGCGACGGCAAAGGCATTCAGCTGGAAGCGCCGCTGCGGATGACGCTCGAACGCGCGATCGAATACATCTCCGCGGACGAATTTGTCGAGGTCACGCCGAAGAGTCTCCGCTTGCGCAAACGAGTGCTCGACGCCACCGCACGCAAGCGCGCCGCCAACGCCGCGGCCGCAGCCTAACGAGTGACGTTCCAAACACGTGACCTTCGCGACCTCGCCAAGCCTGAACTTTATCGTGAACTTGCCGCGCAGTTGCGTTCGCTCATCAAAGACGAGCCGGATCGGGTTGCAAATCTGGCCAATGCCGCCGCGTTGATTTTCCATTCGCTTGCCGAAATCAGTTGGTGCGGCTTCTACTTGCTCCAGGGGAGGAGCTGGTTGTCGGTCCATTTCAGGGTCGACCGGCTTGTATCCGCATTTCGTTAGGCCAGGGCGTTCGTGGGACGGCGGCAGCACAACGAAAGACCGTGTGCGTCGCCGACGTGACCAAATTTCCCGGCCACATTTATTGTGATCCTGCTTCCCGCTCGGAAATCGTCGTGCCTCTTCTGCGCGACGGAGGATTGTCAGGCGTGCTCGATCTCGACAGCACACGCCTCGCGCGTTTTGACGCCGAAGATGCGCGCGGTCTGGAAACGCTCGCTTCAATTCTTGCGCCAAAACTCGAGGGCGCCCCAACTTGACCCTCGGTTTCTAACCGCTAGGCTCGATTTCGGAAAGGAGCGTCACGTGAAAACCGGAAGTCCGGATCGAGCATCTGCGTAGTCTGAAACTATACGCCGAAGGCCGTCAGTTTGGCGACCAGGATTCTCGAACTCGGCGATCGCATCGGGTCGCTCACCCTCGTCCCTTCCGGCGGTGGCGCCTTCGAAGTCACCGTCAATGGCAAACAGCTCCATTCCAAACTCGCCACCGGCGAATGGCTGGACTTCCGAGGCCATCGTTACGCAAGTCAAGAAGACAAAGGCGCTAACGATCATTTCCGAAACCAGCGAATCCAGGAAAGGAGCAAAGTCTCAGGGTTGTCAAACGCAGGTACTGCGGAAAACGCACGGGCAGAGACTGCACTGTTTCCAATCGCAAATCCGCTTGGTCCGGTCGTTCCGTGGCATTCGAATTCTGTTTCCTGCGTTTCCTGGCTTCCAACGATTCTTCCACGTTCCGGAGAGTGAACGGTGCCTGGTGGCCCGCGCGGTCTTCAAAACCGTTGTCGATCCCGCACCCGCGGGACCGGGGTAGGTTCGATTCCTATCCTCTCCGCACAAATGATCTCTCAGGAAAGCGGAAAGCAGGAAAGAACGAGGAGAGAACTCTGGCTCGCACAACGAACGCGATCTCCTCGACTATCTGGTTGACTGGTCCGGCTTACTCTCCACCTCTTCCCTTCGTTCCGCTTTCCTTAGCGATTCGGACTTTGTTTGGAAGGAGGTGATCGCCAATGTCGCGTGAGCGGATCCATCAGCTGACTGCGCTCTCGTCCTGTGCCGGCTGAGCTTCGAAGCTGAGCCAACAGGCCCTGGCGCAAGTTTTGCGTCAGCTTCCATTACAAAAGGACCGCAACCTTCTCGTTGGCTCGGCGACGGCCGACGACGCCGGGGTTTATCGTCTCGATCGCGACCGCGCTCTCGTGCAGACGACCGATTTCTTCACCCCCGATCGTGGACGATCCCTTCGCCTACGGGCAGATCGCCGCGGCTAATGCGTTCTCCGACGTTTTTGCCATGGGCGGCCGGCCGCTGACCGCGCTCAACCTAATGGGCGTGCCTAACGACATTGTTACCGACCAAAACCATCGCCGCCATCCTCCGGGGTGGTCTGGAGAAGGCCCGCGAAGTGGGCTGTGTGATTGTCGGTGGCCATACCATTCGCAATCCCGAACCGATCTACGGTCTGGCGGTCACCGGTTTGGTTTCGCCGCGAATGATGCTCACCAATGCCCGAGCGAAACCCGGCGATTACCTGGTGCTCACGAAACCGTTAGGCACGGGGATTATCACCACCGGAATCAAACGCGGCCTAACGAGTCGCGCACTCGCGAAAACGGCGATCCGGTTAATGTCCAAGGTCAACACCGTCGGCGCGGAACTGGCGGAACAGCGTCTCGTCCGGGCAGCAACCGACGTCACTGGATTCGGATTGCTGGGTCATTTGGCGTCGATGTGTCGCGCCAGTGGCGTGAGTGCAGAGGTGAACGCGGCCGAGGTGCCGGCGATTGCCGACGAAGTCTTTGGGTTGATCGCCAAGGACTGTGTGCCCGGCGGCACCGAGCAAAACTTGAAGACCGCATCGGCGATTACCAATTGGAACCGCTTGCCTCGTTCTCAAAGAATTCTCCTCACCGACGCTCAGACCAGCGGCGGACTCCTGCTCGCGGTCTCGCCTGGAAAACTGGCAACGGGTGCTTCGTCTGCTGAATGAATTTGCAATTCCGTGTTGCGCGGTCATCGGAAAAATTTCGCCGAGAAAAAGGCGACTCATCACTGTCCTTTCGTCGTGAACGTGTCGCTGCGATTCTGGGGAACGCGGGCGCCTCGCCCGCTGGTGATGGCGTCCCCGCCATCACGAACCTTTTCTGCCGCGAGCTTGGATGAGAAAGATCGTTTCGGCGAGGCGCCGAAATCAACTCGCCACAGAACGAGTCCGTCCGTCCGACGGAGGGCGGCCCGCGCTCCCCAGATGAACTCCGCGTCGCGCCATACCCGCGGTAGGAAGAGTGCTCGACGCGCTCGGCGAGTGCGATCTGCCCACACCTCTAATCACGCAAGTCGTTAGGCAACATCTCCATTCTCTTCGGCAAGGCGAAACCGTTCCGGCCTTCGACGAGATCATTCACAACCTCAAGGTGGAGCTGGGAAAAGTCGCGCGCTCACGTCTCCAGCTGGTCGTTAACGGGACCGGAATTGTTCTCCATACAAATTTCGGTCGGGCACCGTTGAGCGCGGCGGCTGTCCGTCACGTCGCCGAGATCGCGGCGCACTATCACAATCTGGAGTTCGATCTTGCCAGCGGCGGACGCGGTTCGCGCGCGGTTTATCTCGAGCACTGCCTCGCGCTCGCCTGTGTGAGCGAATCGGCCACTGTGGTCAACAACGGTGCCGCCGCCCTGCTTTTGATTGGGCATCATTTCACCAAACGAAAACGTGAAGTGATCATTTCGCGCGCGAGAGCTGGTGCAAATTGGCGGCGGCTTTCGTGTCGGCGAAATGCTCGCGGCGAGCGGAGCCCAATTGCGCGAGGTCGGTGCGACCAACAAGACTTCAATTGCCGACTACGCGAACGCGATTGGCCGGCGAGACCGGCCTGATTCTGCGCGTTCATCAGAGCAATTTTTTCCTCACCGGCTTCACCGATTCTCCGCCTAACGACGCGATCGCGGCCCTCGCCCGTGCGCGGCGAGTTCCGTTCGTGGTCGATCTCGGCAGCGGAGCCATGGGTCCAACCGAAGCGCTCGGTCTCGCGGAACACGAGCCCACGCCCGCGGAGACGCTCCGGCAAGGGGCCGAGCTGGTCTGTTTTAGCGGCGACAAATTGATGGGCGGACCGCAGGCCGGGATCATCGCCGGCAGACAACGATCGATCTCGGCCTTGAAGCGGGAACCAATGTTCCGGGCCTTGCGTTGCGACAAAATGGTTTTCGCCGCGCTCGAAGCGACGGTTGAATCGCACCTGAGAAAAGCGACAAACGAGCTGCCGGTGCTTCAATTGTTGAGTTTGCCTAACGAGAGACTGGAGGCTCGCGGACGCGCCTTGCTTCAGCAGCTTCAGAATCTGCCCGGCACGCTGCGACTGACGAAAACGAAAAGCGAGATTGGCGGCGGCGCCTTGCCGCGCTCGCGCGTCCCGTCGGTGGTCCTGGAAATTGCTTCCTCAAGAATCGGCCCTAACGAAATCGCCGCCGCCCTCCGAGAAAACTCGCCGGCGGTAATCGGTTATGTCGCTCAGCAACGATTCAAACTTGATCTGCGCACGATCTTTCCGGAAGAGGATGGAATCGTGGCGGCTGCCTTGCGCCGATGCCTGACGAATCCGCCGGACTGAAGCATTTCATTCTCGCCACCGCCGGGCACGTCGATCACGGCAAGACCGCGTTGGTCCGTGCGTTGACCGGGGTCGATACCGATCGTTTGCCCGAAGAAAAGGCACGCGGAATCACGATCGATCTCGGGTTCGCCCATCTGGCCCTTCCGGGTTTCTCGGTTGGAGTGATCGACGTCCCGGGCCACGAGAATTTTGTTCCGCAACATGATCGCGGGCGTGGGCTCAATCGATCTCGCCTTGTTCGTCGTCGCCGCGAATGACGGTTGGATGCCGCAGACCGAAGAACATTTGCAGATCCTCGAGTATCTCGGAGTGCGGAATGCGGTGGTCGCCCTAACGAAATGCGACCTCGGCGAAAGTCGATCGGCGCGCCGGAGAAATCCGGGAAAAACTTCGCGGAACTCCATTCGCGGCCGCGCCCATCATCGCGACTTCGACTCGAAATCAAACCGGCATTGAACCACTGCGGAATGCGTTGCGCGATGAGTTCGCCCAGCTGTCATCGCCGCGTGAGTTCGGAAAGCCGCGTCTTTTTCGTCGATCGCGTCTTTACCATGCGGGGAAGCGGCACGGTTGTGACCGGCACGCTGACCAACGGACAATTTGTTCGCGGCGCGACCGTTCTCATCCAGCCTCGGGCAACGCGGGCGCGAATCCGTGGCCTGCAAACGCACAATCAACCGCTGGAAATGGCAGTTCCAAAAAGTCGACTGGCGTTGAATCTGCCGGAGGCCGCGCCGGAACAAATCGCGCGCGGGATGTTGATCTGCTCAGAGGAGGATGAAAGCGAAGTCTCACGCGTGCTCGATGTGATGCTGGAGCGCTCGCTGCGCCTGTCTGCGGGCACACGTCCGGTCGCTAACGGCGCGGTCTTGAACCTTCACTTTGGAGGCGCTCGCTATTCCGCGACGCTTCAGCTGCGCGATCAAAGAGAATTTTCGCCTAACGAGAAGGTGATCGCCCGGCTGCGCTTAAAGGCACCCGGTTCACGCGTTGATCGGTGATCGCTTCATCCTGCGTAATCCGTCGGAGCGGGAGACCTCGCCGGTGGCATCGTGCTCGATCCAATCCCGGGAACGAACAAATTTCGGGGACAACTCCAGCGCGCTTTGCTCGATACCCGCGCGCTCGCGCCTAACGACCTGGGTGTTTTGCTTCGCACTCAGCTGGAACGTGACAAGTTTTTAAACCGCGGATGCAGTTTTGCCGAACGCTCCTTCAGTCGCGCGGAAATCGAAGCCGGCTTGAAACAACTGCACGCGAGCGGATCCATTTTTCTTGATACCAAAATCGCCGTGGCGCTGGGTTGGTTGCATGAGCTTCAGCGTTTGTGCGGCGAGGTTGATCGAAGCCGAGCACAGCGCGCACCCGGAGAGACAGGGTCTCGAGATGAGCCGGTTGCGAGATGCACTTTAACGTGAAAGACCCGGAGTTATTGGCGGCGTTGCTCCACGAGCTGACTCGGTCTGGTTACGGTCAGACACGTGAGGTCGTTCAGCGTGTTGGCTTTCATCCTTCGCTCCCGCCAAAGCTGCAAGAGGCGGGGAATCGAATTCGTGCCGCGCTCGCCGTCCGCCCGCGGGATCCGCCGGCGAGAAGGGAACTCGCGACCGACCCGTCGTCGCAACAAGCGCTGCGATTCCTTTTGAATCCGGCGAGCTGATCGCGTTGAACGAAGAGTTGGCGATGAGGGCGGAGGACTTCGCGGAACTCAAGTCGATGATCGAGCGCCAACTGCGCGGGGAAAAAGCGCAACCGCGAGCGAGCTGCGATTGGCGACCGGGAGCACGCGCCGGGTGATCATTCCTCTTCTCGAAAAACTCGACCAGCTTGGCCTAACGACACGAGAAGGCGACCGCCGACGGCTTCGTTAGGCTGATCTGCTTTTGCGCGTCCCGATGCATTGCGCGTGCGAGATCGCGGCCACGATCGAAGAACCGCCGATGACGTTGCCAATCAGAATCGAGAACATGTAGACAAAATATTCCAGCAGCGTTTTCGGCCTTCCGCTTCCCGTAACCGCCGATTGTTAGGCACGATTAGCGTCCAGTTTGCGCGGCGAAAACTGCTTCCGGATCACGACCCGAGGCCCGGCCGGCGGCAATCCAGCCAAAGCGGCTGGCCAGGGCTCCGAGCAAAAATGAGATCGCGGCCAACGGCACCAGGTTCGTTAGGCGAAGAAGGATCGGGATGGGCCCGGAAAGAATTTCACCGAGGCGGATGATCCAAGCGCTCGCACCGGTGTGGAGCGCGCGATCGGCGGGGCCGTGTTTGTCGATTTCGAGCCAGATCCAAAGCACGGTTTCAATGCTCGCAGCCAGCATCCCGAGAAGAAAAGAGGGCGGACCTGATGCCCGAGCAATTCGAGCAGGGAAACGGCACAGCCGAGCCCTGCAGTTCCAAAATGAATCGGCAGGAGCACGCGATGCAGAAACCACGCCGGAATGGCGGTCGCGCCGATGAGCACGCCGGTGTAGGTGGCGAGACCGAGACCAAATATAGCCGGCGACAAAAGTGCATTGCGCCGGCGACTAACAACGACCAGCGGGCCGACTGAAGGCGCAAAGGCTTCCTGGCAGTAGAGTTCGAATAGCAACCACGGCCGGGACCGCGAATGTTCCGAAGAGAAAGAGAGTCCAGGCCCCAACCGACATCGGCGAGCGGTGCTTGAACACCCGCAGCATGTTGAGGAAAGCTGTGGGCGTCCCAGATCCATGATCAAAAGAATCGGGGAGAGGATTGCGCCGAGACCGGCGATCCAGAGTGCGCTGCGGACAATGTTCGTTAGGCCGAGAAGAAAACCGGCACAGGCAATGAGCGGCGCCATTCCCGCCGCGCCGCCGACGAAAAAGTAGAGCGGGATCTCCCAGGTCCACACGGGCGGTTTCACGACCGCTTCACCATAGTAGCCGGGCCGACGAGGGATCGGTCCACCGGCGACATCGACGCCGTGACCAGTCACGGCACCGCCATGTTTTGCGCCTTCGCGCAAGGCGTCGAGGTGGGCTTCAAAATTCGGATCAGCGTTCATGGTTGCTTCTGGGAGCGCGGGCGCCCCGCCCGCTGGTTTCGGCGCCTCGCCGAAACAATCTTTTCTCAATCGAGGTCGCAGCAGAAAAGTTCGTGATGGCGGTGGCGCCATCACCAGCGAGCAGAGGCGCCCGCGCTCCCCAGAGCTGTTGTTCAACAGTCGTTAGGCTAATCATGCGCTGAAAAAGGCGAATGCCACGCTCACGGCGATGATCGCCCCGAGCGCCGTCGCTGCCGCTGCCGTCCAGGATGAACGCAGATAAATCGTCGGGATCTCTGGCTTGGGCGGCAGCCCGTAGGCTTCCGCTTTGCCTAACAATAAGAAGAACGCGTGGATCCCGCCGACCGACGTTTCCATCGGATCGTAAAGCTGAGCATCCTCATAGCCGCTTTCCTTCAGCACCCGCACTCGCTCGGAGGCGCGGACCTGAAGATCATCGAGCCGGCCAAAGACAATTGACTCCGTTGGACAAACCTTGGCGCAAGCTGGAGTAAGCCCGCTCTTCTGGCGGTCGTAACAGAAGCGTACATTTGAAAGCGCCGCCGGCGTCGGGCAAGGGCTCAGGACGGCGATCGATCACCCCAAACGGGCAGGAAACAACGCAGTAACCACACCCGTTGCAGACGTCGTTCTGCACCAGCACCGAACCGACCTCGGTGCGGACAATGGAACCGGTCGGGCAGGCCTCGAGACAGCCGGCCTCCTCGCAATGCTTGCAAACATCGGAGAGAAAGACCCAGCGGAACGGATCCTCGCCGTCGTCGCCATTGCCTAACGAGACGGGTCCGGTGATCTGATTTCCCTTTGGCAAATCCTGTTCGAGAAAAAGCACGTGCCGCCAGGTGGAGGCGCCGAGATGGCCGGTATTGTCGTAGGAGTTGCCGGTCCAAACGTAGCCATCGTCGAGGTACTGGTTCCATTCCTTGCACGCGACCTCGCAAGCCTTGCAACCGATGCAGACGGTTGGGTCAGTGAAGAAGCCAACTGTCGCGCCTTCCTCGACATAGGAATGGCGCCGCTGGTTCGTGCTCTGAATGCCTTCGCCGATCATCGTGAATCGGTTTTTCCATGTTGACCGTGCCCACCACCTTGCGCGCCCGGCCGGTCCGTTCGGCGGCGGTTGTTCCGGATGCAAATTGGGCGGCCCGCCCTCCGGCACATAATTCTTGATCCAGTCCTTGTAGGCGGCTCCGCGCGGCAATCGGCCTGGAATAATGTTAACGCCGCAGGCTTTGGCTTCCATGATGGTGACGTTTGGCTCGCCTGAAATCGGAACCAAATCATTGGTCGCGCCGCCCTGCACCGGTCCGGCGGAACCGAAATGAAACGGCATTGCAATTTGATGGACCGTTTTCCCATCAAGTTGCATCGGACGCATGCGGCGGCTAACGAGTGCGCGCGCTTCGATCCCTCCGCGCAGACTTACGATCGAAACATATTCGCCGTTGTTGATTTTCAGCTCGCGCGCGAGCTCGGGAGACATTTCCGCGAACAGTTCCGGCTGCAATTCGGCAAGGTGACTGAGGAAACGCGACATGCCGCCGGCAGTATGGTGCTCGGTGAGCCGATATGTCGTTAGGACAAAAGGAAATCGTGGATCTCCCGGCGGCGCGAATCGATTCTCCTGGCGAGTAAACCAATTGACCACCGGATTGGTATCGCGCGAGTAAAGTGCGTTTCGCACCGGCGACTCCGAGCGGCTCGTAGTGCGTCGGCATCGGACCGTCCTGCAGGCCTTTCGCGCACATGCAACCAGGCGAGACCATCTTCGTGCAAAATGAATGGCGCATCGCCGGGAATCGCGTCGAGTCCGCTTTCGTTACCGGTTGGTCGAAACTCGGGAGATTTGTCGACCGGGAAATCGGGAACGATCGAGACCGGTCCATTTACCCTGTGGTTCCTGGTCCCACCAGACCAGTTTCTTGTCCTCGCTCCACGGCTCACCCGTCGGTGCTAGCGCTCGCTCTGTTATATATGATGCGCCGATCCCCGGCCAGGCGAAGCCCCAGCCGTGTCCGAGGTAATCTTTCGAATCGCGCGAGTTCGCTTTGTTGATCGTGTCCGGGCCAAGCACGCCGGCGTAAATCCAAGCGCCACTGGCGGTGGAGCCGTCGGCCTTGAGTCTCGGATAGCCGTCGATCTGCGGCCCGTGATGCAGGCTCTCCATTCGCGATCGAGTCCGAAAAACCACTCCGCCACCATCGGATTGCGGGAGTGGTGTTACCAGCCGTTAATTTCTGCCAGCACCGCCTCCGTTTTTGGATGCGCCTCCTTTCCCCTCCGGATACCACCAATCGAGAGCGCGCAAAGGTTCATCGAATGGGGTCGTTCGATTCCTTCGACTTTCGCAATCAAACGCAACGCAAGCTGGTGCATGAACCACTCGTCGGAGCGAGCAGTCACCCGGAGGATCGATCGCTTGCTGACGCCACTGCAGGAGCCGTTGCGTGTTCGTGAAGGTGCCGTCGTTTTCCGCGTGACCAGCCGCCGGAAAAAGAAAACTTCCGTGTCAATTTCCTCCGTCTTCAGTTCCTCGCGCTCGATCTCCGGCGACTCACGCCAAAATACGGCCGCTTCGATCTCGACCATGTCACGGACGACTGAGCCATTTTAATTTCGCAAGCGCGTTCGCTGCAATCCGCGAGTTAGCCCCGGCAACCGGCCGGATTCTGGCCCATCACGAACATGCCTTCCATCTTTCCGTCGGCCATGTCGTAGACGATAATCGAAGAACGAATGGTTCCCGGTGATCTTCAGGATCCAACCGTAACCGAAGTCGTTTTGCGGGCTCGCGTTCTTGCCGTAATAAGCTTTCACAGAGACTGATGAAATAAGCTGGCGTGATTGTGCCAAAGCCCGGTCGGCTTGGTTTGATGGCGCAAATAGTCCCGCAACGTCTCCTCCGCTACCATCGCCGCGTGGCATCGGGAGATAACCCGGCAAGATGTCGTATAGCGTTGGGATATCAGTCGAGCCCTGGATCGAGGCATGGCCGCGTAACGCGAGAATTCCGCCGCCGGGCCGGCCTGATGTTGCCTAACAAGAGTTGGAGGATGGCGGCCGTGCGAATAATCTGGACGCCTTTGGAGTGTTGGGTCCAGCCAAGCGCATAACAAATCGCCGCGGCTTTTGTCGTGGACCAGATGCCCTAACAAGTGCGTCCGCCACTTTCTGGAAGAGAGCGGGTGAAATGCCGCAAATCTTTTCCACCATTTCGGGTGTGTAACGCGCGAAAGTGTCTGGCGCAACGTTTGCAAAACGCAGCGCGGATGTTGCAGGGTCAGGATCCCGTTCTGGAAAACTAAGTTTGTCGGACTGCCTTCGTAGAGCCAGGTTTCGTTGTCGTAGGGATCGCTTTTCCGGATTCCAGCCGGAAAAGAGGCCACTGTAGTCCTTCATCTGGTGTCGCGAAAGTCTTCGCGCAGGATGCAGGAGGCGTTCGTGTAGTGGACAACGTAGTCGCGGAAGAAAAGCTCGTTCTCGAGGATGTGCCTAACGAGTCCGCCGAGAAACGCGATATCGCTGCCCGGCGCGAATCGGCACCCAGATGTCGGCGAGCGCGCTCGTGCGCGAGAACCTTGGATCGACATGAATGATCGGTCGCGCCGCGCTCCTTCGCTTTCATCACCCAGCGGAAACCAACCGGGTGCGCCTCCGCCATGGAAGAGCCTTCGATCAGAATGCAATCGGCGCGCGCCAGATCTTGTTGCGCGGTCGTAGCTCCGCCCCGGCCGAAGGAGGTGCCCATGACCGGGCACCGTGCTGCTATGTCATATCCGGGCCTGGTTGGATATGCACACCATCCCCAGGCCAAGAGTGAAGAGTTTTCTAATAAGATAGTTTTCTTCAATGTCGAGAGTCGCGCCGCCGAGATGACAGATCGCCGTCGTGTGATTGAGCGTATGCGCCGTTTCGTTTGTGCACGAAATGTGCGCTTGCGCGATTCCCAGACACGATCCGCAACCATGTCCATCGCGCGTTCCAAGCGAAATCTCCGTCCACTCCTTGCACGCGGCGCGCGATATTTCATTCTCGTTTCGCGCCGATTGTGGGTCAGTAGCTGATAGGACGCGGCGCCTTTCGGGCAAAGGTTCCCCTGGCTGATCGGCGACTCCGGGTCGCCCTCGATGGCGACGCAGTTTACCGTTCTCGATGATAAATCAGCTGCCCGCAGCCGACGCCGCAATAGGGACAGACCGACTTTGCGACCTTCGCGTCGTCGATCCGCGCATGCATCGCGCGCGTCGTCTCCGACATCGCTTCGAGCCCAGTCCCGTCCTTGCGCTCCCGAATCTGTCGGAACAGTGGCCATTGCTCGAGCAGGTCGGCAATTGAATTCACCATTTGGTTATCGCTCCTTAACTGCCGGTTGGTTGCTTTCGAAATCTCTGCCTCGGAACCAGCTGTATTTTCGAAGAAGAAATCGTCGGCACGCGAGAAAAACTGTTCCTTTCGGGCAACCGCAATCAGTTTCTCGTTCGTTCTAAAGAGCAAATATGGGTTTCTTCGATCGCGAGCAAACAATCGTCGCGCGGCCGGGCTTTAGCCGCTGGCTGGTACCGCCAGCCGCCCTGGCTGTGCACTTATCGATTGGTCAGGTTTACGCCTTCAGTGTTTTCAAACTCCCGCTGACCAAAGCAATTGGAATCACGAAGTCCGCACCTAACGACTGGACCCAGCCGGAGTTGGCCTGGATTTTCAGTCTCGCAATCTTTTCCTAGGCGCCTCGGCGGCGGTTTTGGGCGCTGGGTGGAGCGGGTTGGTCCACGCAAGACGATGGCGACGGCCGCGCTTTGTTTCGGCGGCGGATTCATCATTTCCGCCTTCGGGGTCTGGTGGCATCAGCTGTGGCTGATTTATCTCGGATACGGAGTGATCGGCGGCTGCGGTTTGGGACTCGGCTATATCTCTCCTGTCTCGACCTTGGTGAAGTGGTTTCCGGATCGGCCGGGAATGGCAACGGGGATGGCGATTATGGGTTTCGGCGGCGGTGCATTCATCGGATCCAACCTCAGTCTGATACCTGATGGACTACTTCAAGTCCGCGACCAGCACCGGCGTCGGCCGCAGCTTCATTGCCCTTGGGATCATCTACTTTTGTTACATGATGTTTGGTTCGTTCATCGTGAGGGTGCCGGCGGAAGACTGGAAGCCAGCTGGCTATCAACCCCCAACGACCATCGCACGGATTGATCACGACCGAGAACGTGACCGTCGATTGCGCCTGGCGAACGCCGCAATTCTGGCTCCTCTGGGTTGTCCTTTGTTTCAACGTCACCGCGGGCATCGGTATTCTCGAGCAGGCTTCGCCGATGATTCAGGAAATGTTTCCGGGAAAGTGCTGGCGGCCGCGGCCGGTGGTTTTGTCGCCCTGCTTTCGCTCTTCAACATGGGCGGACGTTTCCTCTGGTCCTCGTTCAGCGATTACATCGGCCGCAAGGCGGTTTACGTGATCTATCTTTTGCTGGGCACGATCCTTTATTGCCTGATCCCGGTGGCCGGGCGGGTGGGAGCGTGATTTTCTTCGTCACGGTCTGCGCTGTGATCCTGAGCATGTATGGCGGAGGGTTCGCGACGATCCCGGCGTAGCTGAAGGATTTGTTTGGCGCGATGCAGGTGGGCGCGATCCACGGCCGCTTACTCACCGCCTGGTCGGTCGCCGGAGTTTTAGGGCCGGTCCTGGTTAACTACATTCGGGAATACCTCAAGAACCGGTGGCGCTGCGGGCGTGGGCCTCTATGCGCCGACGATGTATTTGATGGCCGGCCTGCTGGTGATCGGACTCATCTGCAACCTGGCCGGTGCGACCAGTGGCGGAGCGTTACTATTACCGAAACCGGCGGCAAGCCCTGGGATCGAAAGCAGCCACATGCCTAACGAAACCAAATCAACTGGAAACGCGGTCATGCTCCTGGTCTCTTGGGTCGCGGTCGGCGTGCCGCTTGCTCTGGGGCGTTTACAAAACGCTGACCAAACTGCCCGCGCTTTTTCAATAAGGCCGCGAGTTCGGGTGGGACCGAGTTTCGCCTAACGACGGGGCGGATGGGTACTCCTGTAAACTGCGCACCGTCATCGGCCCCTTTAGGAGCGAGGCAATGCCCTTGGCGCTGGCGCTGGCCGCGCGCAGCGTGGTCATGATTGGTATCTTTGCCCCGAGCGCAGCGGTGCGGATTTTGACTTCGTCCTTTCGCGGAATCTTGCCGCTCGGAGTGTTGATGATGAATTGGATGAGGCCGTTCTTCACCAGGTCGAGCACGTTCGGTCGCCCGGCGCCGATCTTGAAAACCCTGCTCACATCAATGCCAGCAGCGGCCAGCGATGCCGCGGTTCCTTCGGTGGCGACAATCCCGAAACCGATGGCGGCAAACTCGCGCGCAACCGTGATGACATTTTGTTTGTCGATATCCTTGACGCTGATGAAGACGTTGCCCGCGCGCGGCAAAGGCCAGGCGCTGGCGAGCTGTGATTTGGCGTAGGCGAGTCCAAGATCGGCGTCGATCCCCATTACTTCGCCGGTCGATTTCATCTCCGGGCCTAACGAAATGGCAACGCCTTCAAAGCGGAGGAAGGGAAAGACCGCTTCCTTCACGGAGTAATGTTTGGGCACGATCTCGCGGGTGAAGCCGAGCTCGCCCAGCGATTTACCGGTCATTACTTTCGCCGCCAGTTTCGCCAGCGGCACGCCGATCGCCTTGCTCACGAACGGCACCGTCCGCGACGCCCGCGGGTTCACCTCGAGGACGTAAAGCTTTTCGTCTTTGACCGCGTATTGCACGTTCATCAAGCCGCGAACCTTTAATTCACGGGCCATCGCCCTGGTTGCCTTCGCGATTTCTTCCAGGATTGCTTCGGAAAGAGAAAAGCGTCGGCACGACGCAGGCGCTGTCGCCGCTGTGAATCCCGGCCTCTTCGATGTGTTCCATGATCGCGCCGATGACCGCATGCTCGCCGTCGGCGATGCAATCGACGTCGACTTCGATGGCGTCTTCGAGGAAGCGATCGACCAACACCGGCCGGCGCGGGCTGACTTCGATCGCGCTTTGCATGTAGCGGCGGAGATCTTCCGGGTGATAAACCAGTTCCATCGCCCGGCCGCCGAGGACGAATGATGGTCTAACGAGAACTGGGTAACCGATGCGTTCGGCAATCGCGACCGCCTCGTCTTCGCTGGTGGCGGAGCCGCTCGGCGTTTGCCGCAGTCCGAGGCGATCGAGCATCTCCGCGAAAAGTTTGCGGTCTTCGGCGAGCTCGATGCTCTCCGGCTGCGTGCCGATGATCGGGCACGCCGGCGGCTTTCAAGCCGGCGGCGAGATTGAGCGGCGTCTGGCCGCCGAACTGCACGATCACGCCTTCCGGTTTTTCCTGTTCGTAAATGTTGAGCACGTCCTCGTGGGTGAGCGGCTCGAAGTAGAGTTTGTCGCTGGTGTCGTAATCGGTCGAAACCGTTTCCGGGTTGGAATTGACCATGATGGTTTCGATCTCGAGCTCGCGAAGAGCGAAGGCGGCGTGGACGCAGCAGTAGTCGAATTCGATTCCCTGGCCGATGCGGTTTGGGCCGCCGCCGAGGATCATGATTTTGCGTTTCGTGCTCGGGCGGATCTCGTTCTCGTCGCCGTAGGTCGAATAATAGTATGGCGTGTAGGCTTCGAATTCCGCCGCGCAGGTATCGACGAGGCGATAGGTCGGGACCACGCCGGCTTCGATCCGTCGAGCACGAATCGTCGCTTCCTCTTCGCCTAACGAATGGGCAAGCTGGCGATCGGAGAAGCCGAGTTTTTCGCGCGGCGGAGCGTTTCTACATCTAGGAGTCAGCCACCTTGGCTGACTCGGCGCAGGCTCCTAGCCTGCCGGTGAGGTTCGACCAGCTTGAAGCGCGTCGGCCAAGTCAGGCTGGGAGCCTGACTTCCGTTCTCGGCTGGCTCTGCGCTGGCAATTGCTGCGAGACTCTCCGCCTCCTGCACCACCTGGGCGATATTCTCCAGAAACCACGGATCGATTTTCGTTAGGCTGAAAACTTCCGGGATCGACATGCCGTCGCGCAACGCCTGGGCCAAGGAAGAAAATGCGCTCGGCATTGGGGCACTCAGCTTTCGACGCAGCGTTTCGTCATCGACGCGCACATCGCGGCCGTCGCCGCACAACCCAAAGCGCTTGATCTCCAGGCTGCGCAACGCCTTTGCAGCGCCTCCTTGAAGGTGCGCCCGATGGCCATCGCTTCGCCAACGCTTTTCATCCGCGTCGTCAGAGTGGCGTCGGCTTCGGGAAATTTTTCGAAGGTAAAGCGCGGCACTTTGACCACGCAGTAATCGATCGTTGGCTCGAAGCAGGCCGGTGTTTCGCGGGTAATGTCGTTGCGAATTTCGTCGAGCGTGTAACCGACCGCGAGTTTGGCCGCGATTTTCGCAATCGGAAATCCAGTCGCTTTCGAAGCGAGTGCGCTCGAACGCGAACGCGCGGGTTCATCTCGATCACCACCATCCGGCCGGTCTCGGGATGAACTGCAAACTGGATGTTGGAGCCGCCGGTCTCGACCCCGATCTCGCGAATGACCGCGAACGAGGCATCGCGCATCGCCTGGTATTCGCGATCACTCAGGGTCTGCGTTGGCGCGACTGTGATCGAATCGCCGGTGTGCACTCCCATCGGATCGAGATTCTCGATCGAGCAAACAACGACGCAGTTGTCCGCCTTATCACGCATCACCTCCATCTCGAATTCCTTCCAGCCTAACAATGACTCTTCGATCAGGACTTCCTGGACCGGCGAGCGGCTCGAGACCCTCTTCGACGATGACTTCGAGTTCTTCGCGGTTGTAGGCAATGCCGCCGCCGGATCCCCCAAGCGTGAATGCCGGCCGAATGATCAGGGGAAAACTGCCGATCTGGTTGGCAATCCGGGACGCATCTTCGTTGGAACGAGGCAATTCCGGACCGGGGGACATCGAGCCCGATTCGGAGCATCGCTTCTTTGAAAAGTTGACGATCTTCTCCTTTTGCTATCGCCTGGGCGTTGGCGCCAATCAGGCGAACGTTGTGCCTGACGAGTGCACCGTTGCGATTCAGTTCCATGGCCGCGTTGAGTGCGGTCTGGCCTCCCATCGTGGGCAGGATCGCGTCCGGCTTCTCGCGTTCGAGGATCGCTTCGATCACTTCCGGCGAAATCGGCTCGATGTAAGTGCGGTCGGCGAAACTCCGGGTCGGTCATGATCGTCGCCGGATTGGAATTCACGAGCACGACCTGGTAGCCCTCTTCCCGCAGCGCCTTGCACGCCTGCACGCCGGAATAATCAAACTCGCATCCCTGGCCGATGACGATTGGTCCCGACCCGATGAGCAGAATTTTGTGGAGTTGATCGTTCCGCGGCATGCGCAGCGGGAGCGTATGCAAAAACCCGCCGAGGTCGAGACAATCGGCCATTCCCCAGGGTGCGATTTATTTGCGTGGCGCGAAAAACAGGGATGGCCAGTGCGCGCTCGCCATTTTACTCAGCGAACCGTTGCTTCGCAGCCGCGGATATCTCGGGCCGAAGATTTCTGCCCTAACGAATTAGGCAACCTGCCGGGCCCGTTCCCGTTCCAGGTAAACACGGCAAATGCTCTTGATCCGGGTGAGAACGTAGTAGGTCGTCTGGCTGCGGACGCGGACCAGCTCGGCGCCGACGATCCGGGTGACGAAATCGCTCGGAAGATCCAGGATTTCCTGCGGGGTCGCGCCGTCGAGACCCTTGCAGAGAATCGAAGTCATCGCCCGGGTGAGCGTTTGCACTTCCGGGCCGAGCGTCATCCGGAGATGGGCGCGCCCTTGTTCATCAACCTGAAGATAAACTCCGACCGTGTCCGCGCATTCCTCGTCTTTGCGAATATCCTGAAGATCGAAAGTCTCGTTAGGTCGAGGGGCCTGTTTCGGAGCGCTGTCGGAGTAGGAAACGAGCGTTTCCCGTCGTTCGACTTCGGGCAGATGTTCGAAGAGATCGATGATGTTCTGCAGTTTCCCCGGATACACCACCGCACTGTAATCTGGCCGGGGCGGGATGTCATGGCAGCCTGAACGGTTCATCAGTTAGGAGTTGATCGGTTGAGAGGCTGAGGTGTTGAGAGATGCGAGCCGCTAAGGCCTGCCCCATTACTCCATTACTCCAGCTCACTGGTTCCACGCGATCACGCGCTCTTCTCGATCGGCGCGCCCACCTTGTTCCCCACTCGGTCCACGAACCGTCGTAGTTCCGGACGTTATCGAGACCGAGCAGGTAGGTGAGGACAAACCAGGTGTGGCTCGAGCGCTCGCCGATCCGGCAATAAACCACCGTGTCCACATCAGGTTTCACCCCCGCGCCTTCGAGATAGATTTTGCGCAATTCCGCGGCGGATTTGAAGGTGTTGTCGTCCTTGGTTGCGGTCTTCCACGGAACGCTCTTCGCCCCTGGAATATGGCCGCCGCGGAGCACCCCCTCCTGCGGATACTCCGGCATGTGGGTGATCTCGCCTTTGTATTCACCGGGTGACCGCACATCGATCAGTGGTTTCTTCGCTTTGCTTTGCGCGAGGGCCTCATCCGCAAAAGCGCGAATCTCTTTGTCCATTCTCTTCGCCGGAACCGGGTATTCGCTCCGAGCGACCTTGGGCACGTCGCGCGTCATCGGGCGACCTTCGGCTTTCCATTTGTCCCGGCCGCCATTGAGAATTTTGACGTTCTTGTGCCCGAAAAGCTTGAAGGCCCAGAGCGCGTAGCACGCCCACCAGTTGGCTTTGTCGCCGTAGAAAATACAGGTGGTTTCCGGAGTAATGCCGTTGCGCTGGCAAAGCTCGGCAAATTTCTCCGGCGTAATGTAATCCCGGATCACCGGATCCTGGAGATCGGCCCGCCAATCAATGTGGACCGCGCCCGGAATGTGACCGGTATCATAAAGAAGGATGTCTCTCGTTCGACTCGACGATGCGGGTATTTTTCTCGTCCATGTGCTGGGCAAGCCAATCCGTCTCACCAAGGCTTCGGGATGCGCGTATTCGGTCGTGTTCATGGTTTTCAGAATAGGGCGCAGACGCAGGCCGACAAGTCGATTCGCGCGTGGAATTTGCCAAAGTTGCAGGCTTGTCTCGCAGCGGTGAGTTCTGGTATCAAGCCGCCGCAATGAAACGTCCGTCCAAAGCCAAGCCGGTTCCGTCGAAGAAAAATCCGCCGCGACTCCAGTGGTTGCCAAAAAACCGAAGGCGACCGCAAAAAATCTTCACCGCCAACTAGAACAAGATCGTCTTCCGGCGGTCTGGCTTTTGGCGAATTCAGGCTTTACGCAGACAGCCTCGATCTTTCGCTCGAAGATTTGAGCGATCGCTTCGGCCTTTCCCAGCGCGATCGCCGAGCGCAAAGCGGCCGACCGCCTAACGACTGATGAATCCGGCAGGTGGTGTTTTATGCCCGCTTGCTCGGGGCACGCGGTTCATCTCTTCGGGGGACTGGACGAAGCTCGCCGTTGGTTGAAAACGCCGCAGCGCGGGTTGCACGGAGCCGTGCCGCTCGATTACGCGCGAACGGATTTGGGTGCGCGCGAGGTGGAGAATCTTTTGTCGATGTTGGCAGCGGAGGAGGATGAGGCCGGCTGAAGGGTTGACGAGGTTGAAGGGAGAGGTTGAGAGGAGATTGAGAGGTTAGGTAAGCTCTTCTTCGCGATACTTCTTAGTTGCTGCCGGGTTGAGGGGCGGCAGGGTGCGTTTCTTTTGCGGTGCGAGGATTGGCGCCAATGGCGTAGGACGCGGTGGCGCGGGTCGCGGTCTGATGGGCGCGAGTTGACCTGACAGTTCGCGGCGGCGCAAGCTTCTCGAGTGCGACCTGGACGGCGCTCTTCGAAAGACCGGTGTTCTCCACGAAGCATCCACAAACCGGCCGTTACCGGCCGCCAGTGCTGTTCCTCCGCCATCGATAAAGGCAGAGGTAAACCAGGAACGCGGCCGGCTGGATGATCATGTCCGACGAGTCACGCATGAGGACATCAATAATCGTAGTCGTCGACCGGGATGGTTCGGCGGTAGCGCGGCATCGGGCGAGAATAACCGCTAAGCCGATTAACGGACAGCGCTTCTCTGCCTAACGACTCGCGGCGGCTGGACGCAAGGCGCGCGTCGTCCGTACGCTGGAGGCACCATGATTAAGCAATCAAATTCGTCAGCATCCCGGTGGCGGACCAGAATCGCGCCCTGGATTTCTACACCGACAAACTCGGTTTCACGATCATCACCGACCAGCCGTTTGATGAAAAGCGGCGCTGGATCGAGTTACGCGTCCCGAAAGCGGAGACGCGGGTGGTCCTCTTCACGACCGAAGGCGAGAGAGAGAATCGGAACGATGATGAACATGTCCTATTCCTGTGAAGACATCGAGCAAACGTATGCGGAAATGAAGAAACGCGGGGTCGAGTTTGAGGGGGCCACCGGAAAAAACAACCGTGAGGGGACCTACGCCATGTTTAAGGACAGCGAAGGCAATCGCTTCGTCATTTCTTCGGATTGAAATGCGCTCACTCCGCGACCGATGAGCGATATGAGATCATGGACCCGGCCGGATCCGCACAATCTCCACGATACCGCTGATCACGAAGTGCTCGAGACGATCGAAATTGCGACCGAGGGGAGCGACTGCGACGAATGCGGTCCGGCAGGCTTCGCGAGCCGCTGAGGCGAATCCCAGGGGTAAAGAAGTGAAGGCCGATCCGGTAACCGGAACGTGTTTGGGTCAGCTTCGATGCGCGGAACACATCGCGCCGGATTTGCATGACGCCATCCTGAAAAGCGGCTACAAGCCCGCGCTGCGCGCAGAACTAATGCGTTGGGGCTATCGGTTAAAATGTTAAATGAGTTACAAAGTTACATTGTCGTGAATCGCCGTGGTTAGCGAATCGCCGCTTTTCTCCGATGTAACGATGTAACGGTTTAACGTTGTAACGATTCTTCGTGCGCTCCAGCGCCGGTTGCTGTTGGGTCAGGCAGTGGAACGCACCCAGGCCCCAGATTAATTCGCGGCAATCGATTGGCACAATGCGTCGCGTCGGGAACGCGTGCTGCAAGATCTCGATCGCTTTGCTGCGTCATTGGGGTCTTCGAATGTCGGGTAGCAGCGACGCTCGCGGTTCGCGATGTAGAAGTTGGCGTAGCTCGCCGGTAAACGGAGATCTTCCCGGTCAATTCGTCCGGCATGAGCAAAGTCATTATCTCCAGCGGATGGCCGCCAATCGTCAGGCTGCAGCAAACGCTCGAGGTTGGCCTGGAGCGGGACATGGTTCGGATCGGATTCGTCTAGGCTCAATCACCGTCAGGACCGCGCGCTCGCTAACGAAGCGGGTCAGGTCATCGATGTGTCCGTCGGTATCGTCGCCCTCGATCCCATCGCCCAGCCAAAGAATTTCCGGACCCCGAGGATAATCGCGTAGCGCGTTGCTCGATTTGCTCGCGGGAAGATGCGGATTGCGATTCGGATTGAGCAAACAGCTCTTCAGTCGTGAGGAGCGCGCCCGCTCCATTCACCTCGATCGAGCCCGCCTTCAAAATCATGTGCGGATAGAAAACCGGGAGGCCAAACTTTTCCGCGCGATTCTCGTTGGCACGACTTCATCGAGGTCGCAGGGCGGATCACTTCCCGCCCCAGGCGTTGTAATCCCAGTCGACCACGGCGAGCCGCGGTTCCTCGTCGCGCACGAGAAAGATCGGGCCATGATCAGCGGCACCACTGGTTCGTTTGTCGGGATGAGATGAAAGGTCAGGCGATCGTTAAGGCAAGCCCTCCAGGGCCGCGCGCGCTTCCAGCTTCATGGGCACCGTTGCAAACGTTGATGTTGACCGGCTCGGACTCGACCAAGGCGCTGCACCATCGCCCGCAAAGTCGGCACCACGCGGTCGGCGAGTCAGGAAAGCTGATCCCTCACGCCGCGGCCACGACAGCCAGGTAGCGGCGTGAGGCTCCCATTCCGCCGGCATTCGTGGCGCCGAGGGGCGAGCAGGGTTTTGTTTAGATCACGACATGCGCGCCAATCCTTGAACAGGATAACGGGTTTACGACAAGGTACGCCGACAAACGGGCGCCGTAAGGGTGAGGATCGAGCAGTCGCTTGCTCGATGCTCAATGACACTCGAACTAAATCGCCCGCGGAGCACTGTTCGATCCACCTTGGCGTCGCTGGCTGCCTACAATCGCCGCTGCTGGGCCTGGCGAGGGCGAAGAATGGGAAGTCGAGAATCGTCGGTGAAGAGGTTTTTGCCCACAGCAATTCCGCGGCACGTTCGCTTCAATTTTCGCCAGCGCGACCATTCAAATCAGGCGCCGCGGCGGGCGATGCCGATGGAGGCTCCGCCATTCCATCATCGCGCGCTCGACGTCGTCGCCGGGACGGAGCAGGTCCGAAGTCATGCGATAGCGGCTGCCCGGATTTTCAACCAGCTCGCGAGGCGGTGACCTCGGACGCGCCCGCGCCATAATGGACCACGGCACGCCCCATTTCCACGTAACCGGGATGATACTGCGCGCTGATAAATTGTCTGGCAAAGAGCCCGAGTCGCGTCCGCCAGGGGGAGAATCTTCGCCGGCAAAGCGCGGTCAGCGCGCAGGTTGGCGAGATCAAGAACCAAGATCGTCAATCCGGATAAAGATTCGTCTTCGAGCGCACGGCGGCAATTTGCGAAGTCCTTCGCCAGCCTGGAAGAAACCGAGAAACAACTCCCACGCCGCGTTGGCGTTCTGCATCGCGCTCGCGACCAATCCGAGCCGCCGCCATGCGTAGGCAAGGCGAGCTGAGGATCTCGACGGTTTGATCATGCTCCAGCTGGCCCGGGCAACCGCGACAAAGGGAGGCATGAGCTTCCAGTAGCGCTGGGGGATCCCGATCAAAGGCGACGCCATGGGAATCTATCATCCGCCGCCGTTTTCCACTTCGGAGAAGTCGATCCGGGCGGGAAATCAGATTGCCTCGCCTAACGAATTCGGCTAGGACTCCGCCGCTTTCTGCTCCATTGCGGCGAGATGGTCTTCCGACTAACAGAACCAAGCTCCTCTTCCGAAATCGACTTTCGGCGGAGGGCCTTCACGCAGCGGTTTGACCAGCTGGGGGGAGTTCACTCTTTTCCGCAGCCACCGTGGCGGAAGAATTTCCCGGCCATAGAATCTTTTTCTTTGGCAGCCGGCAAAGGTTCCCGAGAGCTGAAAGCGATCCGAGGGGGTTTGCGGATGGCGCAGGGGCGGGTTGCTTGCAGCGATCGTTTCACCCGGAGGGAAGGCTTCGCCTGGCGAAGCGGCAGCGTCGATTTTTGTTTCCCGGCGTCTCCAGCATTCTCCGCGGCTATTCAGGATTTCGACGGTTGGTCGCCTGACAGAATCGGGCACGTTCCGCGTCACAGAGTCCGCAGGGCATGGGCGCGGGACGTCGACGCGAAACGCTACGACGCACCGTGGACTTGGTGGCCAACGCTAAAGAAGGACGAGTCCAACTCGTTACCGCAGCGACGAGTGGCTGCTCGCCGCGTTCCGCTGCGCCGCATCACGCTGATCAAGCTTGGCCAGTCAACCTCATGTTGCGCGTTTCAACTGCCGCGGCCGGCGCGAAGACTGAAGCGCGGTTGATCGGGGCAGAAAGGAATGAAGCCGGTGTCGTCGAGTCCGCGGCGTCCTGCACGTCCGAACATTTGCAGCGAGCTCGTCTGGCTGCACCTGGCGCTCAAAGTTCGCCGACGAGGTAACGGGTGTCGGTGCACGAGCACCGAGCGCATGGAGAAGTTAATCCCGGCGGCGAGTCCCATCGTCGCGACGACCACATTGACCTGGCCAGCTTTGGCCGAGCGGCTCGATCAGACCGGCGCGCACCGCGTAGCTCAGGCCGCTGTGATGGTACGCGACCCGGCTGCGCAACAGGTTTCGTCAGCCGTTTCGCCGCGCGAGCGCTTCCTGTTGCGGCGAAGGCGGCAGCTGGATCGCGGCACTGGCACGGCGCTCGCGGTCGCCTGCGCCATCTCTTCGGTCGCATTGCGGCGCGGCGCGAAAACCAGGATCGGCGCGAGCCCGCCATGCAGCGCCCTGGCGATCATTCGCGGCCAAAAGTCACGCACCGCTCGGAAAGCCGACATCGCGGGCAGATTGCACAGGTCGACCTCGTGTTGCGGCACCGGACGCTGATCATGCCCCGAGCGAGCGTCGCGTCAATCCGGCGCAGCCATTCGACCCACGTCCGTGCGGGATTATTCACGCTTCCGCTGAGCAAGAGGCAGCTGCGTTTCAGGCGGCGCGGGCGCAGGCGAGTTCGTAATGCACCCGCGCACCGGATCGGCGATGAGCTGATATTCATCGACCACGAGGAAGCGCGCGGACGCTAGCGCCGGAGGAAAGCGCGCAGCGCTGAGTCTCGAAGCGTGGCGTACGACAACCTTCGCGTCGAGATTCGAGCGCCAGGTCGCCAGTCGCGATGCCCACGTCCCAGCCGCCGTGCGCGCCATTCCGCGCAGCTTGTCGTTGGCGAGCGCGCGCGTCGGAACAGCTGGAAACGGCCTGCCCTTTAAGCAGACGGATAAAGCAGCTCAAAGATGTAGGTCTTTCGCGGCGCCGGTTGGCGCGTGGACGACCGACGTCCTGCCCGATCTGCAACGGCGCGAACCGCTTCCTGCTGCCAGAGATCGGGCACAACCAGAGTTGATCTCCAGCCTTCATCCGCGGTGAGATGGGGGGCTCGAGACGGGGGCAAATGTTATCGGCAGAAACGTCGTGGTAGCGTTGCATTGTTAAAGGTGTCGCGAGTCGTCACCGCGGTAAGCCGGCCGTAGAGGTTCGAATTGTGAATCACGAAACCCGATCAACGCATCGTCGCCTGCTCGACGTTTAACGTCGTAACCCTCGTAACGAATAGCGCGCTGCCGCGCAATCCATGCGGCGGTAGCATCCGCTCGGCCCCGGCTCGAGACCTTCCGGCTGATGTGGCGACGCGGTGTGGACGAGCCGGCAGTGCTTTCTGACGGATCGCCCCATTGAAGCGATCTGGATGAGTTCCGTGGCGCGCGTGCCCCAGCCGTTCATCGCCTCGCGGCGTCAGCAGTAGAGTCGATGGTGTTCCGCCCGGCAGAGCGCCCAGCCAGTAATCTTCCACCCGGTAAAGTTGGCCGGTGGAGACGATCGCGGAAAATCGGTGCCCGGCCGGCCAGGCGCGCCAGTCAGCGGCTGGCGCTGTCCGTAGACCGGTTCGGTCCAGTTGTCTGCGCGAGGAACGGCTGCGATGGGCGAAACGTAAGCGATCCGCTGATAGCAATTCAGGATCGAGGCGATCGAGCTGCTGGGTGAACCGGAATGGCGCGCGGAACGATGCGCCGGCGGCGGCGCGGCGTGAGGATGCCGCCCAAGCGCGCGTGCGATTTCCGTATTGCTGTCGTGATCGGCTTCGGTGTGAGTGTAAGCGGTCGTGCGGACTTGCTGGAAATCGGTCCGCGCCAGCGGCCGCTCGTAAGGCGGGAGATGCGCGACGGTGCCGCAGGCGCCTAACGACGAGCCCGGCCGCGACCGCGAGCAGGCAGCAGTGATGGATTCGCATTCCCAGTGCAGTCGCGAGAGTTATTAACAGTTATTCACAACAAGCGCGACAAGCGCGATTTCGTGGCTATCGACGCAGTCGCCTGATCTGACAAGTCGGACTGTGGCTTGCTGCGCGGAAGATTGCGCCGATGCTGCGCGAAATGCGTTGCTGCGGAATTCCGAACGTCTCGCAAACGCTCGATGAAATCAACAAGCACAGGGACTCTACAAAACCGAGCGCATCATCACCGGCCCGCAGAACGCCGAGATCCCGATCGCGGACGGCCGGCGGGTGATCAATCTCTGCGCCAACAATTATCTCGGGCCTGGCCGATCATCCCGCGCTCATCGCCGCAGCGAAGGAAGCGCTCGACAGCCACGGTTTCGGGATGGCGAGCGTGCGCTTCATTTGCGGCACGCAGGACATTCACAAGGAACTGGAAGCCGCGCTGACGAAATTCCTCGGGACCGAGGACACGATTCTTTATCCGTCCTGCTTCGACGCCAACGGCGGTCTTTTCGAGACATTGTTAGGCGCGGAGGACGCGGTCATTTCCGACGAACTGAATCACGCCAGCATCATCGACGGCGTCCGGCTCTGCAAAGCGCAGCGCTATCGTTACAAGAACAGCGACATGGCTGATCTCGAAGCGCAGTTGCAGGCGGCAAAGGTGCGCGCTTCCGTCTCATCGCGACCGGACGGCGTCTTCTCGATGGACGGCACGATCGCGAATCTGAAGGGAATCTGCGATCTGGCGGAAAAATACGACGCGCTCGTGATGGTCGACGATGCGCACGCCGCCGGGTTTCATCGGCAAGACCGGGCGCGGCACGCCGGAATATTGCGGCGTGCAGGGCAGGATCGACGTGATCACGGGAACGTTAGGCAAAGCGCTCGGCGGCGCGAGCGGCGGCTACACGAGCGGGCGGAAGGAGATCGTCGCGCTCGCTCCGGCAACGTTCGCGGCCCTATCTCTTCTCCAACACCGTCGCGCCGCCGATCGTCGCCGCGTCGTTGAAAGCGCTCGAGCTGCTCAGCAGCTTCGACCGAGCTGCGCGACAAGCTGGAGGAGAACACGAAATACTTCCGCGCGCGCCCTGACCGAGCGTGGCCTAACGATCAAGCCGGGCACGCATCCGATTGTCCCGATCATGCTGGGCGACGCCGCGCTTTCGCAGAAGTTCGCCGCCCGGATGCTGGAGAAAGGCGTCTACGCCGATCGGCTTTTCGATCCGGTGGAGCCGCATGGCACCGCGCGCGGGTCCGAACCCAGTATCGGCCGCCCATAGCCGGAGCATCTGGGCATAGCTGGTCAGCGTTCAGCGCGAAGATTCGGCGCAGGAATTCAGGTGCTCCGCGACGAAATAGCAACCGAGACCGACTGTCGTTATCGGTCAGGGTGACGTACGGTCAGGCTCGTCGTTCCGAGGGTGTTTGAAATGCGTGACGTGGAAGAGCGCGCCGTTGTCAGCGGCGAAGTGGTCGGAGAGCGTGGTAGACAGCTCGGCTGCGTGCCGCAGGAATGATCCGGAGCCATCTTCGCCATTGGCAACTCGGTGCGCAGTGCCATTAGCTGTTACTTTGAAAGTCGCTGACTTACCGGCTTTCACTGAGATATTCTCTTCGGTTGCACGGTAATCACGGGGGGCGATAAAGGAGCAACCAGATGGCCCTGCTTGCTGGCCACCTGCCGGCGGGTTACATGATGAATAACTGAACTAACGAGATGCCATTATCCGGTCCCGGTAGTTGCTGACGGTAATAGCTGAGACTGGTGGCGCCGCCCAGGCGGTCGCAGCCATTCTTCAAACCATTGGTAAGGCAGAATCCTTCGGCCGCCGTCACACTGGGCGGTGGCCTGCCGCGGCGCGGTCAGTCCGATTCTTTGGCTGCATGGTAATGCACTCCACGGCGGGGTGGCGTGGGAGTGGGTGTCGGGTCGGGCGGGCGTCGGCGTGGGAGTGCGGAGTCTGGGGTAGGGCGTAGGAATAACCGGCGGTAACGCGTACAGGGCACGTGAGACACTCAATTGATCCGCCGTCTCTAGGTCATGCGAGGTCAGGGATCCTGCGTGCAGGTATGGTCGCTTTGGCATAACCAGGCAGTTGCGTCGTAATATCCTTCAGCCCATGTGCCCAGTGACGTAGTGGCGCATCACCCGGTTTTCGAGTTCGGTGTTGGGCAACTCATCTCGGGAAGCCGCAATTCCACCATTGTCGACGATCGCCAGGATACGAGGTTCTCAGGAGCAAAACCACGTTTTGAATCTGGTCTTCGGATGAAAGTCTTAAGGCTCTCGCCAATCCGTCTGGTAACCCGCCGTCATCAGGGGAACTTGGTCGTGGGGTTAGTCACGACCGAGCTAAAGATAACCCTTCCAAAGTGCGGTGAATTCAGAAGGCCGTTCTTAAAGCCATTCCAGGCTCACCAATCGACCCGAGAAGTTGTTCTGGCGCTCGAGCATGCTCTTGTCCCCATCCATCCAGGGCCTCCGCCGGGATCGCGCTGGCTTCGGCAATCAGGAGGGGATAGCAGTCGTTCGGGGTGATAGCATCGCCAATGGTGCTGCCAGATCTGCGGGTGAGACCGCCGGCGAGGGGATAGAGCGGGGTGTATGACGGTGGTAGCTTGCGCCGTTACCGACCAGTCTGGCGAAGAGACGACCAAACGGTGTTTTTCGCCGGAATTCGTGGTCCCATTGCCTCCGCGATGGGGCACTGACGGAAGATGTTCGGGACGAACCGCGTCATGTTTCTCGGTCGCTCTGGATCGGATAGGAGATCCTTAAACATGTCTCCGCTTTTGACTCGCTGCGCCTGGAGGAGTGCGATGATCGAACGTCGCCGCCGATAAAGACAAAAAAGCAGGGTTTTCAGCGGCCACACTGGCGGCGGAGTCCGCAACTGCCCTCGTGATTCTGGATGGGCGACGGCGAAGTCCGGTCAGGAACGACGCAAACGAGGTGTCGTGCGGTGGTCAGATCGGGGCAAAGGTAGTGGTGAAGGTCGGGTAGGCTGCGAGCCCCGAACCGCGAAACGACCGTCAACCGGAATATCCAGATAATAGAAGCGTTCCTCGAAGGGGCCAAGCTCCGGCCAGCGGGATGATTTCCGGTGTCCGCCGCCCGAGTCGGTCACGAGCGGGCTGGTCGTTAGGTGCGTGGTCAACGTCGAGGGTCAGGTGCCGTGGAATGCGCAGGTTTACCGTGAAGCCGAAACGTCTGGTCCGGACAAAAGCAGTTTTGCCAGCAGGAGGTGGGCTCACGCCGCCAACGACCGGGCCGTGGGTCGCGGTGAAGCCCGCCAGCCCGGGTGAGAGTCGCTGAGAGAAAAGAGCGCGAGAGGCCGAGGAGCGACAAATTCTACCAAGGGTAGCGGATTCGAGTCATTGGTCTCGTGTAAAGTTGGGAGGCCCGCTTCCGGAGAGAAGTCGAGGTCAATGGGCTTATGGCCGCGAGAGCGCGAGAAGTCAAAGCCTGGGGATTTGCCCTTAAATTGGAGCCAGATTCGGAAGCTTAAAATCTTGGACCGGTGAAACCTTGACTCGAGCATAACCTTTTGGCTCGCCAGCGGAACTAACCGGCAACCGAGAGTTCGGCTAGTTGGTGGAGAGCGATGCTGAGCGCCGACCCAGGTCGCCGCACGCTTGTTGAAGTCGACCCCATCAGCTCTTGCCCTGGCCCGCTCCGGACGAGTATTTGTTTGACCAGTGATGGGGTTCTTCGCCAGTCTCGGCCGAGAAAACGATCATCCGCAGCTCTGGCCTTGGAACGTGGGCCATCCTGAGCAGTTGGAACTGGACTCGGCGTGGCCAGACTTTCTGCTGCAGGATCCAGTTGTGGGGCGACTCGAGGCGCGCCCAACTTTTCGCGCGTCGGGTCCAAAGATGTCGACTCCCAGACCGTGGCTGAACGAGGAGGCTGCACAGGGCTTGCGGACATAGCCTCCTCAAGCTTTCGCCGGTGGCCGGAAATCCGTCGGCGAAAAAGGCCGGCGACGTGTGACCTGGTCCTGAGAAGTGGGAAGTGAATGTCTGGCTAGATTCTGGGAGCTACCTAATCTGCGGGATGGGCCTGCCGGGCTGCGATTGTCGAGGAATCAGAGTCCTGGCAGGCGAAAGCCGGCGGCGCTTAACTTCCGGCCGACGAGCGAGTTTCATCTGGGCGATCACTCCTGGCTGTAAACGCGCTCGATTTTCACTCTCTCTGTTTCCAGCGTCCTGCTCGTAGGAATAATAACTCCCCGCTCCTTGCGATGCTGATCCCTGGCCAAGCAAGCCGGGCGCACCCCGATCGAGGCTTTCGGTGCGGGCGAGAAATCGGATCCGGGCTTTCTGTTCCTCCGGTTCGATCCTTTCGGCGGAGAACGACGTTCTGGGATCGGCATCGCCAACCACGACCTCGCGCAGAAGTGGAACGATAACTCTCATCCTTCAAACCGCCATGAAGGCTGAGGTCCAGTCCCGGGGAATTGCGTGGCTGGGCTCGCCGCATGCACCTGAGGAGGAGAAGCTGGAAACCGTAAAGGCTGGGAAACGCCTGGAGCCTCGATCAGACGCGGCGTCAGTTTCCCCTCGACCTCACAATCCCCGGAAGTCGATCGCGCAGAAAGTTCGATGCCCGGTTTCGTTAGGCACTTCTGAGCCCGCGCGGATCGCATCCAGCAGCGTGACGGGCAACTCCGGCGTCCGCGTCTGCGCCAGAATTTCCAGGGCGGCGCTGACGGCTCTGTCGCGTGAAGGCTTTGGTTAGAAAATCGGCGTTTCTGCGATGCGAAAATCGGCCGGCCAGCGCTCGCTCGTCTGCACACAGTCGACGAGGGCTTTGTATTTTTCGCGACGAATTCGGCATTGAAAGCGAGCGCGCAGGTTTGGATCCACGGTCAGGGCAAGTAGCAGCTCAGATCAGAACTTGCCGTGAGCCAGCGATCTGGTCGTCATCGAACCAGATATCGAAGTCGCGCCCGACACAATCGATGTGGTTTTCGAGATCCAGTTCTGCAGCCGGTGTGTTCGGCGTAAGGATGACCTAAAGGCGATGTGGATGCCCGGAATCTTTTCGTCCTGCAAAATATTGCCGATGACGTGGGTGCAGGCGGTGTTGGTGCCGACCGCGAATTCGCCGACGCGATTGCTGTTTTCGTCGGTGCTGGTGTAGAGCGTGAAATCGTTCGCGCAGCTCCTTGTTCTCGGAGTGCAGACCAACGGATGCGGTTGTTCTCTCACTTCGATCGTGAGCGGGATTGTCCTGCAGGTCGCCGTAACGTTCGGCAGAGATAGTCGCCGACCACGCCGTCCACGACGAAAGACGCCGTTGGTGTTCCGACTGGCGAGGTGAAAATTTCGCCGCCCGGCAGATTGCCCCATTTCTCCTTGGTGATGATGCCCGCTGGTCTTTAGCCATTTCAGCGTCGGCGAAAGCTCGGCGCTCGAAGTCGGTGCCGGCTGAGGTGTCTTGCAGGTGACGCGTTTGGCTCATGCGCGCGCGCTCGACGAGCCGCTGGCTGGGCTTGTCGATCCGCGAGAAAATCAGCGCGCATGCCTTCGAGCATGATCTCGCGGCTGATGTTCGACCATGTGACCGTGGCGAATGCCATAATTGTTGACCACGCCGCGTCATCTGAATGCGCGAGCCGAGCTCGCCGGTCTGGGTTTGCGCGGCAAAGATGGAGACCTGCGAATGCTGCCAGATCCTCGAGGATCGCTTCGGGCATGCAATTTGAGCGGACGCCGGGCGTGGTGTTCGAGGACAAACACGCTGGAGGAGCACCGACGCGCTCTACCCCGTGTTCCACCGCCGCCGCGACCCCGCGCGCGTGGCCTCGTCGGTGATGATGGTAATCCGCTCGTTACTGTTGAAGGCGCAGACAGACTTCAATCGCAGTTCCGAGCCCCTGGAAGAAGCTCGGGTCTACAGCAACACTATCGACGATTGATCGGTCCGGCATAAAAATAAGTTGGTAGCAATCGCGGCGAATGCAGGCGAGCAAACGCTCTACTCACTCCTTCCGTAAGTTCGCGCAGAATCTCCGAGGACTCAGCTATTGCCGCGCCAAATCTTAAGATCTTGCCTTCGCGATCGACCAGCGCCGTCGCCAGACCATGGAAATTGTTCCACCCTCCGGCTTCAGCCAAAACAGAAAAGGACTGGGTGAGCCTCTCAATTCTCGGCCTTTGGACCCGTGGTAGCTCAGATGATGCCGCTCATCTGGACCGCGCAGAAATACTCTGGGGGCGCGGGCGCCTCGGCCGCAGTGTCACGCGCCTCGCGGGACACCTCTTTACCGCCTGGAAACTTTGGCGCGCGGCAAAAGGGCGGGCGGCGGCCCCGCGCTTCCCAGGCGCTGAATTAGAAATCAGGCAGCCGGCATCGAGACCCGGGACGGTCAGACGCTCGTAAAGAGTTTCGTCGCGAATCGGGTCGACGACATCATGCATGTTGTGCTCGCGCCCCCGGGCGATGAGCTGACGATCAGCGCCCGTCCCCTCAGCGCGGGAATTTTTCCACGTGCGCCATCTCCGGTGCTGCCAAGCTCGTCGACTTCAGTCGAAACAAAATCGAGCAGCTCATTCAGCAGCTCGCGGGTATCGACCTCCACTTTCGCGGCCAAAATCGATCATCGCTTCCATCACGATCCCGTAACGGGACGCCCGCCAGCGGTTTTCATCGAGCAGGCGGCGCCGATAGACCGTCGGAAAGTCATGTTGTTATGTCGGAAAGCAACTTGTGCAAACTTCGCAATCAACCGCCTGGATCAAAGCTGCGATGCGCGAGCGGCGTCGTCCACGCGCGATTGCGCGCGTCGCACACCGCACCTCCAGGCGTGTCGAAAAATGGATGCAGCGCGGATGTCCCACCAGATTTTCTTCGCGTTATCGACGCAACCGGTCTTGACGAGCAGTTTGCAGTAGTCTTCGTATCCGAGGCTCTCGAACGCGTCTGGAATGCCGGTGCGCGGAAAAGCGCTCGAACACTTTAGAGGTCGATAACCTTTCAAGCCCGTGTCCTGGCCGACCCAGAAACGGCGAGTTGACCGAGAGCGCGTAAATGTGCGGCAGAAAATAGCGCGCCTGATTCATGACGTGGATGGCGACTTCGCGATCGGCAATTCCGCATGGAACGTGCAGCCGAAGATCAAGATTGGCGCGCGCGAGCTGCTGCATGTCCTTGACGATCTCGCTGATAGCGCTCGCCTTCGGTGATGTCTGGTCGCGCCAATGCGAAAACGGATGTGTGCCAACCGATGCGATCTTGAGCCTGCGTGCCTTGCCCGCGAGTTCGGCTCAGCCTGCTACGTAGTCAATCACGTGTGCGCGCGCGTGCGTTCGATGGAGATCCGCAAACCTCCGTGCCGAGCTCCACCACCGATTGATGCATCTCCGGTTTGATCTGCTCTTTGAGGGCGACCTTGCCGCTCGCCGAGGATCTGCTACTGATGTGCGCTGCGACGGAGCTCGCGGCGTCTCCAGATCGATGATCTGGAACTCTTCCTCAATTCAAGCGTGAAGGTGTGACCCTTGGCCATGCCAAAGGAACAAGCGCTAACTCTTAGCAGCGCAAGCTGAGGAGAGCAGGGCCACGCGGTCAAAGAGACGGGAGCTACTGGATTGAAGTTATTCAGGATGGAGCTAGCTTGAGCGGCTTATTTATCGCCTTGTAAATCCTGTTAATCTAATCCTGCTTGGTTTTACGATCGAACGCTTCTCGATCACGCAGCCTGCTCGCGCTTGTGCAGCGCGAGCGCCCCGACCGCCGGGCTGCGCGCTGGCGTTGCGGCCGGCATAAGAGAATTTCCCGGCCGAACAAGCGCCCGCAGGCGCGGCTCGATGTAAGTCCAGGCGCCCATGTTTCTGCGATTCCTCCTGGCACCAGACGAATTTTCGCGCTCTGCGAAACGGCTTGAGCGCCGTCGCGCAACTTCTCTTCCGCGAGCGGATAGAGCTGCTCCACGCTAACGATCGCCGCGTTTGTGATTTTCTCGGCTTCGCCGATGATTCAAGAGATCGTAATAAACCTTGCCCGAGCAAAGAATGACGCGCTTCGATTTTCTCCGGCGGCGCCGACTTCCGGCGACCCGAGAATTTCCGAAAACTCGCCGCTCGTGAAAATCCTCGGTGCGCGACGACGCCTGCTCGGAGCGGAGCAGACTTTTCGGCGTCATGATGATGAGCGGCTTGACGAAGTCGCGCTTCATCTGGCGCCGCAGAACGTGAAAATATTGCGCGGAAGTCGTCAGGTTGCAGACCTGAATATTGTCCTCCGCGCAGGCCTGGAGAAAGCGCTCGAGCCGCGCGCTGGAATGCTCCGGGCCCTGGCCTTCGTAGCCATGCGGCAAGAGCAAGCACGATGCCGCTCGGCCGCTGCCATTTCGATTCCGCCGAGACGATGAACTGATCGATGATGGTCTGCGCGCCGTTCGCGAAATCGCCGAACTGCGCTTCCCACAGGCAGAGCATGTTCGGATAATCGAGCGAATAGCCGTAATCGAAGCCGAGGACGGCCGCTTCGGACAGGAGGCTGTTGTAAATGCAGATGCGCGCCTGGTTCGGGCGCGAGATGGAGCAGCGGCATGATAGGGCTGGCCGGTCTTCGCATCGTAGAGAAACGAGTGGCGCGATGGCTGAACAGTGCCGCGCCGGCTGTCCTGGCCGGACAAGTCGCACCGGAACTCCTTCGAGCAGCAGCGACCCGAACGCGAGCGCTTCCGCGTAATGCCAATCGTAGGGTCCGCCGGCTTCGATAAACTTCGCGCTGCCGATCGAGCATCGTGATCCGCGTACTTTCGGAGAATGATTGCAAAGTCTTCCGGCACGCGTCGTTAGTCCGTCGACGATCTGTCGCAGCATTCTCGGCGCTGATCGCAGTCGGTTTGCACTCATCGGAATATTTCGGCTGAAAAACCGCGGTCGATTCCTTGAAGCGCGCCTGCCGGTCCGCCTGGTCTCTTCCTCGATCGATTTCACTTCCTGCAGAACCAGCTCGAGCCGCATCTCGAATTCCGCTTCCAGACTGAGCCGGCTTCGTCGTCGCTCAGAACGTCCCGGCTTCGATCAGCTCCTTCTTGTAAAAGCTGCGCGACGGACGGGCGCTTCTGCGATTTTCGCGTAGAGATCGGGCTGGGTGAACGACGGTTCGTCGCCTTCGTTATGGCCGTAGCGGCGATAGCAATACATGTCGATCACGGCGTCGCGTCCGAATTCCTGGCGAAAATCGAGCGCCGTCTGGTCACAAACCAGACCGCGATCGGGTCGTCGCCGTTCACGTGGAGAATCGGCACCTCGATCATCTTCGCGACGTCGGTCGCGTACATCGACGAGCGCGCATCTTCCGGCAGAGTCGTGAAGCCGATCTGGTTGTTCACGACGACGTGCACGGTTCCGCCGGTGCCGTAGCCGGTGGAGCTGCGACATGTTGAGCGTTTCCGCGACGATGCCCTGGCCCGCGAAAGCGCGCGTCGCCGTGAATGAGCAAGCGGCAAAACTTTCCGGCGCATGCTCCGTGTCGCCGCGAATGCGCTGCCGGGCGCGCGCCGTCCCTTCGACGACCGGATTGACCGCCTCGAGATGGCTCGGATTGGCGGCGAGCCGGATCTCGACCTCCGCGCCGTATGCGAGTTTTCGGATCGTCCGATAACCGAGGTGATATTTCACGTCGCCGTCGCCCGCGACGAGGTCCGGAATGTAGTTGGTGCGAGAACTCGGTGAAGATCACCCGGAGCGATTTCTTGCAGGAAATTCGCCAGGCACATTGAGCCGGCCGCGATGCGCCATGCCCATGCAAATTTCCTCGATCCCCTCGCCCGGGCAGCGATGCAGAATCGTGTCGAGAATCACCATGAGCGATTCCGCGCCCTGGAGCGAAAAGCGCTTCTGCCCGACGTAGCGGGTGTGCAGAAAAGCTTTCGAACGTTTCCGGCTTCGAGCAGAGCGCGAAGCAGTCGCGATCTGCGCCTCGCGTCGAGGCATGATGCTTTCGCCGGACGCGATTCGAGCCGGTGCAGGACCCAGTTGCGGATGCGCGGATTCTGGATGTGCTGAAACTCGGTGCCGATCGTGTCGGCATAAATGTCCTTCGAAGCGCCGCGATCATTTCGCGCAGCGTCATCTTTCTGTTGTCGAGAAAGAACTTGGACGAGACCTGCAGATCCAGGTCCTTCTCGCTGAAGCCGAGCTCGCGCAGACTGAGGAGCGGATTTTCCGGTCGCTTGTCCGCGAGCGGATTCATCCGCGCGATGGTGTGCCCGAGCGTGCGATAAGCGTAGACCAGACCATCGATCGCGGGTCTGGAGCGGACTCTCGCGCGCGCGCCGCGGACGTGGGTGCGGCAACCGCAGCGGCGCCGTTTCGCTGCGGCGTATTGCCGAGCTCAAAGCCCTCGAAGAAGGCGCGCCAACTGCCGGTCCGACCGATTCGGGATTCTTCTCCCAGCGGCGATAGTTCTTCCTCGATCAGGTCGAGGTTGCCGCGGGTCGCAATAGAAGGGCGCATGGTTCACAATACTGCTGGCGGCGTTTGCCCGGCGCGGGCAAGTTGACAGTCCCCGACGGGCTCGGATGTTCGCCTGCAAGCCTGATGACCGCGAAGGATGAACAATTCTCGATCGAGAGCCGATATCGCCCGACGCGTCTTCTCGACGAGCGCGCGCCGTGCCGCGTGAAGGAGAATCGCAGCTCGTCAAGCCGTTCGGACGCGTTACCGCGATCGCCCGAGCCGTCGCCACTTCAGTTCACAGTGTCGGCCCGTAACTGCGAGCGCAGGTCGATCCGGCTTCAGTCGACCGTGCGGTCGGCGGTCGCGAAGGTTTTGCCGGCGGTGGTGAACATCAACACGGAGCGCGTCGTTAGGCGTCAGGTTGCGCGATCCGTTCGATGATTTCGCCGACGCAATTCTTCGGCGCTTACCGCAACCGGCCGCGTGAGATCCGCCAGACTGCAAAGCCTCGGACTCGGGATTCATCGTCGATCCGAGCGGCTACATCGTGACTAACGAGCACGTCGTTGAGCGCGCCGCCGATCTGAAAATCGAGGTCATCACGAACGACAACAAGAGTTTCAAGGGACGCTACATCACGGGAGATTCGAAGAAGGACCTCGCTTTCATCAAGATCGACAGCGACAAGCCGCTCCCCTTCGTCAACCTGCACGACATCTCGCCCAATCTCCTTCGGCCAGACCGTCATCGTGGTCGGCAACGCGCTCGGCTACGGTAGCTCGATCAGCCGCGGCGTTCTCAGCGGCGCTGAAGCGCGAGATTACGATCGACAACAACGATTACCACGACCTGCTCCAGACCGACGCGGCGATTAATCCTGGGCAACAGCGGCGGTCCGCTGATCGATCTCTCCGGCCGACTGGTCGGGATCAGCTCCGGCGAAGATGGCCTTCACGCCGCAGGGTGTTCCGACTCAGGGGGCTCGGATTCGCCATTCCCGCCGACGTCGTTAGGAAAGTGTCGAACGATTCAAAAAGATCGCCGAGAAACAGCCGCCGCCGAAACCGGGCGCAGCGGAGGAGGAAACCGGCTCCACCAACGCGGATCGCTTGTTCGGATTGCAGTTGCAGGATCTGACCGACGACCTCGCCGACGCCCTCGGCCTGGCGAGCGGCAAAGGTGTCTTGATCAGCGCCGTCGAGCCCGGAGCCCGGCCGACCAGGCCGGGTTTCGAGCGCGGGTTGGTCATCTATCGAATCGGAAAATACGACGTGCAGCTCGGTCAGGACGTCGGAACGTCTCCTCGCCCAGGCGGATAGTCGGATCGAGCGTGGATTTCGCCGTCGGCGTCATCAGCTCGCGGCGGACGCGGGCGCCGGATCGAAACGGTGAATCTCGAGGCGCGGTTGAAAATTTTTCGGAAAAATTTGCCAACGCTTCGGTCCTGGCGTTGTCAGTAAAAACTCACCGCCGCATGATCAAAGTCGAATCCTCGCAAACATTACGCGGGTCAGACTGCGATGGCCCCGGCCTGTATCTCTGGGACGTTTCGCTGCGCAAAGATTCCGCGTTCACGGGAAGTGGAAGATGCGGTTCGAGCCGACGCATTCAACCTGATGAATCGTAGCGAAGATTTCCGCAGCCTGCGAGGTTACCCAAGACCAGCAGCAACTTCCGGCACAATCACTGGTTCAGGCCCAGCCCGCAGCCTGCAGGGCGGCTTCCGTCTCTGAACTTCTGAGTTTGTAGCTGGCGGCGTCTGCGAGAACGTCGCAACGGTCGCAGACTCGGATACATATGTCATAAAATGAGCTGTGGCACGACCCTGAAATCCGGAGGCGCCTATGCGTTTATCGGCTCTACTGCGCGCTTCTTACGCTGATTGCCCATGCTTCCCGCCATTCCTTGCGGCACAGCCCACCGCTTCCGGCGGCGGGAGGGGTGGGTCGCCTGGTACCGGCCACTTCCCCCGCGCAACCGTTCCCGCACTCACCTACCAAAGGCGGAAGGATCTCTGCACGCTGGAAGGGACAGGTCGTGAACGCGGTGACCGCGGGAGCGCTCAGAAGAGCGAGTATCGTTTTGATGCGGTCAGACCCGAATCCCCGGCGAAACAGGTCCGCCCACCAGCGTACAGCACATCCTCCAGTTCGCAGCGGGCAGTTCGCCATGAAAGATATCGAGGCGGCTACTACGTGCTAGCAGAGCTAACCGCAACGGGTGCGTTGCCGTTCACCCATGGCAGCACACGACCAGGTAGAAGCCGACGGCACGCCACTCTCTCCTTGATCCGCCAACAATGTCATCTGGAAGGACGCTGACGCTCTCCGCTAACCCCCTCAGGGCGTCATCATCGGCCGCATTCTCGACGAGGAGGAGCGAACTCTCGTCCGGCAACGCTCAGGTGGGAACACTGCGGGCCGCCGTTATGTCTTCAGGGCCGTTGCGGCTGGCGATGGTTTCTGGGCGGCGCCAGCGCCAGCGACCTCGGCGAATATCGTGTATTCAGCGTGCGCCTGGGAGAAGTTACCGTCAGCGTGATGATCCGAGCCCGATGGTGCCCACGCGTTTCGGTAGACCGGTCGACCGCTGCCGGAGCCGGAAGACGACTACGTTCCGACGTACTCACCCAGGCACGATTGACCGCTCGGCGGCCGCGCGAAGTGGAGGTGGCGGCAGGAGCCCAGGTTGGGCGAGCCGATATGGTTCTAACGAGGCGCTGTGAACGGTGCACGTGAAGGGTCATATCGTGCACCACGGGTTATCCGGCCGCCAGAACGCTTCCGTGTCCCTGACGCCGCGCACGGCTGGAGAGCATGCTCACTATGATGCGGAGCTATCCAGTCGACGACTGGGCAACCGCATAATCCACAGCGTGACGCCCGGCGGATAGCCAGCCTGACCGCAATCGTCAACGACGGCACCACGTCTCGACGGGGACAGAATGCCGGTTGTAGGCTGCGGGTCATCCAACGCTGAGTGTGGAATGAACTCGCAATATGCGGTCCGGGACTGCCAGTCACCGGCCGCATACGCGCCGAAACCGATGCGGCGGCGCTGGATGTTTTCTGCGCGGATGAGGCTGCCACCTCCGCCAGCCTCGCGCGACTCGACGGGCATGTTCGGCATGATTCCTCGCGAAAGTCCAGACGAGCAAGGCGCGTTCGGAGATCAGAGACCGCCCCGGACCGGTATGACTTCTTGATCGCGGGCTTGCCGCGTCCGGGTCTTACGTCAAAAGCTATTCGCCCGATCAGGCCGACGTATTGAAGCTGGTGGTCTCGATACCACGAGCGGCGCAAACGTCACCGTGGACGTGGTGGCAGCTCTCGGGCGGCGACGGTCTGGGGCGGTAACCGAAATTCCAGCACCGGGAACCCGGCGCTTGGAGGCAACCGTCGTCCCGACCTCCCAGGAGAAGGAGCGCCGGGATCAGCAAAGTTATTGGCAAGACTCATCCCCTCCGACCAGCATAGGGGCATTTCTCCTTCACCGGCATTCCTCCGGGGAATATAAAGCTTACGCCTGGGAGGACACATTGATCCCGGCGCGTATATGGACCCCGATTTTATGAAGGCAAATGGAGAACAGGGAGAGGCCATTTCACTTGCGCGAAGGAGATCAGAAGACTACTACAGCTGAAACTGATCCTGGCCGATGCTCCTGGCGCAACAAACACCCTCGATAGCTCTCCCCTGGTGGCGGTCATGGTCGCGATTGAAGTCGCGGTTGTGGTTGCGGTCCTTCTTGTCCCAACGGTGGTCATAGGGCAACCCGCCCGTGATCGCCTTCCAGTAGCCTTAGTGCAGAAGCGCGTTCCGTCGGTGTCGAGGTTCCACCCAGCTGGCGCCGTTGTACGTGCGGGACGGGTCCATTATCCGTCATGTACCGCTTTATCGTGGTTGCCCACCGGATACCAGTAGCCTGCTGCATCCAGCTGTAATCCGCGCCTGGCGAGCTGCGTGGCTGCACCTCACGATTACGCGTGCCGCTGGAGGCGCGCCAATTCTCACCCCGATGGAAACCCGGGCGAAGACGCCGCCCGCAGCCATTAACGTCAATACCATCAATTTACTGTCTTCCACAATCCGGCCTCCTTTTCTCGCGATCTGACGGCTAATACCGCGGGATTACGTTAGGCACGCATGTTCGCCAAAGCTATCTCTCGATAATTGGTAGCGGAAGTGTGTAATCGTCCCTGGAGCGCGGTCTGACCGTCCATGGTCGTTTTGACTAAATCCGGTTCACCACCGATTCTGAATATTCTATTAGCTACATTCCAACCCACTTACTCGCCGCGGACTCTGCAAAAGTTATGTTGTGTGTGTGTGTGTGGTCTAGCAGCGCTATTGCTCAGCGGCAGCACATGCATGTGTATGTAGCGCACCTCCCGTATTCTGGAGTTGTGGGCCTTGGGACAAAGGCTGATCGAGGCATCGGCGGTGGCTGCGGCGGTGGCGCAGGACCTCAATGACGAAGCTGACCGTGATCCTCGGCAGCGTGAGAGGTACCTCGCTCGCGGCCGTCTGGCGATGCGCACCCTGCGTGTAGCAGACATGCTCCTGGAGTTGCAAAAAGTGCCGCGCAGCGCTCGTGCCCTGGAGAGCCGCGCGTCTGCCGGAACTGCTGCAGCGCGCGCTGCGGCCTCGCGCCGTTACCCGCTGACCGTCAGAAGGGTTATTGGAAGAAGAAAGCTTTACGATAAAGGTGAAATCGGTGCGCATTCTCGGCATCGAATCTGCGTGCGACGAGCAAACGGCGGCAGCGGTGGTCGAAAACGGCGGACGATACTGTCGTCCGTGGTTGCGTCGCAGATGAAAGCACCCATGCCAAATATGGCGGCGTCGTTCCGGAGCTCGCCTCGCGGGAAGCATCTCCGCGCCATTGTCCCGGTGGTCCGTGAGGCGCTTTGCCACAGGCTTCCACGCGCTTGCCCGGATCTCTCCGCCATTGCTGCTCACGGTAGGTCCCGCGCAGTCGGCTCGCTGCTCGTCGGCCTTACTATGCCAAGTCGTCTGAGCTTTGCCTGCCGGCGATCCCGCTGATCGCTGTGAACCACATCGAGGGCCACATTCGCGCGTGCTGCTGGATTCTCCGGTCGAGTTCCCCTGCCACGCCGCCCTGGTGGTCATCGGCGGCCATACACATCTCTTCGAGGTACGCGATGGTTTCGCTACCGCCTGCTCGGTAAGACCCGCGACGATGCCGCGGGCGAAGCCTACGACAAAGTGGCCAAGTTACTCGGCTTAGGCTATCCTGGCGGCCCGTCATCGATCGCCTGGCGCCCTTCGGCGATCCCTCCGCTGTCCGCTTCACCTTCGCGAAGATGAAAGGCAATCCACTCGATTTCAGTTTCAGTGGCCCCGCGACCGCAGTTCTGCGCTGGGTGGAGTCGCACAACATGTTGGCGGAAATCGAGGCAGCGCAATGCCTGCTCCGCCGGGAACATCCCTCACCGACAACGGAAGAACGGATCTCCGTACAGTTTAAGCAGCCGCCTGGATTTATTGGCTTCGTTCCAGCACGCCGTGATCACGGAGCTCCTCACGCGCGCCGCGCAGTCCGCCGAAGGTAACGGATGCCCGATCGTTGATCATTTCGGGCGGCGTCGCCTGCAATGCCTAAACCTGCGGGAAGCCGCCCGCACCGCGCGCCTGCAACCCATACCCGGCCCACTTCCCGCCCCCGGCTCTGTCGACAGACAACGCCGCCATGATCGCCGCCGCGGCATTTGCAGGCTGGAAAGGGAGAGAATTCGCGCACCCTCGACATCGGCGTGGACCCAGTGTCTCCGAAACTCGCCTAGTCCGCCCGTGGCGCACGCACTCGTGCGATGCCGCGCCGAGACTCATCTCGGCGCTTTTGGCGGAGCTGTTATTTCCTCCGCAAGAGCCAGCCGTCTGCTACCCCAAAAAATCGAACAGGCTGGAATGCGGCATCCGCGCCCGCATCTGGAACGCGGCCTGCAGTTGAGTGTTCCCCTGGGTCGTTCTGGAGGGCGGCCGTCGTTACGCTCTGGCATCCTCTTTTGGCTGATCTGGGCCCTCGGCGACACATCGTGCTTCTGGGCGAACTCAGTCGCCGCCGTGGATTCGGTTCTGCACTGTCCCGTAGAACGCCTCCATCGAGTTCAGATGCTGGAGGCCGTCTTGACCGAATCGATCGCCGTGGTGATCCCCGGGTGTCGTTATTCTGGAGCGCGATCCGCAGATTGTCGAGCGACGTGAAGACGTTGTCCGCCGCCATGCGTCCCATCCGCGTTGTGGTGATCGAAGATCTCGTCGGCACCCTTGGCTCACCGCGAATGACCCGCCAGCGCCGGGTCTTCCACCCGGAACGTCGGCAGGCACCGCTGAACGTCGCGGGCTGTAAGACTGCATCTGCGCCTGCAACGATTCCACCTCGTGCGCCAGGCTCAACCGCTTGTCGGCGTCGAGCGTCTGGTTGGCGCCTGGGCCGCCAGCTGCAGCGCGCGGTCCATCAGGCGGATGGACGCGCCGAGGGTTTGGTCGGCGGTGTCGGCATCCGTCTTGGCCATGCCAGGTTGATTCGAGGCGGGTCGTGTGCCGCTGATCGGCTTTCAGCCGGAGGAGCGCCGAGACCTCGTCCGGGGCATCGGATGCCACCGTGACGCGCTTGCCGGAAGAAACTTGCAGGGTCGCGTCACCCATGCGTCTTTGCACGCGGGCGATGGACGTCAGGAAAGAGTTCGGAACTGGAGTCGAGACTGATAATCATGGTCATCTCTCAAGCGTGGACATGTCGATCACGGCTGCGCGTCAGTTGATCCAGTCACGGAGATCATCCGGAGCCGTCGCCTCATACGCGCGCTGGAACTGCACCAGGATGGTCGCCTCTTCATCCAGCGAAATACCGGTCATCTGCTGCCTCAAATCCCGCCTGCGCGACCGTCGACTGTTGAACTTCCTGGTGATTGGCCGCGTCGCGGGGCGGCGCTGCCAACGCGCGCCGCCATATCGCCGTAGTCCGGTGGCCGCGCCATGGCGGACAACTTGAGCGCGATGCCGTTCGGGCCACGGCGGGCGGTCCCGCATCGTTTGCGTCCATCCCAGCGCAGGCGTTACTCAACGGGTTGATCGCCATCGTCTGGGCTGCCGTGGTATCGTCGGTGGCATCGTACGTGAAGAGCGGTGTGCCCGCAATCGTGTTGACGTTGTCGGCAAACTGCTTCGGCCATCTGGCTCAAAGCGCCTGGCTGATATGCGTCGCCGATATACGACGGCACTACGCGGTTGCGGAAATCGAGCAGCGACCCAAGTTGCCCGGTGGTGGCGTGTGCGGTAACGCGTCCGCGCCGTCCGCCGCCAGGAATGCGGGCCAGCGGCCGCGCGTTCGGATTGCGTGGGCGCGGGTTCGAGGGCTGGGCCAGCTCGAAGCGAAGTGCGTACCGTGCTTGTCGCCTACCAGGACGGAGTCTCGCCGTTGACAACACCGTAGCCGATGCCGTCACTCCGTGCAGCGCGGTGAAATCGCCGAACTGGGAGAGTTCTTCGAGCGAGTGAGTGGATCACGGCGTCGATGCCGGATCTTTGCCGCTGCCTCTCGATCGCCTGCTGGTTGTAGACCTTCAACTGCCCGCACCAGGTGGTTGACATGGTCCACGGCCTGCGTGAGCTGCCGTTCGGAATTTGCAGCGACATTGGCCAGCCCGCCGCGGTTTCGTGGAACGCCGTGGGCCACACTGCCTGCGCGATCGATCACGGCCTGTTTGGCGTCGGGATCGGTGGGAGACTGCGCCCACGCCGAAAAGCTCTCGAACAAGTTGCTCATCGCGTTGGAGAACCCCGGCGTTCCCCGAAATGTCGAACACCGATTTGCAGTGCGGTCAGGCTGCCGACGCCCTGCTCGGCGTCTTTCCCGAGCACTGCCGTCTGGGCCCGCACGGACCGTTCCAGGTACCCATGCCGCGGGAAGCTCGTGAACCTGCCCCCGCCCGCACGCCTCCGCCACTTCCCGAGATCGGAATCGAAACCCAGCGGCACGAGCGTCTCTGCCGTTGCCCAGCATAGCCCGGCGTGGCCTGGTTCGCGACATTGACTACTGCGTCGCTTCAAGCACGCGGCTATAGGCCGCCAGCGTGCCGCTTGCGGCGATCAACGAGGAAATAATGGACATAGTCTTTTTACCCGGCCAGCGATACGGTTCCCCGGCGAGTCATCGCCGCCGCTTCGCCGCCCGCTTCATATCCGGCGCACAGTGAACATCCAACGCGTGCGTTCCCGCTGCCGGTGAAAATTCGCTGACGCTTCCCGAGGTGTAGCGCCTTGGCGTGATGTTGATGGCTTCGGCACGAGTGAGCGCTTCCGTCCGCGAATCCAGCCCCCGCTACCCCGGCGGCGGCCGATTCGCAGAAGCGCTGTACAGAGCCAAAGATTCGCAGGGGTGAGGCGGGGATCAGCAGCCGACGCCGCCCGGCTTACCGTCCCCCGGGGGTGTCCACGCTCTGAGCGCCGACCGAGGACAAGCATATCGGAAGCAGCGCGTGGCTGGTCGCTCCTGGAGTCCTGGCTGATGAATGATGCCCGGCTGGCGAAAACTGTACCTCAGAACGTTTACCCTGTTTAGCCCTCTTGGCGTCGTCCGCCGCCAGCGCCCGGGAGAGGGGTGTCCAGAGTGGCTGGATATCTCGACCCGGAAGTCCCTCACCCGGCAATAAACGCTCGCGGTCCGAGTGGTCCCGGTCCCCGTAGTCCGCTGCGTTTCCTGGGGACTGGGCGGTTCTTCGCCGACCGATGGTCTCCTGTCAGGTTGTTGTCGTAGATTCTCGCGGTTAGTACACCCAATCCCCTGCTAATTCACTCATCGGCGGAAGGCGGGCGTTTCTTTAACCTTTTCGCACGTTCGGCGTGCACTCTTTGGTACGGTACCGCACTGGCGCATGATCCCCTAACGTCACCGCCGCAAAGCGGCGATGTCGCCCGGATAACCACCATGTATCCTCACGAAGAAGAACTGGCTTTCGCCCCAGTAAGCGCGTTGCAGACTTGATGAATCACAGCCTGGAGCGGGAAGACTGGCAGCGCCTTCTGATCGGGAGAACCCCGAGATGGGTAGGCCAACTAATCCGTATGGTTGGCGCGCGCCGCGCGCCGCCGTCCTGATCACGGGGAGACCGGCACCGGAAGAAATCGCCGCGCGGAGCCCTCCATGGCTGGGCCGCGGCTGCCTGCGCGATTGCCGTCAGTGCAGCTGCCCGGACAGCAACCTCACCAGCCGAGTTGTTCGGGCACGTTCGCGGCGCGCCTTCACCGCGAGCGCGGTACAGAACCACGCCACGGGACGGTTTGAACAGGCACACGGCGGCGCACGCTCTTCCTGGACGAGATCTGGCGACCTCCCATTAAGACTCAGGCGAAGTTATTGCGCGTTCTTCAGGGCGCGAGTTCAGCACCGCCTCGGCAGTTCGGAAACGATCAAGATCGATGTCCGCTTGATCGCCGCTACCGAATTGCGACCTGCTGCGGCGCGTCGGCGAAGGAAAGTTTCGCGGACCTCTATTACCGGCTCAACATCGTTCCGATCCAAATGCCGCCGCTACGCCATCGCTTCGAACATTCCGGCCCTCGCCCTGCACTTCGAGCAATACGTAAC
>ERZ1370068.2249-contig-1406_pt1 | contig 102275 bp, 130 predicted proteins | sample MGYA00561227_ERZ1370068 | MGnify/ENA primary metagenome ERZ1370068 (study PRJEB38410, sample SAMEA6850437) | metagenome | study: Metagenomic assessment of the ecological functions of the soil: analysis of the soil microbiota associated with the...
GTTGATGCACATTGCTCGGGGCCCCCAGGAGACCGCCGCATGAGCCTGACGATCGGGTTGATGTCGGGGGAACCAAGGTCGCTGCCGGGTGGTCGATGAGCGGCGGACGATAGTCGCGAAGCTGCTGCCGGCCACCCTCGGCCAGCCCGGCCCGCACCGAGCAGGTGATCGCCGGGGCGGTCACCGAGCTCGCTGAGCCGTCCACCGGGCACAGGCCGTCGGCCTCGGGCGCGGCTTACGATCGACGAGAGTGCGCGCCAGCGTGCGGTTCGCGCCGAACCTGGCGTGGCGCGAGGAGCCGCTGCGCCTGCAGGCGGAGCGGACCTCATCGGGCTGCCGGTCGTGGTGGAGAACGACGCGAACGCCAGCGCCTGGGCGGAGGTGAGGTTCGGCGCGGCGCGCGGCATGCGCATGCCGTCTTCGTCGGGGTCGGGACCGGCATCGGGGCCGGCGATCGTGCTGGACGGCAGGCCTCTACCGGGGCCAGTGGGGCATGGCGGTGAACCGAGGCACTGCCGGGTGAGTGCCCGACGGCTTGCTAGTGCGGATGCGGCAACCGCGGCTGCTGGGAGCAGTACGCGAGCGGCAGCGCCCTGGTGGCCGAGGCCCGCGAGTTCGCCCGGCGCTCGCCCGGGGCCGGCGCGGTGCGGCTGCTCCAGCTCGCCGGCGGCAGCCCGGACGGGATCACCGGCTCGCAGGTCACCCAGGCCGCCCGCGAGGGCGACCCGGTGGCGGCGCTGCGTGCTTCGCGACCGTGGGCGGCTGGCTCGGCCAGGGCCTGGCCGATCTGGCGGCCATCCTCGACCCGGGCTGCTTCGTCATCGGCGGCGGCGTGTCCGACGCCGGGGAGCCTGCTGCTCGGCCCGGCCCGCGCGGCCTTCGAGAAGGGCGCTGCCCGAGGGGCGCACCGCCACCGGGCGCAGATCATGCTGGCCGAGCCGGGGTCGACGCGGGAATCGTGGGCGCCGCCGACCTGGCCCGGGGAGCGTCGGGCTGCGCACCGGCGGCCGGTGACCCGGGCGGGCCGGCGAGCCGGACGGCTGGGCAGGCCGGCCGGGGCGTACACCACGGCCCCGTCGTCGGGGCCGGAATCGCGCGGCGGCCGGTCGCCCATCCGACGACCAGGGTCGCGAACCCGCCCACGAAGGCGGCCACCGCGCAGAACGCCGCCCAGCTCGGCACCACCCAGCCCAGCAGGACCGCCAGCAGCAGATACCCGGGCCCGCCGAACAGCGCCACCCAGGCGCCCTTGCTCACCGGGTCCAGCGTGGGCAGCGGCGGCGGGACCGGCGTGGACGTAATGCTCGTCGTCACCGGCGGGCGGTGGCGGCGCCGGGCCGCTCTACCGGACGATGCGGGTCTGGGGCGGAGCGGGAATCACGCCGGGACGGGGTCCCATTCCCGGCGGAGCGTGGGCCGGCGTCCGGGCCTCCCTCGGCCAGCGCGGCCTGGCCGCTGCGCCGCACGCGTGTGCCGGATGGCGGTCGGGCGCGGCCGTATCCGGGTGCGCCGGCGTGCGCTGGATCGCGTCACGGTGTCCGTCGAGCCGGGCGTCGGCTGGCCGGTGCGCTCGAGGTGGCGCTGGTCGGGCGCCGGGCAGTTCCTCCCGGACCGGCCAGGGCGCCGGCGCCGTCGGCGGCCGCCGGGGTGCTGTACTGGGCGACCAGGTCGCGCCAGGTGGCCTCCTCGTCGCCGGTCCTCACCTGCCATCGCTTCCGTCCACCCCCTCACTCCCGCCCGGCGCGGCTGTGGGCGCGGACGAACTCCAGGCTGCCCGCGAAGATCTGCGTCCGCATCATTGTCCAGCGTCGCCACGTGGTAGCTATTCCCGAGCTCGCGGACGGTCAGCTGCCCGGCGGGCAGCGCCGCCCGCAGGATCCTCCAGCGCTGGCCGGGCCCACCACGTGGTCGGCGGTGCTGCGGTAGACCAGCACCGGCTGCGCTGCACGTCGCCCAGCCGCTGGCGGGTGAGCTTCCACAGCTGCCCCAGGGGAGGCGGCGGCCGGGCCCGGTATCCGGTCGTAGGCGAGTTCGTGGGCGCCGTCCTTCTGATGTCGCTCCGATGCCCTTCGACTGACGGCACGACGCGCCCGAACAGGGGCGCCAGCCGGGCGAGGAGCGTGGTGTCGGCGGTGAGCGACGGGTTGACGAGCACCAGCCCGGCCACCCCGTCCCCGCGCAGCTCGGCCAGCCGGAGCGCGAGGGTGGCGCCCATCGACAGGCCCATGACGAAGATCTCGGCCCGCGTGCCCGCGCAGTTCCTCGTAGGCGCGGTCGACCTCCGCGTACCAGTCCTCCCAGCGGGTGCCGTGCATCTCCTGCCAGGTGGTGCCGTGCCCGGGCAGCCGGGGCAGCGACACGGTCAGCCCGGCCGCCGCGAGGTGGTCGCGCCCAGGGCCGCATGCGACGACGGGATTGCCGGTGAACCCGTGGCAGAGCAGGACCGCCGGTGCTGCCGCCGGAGTGGAAGAAGGCCTCCGCGCCCGGCATCACTGGCATGCCTCGCCGTCCTCTCCCGTGCGCTGCGCACGCCCTGCTGGAATCGTCGCACGCCAGCACGGCGGGGCGCACCCTCGCCACGGGACTTGGCCGATCGGGCCGTCGGCCCCGGGCACGATGCCATCATGCCAGTCGGCATCCAGGGGCATCGACTTCCCGCCGATCACGTGGGACGATGTGAGCGTGTTCTACTGGGTGGTGAAGGCCGATACTCGGCCCGGTTCTCGCGGTCTTGTTCCGCCCGTGGGCGAGGGGCCGAGAACGTGCCCCGCGAGGGCCGGCCATCCTGGCCAGCAACCACCTGTCGTTCGCGGACCACTTCTTCGGTCCGCTGCCGCTCCCGCGCAAGGTGACGCTTCTCGCCAAGGCCGAGTACTTCACCGGCCGCGGGCCTGAAGGGCCTGGTCAGCAAGGCGTTCTTCCGCGGGGTCGGGCAGATCCCGGTCGACCGGGCCGGTGGCGAGGCCAGCGAGCGGGCGCTGGCGACCGGCCTGCGGGTGCTGGCCGAGGGAGGCTGCTCGGCATCTACCCGGAGGGCACCCGATCCCCGGACGGGCGGCTCTACCGGGGCAAGACCGGGGTGGCCCGGCTGGCGCTGGAGTCCGGCGCACCGGTGATCCCGATGCGCCATGGTGGGGACGTTCGAGCTCATGCCCCCGGCAGGCTGCGGCCGCGGCTGTCGGATCCGGCCCGGCGTCCGGTTCGGCAAGCCGCTGGACTTCTCCCGTTACGCCAGCCTGAGTCGGACCACCTGGTGCTGCGGGCGATCACCGACGAGATCATGTACGCGCTGGATGGAGCCGTCTCGGCCAGGAGGTACGTGGACGAGTACGCGCAGCAGGCCAAGAACCGGCTGCGGCCCGGCACGCATGGCTCCCGCCGGTGCCCCCTCGGCGCGGGACGGCCGGCGACCTAGCGCCCCGGCGGGCGACCGGCACCCGCGCGGCGGCGGTCACCGGAACGGACGGCCAGGCCGCGCCGACCGAGCGACCGGCAGCACTCCGGCACCGGGCCCGAGTTCGGCTGCCTAGGCCGCCCAGTTCATACCCGGCTCCTGCCAGAACCGGCGGACTGTGTGCACCGCGGCCCAGCCCTTGGACCGCTCGATCGCCCGGCACCACCGGGCGTCAGCCAGCCCTCGTCGCGCGCCCTCCGGCTCGAACCGGCGGTCCAGCCGCCAGGTGGCGGCGATCTCGTCCAGCGACGACCACACCCCGGTGCCCAGCCCGGCCAGGAACGCCGCGCCCAGGGCGGTCGTCTCGCCGACCTCCGGCCGCTCCACCGGCAGCTGGAGCTGGTCGGCCTGCATCTGCATGAGCAGGTCGCCTGCCGGCCCCGCCCCGTCCACCCGCAGCACCGCCGCGTGGCCCGCCCGGCACCGGCGGCCATCGCGTCGTACACGTCCCTCACTCTCGAACGCGATCGCCTCCAGCGTGGCGCGCGCCAGGTGCGCCCGGGTGGTCCCGCGGGTGATGCCGAACACCGCTCCCCGCGCGTCGGGATCCCAGTGCGGCGCGCCGAGCCCGGTCAGGGCTGGGCACGAACACCACCCCGCCGGAGTCCGGCACGCTGGCGCCATGGCTCCTCGCTCTGCGCCGCGTCGCGCCGATCAGGCCGAGCCCGTCGCGCAGCCACTGCACCGCCGCCCCGGTCACGAACACCGACCCTCCAGCGCGTAGGTCAGCGCGCCGGAGCCATCCATCCAGGCGACCGTGGACACGCAGGCCCGCTGCCGGGCGGGCGATCGAGGAGCCGGTGTTGGCCAGGACGAACGACCCGGTCCCGTAGGTGCACTTGGTGTCGCCGGGGGCGAAACACGCCTGCCTCGAACAGCGCCGCTTGCTGGTCGCCGACGATCCCGGCAGATGGGCAGGTCCAGGCCGCCGAACGCGGCCGGGTCGGTGCGGCCGACGACCCCGGTGGAGGGCACCACCTCGGGCAGCGCCCGCTCCGGCACCCGCAGCAGCTCGCACAGCTCGGCCGACCACCGCCCGGCCCTGATGTCGAACAGCAGCGTGCGGGACGCGTTGGAGGCGTCGGTGACGTGGCGGCGCCCGCCGGTGAGCCGGGCGATGCAGGTAGAGTCTCACCGTGCCGGCTGGCCAGCGAGCCGTCCGCCAGGCCCGCCCAGATGGCGGTTCCTCGGTCGGCCAGCCAGGTGATCTTGGTGGCGGTGAAGTACGGGTCCAGCCGCAGCCCGGTCAGCTTCGGTGACCCGGGCCTCGTGCCCGGCGGCGCGCAGGGCGTCGCAGATCCGGGCGGTCCGCCGGTCCTGCCAGACGATGGCCGGGCGCGGGCGCGGCCAGCGTCCGCCCGGTCCCAGATCACCGCCGTCTCCCGCTGGTTGGTGATGCCGAGCAGCTGACCGGTGGCACGCCCCGTGCGCCGCCGGGGTGCGGCCTCGGTCCAGGGCCTGGCGGCACGCGGCCAGAGTGGCCTGCCAGATCTCCTCGGGAGCGTGCTCGACCCAGCCGGGCCGCGGGTAGTGCTGCGGGAACTCGGTGTAGCCGCGGGTGGCGACGGTGCCGTCCGGGGAGATCACCAGCGCGGTGACACCGGTTGTTCCGAGCGTCGATGGCGAAGGACACTCATGGCGACTAATGTTGCCCCATGCGAGTGGGAGTGCTGACCGGAGGTGGCGACTGCCCCGGGCTGAACGCGGTCATCCGCGCCGCTGGTCCGGCAGGGGTCGCAGGAGTACGGCCTATGAGTTCATCGGGTTCCGCGACGGGTGGCGCGGGCCGCTGGAAGGCGACACCATGCCGCTGGACGTCCAGGCGGTGCGGGGCATCCTGCCGCGCGGCGGCACGATCCTCGGCTCGTCCCGCACCAACCCGCTGACCGAGACGCTCCGGCGGCGGGCGGCACCGGCGTCGAGCGGATCAAGGACAACCTGGCCGGGCTGGGCGTCGACGCGCTGGTCGCGATCGGCGGCGAGGACACGCTCGGCGTGGCGACCCGCGCTGCGACGAGCAGGGCGTCGCCGTCGTCGGGGTGCCGAAGACGATCGACAACGACCTCGGCGCCACCGACTACACGTTCGGCTTCGACACCGCGGTGAACATCGCGATGGAGGCGATCGACCGGCTGCACACCACCGCCGAGAGCCATCACCGGGCGCTGATCGTCGAGGTGATGGGGCGGCACGCGGGCTGGATCGCGCTGCACGCCGGGCTCGCGGGCGGCGCGAACGTGATCCTCATCCCGGAGAAGCCGTTCAGACATCGGAGCAAGGTCTGCGCCTACGTGGAGCACCGGTTCCAGACCAGGTACGCGCCGATCGTGGTCGGTCGCCGAGGGCGCCCGCCCGGTCGAGCGAGCGACCTGGCGCTGTCGGACGAGCGGCTGGACGCGTTCGGCCACGTGCGGCTGGGCGGCATCGGGCAGATGCTGGCCGCCGAGATCGAGAAGCGGACCGGCAAGGAGGCCCGCTGCACGGTGCTCGGCCACATCCAGCGCGGCGGCACCCCGACCGCGTTCGACCGGGTGCTGGCGACCCGGTTCGGCATGCACGCCATCGACGCGGTGCACGACGGCGCGTTCGGCACGATGGTCGCGCTGCGCGGCACCGCAGATCATCCGGGTCCCGCTGGTCGAGGCGACCAGCGAGCTCAAGCTGGTCCCGCCCGAGCGCTACGCCGAGGTCGAGTTCCTCTTCGGCTGATTGACGCCCAACGGATGACGGCGTGACCGCGCTGCCCATCCCGGCTGCCGGCGGGTGGGGCTAGACCTACCCCGGAAGTGGGTGCCAGACCATGGCGCTCGCCGGGCCGCCGGCGCCACCATGGAACCGGCAGCCTGGCACGGGTGCGCGGCTGGCGGGACCGGAGGCCGGGATGGGACTCGTCGGTGACGATCTTCATCGCCGTCTGCGCGGTGATTGGCTGGCTCAGGTCACGCGGCCGGGGCGGCGGTTCGTGGTGGCGCCTCATCCGGGCGATGGGATGGGGGCTGGCGCTGCTGGCCGTCTCCTGGATCGCGCTGTGGCTGTTCGGCCTCAACCTCCTCACCATTGGCCTGCTGCTGCTCTGCGGGGGCGTCCTCGTCCTGCAGCCGGGCACTCGCACCGCCTCCCGCTACCACGGATAGAGGCGGCCCACCCCGGACGTGGGCGCCAGAAACGATGGAATCAGCAGCCGCCACGAGCGCGGCTGACCAGGACCGGAGGCCCGTTATGGTCGTGGTGACGATCTTCAGCATCGTCTGCTTGGTGATCGCCTGGCTCAGGTCGCGCGACCGGGCCTAGCGGCCCGCGGTCGTGGCGGCGCGCGCGTCCGGGCGATGGGATGGGGGCTGCTGCTGCTGCCCATCGCCTGGATCGCGCATGTGGCTGTTCGGCGTCAACCCGGCCACGGTCGGCCTGCTGCTGCTGTGCGGCGTCCGCGCTCATCCTGGCTGCCGGGCATCGCCGCCGACCTGGCGGCGGTCCTGCTGATCCTGCTCGGGCTCTACGGGCTGGCCGCCGCGTTCGCGGTGTCAACACGGGCGGTAGGTCGCGGCGGCACGCGCGTGACCATCTGCGCGAAGCTCGGCCATCGCCAGGCCAGCCCTCAAGCGCCGGGCGAGCCGGCCTTCCCAGCCTGGCGCCGTACCATCGGCGTCCGTCCCGCGCCGGGCAGTCACGCGAGCGACCGATCACCGTGATCCCGGGCCTCGCCCAGGCGCTACCGCACCAGCTCTACGTGGAAGATCAGCAGCCTGCACCAGACTGGTCGTCTCCCTGGTCCTGGTCGGCCAACTTCCGGCCCGGCCCGTGGTACGCCGCCCTGGCCGGTACCGGCCCGCAACGGGTACGTGCCGGTCCTGCTGGCGGCGTTCCTGTTCCTCGCCTTCGGGCTGTGGCTCGTCCCGCGCACGCTCGGGGCGCGTGGCGCGCTGATCGGCTTACTGACCAACCGGGTGCAGCGGCTGTCCGAGACCAGGACCGACGCGGTGTCGACACCGCCGCCGCCGAGCTGCGCCGGGTGGAGCGTGACCTGCACGACGGGGCGCAGGCCCGGCTGGTCGCGCTGGGCATGAGCCTGCGGGCGGCGGAGACGCCTGATCGCGACCAGCCTGGGGCCGCGCTCGCCACTGGTCGGCGAGGCGCGGAGATCGTCCTCGCGGGCGCTGACCGAACTGCGCGACCTGGTCCGCGGCATCCACCCGCCGGTGCTGGCCGACCGGGGGCTGCGGCGACGCGGTGCGGGCGCTGGCCCTGGAGACGCCGCTGCACACCGAGACCGGACATCGACCTGCCGGGCGGCTCGGCGCGCCGGTCGAGTCCGCCGCCTACTTCGCGGTGGCCGAGGCGCTGGCCAACGCGGTCAAGCACGCCGCGCGCCCGGCACGTGCGAGATCCACATGCGGCACGACGGGCGATGCCTGCGGATCGCCGTCACCGACGACGGCGTCGGCGGCGCGGATCCCGCCAAGGGCAGCGGGCTGCGCGGCGTGGAGCGGCGGCTGGGCACGTTCGACGGCATCCTGGCGGTGAGCAGCCCGCCGGGCGGGCCGACCATCGTCGTCATCGAGGTGCCGTGCGCGTTGTTGTCGCTGAAGACCTCTTCCTGCTGAGGGACGGCCTGGTCACGGCTGCTCGAGGCGCACGGCTTCGAGATCACCGAGGCCGTCGGCACCGGCCCGGCCCTGCTCCAGGCCCTGCTCACCCACCGGCCCGACGTCGCGATCGTGGACGTGCGGCTGCCGCCGTCGTTCACCGACGAAGGGCTCGCAGGCGGCGCTGGCCGCCCGGCGCCAGGTGCCCGGGCTGCCGGTGCTCGTGCTGTCCCAGTACGTCGAGCAGCTCTACGCCCGCGAGCTGCTCGCCGACCAGGCGGGCGGGTGGGCTACCTGCTCAAGGACCGCGTGTTCAACGACGACCAGTTCGTCGAGGCCCTGCCGGCCGTGGCCGGGGCGGCACGGTGATGGACCCGGAGGTGGTGTCCAAGCTGCTGGTCCGGCGGGCCAGGGACGAGCCGGTGGCCCGGCTCTCGCCGCGCGAGCGCGAGGTGCTCGCGCTGATGGCCGAGGGGCGCTCCAACAGCGCGATCGCCCAGCGCCTGTTCGTGACCGAGAAGGCGGTGAGCAAGCACAGCACGAGCATCTTCGCCAAGCTCGACCTGGCGCCCGTCCGACGACGACAACCGGCGCGTGCTGGCCGTCCTGGCCTACCTGAACGCCTGACCGCCCGCCGCCCGGCGCTGCCCGCATCCCGGCCTCCTGTCCGGCGCGCGCTTACCGCCGGTGCCGCGGGGCGGCGCTCGTGCTCGGGCCCGTGGCGTATTACCGTTCGGTCAGGGTCGGCCGCACGGGCGTACCACATCGCCAGGGGAGCCGAGGTCCGACATGGAAGTGCCGCTCACGCCGCTGGAGTTCGCCCGCCGCACCCGGCGCCTGCACGGCCACCGGGAGGGAGTGGTCGACGGCGACCTGCGGCTCACCTACGAGCAGTTCTTCGACCGCTGCGACCGCTGGTCGGCCGCGCTGCAGGGGCTGGGCGTGGCGCCGGGGGACCGGGTCGCCACCATCGCGCCGAACACGCACGCGCAGCTGGAGTCGTTCTACGCGGTGCCGCAGATCGGCGCGGTGCTGGTGCCGATCAACTACCGGCTCACCGCCGACGACTTCGTCTCACATCATCAACCACTCCGGCGTCGTCGGTGGTCTGCGCCCATTCCGACTACCTGGAGGCGCTGGACGGCGTCCGCGACCAGATGCCGGGCGTGCGGCACTACGTGGCCTACGAGGGCGCCCCGGGACGGCTGGATCGACTACGAGGCGGCGATCGCCGCCGCCGACCCCGACTTCACCCGGCCGGAGATCGGCGAGCGCGACCTGCTCACGATCAACTACACCAGCGGCACCACCGCCCGCCCGAAGGGCGTCATGATCACCCACCGGAACGCGGCGATGAACACGATCGGCACCCTGCTGCACCTGCCGATCGGGGTGGGGGAGCGCTACCTGTGGACGCTGCCGATGTTCCACGCCAACGGCTGGACCTACACCTGGACCGTGACCGCGGCGGCCGGCGTGCACGTCTGCCTGCGCAAGGTCGACCCGGCCGACGGTGTTCCGGCTGATCCGCGACGAGAAGGTGGGCTCGCTGTGCGCCGCGCCCACGGTGCTGATCTCGCTGGCGAACGCGCCTGCCGCAGGTGCGGGGGAGGTGCCCGCGCGGGTGCGGGTGGTGACGGCTGGCGCGCCGCCCGCGGCGGCCACCATCGAGCGGCTGGAGGGGAGTTCGGCTGGGAGGTCACGCAGGTCTACGGGCTGACCGAGACGGCCCCGTTCATCACGGTCTGCGCCCCGCTGCCCGAGCACGAGGAGCTGTCGCTCGGCCGACCGGGCGGTGGTCAAGGCCAGGACCGGCGTCGAGCTGATCACCTCCGGCGAGCTGCGGGTGGTGGACGAGAAGGGCGCGGAGGTGCCCGCCGACGGCCAGTCGCTCGGCGAGATCGTGGTGCGCGGGAACGTGGTCATGGACGGCTACTACCACGACCCCGAGGCGACCGAGCGGGCGATGGGCGACGGCTGGTTCCACACCGGCGACGCCGCCGTGCGTGCACCCGGACGGCTACGTCGAGATCCGTGACCGGATCAAGGACGTGATCATCAGCGGCGGCGAGAACATCTCCTCGGTGGAGGTCGAGGGCGTCCTGCTGCGCCACCCGGCGGTGCGTGGAGGTGGCGATCGTCGGCCTGCCGCACGAGAAGTGGGGCGAGGCGCCGTACGCGTACGTGGTGCTGCGCGACGGGGCGCAGGCGAGCGAGGAGGAGATCATCGCGTTCGCCCGCGACCGGCTGGCGCACTTCAAGGCGCCGCACGGGGTGACGCTTCGTGACCGAGCTGCCCAAGACCGCGACCGGCAAGATCCAGAAGTACGTGCTGCGCGGCGGCGCGGCCAACCTGGCCCGCCAGTAGCGGCGCAGTCTGCGCCCGGCCGGGTCGCGGTCAGGCGGTGGCGGGGAGGGGACGGCCCGGCGCGGGTCGAGCAGGCCCGGCTCGGTCGCCATGTACAGGTCCAGGAAGTCGTTGTGCCAGCCCGCCGCGAGCAGCGGCCTGGCCGCCGGGTGCGGGGCGGGCAGGCAGACCCGCGCCCGGCCGCCGGGCGGGTCCAGGCGGGCCAGCACGGCGAGGACCGCGTCCCGGGCCTCGGCATCCCCGCAGCCCGGCGCCAGCGCCAGGTGGACGATGCCGTACTCGGCGCCCCTCCCCGGCCACGGTGCTACCGCCATCGGCTGGCCGTCGCGCTCGGCGAGGACCGGCTGCCCTCCGGGGCGGGCGGCCCAGGCCTCGTGGTCGGCCGTCCGGTCGATCCCGGTCCACTCCCGCTCCAGGCCGGCTGACCGTCCCCGGCGTGGCCGTGCGGCGACCGCCCAGCCCGGCGGGGCGGCCAGCGCCGTCACGTCACCGCCCAGGTAGAGCAGCGGCCACCACGCGTCCAGGCCGTACCGCGCGTACAGCGGCAGCGCATGGGCATGCAGGCTGCTGAACGTCATCCGCGTGGTGCCGTCGCGCCACAGCGCCGCGAGCATGGCCTGGCCGAGGCCGAGCCCGTGGCGAGCGCGGATCGACGAACAGGTCGCAGAGCATGGTGACGGCCGCGGGCCCGGTGCCGATCCGGAGCGGTGGCGCCGAACCCGGCCACCGCCCCGCGGTGCTCGGCGACCACCATCCGCCCGCGCGCGAGCAGGTACCTGACGTAGGCCGGGTCCGAGCCGACCACTCCTCGTCCTGCCCGGCCGCGATCGCGACCCTCGCGATGGCCTCGGTGTCGGTAAGCCGCCGCGTCCCTGATCCTGATGTCCGCCACGGGTCCACCCTGTCATGCGCGCTCCGCGGCGCCTGGCCGTTTGACCGAGCGGCACCGGCCGGGCGAGGCTGGCCACGGTGGCACAGCGCGCGGGGATGCCGGAAGGGAGAGAGCCATGGACGCACCCGACCTGCTGCGGCTGCCGGCGGGCCTGCCGGTGCCGGTCGACGACGGAGCGGCCAGCCACCTGCCGGGCCGCGCCATGCCCGCGCTGAGCCTGCCTAGGCCACCGACGGCAGGCAGGTCGCGCTCGACGCGCTGGGCAGCGGGCGGACGGTCATCTACGTCTACCCGATGACCGGGCAGGCCGGGGGTGGACCTGCCGCCGGGATGGGACGACATTCCCGGGGCCCGCGGCTGCACGCCCGAGTCGTGCGGGTTCCGTGACCATCACGCCGAGCTGCTGGCCGCCGGGGCGGATCAGGTATTCGGCCTGTCCAGCCAGTCCAGTGAGTACCAGGCCGAAGGCCGTGGACCGGCTGCACCTGCCGTTCGCGATGCTGTCGGACGAGCGGCTGGCGCTGGCGGACGCGCTGGGCCTGCCCACGTTCACCGTCGACGGGATGACGCTCTACCGCCTGACTCACCATGATCGTCACGGGCGGGGTCATCGAGCACGTCTTCTACCCGGTCTTCCCGCCCGACCGGCACGCGCAGGAGGTGCTGGACTGGCTGCGGGGCCACTGAGCTGTTCTCTGGCCTCCCTCGCGGGCGCGCTGCGCCGAGCTTCGGGAGGCGTGTCCTCGGCGCCGGGACACCGCTGACGCGGCGTCTCGGCTCCCGGCGCCTGCGGCGCGGTCCTAACGGGATTGCCTGGATCGCTGGGCAGCAGAGGGGTGCCGCGGCCGCGCCGGGAGGGCTCAGGCCTCAGGCGCCCGCCAGCAGAGCCTGCCTGGCCGTCGAGGATCTCGACGAACATCCGGGACCCGGGCGGGGCGAGCTGCTGATAGTCGGCAGCGGTCGCCTTCCACGCCTCGGAGGCGAGGCCCGCGTCCATCGCTGCCTCGTCGGGGAAGTACAGCTCGGCGACCCGGTAGAAGGACTGTGCGCCCCCGTCGAGCGCATTCACTGAACCGGCCGGTCTCGGCGCGCAGCAGGCCCGGAAGCTGGCGGACCATCGGCATATGGATGTCGAAGTAGTGCCGGTCGAATGCGTCGGGGTCATCAGGGGTGGCTGTGAGAGGACCACGAGTTTGACCGCCATGACGCCGAACCTATCGTCGACGCTAGGCGCCGCGGTCGGCCAGACCACGGTTACGTGTGGTTACCATTGCGTTAGCTGGCAGACTGGGAGCATGTCCGCGACCCCTCTGGCGGATCCGTGCCGCCGCTGCCACCGGCACGCTGCCCGTGAGCCGTGCGTGCTGCTCAAGCTGGGCGAGGTCGTGCTCAAGGGCGGCAACCGGCAGCAGTTCGAGCGGATGCTGCAGGCCGAACATCCGCCGGGCGATCGCGTGACACCGGCGGGCCGGTGCGGCTGTGGCAGCGCGACGGCGTGATCGTCATCCGCGTCGCGCAGGACAGCGCCCGCGCCGCGGGCGGCACTGACGGCGCGACAAGATCGCCGAGCGCGCCCGCGACATCATGGGCATCGCCCGGGTCTGCCGGGCGGTGCGGGTCGCCATGGACCCCGACGCCGCGATCGACGCGGCGGTGGCGCTGATGGCGGGCAAGGACGGGCTCGTTCGCGGTCCGGGCCCGCCGCCGCGACAAGCGGTTCCGCGTCACCTCGGCCGAGCTCGCTATCCGGATCGGCGCCCGGGTCCAGCAGGAGTACGGCTACCCGGTCAACCTGTCGCACCCGGACACGGCCGCTGTTCGTCGAGGTCGACCAGCGGGAGGTGTTCGTCTACACCGAGGGCTACGCCGGGCAGGGCGGGCTGCCGGTCGGGATGAGCGGCCGCGGGCTTGTGCTCATGTCCGGCGGGATCGACTCGCCGGTCGCCGCCTACCGGATGATGCGCCGCGGCCTGCGCTGCGATTTCCTGCACTTCTCCGGCATGCCGCTGACCGGGCCCGGAGTCGGTGTACAAGGCGTATGGGCTGATGCACCAGCTGGACCGCTTCCAGGGCGGGTCACGGCTGTTCGTGGTCGCGTTCGGCAAGGCGCAGCAGCGGCTGGCGTCCTCGGGTGCGAGCTGGCTGCAGATCGTCGCCCAGCGGCGGCTCATGCTCAAGACCGGTGAGGTGCTGGCCCGTACGGCTCGGCGCGGCCGCGCTGGTGACCGGCGACTCGCTGGGGCAGGTCAGCAGCCAGACGCTGACCAACCTCGCCGCCCTCGACGACGCGGTCGGGCTGCCCATCCTGCGCCCGCTGATCGGCTGCGACAAGCTGGAGATCATGGCGGAGGCGCGCCGCATCCGCACCTCGCCCTGTCCGAACTGCCCGACCAGGACTGCTGCACGCTGCTGACGCCGCGGCATGTGGAGACCCGGGCGCGGATCGATGACCTGCGCCGGATCGAGGCCCGGCTGGAGGCGGCGGACCTGGCCGAGGAGCTGGCCTACCTGCGCCCAGGAGTACCGGCCCGACCGTCCCAGACCGCCGCGTAGGCGGCTGGCCGTGCCAGATGGTGGCGCGAGCCGCCGCGGACGGCCCGGCGCGGCGCTCAGCCCACGGGCTGGGCTGGCGCTCCGCACGCGCGGTCGGACGGGTGCCGGGGTGAGGGTGCGTCCCATCAGCGGTGACAGGTGCGCGGCGATGCTCGCGATCTCGCGGATGTCGGACTCCACCAGCGCCTGGTCGCCGTCGCACAGCGCCATCTTCGGCTCCGGGTGGACGTCGACGATGACGCCGTCGGCGCCGACCGCGATCGCCGCCCTGGTGAGCGGCAGGACGAGGTCCCGCCGGCCGCCCGAGTGCGACGGGTCCACGATCACCGGCAGGTGCGACAGCCGCTGCGCGACCGGCACGGCGCTGATGTCGAGGGTGTTGCGGGTGGCGGTCTCGAAGGTGCGGATGCCGCGCTCGCACAGCACGATGTCGAGGTTGCCGCGCTGGGCGATGTACTCGGCGGCCATCAGCCATTCCTCGATGGTGGCGCTCATGCCCCGCTTGAGCAGCACCGGCTTCGCCGCCGACCCCACCGCCTGCAGCAGCGCGAAGTTCTGCATGTTCCGGGTGCCGACCTGGAGCATGTCGGCGTAGGACGAGACCAGCTCCACGCTGGCCGGGTCGATCACCTCGGTCACCACCGGCAGGCCCGTCTCGGCCCGCACGTCGGCGAGGATCTTCAGGCCCGCCTCGCCGAGCCCCTGGTAGGCGTAGGGGAGGTGCGCGGCTTGAACGCGCCGCCGCGCAGCAGCGACGCCCCGGCCGCCTTGGCCATCCGGGCGGCGGTGAGCGTCTGCTCCGGGCGTCTCCACCGCGCACGGGCCTGGCGATCACCGTGAGCGTGTCCGGGCCGATCGGCACGCCGCCGACCCTGATCACCGACCGGTCGGGATGGTGCTCCCGGCTGATGAGCTTGTACGGGACGGAGATCCGGACCACGTCCAGCACGCCGCTGCGGCTGCGCAGGTTGAGCGCGCCGAACTCGATCCACGTCGCCGACCAGTCCCACGATCGTGCGGGACACGCCGCGGCTCACGAAGGCGTCCCCGCCCGCCGTGCCGCACGAGATCAACGATCGCGCTCACATCCTCCTGGGTGGCCTCCGGGGCCATCACCACGACCATCGGGTCCTCCTGTCGCCCGTCGACGATTGCGCCCAACAGAAGAAGCCCCGGGCCTCCGGCCCGGGGCTTCTGTTGAGGTCGTTCCGCGTCAGCGCAGGGTCTGGCGGGCGACCGTCCGGATACCGGGCCGGTAGCCATACCAAAACCAGAACTGCTCACGCACGGGAGCAGCCTAGCGCATCACCGCCGCCGGGGTGCGGGCCCACCCGGCCTTCCCCGCAGCGCCTTCAGGGTGGCCATGTCGGCCGCCACGGCGCCCGGCGCCAGCGCGGTGCTCCGGTGCGCGGCGTGGCCGGGCATGAGGCCTGCGCTGCGCGCGATTGACGATCTGTGTGGTTACCATTGAGCACAAGTGCGGAGGCGGCCGGTGTTTGGCTGATTCAGTACGTCTGGATGAGATGGCCGGGTACGGTACTTCTGCACGGCACAGATCACGCGACGGCCAGGCGGGTTCGCTGGTGGTCCGGTCCTGGGCCAGGCGCCTGTGTGGCGGGGCTCGCAGGATGAGGGCCTACTGCGTTCGGCAGCCAGCAAGGAATGTCACAGGCATGTTCTGGAGCGGTCTCCCGTTCTCTCCCGGAGCTTGTTTCCCCATGCCGCCGCGGCGGCCGGGCGCGCCGGAGGGCGGCGCCAGCCACGTCATTAGCGGCGGCGCCGGGGCGCGCGGTGGGGGCGCGGGGTGCTGACTGCAATCGGGGTTCCAGGCAGAGCGGGTGAGGGAGACGACAGGGTGACGACGGTTAGGGAAGATTTCGGCCAGGGACCCGACGGCACCGGCGAAGGCCAGCCGGGCCAGCCGGACGCCGGAACGCCCAGACCGCAGGCACCGCGCCGCTGGCGTCCCACGCTGGCGCCCCTGTCCGGCCTGGTCCGCCGCCACTGGCTGTTCTCGCTGGCCCTGTTGGCGGCGGCGGTGCCCCGGCTGGTGGTGATGCTGGGCTACCGGCCTGCGATGCTGTTCCGGCTGGACACGTTCGACTACCTGTGGGGTGCCGTCCACCTGTCGCCGAACGTGGTGAACCCCAGCGGCTACTCCCTGTTCCTGTGGCTGCTGCTGCCCTTCCACTCGCTTGTCCTGGTCGCCGCCCTGCAGCATCTCCTGGGCCTGGGCGTGGCCACGATGGTGTACGCGGTGCTGCGTCATTACCGCCTGCCCGCCTGGGGCGCGACGCTGGCCGCCAGCGCCGGTCCTGTTCGACCCGGAACAGATCATGATCGAGCACCTGATCATGGCGGACCTGCTGGCCATGGTGCTGATGGTCGGCTCGTTCGCGGTGCTGCTGTTCCGCGATTCGCCGTCGCTGTGGCGCTCGGCGACGGCGGGCCTGATGATGGGCGTCGCCACGGTCATCCGCCCCACCGTCCTGCCGCTGGTCCTGCTGATCCCGGTCTACCTGCTCATCAGGCGGGTCGGCTGGCGCCGGGCGGGCGCCGCCCTGGCCGTCGGCATGTGCTGCCCGTTCTCGGCTACATGAGCTGGTTCGCGGCCGTGCACGGCACCTTCAACCTGAGCAACAGCAACGGGCTGTTCCTGTGGTCGCGGACGATGTCGTTCGCCAACTGCTCGGTCATCAAGCCGCCGCCGGACCTCCAGGCGCTGTGCCCGACCGCCCAGCCCGGGCCGCTGGCCAGCGCCGATCCCGCGCTGCGACGGCTGCCCAAGCGTTACCTGTGGAACCACCGGATCTGGGCGTGGCAGGGCACCACCAGCGGGTTCGTCCCGGACACCGCCGCGTTCACCCAGGCCAACAACGAGCGGGCGCTGCGGTTCGCGGTCCTGGCCATCAAGGCCCAGCCGGTCGCGTACGCGCAGACGATCGCCGCAGGAGTTCGTCGCGCCGTTCGACCACACCGACAACACGCTGCGGTTCCCCGTGGTCCCGCCGAGCTCGTCCACCCTGGCCCCGCGTACAACCTCCGGTACGCGATCGGGACGATCAAGGCCTACACCGGCAGCGACCAGGGAGTGTCACGGTATCTGGGCTACCACTTCGGGGTCCGGGTGGTGCACGTGCCCGCCGTTCTCATGAACAAGTACCAGCACCTCATCTTCCTGCCCGGCCCGGTGTTCGGGCTGATCATGCTGACCGGGCTGGTCGGGATCATCATCCCGAGCCGCAGGTCGTGGCCCGCGATCTTCCTCTGGGTCTCGGCCGTGATCATCATGGTGCTGCCGACGGCCGAGCATGAGTACACCTACCGGTACGTGATCCCGGCGGTCCCGCTGCTGTGCATAGCGGCCGCGCTCGCGTTCCGCAAGCAGGACCGGAAGGCGGCGCCCGAGGCAGCACCGGGCGGGTCACTCGTCGCAAGCGGGCCGGGCCGGGTACACCGGCCGCGTCAACTGCTCAGGCCGTTTCCGGGTCACAAGCTGCTTCCGGTGCAGCAGGCCGCGCCCGGAACGCAGGCCGCACCGGCCACCGGGCCCGCCGCGCCAGCGGCGTCGCAGCGCACCGCGCAAGCCGGGCCCGCCGCACGGCGGCGACCGCCGAGCCCGCGGCGCCGGCCGAACCCCCAGCACCGGCGACAGGCTCAGCGCCGTGCCTACGGTCCCGAAGCCGAACCCCAGCACAGGACGGTGCTAGGCCGGGCCTACGGTGCAGGCCGGACCCCCAGCACAGGACGGGCCCGCCGCGGCCGCGGCGCTGACCGAACCCCTGCGAGGCCGGGCCGGTCAGCGTGAGCAACCGCCGGAACGCCTGACCCTCCGCGGCCGCGGAGGCCGGGCCCGCAGACGCCCTGACCGCGGCCGGCCCGCGGTGACGGGCGAGGCCTACAGCCCGACCCAGAGCGTGATGGTGGATCCCTTGGGCGCCTGGTCGCTGGGGCTGTGGTTGAAGACGTTGTCCAGCGGCCCCACCTGGTTGACGTTGACCGAGAAGCCGCGTTTCTCCAGGATGTGCGTGGCCCGGTCGACCGACAGCCCGTCGACGTCGGGGACCTTCACCATGGGCGGGCCTAGCCGAGACCGTGATGGTGATGACCTGGCCCCTGGTGAACGCGCTGCCCGCGGGCAGTGACTGGTAGGTGATCGTCCCGGCGGGCGCGTCGCTCTTGGTCGTGGTGACCACGTCGAGCGATACGCCGTTGGCCGATGCCCATCCCTGGGCCGCCGCCTCTGGCTGCCCGACGAAGTCGGGCACCGGCGGCCCCGCGCTGACCACCAGCCGGACCGGCTGCGGCTGCGGCCACATGGCCCCGGCGGCGGGAGTGGTGCTGACCACGATGCCTAAGCCGCGATGGTGCTGGACGTTTCCTTCGTCACCGGGCCGGGCGTCAGCCCCGCCTGACGGAGCGCCGCCTGCGCGGTCCGGCAGAGTCAGCCCGGTCACCTGCGGCATCGGCCGCCGGTGCGGCCCCGCCGACGGGATCAGCGTGATGCGGCTGCCCTTGCCCACCGCTGCCCGCCCGCCGGGACCGAGCGGATCACCTGGCCCTTGGCGAACTGGTTGTCCAGCCGGGCGGTGCCGGTGGTGACGGTGAACCCGGCCCCGCGCAGCTCGGCCGTCGCGGCCGCGACGGTCATGCCGGTGACCTTCGGGACGTCGGTGTAGCGGCCCTGATGTCAGCCACCACGCCGCCAGCCCCACCACCAGGACCACCGCGACCGCGGCGGCGAGGTAGCCGAGCCGCCGGCTGAACAGCAGCCGCTGCAGCCGGGGCTCGGGCGGGCCGTACCGGGCCGCGGCGGCGGCTCGTAGAGGCGGCGTCGACCGCCGCCGCTGACGATCAGCGTGTGCTGGTCGCCCGGGCGGTAGGGCTCCGGCTGGAACTGCTGGGTGACCGAATGCGGTGCGGAACCGGGGTGGGGGAGCCCGAAGGACTGCCGCACGGGCGGGGCCGTCCCGGCATCAGGTCGTGACCGGGCAGGCCGGGTGGGGGACCCGGCCAGGAGCGGCGGCGGCGCCGGCCGGTGGCGTGCCACCGCCTTCGGCGCCAGGATCACCGTCCGGCTGTCCCGGCATGACGCATGGTCGGCGCGGGCGGGCCGCTCCCGGCAGGAGCCGGGAAGCCGGTCGCTGCTACGCCGGCCGGGAAAGCCGCTGCCCGCCGGGACAGGAGCCGCCCGCTGGCGGGTCGAGGAAGTCGTGCTACCGGCGGGACGGTGACGCCGCCGGTGGCCGGGGCCGGGCGCCGTCCGGCGGCAGGCCGTGGCGGACCCCGGTGACGGCGCGCAGGAACTGCCCGGCGTCGCCCGGGCGCAGTTCGGGATCCCGGCTGGTCGCGAGCGCCACCAGCGCATCCAGTGCGGGCGGAAGCCCCGGCACCGCGCTCGACGGCGGCGGGACGACCTCGTTGACGTGCTTGTAGGCCACCGCCAGCGGGGTGTCGCCGGTATGCGGCTGCCTGCCGGTGAGCAGCTCGAAGAGCATCACCCCGGCCGCGTACACGTCGGTGCGCGCGTCGGCCGCCCTCCCGGCCACCTGCTCGGGCGCCAGGTAGGCGGCGGTGCCGATGATCATCCCGGTCTTGGTCTGGCTCACCCCGGCCAGCAGCCGGGCCAGCCCGAAGTCGGCGACCTTGACCGCTCCGGAGTCGTTGAGCAGCACATTCTCGGGCTTGACGTCGCGGTGCGCGATCCCGGCGTCGTGGGCCGCGGCCAGCCCGCCCAGCACCCCAGCCATGACGTCCAGCGCCTCACGCGGGCTGAGCTAACCGCGCTAGTTCAGCAGGTCGCGGGCGATCCGGCCGGGCACGTGCTCCATCGCCAGGTACAGGATGCGGCCGTCCGCCCCCTGGTCGTACACGGTGACCACGTTCGGGTGGGACAGCTGGGCGACCGACCGGGCCTCGCCGACGAACCGGCGGACGAAGTCCTCGTCGCTGGCCGAGCTCGGCATGCATGATCTTGAGCGCGACCGTGCGGCTCGAGCCGCGTGTCGGTGCCCAGGTAGACGGTGGCCATGCCGCCGCGGGCGATCAGGGACTCGACCCGGTAGCGCCCATCGAGCAACTGGCCGATGGGCGGGCGCGCGAGGGTCGTATCCATCGGCTCGATTCTAGGGGTGGCCAGGGATTTCAAGTTGAGAACGCTGGTTAAGGACTCGCCTGGTCACGGAAGGTGACAGGCGCGGACAGTGCCAGACGCCGCCCGGACGTGCGCGCCGGGCCGCCTGCGCGGCCGGCCGTCGCTAACGTAGGTGCTCGTGCGGGTCGAACGGGTGGTGATCGCTCGGCGCGGGCCTGGCCGGGCTGCGCACGGCCGAGGACTCCGCGGCCGGGGCTACCCGGGCGCGATCACCATGGTGGGGGCCGAGCCCTGGCCGCCTTACGATCGCCCGCCGCTGACCAAGAAGTTCATGACCGGCCAGCTCGACGACACCACGCTGGCGGCGGACCCGGCGGCGCTCGGGCTGGACCTCCGGCTGAGTGAGGCAGCCACCGGCCTGGATGGGGAGTGCTGCGGACCGACCGCGGGGAGCACGCCTTCGACGCCCTGGTGCTGGCCACCGGGTCCGTCCCGGTCGGCCTGCCCGGAAGCGGCGGGCAGCGGTTCCCTGCGCACGTTCGACGATGCCCGGGCGGTCCGGGACGCGCTGCTGGCCCGGCACCCAGCTGGCGGTGGTCGGCGCCGGGTGGATCGGCGCCGAGCTCGCCACCACCGCCCTGGCGCGCGGCTGCCGGGTCACCGTGGTCGAGGCGGCGGCCTGCCCGCTGGCCCGGGGCGCTCGGGGCCGAGGTGGGGTCGGTGACGGTGCCGTGGTACGCCGAGGCCGGGGCGGACCTGCGGCTGGGCCAGCCGGTGGAGTCCGTTGAAGCCCGACGGGCTCGTGCTGCCAGGCGGAGGCTGGCTGTAGGCCGACCTCACGGTCGTCGCGGTCGGGGTCAGGCCGCAGGTGGACTGGCTGGTCAGCTCGCCGGTGAAGCTGGAGAACGGGGCCGCCGTTGATGGGCGGCTGCGGACGTCGGCTCCCGGGGTGTACGCGGCCGGGGACTGCGCGGCCTTCGTCTCCGCCCGGTACGGCCGTCGGCTGCGGGTCGAGCACTGGGACAACGCGCTGCATGCGCCACGGGTGGTGGCGGCCAACATCCTCGGCGGCGACGAGACCTACGACCCGGTCCACGCTTCTGGTCGGAGCAGTTCGGCCGGATGGTCCAGTACGCCGGGCATCACGGCGGCGCCGACCGGCTGGTCTGGCGGGGCGACCCGGCGGACCGGGAGTGGGCGGCGTGCTGGCTGGCGGGCCCGGGACCAGCGGGCCCGGGTGCCGCGGACGGGGCCGAGGAGCGGCTGGTCGCGCTGGTCACGGTGGGACGCCCGCGGGATCTCCTCCAGGTAGAAGCGGGTCATCGCGGCGGGCGGCGCGGTCGATCCCGGCCGCCTCGCCGACCCGGCCATCCCGGTCCGCGACGCCGTCCCCGCGTAGGCGCCTGATCGGCGGCCGGGATGCGCCGGAGCCGCCTATGGCGCCGGCGCGTCCGGGCGCAACCTGGCCCGGGCCAGCGCACGCCGCCGGTGACCAGCATCATGACCAGGAAGGCCAGGTAGATCACCCCGGCGGCGGACGACCACTCGAACCGGCCCGGGTACCGGGCCAGCGCGATGAACTGCAGCACGGCGAGCAGGACGGAGCTGAACGGAGGCCGGGAGCAGGCGGCGGGCGTCCCGCTCGGCCAGCTGCGTGCGCGGCCACCCCGAAGCCGATCAGCCACGCCCCGGTCGCCTGGGCGAGCAGCGGCGTCAGCTTCCAGGGCCACCACGAGGCGGCCTGCCCTGGCGCCGCGAACAGCGCCACGCCCAGGCCCAGCAGCACGACGGCCTGCACCGCCAGCAGGCCGTAGACCCAGCCGGGCAGCGGCGCCGACCGGGGCGGGTCACCGCCCGGCGTCCGCGAGCTGCACGGCCAGGATGATCACCATCAGCAGCGGGACCAGCGGTGTAGATCGCGATCCAGGTCCAGGTGACGGCCCGCGTGCTGATCGCGAACTGGCTGCCGAGATGGAACTGGCCCAGGTTGCAGCAGCGTGGCCACCAGGGTGAGCACCGTGAACACGAGCACCGTCGGGCACGGCTATCCGCGCGTTGGCCCAGATCCGCTGCCGCGCGGCCAGCGCCTCGAACGCGACGCTGGCCCGGTAGCCCGCGCCCAGGAACGCGGCGGCCAGCGGGTTGCGGATCGTCCAGGCGAAATAACTGGCGGTGCGGTCGGTGAACACGAAGAGCTGGAACCCGGCCAGCAGGACCAGGACGGCGGCGACATACGAGCAGCCTGCGCATTCCCGGCAGCAGCGGTCTCCACCGCCGCCGGCCTCACCGGTGGCGCGTGGCGCTGCGTCTGGCTCACCCGTCATCGCTCCGCAGTCGGCGTGCACGGCCGCCTGTGCCTCAGGAAGGCATGCACCTGCGGGATGGTGACCGCGCCCTCGCCGACCGCGGACGCGACCCCGCTTGACCGACCCCGGCGCACGTCACCGACCGCGAACACGCCGGGCAGGCTGGCCTCATGCAGCGACGGCGAGCGGAGGAGCGGCCAGTGCGCGTCGCCGACCTCGCCCAGCACGTCCGGGCCGGTGCAGAATGAAGCCCTCACTGGTCGCGCATCAGGCTCTCGCCGAGCCATTCGGTGCCGCGGCTGCTGAGCCGATGAGGACGAACAGCCCGTCGGCAGGGACGTCCCGGCGCTGCCCGGATGCCCGGTCCTCCAGCACCAGCGACTCAGCAGGTCGGTGCCCGCGCCGTCGAACCACCTGGACGCCGTAGGCGACGTCCACGTTCGGCAGCGGCGTCGATCATGCGGATGAGGTAGTCCGACATGCTCTGGGCCAGCGACTCCCGCGGACCAGGAGCGTGACCTGGTCGGCCCACTTGGCCAGGTGTATCGCCGCCTGCCCGGCGGAGTTCCCGCCGCCGACGACGAAGCACCCTCCGCCCGCGCATGGCGGACGCCTCGCTGACCGCCGCGCCGTAGAAGACCCCCGGCCGTGCAGGTCCTCCAGGTCGGGGACGCCGAGCTCGCCGTGTAGGCGGCGCCGGTCGCGATGACGACGGCCCGCGCGGTGAGCACGTTGCCGTCGGACAGGCCGAGCCGGTAGTGGCCGTCGTGCGCCCGACAGGACTGGTCGCCTGCCGCATGAACAGGAACGTGGTGCCGAAGGACCAGGCCTGCTGGAAGGTCTGCGTACGTCAGCGTGGACCCGCTGACGCCCTGGGAGAAGCCCGGGTAGTTCCGGATCATCGAGCTGGTTGCCGCCTGGCCGCCGATGGCCTCCGCCTCCACCACCACGGTCCGCAGGCCTTCCGACGACGCGTAGACCGCCACGGCCGAGACCCGCCGGGCCAGCGCCGACCACCGCCACGTCGCGAGACGTCGTCGGCCGGGATCGGCGCCAGCGAGGCCGAAGGCCTCGGCGATCTCGAGGTTCGAGGGGTTGGCGAGCACTGAGCGCTGGTGCCGCGAACCGGAGCACGACCACCGGCAGGTCCGGCGACACCAGCCCGAGCTCGTCGAGCATCTCGCTGGCCGCGCGCGGAAGCCGACATCGTAGAAGCCGAGCCGGGATCTGGTTACCGGGTGAAGGCGTCCCGCAGCTCCTGGGACCGCGCGGACCATTGCTCGCCGATCAGCCGCACCGCCTCGAAGCCGCCGCCGCGCCGGATGTTCCACTCGCTCAGGAACTCGGTGATCGAGCGGTGGAACTCCTCGTCCGGAGCTCGCCTCCGGGCCGAGCGCCATGTGGTCGATCTTGCCGAGCGTGAGGCCGTCGAAGACGGGCTGCGCGCGCGCCGCAGTCACCCCAGCGGACCGCGGCGACCCGCAGGGCCGTCGGCTCGACCGGGCGGACCGCGGCGAACACCTCGATACCGTCCGGGTCCTGCCCGCTGACCCCGCCGACGACCAGCGCGGCCGGTGTCCCGGCCGCCCGCAGCGCCTGCAGCTGTGCCGCCAGCCCAGGCGGGTAATCGCAGGTCACGATCTGATAGTCCGTGCTCGTAACGCCAGGCCAGTTCGTGATGTACGCGCTCGCGGGCGGCGCTGTCGCGGCTCACGACCACGATGGCGGCCGCGCCGGAGGTTCCGCCTGTCCCGGGGCTGGACGCGCTCCCGATACAGCCCGGCCCCGGGGGCGCGCCCTGCTGCCATCCGCCGCCCCCTCGACTCTCCGGGACTGGCCCAGGCGCCGCGCCGCCGTCGGCAACCGGCTGCTGGTGCGCGACGGCGGCGCAGCGTTGTGCCGGAGAGACGAGCGTAACACGGCGCTACCAGGAAGTCTTTAACTCCCCTATACCTTTAGCGCGACTAACGGATTACCAGTCGGCCCGACCTGGGCGTGACCGCTCTGGCCGTTCCGGCGCCGCAGAACCCCTTGTCCCGGCCGGGCGCGAGCCGCGTCGGCCGCCGCTGGGACGGGCCGCACGCCCGGGCAGGCCCATCCCAGGGTGGATCACGCTGGTGACGTGGCGGTGAACGGCTGCTGGCGGGTTTGGCTCAGCGCGCGGTGTGGGACATTCGGGATGTGGCACAGATCGACGCCCTGGCCGACGGCTCGTCGGCGACTGGCTGACCACTCCCTGACGTGGCTGACCGCCTCGGCCTGCCGCCGAGCCGGGTCCGGCAGCTGCTCCGCGACCGCAAGCTGATCGCTGTGCAGCGCCCCGACGGCACGCTGTGCGTACCCGCCGCGTTCTTTGACGGCAACCAGATCGTCAAGGGCCTGCACGGCACGCTCACCGTGCTCTTCGACTGCGGGTTCGACGAGCCGGAGTCGTTGCGCGTGGCTGTTCACGGCCGACGACTCGCTCCCGGCACGCCGATCAGGCGATGACCGAGCACCGCGGTACCGAGGTGAACCGCCGGGCGCAGGCCCTCGCGCTCTGAGGCAGGCCAGGCCGGGCGGGTGCCCCGCTCAGCCGTGGCGGGCCGGTGGCGGCCACGGCGAGCTCGGCGAGCGCCGCCCTGGCCTCGTCCGTGATGGGCGCCTGCCCGAGCGCGGCCACCGCCTCGGCGACGTGCTCGCCGATCATGGCCTCGCACGCGGCCAGCGCCCCGGTGTCGGTGATCACGGCCCGCACCTCGGCCGCCCCCGCCTCGTCCAGCCGGGGATCGCCGAGCCGCTCGTCGATGACCCGTGCCTGGGCCGCCCCGCCCGGGCCCGGGCGATGGCCAGCAGGACCGTCCGTTTCCCCTCGCGCACATCGTCACCGGCGGGCTTCCCGGTCTGGGCGGGGTCGCCAGACACGCCGAGGATGTCGTCGCGGAGCTGGTAGGCGACCCCGAGCGGGAGGCCGTAGGCCGAGAAGGCGGCCGGAACCGGCCCGTCCGGGAAGCCAGGCCAGGGCGGCGCCGAGATGCAGCGGGCGCTCGATGGTGTACCTGGCGGTCTTGTACTCGACCACCCGCAGGGCGCTCTCCACGGTCTCGTCGCCCGCTGGCCTGGCCCAGCAGGTCCAGGTACTGCCCGGCGATCACCTCCGTGCGCATCAGGTCGAGCACGGCCTGGCCCCGGCGCAGCGCGCCCGGCCGGCAGCCCGCTGGCGTGGTACATCCCGTCGGTCCAGGACAGCAGGAGGTCACCCATGAGGATGGCGGCGCCCGTCCCGAACGACTCCGGCGACCCGCGCCACCGCTGCTCCGCGCGTGGCGGGCCGCGAACCGGCGGTGCAGTGAGGGCTGGCCCCGCCGGGTGTCGCTGCCGTCCATGACGTCGTCATGCACCAGCGCGCTGGCGTGCAGCAGCTCCAGCGCGGCCGCCGCGGCCAGGATCGCCGGGCCGTCTGCCCGCCCGCGCCGCGCCAGCCCCAGTAGCAGAACGCAGGCCGCAGCCGCTTGCCGGCCGCCAGCAGCTCCTCCAGCGCCTCCAGCCCGGGCAGCAGCTCCGCGCCCGCCCGCAGGAGCACCGCGCGCTGCTGCGCCAGGAATCCGCGCAGGGCGCGCCCCACCTGGTCACGGATGTGACCGAGCGCGGCGGGATCGCGGGCCATGATCGCGAGACTAGGGCATGCCGGGCAGCTCTCCCGCCCGCAGGGCCTGCGCCGGACGGCCGCGCGCCCGGGCTGCCCGCGGCCGGGAGCATAGCCACGTGACAGCGCCCGCCTGCCACTAGCCTGGGACGCATGGTGTTCACGTGCGATGCACCGTGCCCCCGTCATCCGCGACCTGCTCGCCGAAGGCCGTGAATCGTTCTCGTTCGAGTTCATGCCGCCCAAGACCGAGGCGGACGAGCGGCAGCTCTGGCGGGCGATCCGCACGCTGGAGCCGCTGCACCCGACGTTCGTCTCGGTGACCTACGGGGCGGGCGGCTCGACCCGGGACCGGACGGTCCGGGTGACCGGGAGGATCGCGGCGGAGACGACGCTGACGCCCGGTCGGGCACTTCACGGCGGTCAATCACTCGGTGGCGGAGCTGCGCCACGTGATCGGCTCCGTACGCCGCGGTCAGGGTGCGCAACGTGCTCGCGCTGCGCGGTGACCCGCCGGGCGACCCGGCGGGGCAGTGGGTGCCGCACCCCGAAGGGCTGCGTTATGCATCCGAGCTGGTCAGCCTGATCAGGTCGGCGGGCGATTTCTGTGTCGGGGTGGCGGCGTTCCCCGAGGGGCATCCGCGCTCGCCGGACCTGGAAACCGACGTGGCGCACTTCGTGCGGAAGTGCCGGGCGGGCGCCGACTTCGCGATCACCCAGCTGTTCTTCTTCGTCGAGGACTACCTGCGGCTGCGCGACCGGGTGGCCGCGGCCGGCGGCGTACGGTGCCGATCATCGCCGGGATCATGCCGGTCACCAGCATGCGGACGCTGGAGCGGGTGGTGCTGCTGTCGGGGGCGAGGCTGCCGCCGGGGCTGGCGGACCGGCTGGCCGGCGGTCGCGGACAACAAGGCGGCGGTGCGCGAGGTCGGGGTGGATATGCGGGTACAGCATGTGCGAGCGGCTGCTCGCCGAGGGGGCCCCGGGCCTTCACTTCTACACGCTGAACGGCTCCCGCGCGACGCTCGACATCTACCACCGGCTCGGGCTGGCGCAGCGAGGCGCCCGGCGGCGCTTCCCGCAGCGGCAGCATCGCCCCCATGATCGCGTGAGGCGGGCCGGCGCCGGGGAAGCTGAACGCGGCCAGCAGGTCGACGAAGCCGAGGCTGCGGTAGAGGCGCCGGGCCTGGTCTGGCCGTGCGGCGTGGACAGCACGGCGGTCCGCTCGGGCGCCCGGCGGCCAGCGCGTGCATCATGGCCCGGCCGGTTCCGCGGGCCTGGTGGCCGGGGTGCACGTGCACCTCGGCGAACTCGAACGAATCCCCGAGCCAGAGACCGGTGGCCTCGCTGCCGCGCCGGGCCGTCAGGCTGTCGGTGACCACGTCGTGCCACCACTGAGTAAGCCGAGCCGTGAAAGCCGTATGCGAAGCCGATGAGCGGCCACCGGTCATCGGCCGGACCGGGCTGGACCGCCACCACGGCGCGGAAGGCCGGGTGGCTGGCGTGGCGCTCCATGATGGATATCCGGCCGGGCAGCTCGGCGGCTGGCGCGGCCATCGCCAGCGCGTAGATCCCGGCGAGCGCGTCCAGTTCGGCGGTGAACTGCTCCGCGCTCAGTTCCCGCAGCTCGGGTCCGGACCGCACGCGGGTAGCGTACGCGAGGTTCCCGCCTGCCCGGCGCAGGCCCGTTTTGTCGGACCCAGCCGGTACGCTTCGAACGCAGATCCCAATGAGTGGACGAATAGCCGAATTTATGTTCGAATAGATCCAGCGGCGCCTCCCGGCAGCGCTCTCCCTGGCTGCCGGGTATGGCGCCCGCCCGCGGCGGAAGGAGTGCCATGGACACGCTTGTGCAGGCGACGCCGGGCCGGGCGCGCTGCCGGGTCGCGCCGACGGCTCTTGCCCTCCTGGAGTCCGCGCGGCACGGCCTGGTCAGCGCGGCCGACGAGACGGCAGCAGGCGGGCGTTACGTGGCTGCCCATCTGGCGGCCCTGCGGGCGGCGGCGGCCATCGTCGCGGCCCGGCCCGCGCCCGGCAACGGGTCGGCGCCGGAAGGAGCCCGTCGAGCGTCTGGGAACTCCTGCCGCGGGTGGAGCCCGCCCTGGCCGAATGGGCGGCGTTCTTCGCGGCCGGGGCAGAGCAAGCGGGCGGCGGCGGAAGCGGGGCTGCCGCCGGGCGGTTTCCGGGCGCGAGGCCGACGACCTGCTCCGGGACGCCGAGACGTTCCTGTCGCTGGCCGAGGAGGCGCTCGGGGTGGCCGCCCAGGCGGCGCTGCCGCTGCGCAGCGCTAACGGACCGGGCTAACGCGCCGCTGAGCGCCGCGGCATGGATGCCGGGCTGGCGGGCGGTCAGGGCTGGCGCCGTTGCGGGGGCCTGGACGATTGCCGGGGGCCTGGTGCGGGCGGCGCGCTGCCCTGGGCCGGGGCCGGGAGCGGTGTCCCCGCTGCCCCGTCCGGTCAGAGCGACTCGACCGCGCCCCGGCCTCCGAGTCGAGCACGCCCCACCCGATCAGCTCTTCGGTGAGGTCGACCGGCGACTTGTCGTAGATGACGGCCAGGGACCGCAGGTCCTCCTGCCGGATGGACAGCACCCGGCCGTTGTAGTCGCCGCGCTGGCTCTGGATCGTCGCCACGTACCGGGCGAGCGGCCCCGCCTTGTCCTTCGGCAGCTGGGCCATGCGCTCCAGGTCGATGACGAGCTTCGGCGACGGCGCCAGCGCGGTGGGCGCCGCGTCGCCCGGCAGCAGCTCCGACACCGGGACGCCGTAGAACTCGGCCAGCTCGGCGAGCTTCTGGACGGTGACGGAGCGGTCGCCGCGCTCGTAGGAGCCGACAACGACCGCCTTCCAGCGGCCGCGGGACTTCTCCTCGACGCCGTGCAGCGAGAGTCCCTGCTGGGTGCGGATGGCGCGCAGCCGCGCGCCCAGGGTCTTGGCGTACTCAGATGGCATGATCCTCGGCCCCCGGCCAGTGGTCGCAATGAGTGATGGTTACGGACAGTGACGGTAGGCCGCAAGCGCGACGAGGTCAAGCCGAATGGCAAAAGTAGGTGAACTATAGCGCCGCGCACCCTACCGGCCGGGACTGATTTCGTCTGGATGGTCGGCCGCCGGGAATCCTTCCGGGGCGGCCGGGCCGCGCCGCGTCACCGCCCGCGCGGCCACCAGCGCCCCGGGCCGCGCCGCTGCGCTCCGTTCTGCCAAGATGTGGATCACTCACCGTCACCGATGACCGGCGGCAAGCGCCGGCCGCGCCTCCCGCCGCCCGCGCCGCCGGGCTGGTACCGTGTTGCCGGACCGACATCCTTTAAGGCCCGTCCGGTGAGGCGGGAAAGGAGGTCCTGGTGACGCACGCGCAGCCGTGCCAGCGAGCCCGGGGCCGGCCGGGACGGGACCGCCCGCCCGGTCCCCGGGGACGGCAAGACCGTGCTGGAACAGGCCGAGATCGGCCGGGCGCTGACCCGGATCACCCACGAGATCATCGAGCGGACCAGGGGCGCGCAGCAGGTGGTCCTGCTCGGTATCCCGACCCGCGGGGTGCCGCTGGCGGTCCGCCTGGCCGCCGGGCTCGAGCAGGTGGAAGGCCATCCGGTCCCGCACGGGTCGCTTGACATCACCATGTACCGCGACGACCTCCGGCTGCGCCCGGCGCGGACGCTCGGCCGGACGCAGGTGCCGCCGGACGGGATCGACGGCAAGATCGTGGTGCTGGTGGACGACGTGCTCTACTCGGGGCGGACGGTGCGGGCGGCGCTCGACGCGCTCAACGATCTCGGCCGGCCACGGGCCGTGCAGCTCGCGGTCCTGGTCGACCGGGGCCACCGGGAGCTGCCGATCCGGCCCGACTACGTCGGCAGAACCTGCCCACCTCCCAGCACGAGGTCGTCCGGGTCCTGCTCACCGAGGTGGACGGGCAGGACGCGGTCCTGCTCGGCGCGGCCGGCAGCGGCGCCGCCAGGGCCCGGTGAACCGGCACCTGATCTCGGCGGCGGACCTGAGCCGCGACGATGCCCTGCTGGTGCTCGACACCGCCGACGAGCTCGCCCGGATCTCCGACCGCCCGATCAAGAAGCTGCCGACCCTGCGCGGCCGCACGGTGGTGAACCTGTTCTTCGAGGACTCCACCCGGACCCGGATCTCGTTCGAGGCGGCGGCCAAGCGGCTGTCCGCCGACGTGATCAACTTCTCCGCGAAGGGCTCCAGCGTCGCCAAGGGCGAGAGCCTGAAGGACACCGCGCTGACGCTGGAAGCGATGGGCGCCGACGCGGTCGTCATCAGGCACAACGCCTCCGGCGCGCCGCACCGGCTGGCGCGAGTGGGTGCGCGGCAGCGTGATCAACGCCGGGGACGGGGCCCACGAGCACCCGACGCAGGCGCTGCTGGACGCGTTCACCATCCGCCGCCGGTTCGGCCGCAGCAGCAGCAGCCGGCCGGGGCAAGCCCGGGCCGGGAGGGCGCTGGACGGGCTGCGGGTCACCATCGTCGGCGACATCCTGCACAGCCGGGTGGCCCGTTCCAACGTCCTGCTGCTGCACACGCTCGGCGCGGAGGTGCTGCTGGTCGCGCCCCCGACCCTGCTCCCGGTCGCGGTCGACGCCTGGCCCTGCTCGAGTCGGCTACGACCTGGACGCGGTCCTGCCCAAGAGCGACGTGGTCATGATGCTGCGCGTCCAGCAGGAGCGGATGAACGCCGCGTTCTTCCCGAGCGTGCGCGAGTACAGCCGCCGCTACGGCCTCGACTGCGCGCCGGATGGCGCAGCTGCCCGAGCGCGCCATCGTGATGCACCCGGGCCCGATGAACCGCGGCGTGGAGATCGCGGCCGGGGTCGCGGACTCGCGCCCGGTCCACGGTGGTCGAGCAGGTGGCCAACGGCGTCAGCCGTGCGGATGGCCGTGCTCTACCTGCTCCTCGGCGGGGCGGAGGCCGACCGGTCGGAGCGAGACGAGCGGCAGCTGGCTGATCAGGGGAGCGCGGCCGCTGGGCGGCGACCCGGCGGACATCGGTGTCCGCGACGGGCTGGTGGCGGGCGTGCGGCACCGGCGCCGCGGCGGCCGGGGCGGGGCGCAGGTGCTGGACGCCGCGGGCCTGATCGCCCTCCCCGGCCTGGTCGACCTGCACACCCACCTGCGGGAGCCGGGCCGGGAGGACGCGGAGACCGTCGAGACCGGCACCATGGCCGCCGCGCTCGGCGGGTTCACCGCCGTGCACGCGATGGCCAACACCGAGCCGGTCGCCGACACCGCGGGCGTGGTCGAGCAGATCTGGCGGCTCGGGCGCCGAGGCGGGCCACTGCGACGTCCTGCCGGTCGGCGCGGTCACCGTCCGGGCTGGCAGGCCAGCAGCTCGCCGAGCTCGGCGCCATGGCCGACTCGGCCGCCCGGGTGCGGGTCTTCTCCGACGACGGGCGCTGCGTGTCCGACGCGGTGCTCATGCGCCGGGCGCTGGAGTACGTCAAGGCGTTCGACGGCGTGATCGCCCAGCACGCCCAGGAGCCGCGGCTCACCGAGGGCGCCCAGATGAACGAGGGCGAGGTGTCGGGCCGGCTGGGCCTGACCGGATGGCAGGCCGTCGCCGAGGAGGCGATCATCGCCCGGGACTGCCTGCTGGCCGCCCACGTCGGGTCGGCGCTGCACGTCTGCCACGTGTCCACGGCCGGCTCGGTGGAGATCATCCGCTGGGCGAAGTCAAGGGCTGGCAGGTGACCGCCGAGGTGACCCCGCACCACCTGCTGCTGACCGACGAGCTGGTGGCGAGCTACGACCCGGTGTACAAGGTCAACCCGCCGCTGCGCACGGCAGCGGACGTGGCGGCGCTGCGGGGCGGCCCTGGCCGACGGGACGATCGACTGCGTGGCGACCGACCACGCCCCCACCCGCTGGAGGACAAGGAAACCGAGTGGGCGGCGGCGGCGTTCGGCATGACCGGGCTCGAGACCGCGCTGCGGGTGGTGCAGGAGGCGATGGTCGAGACCGGCCTGCTCGACTGGGCCGGGCGTCGCCGACCGGATGTCGGCCCGGCCCGCCGCGATCGGGCGGCTGGCCGGCCACGGGCAGCCGCTGGCGCCGGGTCGCCCGCCAGCCTCACCCTGTACGACCCCGAGCCGCGGGAGGCGGTCGACCCTCGCGGCACGCGTCCCGGAGCCGCAACACGCCGTTCGCGGGCCGGGTGCTGCCGGGACGGGTGGTCGCCACGTTCCTGCGCGGCAGCGCCCGACCGTGCTTGACGGGAAGCTGGCCTGATGGCGGGCTGAGCGCAGGCCCGCGCGCGGTCCTGGTGCTCGAGGACGGCATGACGTTCCACGGCAGCTGGTTCGGGGCCGACGGCGAGGCGTTCGGCGAGATGGTCTTCAACACCGGCATGACCGGCTACCAGGAGACGCTGACCGACCCGTCCTACGCCCGGCAGATCGTCGCCATGACCGCGCCCCATATCGGCAACACCGGCGTCAACGACGAGGACGGCGAGTCGCGGCGGATCTGGGTGAGCGGCTACGTGGTCCGCGAGTACGCCCGGATCGCCTCCAGCTGGCGCGCCCGCCGCAGCCTGGACGAGGAGCTGGCCGCCCACGGCGTCCCCGGCATCGCGATCACCGGCACCCGCGCGCTCACCCGCCACCTGCGCGAGCGCGGCGCGATGCGGGCGGCGATCAGCACCGACGGCGGCGACCCGCAGGACCTGCTGAACCGGGTCCGGGCCAGCCCGTCCATGCTCGGCGCCGATCTGGCCCGGGAGGTGTCCACGCCCGGGCCGTATACGGTGAGCCCGCCGCCGGGTACCGCCGTCCGGTACCGGGTGGCCGCGGTCGACCTGGGCATCAAGGCCGCGACGCCGCGGTCGATGGCGCAGCGGGGCTGCCGGGTGCGGGTCCTCCCGGCCACCAGCACGGCGGCGGACATCCTGGCCACCGACCCGGACGGGGTGTTCTTCTCCAACGGCCCCGGTGACCCGGCGGCGGTCGGCTACGCGGTGGAGGCCATGCGTGGCATCCTCGCCGAGGCGGTCCCGCTGTTCGGCATCTGCCTGGGCAGCCAGATCCTGGGCCGGGCGCTCGGCCTGGGCACCTACAAGCTGCGTTTCGGGCACCGCGGCGTCAACCAGCCGGTCGCCGACCTCGCCACCGGCCGGGTCCAGATCACCAGCCACAACCACGGCTTCGCGGTCGCCCTGCCCGGCGCGGACGGCGGGAGCCGGGCGCGGGGGCGGGCGGAGCCGGATGCGGCGGGCGCGGCGCGGGCGGCCGGGCCGTTCGAGACGCCGTTCGGCCGCGCCCAGGTCAGTCACGTGAACCTCAACGACGGCGTGGTGGAGGGACTGCGGCTGCTTGACGTGCCCGCGTTCGGCGTGCAGTACCACCCGGAGGCGGCCCCGGCCCGCACGACGCGGCCGGGGAGTTCGACGCGTTCTGCGCCCTGATGGAGCGGGCCAGGTGAGCCGCCCGCGCCCCGCGGCTGAGCCGGGGAGGTGCCCGCCGTGCCCAGGCGTGAGGACCTCAGGTCGGTGCTGGTCATCGGGTCCGGGCCGATCGTCATCGGCCAGGCCTGCGAGTTCGACTACTCCGGCACCCAGGCGTGCCGGGTGCTGCGCGCCGAGGGCATCCGGGTCAGCCTGGTCAACTCCAACCCGGCGACGATCATGACCGACCCCGAGTTCGCCGACGCCACCTACGTGGAGCCGATCACCGCCGACGTGCTGGAGAAGGTCATCGCCGCCGAGCGCCCGGACGCCGTGCTGCCCACCCTCGGCGGCCAGACCGCGCTCAACGCCGCCGTCGCGCCTGCACAACGCCGGCACGCTCGCCAGGTACGGGGTGGAGCTCATCGGCGCCAGCATCGAGGCGATCACGGCCGCGGAGGACCGGCAGCGGTTCAAGGACATCGTCACCGGCCTCGGGGCGGAGGTCCCCGCAGCCGCGCCTGCCACACGCTGGGCGAGTGCGAGGCGGCGGCGCGCGAGCTCGGGTACCCGCTCGTGGTCCGGCCCTCGTTCACCCTCGGCGGGGCCGGCTCCGGCGTCGCCCACGACGAGCAGGACCTGCGCCGCATCGCCGGCGCAGGCCTGGACGCCAGCCCGGTCACCGAGGTGCTGCTGGAGGAGTCGATCCTGGGCTGGAAGGAGTTCGAGCTCGAGCTGATGCGCGACCGCCACGACAACGTCGTGGTGGTCTGCCCGATCGAGAACATCGACCCGATGGGCGTGCACACCGGCGACTCGGTCACGGTGGCCCCGGCGATGACCCTCACCGACCGCGAGTACCAGCACATGCGGGACGTGGCGATCGCGGTGATCCGGCGCGGTCGGGGTGGACACCGGCGGCTGCAACATCCAGTTCGCGGTGCACCCGCGGACCGGCCGGATGGTCGTGATCGAGATGAACCCGCGGGTGTCCCGGTCGTCGGCGCTGGCCTCCAAGGCCACCGGCTTCCCGATCGCCAAGATCGCCGCCCGGCTGGCCATCGGCTACACCCTCGACGAGATCCGCAACGACATCACCGGGAGACCCCGGCCAGCTTCGAGCCGGCCCTGGACTACGTGGTGGTCAAGGTGCCCCGGTTCGCGTTCGAGAAGTTCCCGGCGCCGACCCGGTGCTCACCACGCACATGAAGTCGGTCGGCGAGGCGATGGCGATCGGCCGCAGCTTCCCCGAGGCCCTGCAGAAGGCGCTGCGCTCGCTGGAGAGCCGCGGCGCGCCGCTGAGCTGGCGCGAGGCCGCCCGGCGACCCGGCGGACCTGCTGGCCCGGTGCGCCGTCCCGCACGACGGCCGGCTGGCCGCGGTGCACCAGGCGATCCGGGCCGGCGTGAGCGTGCCCGACCTCGCCGCCGCGACCGGCATCGACGCCTGGTTCATCGACCAGATCAAGGCCATCGAGGAGCATGCGCGAACGCCTGGCGTCGGGCGGCCCGCCGACCGCGGCCACCCTGCGGGCGGCCAAGCAGGCGGGCTTCTCGGACTCCCAGATCGCCGACATCTGCGGCATCGCCGAGGAGCGGGTCCGCCGGTGGCGGCACGACCTCGGCGTCCGGCCGGTCTACCACACGGTGGACACCTGCGCGGCCGAGTTCGAGGCGCGCACGCCGTACCTGTACTCCACCTACGACGAGGCGAGCGAGGTCCCGGCCGGGGACCGGCCCAAGGTGATCATCCTGGGCAGCGGGCCGAACCGGATCGGCCAGGGCATCGAGTTCGACTACGCCTGCGTGCACGCGTGCTTCGCGCTGTCGGCGGCGGGCTACGAGACGGTGATGGTCAACTGCAACCCGGAGACCGGTCTCGACCGACTACGACACCTCGGACCGGCTGTACTTCGAGCCGCTGACGCTCGGAGGACGTGCTCGAGGTGGTGCGACGCCGAGCAGGCGGCCGGGCCGGTCGCCGGGCGTGATCGTGCAGCTGGGCGGGCAGACCCCGCTCGGGCTGGCGCGGGCGCTCGCCGCCGCGGGCGTCCCGGTGGTGGGCACCAGCCCGGAGGCGATCCACCTCGCCGAGGACCGCGGCGAGTTCGGCGCGCTGCTGGCCGCGGCCGGGCTGCCCGCGCCCCGGCACGGGACGCGCGGCCTCGTCGCCGCCGCCAGGCGGTCGCCGCCGAGATCGGCTACCCGGTGCTGGTGCGCCCGTCCTACGTGCTGGGCGGCCGCGGCATGGAGATCGTCTACGACGACGACACGCTGGCAGTCCTACGTCGGCCGTGGCCACCGAGGCCAGCCCGGAGCACCCGATCCTGATCGACCGGTTCCTCGACGACGCGATCGAGATCGACGTCGACGCCCTGTTCGACGGCGAGGAGCTGTACCTGGCCGGGGTGATGGAGCACATCGAGGAGGCTAGGCATCCACTCGGGCGACTCGGCCTGCGCCCTGCCCCCGATCACCCTGGGCCGCCGGGACATCGACCGGATCCGGGAGTCCACCGAGGTGATCGCGCGCGGGGTGGGGGTGCGCGGGCTGCTCAACGTCCAGTACGCGCTGGCCGCCGGGGTGCTGTACGTGCTGGAGGCGAACCCGCGCGCGTCGCGGACGGTGCCGTTCGTGTCCAAGGCGACCGCGGTCCCGCTGGCCAAGGCGGCGGCCCGGGTCATGCTCGGCGCGACCGTGCGCGCAGCTGCGGGCCGAGGGGCTGCCGCTGCCACCGGGGACGGCGGCACCTGCCGCTGGACGCCCCGATCGCGGTCAAGGAGGTGGTGCTGCCGTTCGGCCGGTTCCGGGACGCGCAGGGGCAGCGGCGTGGACACGGTCCTCGGCCCGGAGATGCGCTCCACCGGCGAGGTGATGGGGATCGACGAGGTGTTCGGCACCGCCTACGCCAAGTCGCAGGCGGCCGCCTACGGGGCGCTGCCGGTCAAGGGCCGGCGCGTTCGTGTCGGTGGCCGACCGCGACAAGCGGTCCATGATCTTCCCGGTGAAGCGCCTCGCCGACCTGGGCTTCGAGATCTGGGCCACCCGCGGAACCGGCGAGGTGCTGCGGCGCAACGGCGTTCGTGCCACGATCGTGCGCAAGCACAGCGACGGCGCGGGGCCGGACGGCGAGCCTGACATCGTCGCCAGGATCCTGGATGGCCAGGTGGACCTCATCGTGAACACGCCGTTCGGCAGCCCGGGGCAGTCGGGGCCGCGGCTGGACGGGTACGAGATCCGCACCGCCGCGGTCCGGCGGCAGATCCCGTGCGTCACCACGGTCCAGGGCCTGGCCGCCGCCGTGCAGGGCATCGAGGCGATCACGCGTGGCGAGGTGGGTGTGCGGTCGCTGCAGCAGACGCAGCGCTGCGAGCGCCGCGCGCGGATGACGCGGCCGCGGTGCGCGCCACGGCGGCGGGCGGCAACGCGGCGGGTGATGACGGACGGACCGGTCGCGCAGGGCAGCCGGGCCGCCCAGCGTCAGGTCAGGGCGACGGTGCTCACCGTGCGCCGGGTGGACGCCGTATTACGCCATGACGGTGGTCGCGCCGGGCATCGCGGCCAGGTTCCGGCCGGGCCAGTTCGTCGCGGTCGCGGTCGGCGGCCCGGAGACCTCGATGCTGCTGCGCCGCGCGTTCTCGATCCACGACGTGCGGCCCGACCACGGCGGCACGGTGGAGTTCGTGTTCGCCGTCGTCGGCCCGGGCACCCGCTGGCTGGCCGAGCGGCGCACCGGGACATGATCGACATCGCCGGGCCGCTCGGTCGGCCGTTTCCCGTTCCCCGCGACCCGGTGAGCTGCCTGCTGGTCGGCGGCGGGTACGGCAGCGCCCCGCTGTTCCCGCTGGCGGACCGGCTGCGCGGCCGTGGCTGCACGGTGGACTTCCTGCTCGGCGCCGCCAGCGCCGACCGGGTGTTCGGCGCGCTCACCGCCCGCCGCGGCGGGCGGACCGCGACGATCACCACCGAGGACGGCTCGCTGGGGGTGCGCGGCCTGGTCACCGACGTGCTCGGCCAGGTCATCCACGAGGCGCAGGACCGATGTGATCTACGCCTGCGGCCCGATGGGGATGCTCCGCCAGGTGACCGCGGTTGGCGGGCCGCTACGACATCCCGGCGCAGGTCGCTGGTGGAGGAGTCCATGGCCTGCGGGACCGGGGTCTGCATGACCTGCGTCCTGCCGGTGGTCGGCGAGGACGGGGTGACCAGGATGGTGCGGTCCTGCGTGGACGGGCCGGTCTTCCGCGGCGACCTGGTGCGCTGGGACGACGTGGGCACGATCCCGTTCGACGCGCTCGGCGCGCCGGGCTGGAAGCCGCGCCCGGCCGCCCGAGCCGCGGCCCGCCGCATGAAGCCTTGCAGCCCGGGCCCGCTGCTACCGGGAGGCGCCGCCCATGGCCGACTGACCTGCGGACCAGGCTGGGGCATGTCGAGCTGCCCAACCCCATCCTCACCGCGTCGGGCTGCGCGGGCTCGGGCCGGGAGCTGGCGCACTACTTCGACGTGGCCAAGATCGGCGCGGTCGTCACCAAGTCGGTCATGCTGGCCCCGCGCGCCGGGCCGCCCGACCCCGCGGATGGCCGAGACGCCGAGCGGGATGCTCAACTCGATCGGCCTGCAGGGCCCGGGCATCGACGCGTTCCTGCAGCGTGACCTGCCCTGGCTGCTGTCGAGGGGCGCGCGGGCGGTGGTGTCGATCGCCGGCGGCACCGTGGAGGAGTTCGCCGAGCTGGCCGCCCGGCTCTCCGACGCGTCCGGGGTGACCGCGGTGGAGGTGAACATCTCCTGCCCGAACGTCGAGGACCGGGGCCAGGTCTTCGCCTGTGACCCCGGCGCGTCGGCCGCGGTGGTCGAGGCGGTCCGCGGCAGGCTGCCGTTACGACATCCCGGTGTTCGCCAAGCTGTCGCCCGACGTCACCGACATCGTCGCGATCGCGCGCGCCTGCGTGGCGGCGGGCGCCGACGGGCTGTCGATGATCAACACGCTGCTCGGCATGGCGATCGACACCAGTCACCATGCGCCCGGTGCTGGCCGGGATCACCGGCGGCCTGTCCGGCCCGGCGATCCGCCCGGTCGCGGTGCGCTGCATCTGGCAGGTGCGGGCGGCGCTGCCGGACGTGCCGATCATCGGGATGGGCGGGGTGCGGACCGGCCGGGACGCGCTGGAGCTCGATCCTGGCTGGCGCCGGCCATGGTCAGCATCGGGCACGACGATCTTCCACGACCCGTCCGCCTGCGTCGCGGATCCTCCGCGAGCTCGAGGAGGAGCTGGCCAGCCGGGGATCGAGCGCCTGACGGACGTCATCGGGCTGGCCCACGAGCCGCACCCGCGCCGGGGCGGAGGCCTCCGGGAGCTCGCTGTAACGTGATGCCACGGTCCCGAGGAGGAACGCTTGACCCAGCTAAGCGCCGATTGCCGTCGCCCTCGACGCGCCCGACCTGGAGACCGCCGCGCGGTGGGCCGGGCTCGTCACGCCACACGTCAGCACCGTCAAGGTCGGGCTGCGAGCTGTACCTGCAGGTACGGGCCGGAGGTCGTGGCCTCCATCCGCGGCGCGAGCGGCGTCAGGATCTTCCTCGACCTGAAGCTGCACGACATCCCGGCCACGGTGGCCAGCGCGGCCCGGGCGGTGGCGCGGCTCCGCCCGGAGCTGCTCACCGTGCACGCGGCGGGCGGCCCCGAGGTGGTCCGTGCCGCCGTCGAGGCGCGCCCCGGCACGCACCATCGCCGCGCGTCACCGTGCTGACCTCGCTCAGCCAGGCCGACCTGGAGCGGATCGGGCATGCTGGGCCCGATGTCGGACGCCGTGCGGCGGCTCGCCGTGCTCGCGGTCGAGGCCGGGGCGCGGGGGCTGGTGTGCTCGCCGCAGGAGGTGGCCGCCGTCCGGGCCGAGGTCGGCCCGGACATCACCCTGATCACCCCGGCATCCGCCCGGCTGGCGCTCGCCGTCCACGACCAGGCGCGGACGGCCACGCCGGAGGAGGCGCTGCGGGCTGGCGCCAACCTGCTGGTGATCGGGCGGCCCATCACAGGCGCACCCGACCCCGGCGCCGCCGCCGCCGCCATCGCCGCGCCGCTGCGGCTCACTGCCCGCGCCGGGCTAAGGCTTGCTACCGGACTGGCAGCCCGGTCAGCTGACGTGCAGCTCGCCCGGCTGGGCTCGTACGCTGTCTGGTCAGCAGCCCTCATCGCGCGCGGATGATGGCGGCGCGCCGCCCGCTGGGCCAGGCTCCGACAGCGCCCGGGCTCGCACGGCGCCTCTGCCGCCGACCGCGCACGCCGCCGTGGGGCTGACTCGGCATGACCTGCGCATTGCCATGCGCTGGCGCCTGATCTGCCTCGGGCCGCCGGGGCGGTCCGCGCCACGGCGGGTCGCGGGCGGCCGAGACTGGGCGGCTGAGCGGCCGGGCGGAGTCCGCCCGACCGCCACGGGCCGCGTCGCCGACCGGCAGGAATACAATTTTGACGACGCTAAGTACTCAATCGGCTTACGCAGAGTAGTATACACCAATTTATGACGCATTAAACGGGGGTTCGCGTTGCCTCGAGAGCCGGACTCGCTACTTTCCCTTCCCGACCCATCTTTTTCTATTGGAAACCCGAGGTGAACTGGAGTGGCTCTTCCTCCCCTCACTCCCGATCAGCGTGCGGCTGCCCTGGAGAAGGCCGCCAAGGCCCGCAAGGACCGCGCGGAAGTCAAGAACAACCTGAAGCGCGGATCCACAACGCTGTCCGCCGTCCTGAAGCAGGGCCAGACCGATGACATCGTTGGCAAGATGAAGGTCTCGTCTTTGCTGGAGGCCATGCCGGGCGTCGGCAAGGTGCGCGCGCGCCAGATCATGGAACGGCTCGGCATCGCCGAATCGCGGCGGGTCCGTGGGCTGGGTGCCAATCAGCGCAGCGCACTGGAGAACGAGTTCGGCGGCGATATCTGACCGACGCAGGCGGCCCCACGGGCGGGCGCGGGGACACGGTTCCGACACCGATTCGTCCGTCTCATCGCGCATGCGATACCGCGCTTGTCCCTGGGGCCGTCGGCGATGCCGCGGTTGACCGTACTTTCCGGCCCTTCCGGTGTAGGCAAGGGCACCGTCGTGGCCGAGCTTGCGGAAGCAGCGCCCGGACATCTGGCTCTCGGTCTCGGTGACCACGCGTCGCCGCGGCCGGGGAGGTGGACGGCCGCGAATACCACTTCGTCAGCGACGAGGCGTTCGACGCCATGGTCGCCAACGCGGCGAGCTGCTCGAGTGGGCCGCCTTCGCCGGGCACCGGTACGGCACGCCGCGAGAGCCCGTCGCCGGTGCGTCGCGGCGGGCGTCGCCTGCGCTGCTGGAGATCGACATCGCAGGGGCCGGCAGGTGCGCCGGGCGGTGCCCGACGCGCTCCTGGTCTTCCTCGCCCCGCCCTCCTGGGACGAGCTGGTGCGCCGGCTCTCCGGCCGGGGCACCGAGCCGCCCGAGGTGATCGCCCGCCGGCTGGAGCTGGCGGCCAGCGAGATCGAGGCCGGCCAGGAGTTCGACATCACGCTCGTCAACACGTCCGTCCAGGACGTGTGCGAGCAGCTGGTAACCTTGATGACGGCCTGATCGGGCCAGAACCGCATTGACGGAAGGTAGACGGTGGCAGGGAATACCGCTGCGGACGGCATCACCAACCCGCCGATCGACGACCTGCTCGACGTCGTCGACAGCAAGTACCGCCTCGTCATCATGGCGGCCAAGCGGGCGCGGCAGATCAACGCCTACTACGCCCAGCTCGGCGAGGGCCTGCTGGAGTACGTCGGGCCGCTGGTCGAGACCCGCGTGCAGGAGAAGCCGCTGTCGATCGCGCTGCGGGAGATCCGGCAGCGGCTGCTGTCCGCCGTGGAGACGGCGGAGAGCTGACCCCTGACGCCTGGCGGCGAACGTGTCGGCGCGCGTCGTGCTCGGCGTCGGAGCGGGCATCGCCGCCTACAAGGCCTGCGAGCTGCTCGCGGCTGCTCACCGAGATCCGGCCATCGGGTGCGCGTGGTGCCCACCGCGGACTCGCTGCGGTTCGTGGGCGCCGCCGACCTGGGCGGCGCTGTCCGGCCAGCCGGTCACCGCGAGCGTCTGCGACGACGTGCACGAGGTGCCGCATGTCCGGCTGGGCCAGGAGGCCGATCTGGTCTTCGTCGCCCCCGCGACCGCTGACCTGCTGGCCCGGGCCGCCGCCGGGCGGGCCGACGACCTGCTCACCTCGATCCTGCTCGACGGCGCGCTGCCCGGTGGTCTTCGCGCCCGGCCATGCACACCGAGATGTGGGAGCACCCGGCCACCGAGGCCAACGTGCGCAGCCTGCGCGAGCCGCGGCTGCCTGGTGCTCGAGCCCGCGTCGGGCCGGCTGACCGGCGCCGACACGCGGTCCCGGCCGCCTGCCGGAGCCGGCCGAGCTCTATCAGGCCGCCGTGCCGGGTGCTCGCCCGGGCGCCGCCGGGCTGGCGCGGCCGACCTGGCCGGCCGCCGGGTCGTGATCAGCGCTGGCGGCACCCGGGAGGAACTCGACCCGGTCCGCTTTCTCGGCAACTGGTCGTCCGGTACGGCAGGGCTACGCGCTCGCCGGCCGGCTGCCGCCCGCGGCGCGGAGGTGACCGTGGTGTCGGCGAACGTGGACCTCGCCGACCCGGCCGGGACCAAGGTGGACCGGGTGATCTCGGCCTGCCAGCTGCGAGTCGGCGGTGCTGGCCGCCGCGGCGGGCGCGGACGCCGTGGTCATGGCCGCGGCCGTCGCCGACTACCGGCCCGAGGCCAGCAGCGAGGAGAAGATCAAGAAGGCCGGCGCCGGCGCCGGAGCCGCTGCGGCTGGTCGAGAACCCCGACATCCTGCGCGAGCTGGCCGCAGCGGCGGCCCGGCCAGGTCATCGTCGGGTTCGCCGCCGAGACCGAGGACATCCTGGCCGAACGGGCCGGGCGAAGCTCGCCGCCAAAGGATGCGACCTGCTCGTGGTCAACCGGGTCGGGCGCGGGCTCGCGTTCGGCACCAGCGACAACGAGGCGGTGGTGCTCGCGCGCCGACGGCAGCGCCACGCCGGTCCCGCGCGGGCCCAAGGAGGTGCTCGCCGACGTGGTCTGGGACCTGGTCGCCGCCCGGCTGGCCAGCGCAGTAGCCTGGGACCACGGCCCGGGTTCGGCTCGATCAGTCGCCATCGGGCCCCGCTAGACTTCGGCGAGCTCCTCCGGCAGGACGGGACCGTCCCGCCGGAGACCCCAGCAGAAAGGAAGCCAGGTGGCCCGTCGCCTCTTCACCTCCGAGTCGGTCACGGAGGGCCATCCCGACAAGATGGCCGACCAGATCAGCGATGCCATCCTGGACGCGAATGCTCAAGGATGACCCGACCAGCCGGGTCGCCGTGGAGACCCTGATCACCACCGGCCAGGTGCACGTCGCCGGCGAGGTGACCACCGAGACCTACGTCGACATCCCCGGCATCATCAGGGACAAGATCCTGGAGATCGGCTACGACTCGTCGACCAAGGGATACGACGGGGCGTCCTGCGGCGTCTCGGTGTCGATCGGGTCCCAGTCGCCCGACATCGCCCAGGGCGTGCTGGACGCGCTACGAGTACCGGGAGGGCGAGGGCGCCGAGCGAGCTGGACCGGCAGGGCGCTGGCGACCAGGGGCTGATGTTCGGCTACGCCTGCCGCGAGACCCCCGAGCTGATGCCGCTGCCGATCATGCTGGCGCACCGGCTCGCCCGGCGGCTGTCGCAGGTGCGGCGCAACGGCGACAGTGCCCTACCTGCGCCCGGACGGCAAGACCCAGGTGACCATCGAGTACGCCGGCGATCAGCCGGTCCGGCTCGACACGGTGGTGGTCTCGGCCCAGCACGCGCCCGACATCGACCTCAAGGAACTGCTCGCCCCCGACGTCCGCGACCATGTGGTGCGCGCCGGTGCTGGCCGGCGCTGGACCTCGACACCTCCGGCTACCGGCTGCTGGTCAACCCGACCGGGCGGTTCGAGGTCGGCGGCCCGATGGGCGACGCCGACCTGACCGGCCGCAAGATCATCATCGACACCTACGGCGGGATGGCCCGGCACGGCGGCGGGGCGTTCTCCGGCAAGGACCCGTCCAAGGTGGACCGCAGCGCCGCCTACGCGATGCGGTGGGTGGCCAAGAACGTCGTTGCCGCGGGCCTGGCCGACCGCTGCGAGACGCAGGTCGCCTACGCGATCGGCAAGGCCATGCCGGTCGGGCTGTTCGTGGAGTGCTTCGGCACCGAGCAAGCGCCCGGTGGAGCGGATCCAGGACGCCGTGCTGGAGGTCTTCGACCTGCGCCCGGCCGCGATCATCAGGACCTCGACCTGCTCCGGCCGATCTACGCGCAGACCGCCGCGTTCGGCCACTTCGGGCGGGAGGAGCCCGACTTCTCCTGGGAGCGGACCGACCGCACCAACGCGCTGCGGTCAGCGATCAAGCCTCTGAGCGGCGTCGCTGCACCGGCTCCCGCAGCTGGCACCCGGCCGCCTCATCACGCGCTGGGGGCATGGACGGGCGGCGGCACGCTGAGCCACGGTGCTCGCGCCCGCGTAGGCCACCGAGCCGACGGCTCTGGTAGGACAGGAGCGTGGCACGGCAGACGGACGAGGCGGCCTCGCCGCGCGCGCCTGCACCGGCCGCGCGCGCAGCGACCGCGCGCCGCGCTGCCGCGCGCGGCGACCCGGCGCTGGCGCGCCCGCCGCGGCCAGCCGCGGCCCGCCTGCCGAGCAGCTGCCGGTGGCCAGGATCGCGCGTCGACGATCCCGCTCGCCCACCTCGACCGGCCGTTCGACTATCTCGTGCCACAGCGGCCTGGCGGCGACCGCGGTCCCCGGCTGCCGGGTCAGGGTGCGGTTCTGCGGGCCAGCTCGACGGGCGGCTACCTGCTGGAGCGCGCGGCCGCCAGCGAGCACCCAGGGCGGCTGGCCTACCTGGAGCGGGTCGATTTCGCCCGAGCCGGTGCTGAGCCCGGAGATCGCGGCGCTCGCCCGCGAGGTCGCCGACCGCGTACGCCGGCACCCTGGCCGACGTGCTCCGGCTGGCGATCCCGCCGCGCCACGCCGGCGCCGAGACCGCTGGCGCCCGCTGGCCGGGAGCCGCGGGCGCGGCGGCCGCCGTCCGGGATCGGCGCTGGCCAGCCGCTCGGCCCCGTCCGCCGCCGGACGCCGGGGCCGTGGGCGCGTTACCCGGCCGGGGCAGGCGTTCCTCGCCGCGCTCGCGGAGGGGCGGGCGCCGCGCGCGGTCTGGTCGGCGCTGCCCGGCCCGGACTGGCCGGACGAGATCGCGACGCCGCCGCGGCGGCCGGGTCGGCCGGGCGGCGGCACGCTCATCGTGGTGCCCGGACGCCCGGGACCTGACCTCGTCGACGCGCGCCCTGGCCCGCGTGCTCGGGCCGGGCTGGCATGCCTGCCTCGTCGGCCGGGCTCGGGCCCGCCGAGCGCTACCGGCGCTGGCTGGCCGTGGCGCGCGGACGCGTGCGGGTGGCGGCGGGCACCCGGGCCGCGATGTTCCCGTCCGCGACCTCGGCCTGGTCGTGCATCTGGGACGACGGGGACGACCTGCACGCCGAGCCGCGCGCCCCTATCCCGCACGCGCGGGAGGTGCTCGCGCTGCGGGCGCACCGGGCCGGGCGCGGCGCGCTGATCGGGGGTTCGCGCGCACCGCCGAGGCAGGCCAGGCTGGTCGGCGGCCGGCTGGGCGGCCGCCATCACCGCCGACCGCCCGACCGTCCGCGGCTGCGCGCCGCAGGTCCGGGCGGCGGGCGCCGACGCCGAGCTGGCCAGGGACGAGGCGGCCCGGTCGGCCCGGATGCCGAGCCTCGCGCTGCGCACTGCGCGCGCCGGGCTGGCCCGCGGCCCGGTCCTGGTGCAGGTGCCGCGGCGAGGCTATGTGACCGCTGTGGCCTGCGAGAACTGCCGGCGCCGCCCGCCGCGCTGCCTGCGGCGGCCCGCTCGCCCTGGAGCGGGACGGCGGCCCGCGCGCTGCCGGTGGTGCGGCCAGGCCGACCCCGGACTGGCGGTGCCCGGCCTGCGGCACGATCCCGCCTCCGCGCCCTGGTGACCGGCGCCGGGCGGACGGCGGAGGAACTGGGCCGCGCCTTCCCGGCACGCCGGTGGTGGTGTCCGGGGTGCCAGCCGTCGTCGAGCGCGGTTCCGCGCGGCACCGGCGCTGGTCGTCGCCACCCCCGGCGCCGAGCCGCGGGCGGACGGCGGGTACGCGGCGGCCGTGCTGCTGGACGGCTGGGCGCTGCTCGGCCGCCCCAGCCTGCGCGCGGCCGAGGAGGCGCTGCGCCGCTGGCTGAACGCTGCCGCGCTGGTCAGGCCGGGAGCCTCCGGCGGCGCCGTGACCGTGGTCGCCGAGGCGGCGCTGCCGGTGGTGCAGGCGCTGATCCGCTGGGACCCGGTGACCCACGCAGACCGGGAGCTGGCCGAACGTGAGGCTCTCCGGTTCCCGCCCGCCGTCAGGATGGCCGCCGTTTCCGGCCCCGGACGGGCGGTGGCCGAGCTGCTGGCGGCGGCCGTGCTCCCGCCGGAGGCCGACATCCTCGGGCCGATCCCGCTGGACGGCCGCGGGCGGAGACTGAACGGGCGAGGCCGTGCCGAGGCTGAAGTGGCCTGCTGAGGCAGAATGGTGGCAATGAGTTTACCGGGAAACACGAGCCGGATGGTGCGAACGATCAGCAGGTGCGGGTGCTCGTCCGGGTGCCCAGATCCGCGTCAATGCCGCCTCGCAGCGGCGCTGCAGGCGGCACAGGCGTGCGCAGCGCACGCAAGGACGCGGGCACGGTCCGGGTGCAGCTTGACCCAGCCGAGCTGATCTGAATCTGCTCGCCGGAGGCCGTAGGGTGCTGGAGTGGCCACCTCACGACGGAACCCGCGATCCGGGCCAGGCGTGCCCCGGGCAGGCGGCTCGGCCAAGGCCGGGCGGGCCGGGCCCGCGGCGCTACGGGATCTGCCGCCTGCCAGTCCCGCCGGGCTCGGCAGGCCGACGGTCGGCCGGCGGCTTCCCGGACCGGCGCCGGCAGCGATGGGCGGGGCCGCGAGGCGCGGCTGCCCCCGGTGCGGCTGGCGCCGCGGGAGGAACTGGCGGGATCGCGCGCGGGTGGCGCCGCTGCTGCGGGCCGCCAGGGAGGTAGCGCGCTGGCTGGGCCGGGTAGCCGGGCGGCACTGGCCGGGGACGGCACGACTGCCGTCCGCCGGGCGGCGGCGGCCATGACCGAGCTGGAACTGGCGCCGGGAGAGCTCGACGCGGCGTGGCGCGTCGCGGCCCGGCACCGGGATGCTGGAGGTCGCCAGCGGCCGGCCGGCGCTGGCGGCCGCGGTGGACGTGCTGCGTCTCGGGCGACGCCGGGGAGGTGCTTGCCGCCTGGGACGACGCCCTCACGCTGATGCTCGCCGCGGAGGACCTGGACGGCATGGCGACGGCCCTGTACACGGTCGGCGGCCCGGTGAAGATGGACGCGCTGTTCGAGGCGTACGTGGCGGCCGCGGGCAGCGGGACGCGCCATCCAGGCCCGGCGTACGCGGCCGGCGATCCGGAGCACGACCAGGCGGCGGGGCTGTCCTCGGCGCTGGAGGCGCTGGCCGACCTCGGGGTGGTGGAGCTCGGGACGGACGAGGCGGCCGGTGGCCTCACGGTGACGCTTGTCCCGGCTCGGCGTGTGGGGTGTTCACCGGCGGCTGCGGGCCCAGGGCTGGCACGTGCCGGTGCTCGGCGGCGGTGCCCGCGGCGACGCTGCCGCTGCTGGTCACCCTGGCCAGCTGTGACGTCGAGGACGGCGAGGCGGAGATCGCCGCCTGGCTGGCCGCGCGCACGCGCGAGGCGCCGCACGGGAGCTGATCGATGCGGCGGGCCGGGGTCGCCCGGCCTGCGCGGCGCGGGATTCGCGGTGCTGGACCGGATCGGCGCGGAGGCGGTGCCCGCGGTGCGCGCCGCGCTGGACGACCCGGTGCTGCACGCCCACGCGGCCGGTCTGGCTGCACGAGCACGGCGAGGAGGCCGACCTGGGCCCGGGCGACCGGGCGTGGCTGCTGGTGGATCTGGGAGCCGGGCTGCTCGAGGAGGCCGACCCCAGGGACGTGGTCGCGGAGCTGCTTCCCGACGTGCCGCCGACCGCACAGGCGGAACTGGTGGCCGGGCTCTGGGAGGTCAGCCATCCGGCGTGACCGGCCTGCTGACCGCCCTGAGCGATCACCACCCTGACCCGGCCGTGGCCAGGGCCGCCCGCAAGGCGCGCGTTCAAGGCCCGCTCGTCTGCGACCGGCCGCGCCGGCCGCGTCTCGCGCAAGGCCGGCAGACGACCCAGACTTCGTAGACTGTGACCGCCTGGGGCCAAGGGCGTGGAACGGAAGGGGACGGTGCCACCATCAGCGTTAAGCCGATCCGCATCTTCGGCGATCCGGTGCTGCGCACGCCGGCCGACCCGGTCACCGATTTCGACGCCGAGCTCCGCAGGCTGGTCAAGGACCTGACCGACACCATGCTGGACGCGCCGGGCGTGGGCCTGGCGGCGCCGCAGATCGGGGTGAGCCTGCGGGTGTTCACCTACCACGTGGACGACCAGCTGGGCCATCTGATCAACCCGTCGCTCGATCTCTCGCCCGAGGAGGAGACCGACGACGAGGGGTGCCTGTCCTTCCCGGCCTCGCCTTCCCCACCAAGCGTGCCTACGGCGTGGTGGCCAAGGGCTTCAACATGCACGGGGAACCGGTCACCCTGGAGGGCAGCGGCCACCTGGCGCGGTGCGTTCAGCACGAGACGGATCACCTGGACGGCGTGCTGTTCATCGACCGGCTCGACCCGGTCGACCAGGAAGCTGGCCATGAAGGAGATCCGCGAGGCGGAGTGGTGGGGCGAGCCTAGTCCCGCAGGTCAAGATCTCGCCGCACCGCACGTGGGGCAAGGCGTTCTGAGGTGCGGGTGAGAGCGGCGCGGCCGGTGCCGCGCGCGATACGAGACGCGGCCTGAGGCATGCGCCTGGTGTTCGCCGACACTCCGGCGGCCGCGGTGCCCTCGCTGGACGCGCTGCTCAAGTCGCGGCACGAGGTCGCGGCGGTCATCACCCGGCCGGACGCCCCGGCCGGCCGGGGCCGCCGGGTCGGGCCCAGCCCGGTCGCGGAACGAGCCGCCGAGGTCGGCCTGAGGTGCTCAAGCCGCCCACGCCCCGCGATGAGGGCTTCCTGCGACCGCCTGCGGGCGCTCGCGCCAGACTGCTGCCCGGTCACCGCGTACGGGGCGCTGATCCCGCAGGCCGCGCTGGAGATTCCCCGGCACGGGTGGGTGAACCTGCATTTCTCGCTGCTGCCCGCCTGGCGCGGGGCGGCGCCGGTGCCCACGCCATCGCGCACGGGGACGACATCACCGGGGCCACCACGTTCCGCCTCGTCGCCGAGCTTGACGCCTACCCGGTCTACGGCGTGGTGACCGAGCCGATCGGCGAGCAGGACACCGCCGGTGACCTGCTCGCCCGGCTCGCCGAGTCCGGCGCCAGCCTGCTGGTGGCCACGCTCGACGGCATCGAGGCGGGGCAGTCTGGAGCCCCGGCCGCAGCTCAGCCGAGGGGATCAGCTATGCGCCCAAGCTGACCCCGAGCGACGCGCGGGTGCGCTGGAACGTCCCCGCGCACGTGGTCGGCCGGCAGATCCGCGCCTGCACACCTGCCCCCGGCGCGTGGACCGATGCTCGGGGACACCCGGCTGAAGCTGTGGCCGGTGCGGCCATGCCCGCCGGACGCCGGGCGGCGGCGGCCCCGCGCTGCCCGCCGTCCCGTGCCCTCGCGCCCGGGAGCTGTGGGCCGGGCGGGCGGCGTGTTCGCCGGGACCGCCACCCGCCCGGTCGAGCTGGGCGACGTGCAGCCGCCCGGCAAGCGGCGGATGACCGCCGCCGAATGGGCCCGTGGGCTGCACCTGACCAGGCCGGGGCGAGCCAGCCGCCCCTGGTCTTCAGCTGACCATGGCGCGCGGGCCCGCGGCCGGGCGGGGGCCCGGTCCGGTGGCGCCGCGTGCCGGGCGGCTGATAAGCCCGCGCACCGGCAGCCGGTGAAGCCGCCGCCGGCGCCGAGTAGCCCCGGAGCCGCGCCGGGCCGAGCGCGTGCCCGCCGGGCCGCCGGCGGCCGCAGGGCGGCGGGGCGCCACCGGGCGGCGCAGCGACCCGGCCCGGCTGGTGGCCTTCGAGGTCCTGCGCGCGGTGCGCGGAGCGCGACGCGTACGCGAACCTGCTCCTGCCCGGCGCTGCTGCGCGAGCGCGGGCTGACCGGGCGCGACGCCGCCTTCGCCACCGAGCTCAGCTACGGCACGCTGCGCGGGCAGGGCACCTACGACGCCGTGATCGCGGCCTGCAGCGCCCGCGGCCTCGACCAGATCGACCCGCCGGTGCGTGACGTGCTCCGCCTCGGCGCGCACCAGCTGCTCGCGACCAGGGTCGGCGCGCACGCGGCGGTCGCCACGTCGGTGGACCTGGCCAGGGAGGTCAGCGGGCCGGGTGCGGCGGGCTTCGTCAACGCCGTGCTGCGGCGGGTGGCCGCCCGTGACCTGGAGGCCTGGATCGCCGCCACCGCGCCGCAGCCGGGCCGCCGACCCCTGGCCACCTGGCGGTCCGCTACAGCCACCCGCGCTGGATCGTCGCCGCCGTCAGCGCCGTCGCTGGCCGAGGACGCGCGCCACGCGGGCTCGACCGCGAGACCGAGGCCGCGCTGGCCGCGTCGGCGGCCCGGCCGCAGGTGGCCCTGTGCGCGGTGCCCGGGCTCGCCAGCCAGGCAGAACTGGTCAGCCGCCGGAGCGGAGCCCGCGCGCTGGTCGCCGTTCGGCGCCTATCTGGAGTCCGGCGACCCGGCCGCCGTCGCCGCGGTCGGGCAGGGCCGCGCGGCGGTGCAGGATGAGGCCAGCCAGCTGGCCGCGCTCGCGCTCGCCCGGGTGGACGTGGGCGCGCCAGGACCGGCTGCTGGCTCGACCTGTGCGCCGGGCCGGGCGGCAAGGCACGGCTGCTCGCCGGGCTGGCGGCCGCAGCGGCGCCCGGCTGCTCGCCGCCGACGCCCGCCTGCACCGGGCGCGGCTGGTGCAGAGCGGCCGTCAGCCGCGGCGGCTGGCGTGATCGGTGGCCGACGGCACGGCGCCCGGCGTGGCGGCCCGGGTCGTTCGACCGCGTGATCGCCGACGTGCCGTGCTCCGGCCTCGGGCGCTGCGCAGGCGGCCCCGAGGCCCGCTGGCGCAAGTCGCCGGCGGACGTGGCGGCGCTCGGCGGCCTGCAGCGGCGCCTGCTGGCCAGCGCCCTGGACGCGGCCCGGCCCGGGCGGCGCGGTGGCGCTACGTGACCTGCTCGCCGCACGCTGGCGAGACGCGCGCCGTGGTGGCCGACGTCCTGCGCGGCCGGGACGACGTGGCCGTCCTCGACGCGCCCGCCGTGCTGCGCGGAGGTGCCCGGCCTGCGCTGCCCGGAGCCCGACGGCCGGTACGCGCAGTTCTGGCCGCACCGGCACGGCACCGACGCCATCTTCCTCGCCCTGCTCCAGCGCCACCCACGGCGCTGGATAGCGGCCGGCAAGGCCTGGGCGGAGCCGGGCCAGCGCCGGCTGCTAGCGGGCGCAGCGTCACCCGGTGAGGGCGCGGGCCGAGCCGGCGCAGGCGGCGTGGTGCCGATGTCGGCCCGCTGGCCCTGCGTGTAGCCGACGCCGTAGCCGCTGCCGCTGTAGGTCACCTGGGACTTGCGGGTGACGCGGGTAGGCCTGCTCGATGTTGCGGCGGATGACCAGGGCGCGGTCGGCGAGGACCAGCGCCGTGCTGCGACCCGGAGCGCGGCCTCCGGGGCGGTCGCCCGGAGGTGGCCGTCCTGCTCGGCGGCGCGGACCCGGGCCACCACGGCGGTCGCGAAGCCCGAGCAGCCAGCTGCGCCGCCAGGCCCGGGGCTCCGGCTCCAGCCGGGAACCTCCGCGGCGGCCAGGCCCTGCCACATCTGGACCAGCAGCGACGTGTAGAGAACGTCGGTGCGCTCGAGGTCGGAGGAAAAGCCGAACACGTGGATCCGGGAGCCCGGGCCGGGGCGGGGAGGATGACGCACTGGCAGCGCAGCGCGGACGCCAGCCCGCACAGCAGGTGCGCCTGGACCCGGGCCCACGGGTTGCCGACGTCGATGACCCGGTCGGCGGGGCGGTCGGTCTCGGGCCGCTCGGCGGCCAGCCGGGCGCGGTCGATGCCGTACTTCGCCATCAGCTCCGCCGCCTTGGCGGTCAGCGCCTGCGCTTCGGCCGCGGTGACGCCGGCGTCCTCGGCCTTGGCCAGCAGCTTGCGGACCCGGGCGAGCAGCGGGTCCGCTGCCTGCGAATTCACGCGGTGCCTCCGTCCCGGTCGAATGTGTGATCGAACGTTACCGGCGGGCGGTGACAGTTTCCGCCACCGGCGTCACGTGCCGCACCTTACCGGTTCCGGCCGCGTCGCCAGGCTTCCGGCCGCGTTTCGCCCCGGCACCGGTCGCGCGGCGCGCCGATGGCGGAGCGTTTCACCCCCGGCGCCACCACGCGGGCGCTGGCCGCCGTCTACACTCGGCCCTATGGCCGTCCAGATGGCGCCGAGCATCCTGTCCGCCGACTTCGCCCGGCTCGCCAGCGAGGCCGAGGCGGTCTCCGGGGTGGCCGACTGGCTGCACGTGGACGTGATGGACAACCACTTCGTGCCCAACCTCACCATCGGCCTGCCGGTGGTGGAGTCGCTGCTCAAGCACACCGGCCTGCCGCTGGACTGCCACCTGATGATCACCGATCCGGACCGCTGGGCGCCCGCCTACGCCGAGGCCGGGGCGCGCAACGTCACCGTGCACGCCGAGGCCGCGCCGCCAGCCGGTCCGGCTGCTGCGGATGATCCGCTCGGCTGGCGCCCGCGCCGGGCTGGCGCTCAATCCGGCCACCCCGGTCGAGCCGTACGCCGACCTGCTGCCCGAGATCGACATGCTGCTGCTCATGACCGTGGAGCCGGGGTTCGGCGGCCAGCCCTTCCTGGACCTGGTGCTCCCGAAGCTGCGCCGCGCCCGTGCGCTGGTGGCCGGGCGCGGCGGCTCGGTCTGGCTCCAGGTGGACGGCGGCGTGAGCGACGAGACGATCGAGCGCTGCGCGGAGGCCGGGGCGGACGTGTTCGTGGCGGGCTCGGCCGTCTACGACGCCGACGACCCGCGCCGCGGCGGTCAGGCGCTGCGCGCCCAGGCCGAGCGGGCCACCGCGCCACGCGGCCTGGGCCCGCCGACCCATTCACACAAATCTGACGGGGGATGTCGATCCCGGGCGGCACCGATCGTCGGGGTAGTGACGGCTCCCATCGAGACACCGGAAGGACATCCGTCATGGCCGAATACCTGATCCTGATCTACGAGGACGAGAAGGGCTACGCCACCGCGACACCAGACGTGTTCCAGGAGGTCATGGAGGCGCATAACCGCTTCGCGCAGCAGGTGGGCGAGAAGGGCGGCAAGCTCATCGCCGGCAACGCCCTCCAGCCGACCAGCACCGCGACGACCATCCGCAGCGACGTCGTGACCGACGGCCCCTTCGTCGAGACCAAGGAGGCGCTGGGCGGCTACTACCTGATCGATGCGCGCGACCTGGACCACGCGCCTCGACATCGCCAAGCTCTGCCCGGCGCGGTTCGGCGGCGTTGAGGTCCGGCCGATCATGGTCTTCTCGTAGGGCTCATCAACGCACAGGGCGGAGCACGGTGGGCGGGAACCCGGAAGCGGGGACGACGGTCGGCCCCGGGCCGGGGACGGCCAGGGAGGCACCCGGCCGCCGGGCAGCGATTCCGCCGCCGCCGTCGCCGACGCGCACCGTCGCGAGTGGGCCTTCGTGCTCGCCGCGACGGCGCGCGTCGCTGGCGACATCGATCTCGCCGAGGAATGCGTCCAGGACGCCTACGTGGCCGCCCTGGACGCATGGTCCCGGCAGGGCGTGCCGCGCAACCCCGGTGCCTGGCTGACCACCGCCGCCCGGCGGCGCGCCATCGACGCGCTCCGGCGCGAGCCGACCCTGCGCGGCAAGCTGCCGCTGCTGGTCGAGCCCGTCCCGCCGGTCGCGGGCTCGTCCCCGCCCGCGCCAGCCCGGGGAGGACGACGTGATCCCCGACGACCGGCTCCGGCTCGTGTTCACCTGCTGCCATCCCGCCCTGGCCCGTGAGGCCCAGGTCGCGCTCACCCTGCGGCTGGTCTGCGGGCTGACCACCACCGAGATCGCGCAGGCCTTCCTGGTCCCGGAGCCGACGATGGCCGCCAGGGTGACCCGGGCCAAGAAGAAGATCTCGGCGGCCCGCATCGCCTACCGGGTGCCCGGGGCCGCCGAGCTGCCCGACCGCCTCGATGCGGTGCTCACCGTGGTGCACCTGCTCTACACCACCGGCCACACCGCGCTCAGCCGGGGAGAACGTGGTCCGCGACGATCTCGTCGAGCGCGCGCTCGACCTGGCCCGGATGCTGCACTCGCTCATGCCCGGACGAACGCGAGGTGCGCGGGCTGCTCGCCCTCCTGCTGCTGACCGACGCCCGCCGGGCGACCCGCGCCGGCGCCGACGGCCGGCTGCTGCTGCTGGCTGAGCAGGACCGGTCCCGCTGGAACCGGGACATGATCGCGGAGGGGACCGCGCTGGTGCCCGGCGCGCTGCGGGGCGGGTGCCCCGGGCGGTTCGGCGTGCAGGCCGCGATCGCCGCCCTGCACGCCGAGGCGCCAAGCTACGCGGGAGACCGACTGGCGGCAGATCGTCCAGCTCTACGACGTGCTGCTCGCAGGTGTGGCCATCTCCCGTCGTGGCCCTCAACCGGGCGGTCGCACTGGCGCTGGCCGAGGGGCCGGAAACCGGGCTGGCGCAGATCCAGGAGCTGGAAGCCGACGGGCGGCTGGCGGACTACCGTTACCTGCCCGCCGCCAAGGCCGACCTGCTGCGCCGCCTCGGCCGGGGAGAGGAAGCCGTGCAGGCGTACCGGGCCGCGCTGGCCCTCACGGAGAACAGCGCGGAACGGGACTTCCTCGGCCAGCGCATCGCCGAGGTCGGCAGGCAGCCGGCGACCGGGCAACGCCAGCGGCTGACGCGGACCACGGGCCAGGGCGCCCGACGTCGGCGGCACACGGCGGGCCGGCATCGGTCCGGGCAGCGGGCAGGCGGGGCCGCCGGGCGGAATAGCTTATGTGGCACACTGGTTGGCACAGCAAGAGCGTGCTCCGGGGTCGGTGAAACTCCGAGCCGGCGGTGACAGTCCGCGACCCGGCCAAGGCGCCCAGCGCCAGCGGTCGGCTGACCCGGTGGAATCCGGGACCGACGGTGAAAGTCCGGATGGGAGGCAGCACGCGCGCGGCCCGGCTGGCGATGGCCGGGAGCGCGCGTCGCGCATCCGCGCGTACCCCGGGGCCCGCAGGCCCGGAGGAGATGGACGCGGATGTTCACCGGAATCGTGGAGGAGCGCGGCGAGGTCGTCGCGGTGGACAGCCATGCCGGGGCGGCCAGCATGACGGTGCGCGGCCTCCGGGTCACCGCCGATGCCGCACTGGGGACTCCATCGCGGTCAACGGGGTCTGCCTCACCGTCACCGCGACGTCCGGCCCACCTTCACCGCCGACGTGATGGCCGAGACCCTGCGCCGCACCGCGCTGGGCGCGCTGGCCCCCGGCTCGCCCGTCAACCTCGAACGCCCGCTCCGTCTCGGCGGCCGCCTCGGCGGGCATCTGGTGCAGGGCCACGTGGACGCCGTCGCCGTCATCGTGCTCGCGCAGCCCGGCCCAGCACTGGGACGTGGTGCGGATCGCAGCCCGCGCCCGGCCTGGCCAGGTACATCGTGGAAAAGGGCTCGGTCGCCGTGGACGGGGTGAGCCTGACCGTATCCGCGGTCGGCGGCGGTCACGGCGGTGAGCCGCCCTGGTTCGAGGTGAGCCTCATTCCCGCCACGCTGTCAGGGACCACGCTCGGACCTGGCCCAGCCGGGCGGCGGCGTCAACCTCGGAGGTTGACGTGATCGGCAAGTACGTCGAGCGGCTGCTGGTCACCGGGAGAGGCGGTGCAGCCATGATCGGGCAGCCCGGCGATGAGCGCGGCACCGGAGCCCGGCGACCCGGCACCCGGCGCCACCCGGCGGACCCCGCCGCCGTGCCACCGTCCCGGCAGCGGCACGCCCGGCCGGGGTAAGCCGAGACGGCCTCGCGGCCCGTGCCCAGCCCGGTGCCGCTGGACAGCGTGGAGCGGGCCGTCGCCGACATCGCGACGGGCCGCCCGGTGGTCGTCGTCGACGACGCCGAACCGGGAGAACGAGGGCGACATCATCTGTCGCCGCGAGCAAGATGACCCCGAGCCTGCTGGCGCTTCATGATCCGGCACACCAGCGGCGTGATCTGCGTGCCGATCGCCGGGCCGGACCTCGACCGGCTCCAGCTGCCGCTGATGACCGCGCACAACGACGAGCAGCATGCGCACGGCGCTTCACGGTCAGCGTGGACGCGCGGGACGGCGGATCAGCACCGGCATCTCGGCCGCCGACCGCGCCGCGGACGATCCGCACGCTGGTCGACTCGGCCACCGAGCGCCTACGAGCTGGTGCGGCCCGGCCACATCTTCCCGCTGCGCTACGCCGAGGGCGGCGTGCTGCGCCGGCCCGGGCACACCGAGGCCGCGGTGGACCTGGCCCGGCTGGCCGGGCTCAGCCCGGCCGGGCGTGCTGTGCGAGGTGCGTCAACGACGACGGCACCATGGCCCGGCTGCCCGAGCTGCGGGCGTTCGCCGACGAGCACGACCTGGCGCTGATCTCCATCGAGCAGCTCATCGAGTACCGCCGCCGCTCCGAGCGGGTGGTCCGCCGGGTCGTCGAGACCCGGCTGCCGAACGCGTACGGCGAGTGGCGGGCCTTCGGCTACCAGAACTGCGATGGACGGCACCGAGCACGTCGCGCTGGTCTACGGCGACCTCGGCGATGGCGAGGCGGATGCTGGTCCGGATGCACTCGGAGTGCCTGACCGGCGACGTGTTCGGCTCGCTGCGCTGCGACTGCGGCGCCCAGCTGGACGCGGCCATGGCGGCCGATCGCCGCCGAGGGCCGCGGGGTCGTGCTCTACCTGCGCGGGCACGAGGGCCGCGGGATCGGGCTGCTGTCCAAGCTGCGGGCCTACCAGCTGCAGGACAACGGGCGCCGACACCGTGGACGCCAACCTCGAGCTCGGCCTGCCGGCCGACGCCCGCGAGTACTCCGACCGGCGCGCAGATGCTCGCCGACCTCGGCGTGCGCTCGGTCCGCGCTGCTCACCAACAACCCGGCCGAAGGTCGGCGGCCTGGCCGGCTTCGGCATCGAGGTGACGGGCCGGGTGCCGCTGCCGGTCACGCCGCACGCCGGACAACCTGCGCTACCTGATCGCCAAGCGGGACCGCCTGGGCCACCAGATCGACGGTCTGCCCGACCCAGACGGCCGCGGGCACCCGCCCCTGCGCCCGGGCGGGCCAGCGACGCCGTGCCCGGCTGCCGGGGAGCGGGGATGAGCGGCGCTAGGCGTCCCGGCGCCGATCCGGTGGATGCGGCCGGGCTCAGCCTGGCCATCGCCGCCACCCGCTGGCACGCGCGAGATCACCGACGCCCTGGTGGAGCGCGCGGTGCGCGGCGGCCAAGGCGTGCGGGGTCGATGACCCGACGGTGGTCCGGGTGGCGGGCGCGGTCGAGCTGCCGGTGGTGGCGGCCGAGCTGGCCGCGCCGCCACGACGCCGTCGCCTGCGTCGGCGCGGTGATCCGCGGCGGCACGCCCGCACTTCGAGTACGTCTGCGAGGCGGTCACCGTACGGCCTCGACCAGGGTCGCCCTGGACACCCGGCACGCCGGTTGGCAACGGCGGTGCTGACCTGTGACACCCTGGAGCAGGCCCTGGACCGGTGCGGGCTGGCCGGCAGCACCGAGGACAAGGGATGGGAGGCGGTAGTGGCGGCGCTCGACACCGCGATCGTCCTCCGCTCGCTGCGCGGCCAGGCGCCCCGACGGCGCCCCCGCGGCGGCGAGCTGTGCCGCGACATTGACGCGTGCGCCCGGCTGCCGAGGCGCCGCGCCCGCACCCGTCGATGAAAGGCTGCCTGCCGTGCTCTCCCTGGTCCTGCCCAAGGGCTCGCTGGAGCGGGCCACCCTGGAGCTTTTCGACGCGGCCGACCTGACCGTCCGCCGGTCCTCCGACCGCGACTACCACGCGTCGATCGATGACCCGCGGATCGACCGGGTGCGCTTCCTGCGCCCGCAGGAGATCCCGTCCTACCTCGAGCGCGGGCTGTTCGACCTCGGGCATCACCGGCCGCGACTGGATCACGGAGACCGGTGCCGAGGTCGTCTCGCTCGGCGAGCTGCAGTACTCGAAGGCGACCTCGCAACCCGGTGCGGGTGGTGCTCGCGGTGCCCGACGCCGCGCCCTGGCGGTCCGCTCGCCGACCTGCCAGAGGGCGTGCGGATCTCGACCGAGCTGCCCGCCACTGACCGAGGCGGTACCTGGAGGCGCACGGGGTCAAGGCGATGGTGATCCCGTCGCACGGCGCCGACCGAGGCGAAGGTGCCCGACATCGTCGACGCGATCGTCGGACCTCGACCGAGACCGGCTCGTCGCTGCGCGCGCAACGGCCTGCGGATCCTGGACACGCTGCTCACCAGCTACACCGAGCTGGTCGGCCAGCACCGACGCCTACGCGGACGCCGGACAAGCGGGCCGCCATGGAGGACATCGCCCTGCTGCTGCGAGGGCGCGATCCAGGCCGCGGGCAACGTGCTGCTCAAGCTCAACGTGCCCGCGACAAGCCTGGCAGGCGGTGACGGAGATGCTGCCCGCCATGTCCTCGCCGACGATCACCGCGCTGGCCAGCGGCGACATGAACGCGGTCGAGGCCGTGGTGCCCAAGCGCGGGCGTCAACACGCTGATCCCGGCGCTGAAGGCGGCGGGCGCCGCGGACATCCTCGAGATCCCGATTTCCAAGATCGTCGAGTGATGGCGCCCGGGACCGGCACTAGCCGCGATGGGTCAGGCCGCTGGTCAGCGGGAATGGTGAGGCTGTAGGGCTGGTTTGTCCGAGAGGGCTGTGTAATCCTGCCGGGAGACACCCCGGGACGGCCCCGCAGGCCACGGCAGGCCGGCCGCCGGGAATCGTGAGGTGAGAGGGTCTTGCGCGACATCCTGGACCAGATCACGAAGTGGTGGGACTCGGGGAGACCTTCGGCCTGGCAACCGTCGTGAACACGTTCCGCAGCGCCCCGCGGGACCCGGGGCGGCGCTGGCGGTCTCCGGCGGCGGCGAGGTGGTCGGCAGCGTGTCCGGCGGCTGCGTGGAAGGCGCCGTGTACGAACTGGCGCAAGAGGTGTGCGCAGACCGGGCAGCCGGTGCTGCAGACCTACGGCATCAGCGACGACGCCGCCTTCGACGTCGGGCTCACCTGCGGCGGGATCATCGAGCTCTTCGTCGAGCCGGTCAGCCGGGAGCGCTTCCCGAGGCTGGGCGACGTGGCGGCCGCCATCCGGGATCGAGGTGCCGGTCGCCGGTGGCGCCACGGTCATCGCCGGGCCCGGCGACGGCTCGGCGCCCGCCGGGTCATCTGGGCCGACGACCGCCACCGGGCACCCTCGGCGCCGGCGACCGGCTCGACGAGGCCGTCGGACGACGACGCGCGCGGCATGCTCGCGCAGGGCCTGACCGGCGTGCGGCACTACGGCGAGCACGGCGAACAGCCGGCTCGACGACCTGTCGGTGTTCGTCCAGTCCTTCGCCCCGCCGCCGCGGATGCTGGTCTTCGGCGCGATCGACTTCGCCGCCGCGGTGGCCCGGGCCGGGAAGTTCCTCGGCTACCGGGTCACGGTCTGCGACGCGCGGCCGATGTTCGCCACCCGCGCCCGGTTCCCGGACGCGGACGAGGTCGTCGTCGACTGGCCGCACCGGTACCTGGCCCAGACGCCGATCGACGCGCGCACCGTGATCTGCGTGCTCACCCATGACCCCAAGTTCGACGTGCCGCTGCTGGAGGTCGCGCTGCGCACCCCGGCCGGCTACATCGGCGCCATGGGCAGCCGGCGGACCCACGACGACCGGCTGGCGCGGCTGCGCGAGGCCGGGCTGACCGAGGACGAGCTGGCGCGGCTGCGCTCCCCGATCGGGCTGGACCTGGGGGCACGGACCCCCGAGGAGACGGCGGTGTCCGTCGCGGCGGAGCTCATCCAGCTGCGCTGGGGCGGTTCCGGCCAGCCCCTCACCGACACCACCGGCCGCATCCACCACAACTCACCACAACTGACCCAGCCAGCCGGGCCGCTCCCACGGTCGCCGTCGCCGCCTCCTGTGAGTCCGACTTCGACGCAGCACGAGCTTGCCGTTATGTCCGCCGGGCAGGTTCGTCCTGGTCTGCGGCTTACCGGAATCCGTGCACCGTCCGGCGACAGATCGCGGCGATCATGAAATACGTGGCCACCGGCACCGGGTGCACGTAGCGTTGGGGGCGTGAGGAACCAGATCGCCGGTGTCCTGCTCGCCGCGGGTGAGGGCAGCCAGCTCGGCGGGCCGAAAGCGCTGGTCGAGGTGGCCGGGACGCCGGCTGGTCGACCGGGGGTGGCGCTGCTGCGGGACGGCGGGACCGCCCCGGTGGTGGTGGTGACGGGCGCGGTGGACGTGCCGCTGCTGGGTGTGATTACCGTGCACAACCCGGACTGGCGGTCCGGCATGGGATCCTCGCTGGCGGCTGGGCTCGGGGCGCTCCCCGACGCGTGCGCGGCCGCCGTGGTCGCCCTGGTGGACCAGCCTCTCATCGGCCCCGGCGTGGTCCAGCGGCTGATCGCGGCGTACCTGGACGGCGCCGGGATCGCCGTCGCGTCCTACGACGGCAGGCTACGGAACCCTGTCCTGCTGGCCAGGGACGAGTGGGCCGGTGGTGCTGGCGCTGGCCACCGGCGACGTCGGCGCCCGCCCCTACCTCCAGGCCCACCCGGACCGGGTCACGGCGGTGGAGTGCGGCGACATCGGCCGCCCCGACGACGTCGACACGCGCCGGAGGACCTGGCGCGGGTGAGCCGGGTACCCGTGGCGGCGAGCGCGCGGCGCCAGCGCCCGGTGACTCCGGCGCCGGTCAGCCGCCCGCGCCCAGCTAGCCGGTCACCTGCGGCGCGTCCGGCCTAGAGCGCCTGGTCACCTCGATTCCCCAGACGTGGGTGACGCTGCTGCCCAGGTCCAGGATGATCAGGTCGGTGCCGGTGGCGAAGGCGTTCGGCGGGCAGGTCATGGGCTCGACGGCCACCGCACGGCGGCGGCGGGTGGCATCCAGCGTGTCGCCGGTGAAGACCTGCAGCCAGTGGTAACCCTGGCCCGCCCACAGGGCGACCTCGGTGCTGCCGCTGGCCAGCCGGGCCCAGGCCCGGCCCAGCCCGTCACGGGACAGCCCGGTGAGCGCATGGTCCAGGACCACGTCCCCGATCGGCCGGACGGTGCGGAAATCGGCGTCGGTGCCCGTCACGTCCCGCGCCTCGCCTGCCGGGATGCCACGCTCGTCGGCGGGCAGCCAGCGCGCCGCAGGCAGGCTGAGCGTGCACTCGTCCACGGTCGGCGCGCCCGCGTCCAGGTAGGGATGCGACCCGGTGCCGTACGGCGCCGACCGGGAGCCGGTGTTGCGCGCGGTAATGCTCACCTGCAGCCCGTGGTCCTCGCTCGAGCTGGTATTCGGCGTCCATTTCCAGGCAGAACGGATAGCCCGCCCGGCCGAGCACCGACGGTGCGCAGCAGCACCGCTTCCGCGCCATGGCGGACGGCGGCCCACGGCATCCACCTGGTCAGGCCGTGGATCGCGTTGCCGTGGGCGGGCTCGCTCAGGTCAAGCTGGTGGTCGGCGCCGGCCACCGAGTAACGGCCCCGTCGATGCGGTTGGGCCAGGGCGCGAGCAGCTGGCCTGCCGCGCCGGGTGGGAGCTCGTCGGGCTGGTAGCCCGCGATCACGTGCTCTCCCTGGTAGGTCAGCTCACGCAGGCTTGCTGCCGAGCTCGGTGACGACGGCCGAATAGGCCCCGCGCCGATCGGGTACTGGCTGCCGGTGACAGGGATCATGACTGGTCTGACCTGGACTGTTCGCATCCCAGGATGCGCTGCGGTGATCATGACACCCATTGTCGCGGCCCGGGCGTTCCTGGCCTGCACCGGGCTCCCCGCCCACGCGCGGCCCGCACGGTCCCCGGTGCCGGAGCCTGATAGCGCCGCTGGGGCTGCTTTGGGGAGCGGGGACCGTCAGCCCCGCTTACTATTGAACGATATCCGCCCAAGTCTGATATGTGGGCGAAATTCTTGAACCATCTGCCCACGAAACCACCTCTGGCATCCTGTCCATCACGGATGCAGGCACCGTTTCCGGCTCACTTGTGTGACGGATGCCACAGTTCAGCGGCCGTCCCCGGCCCCGGACTGCCGCTGCTGCGGACGTTGCGTCGCCAGTGCGTGCCGCGGCTGTGCCTTGCGATGATCCCCCGGGGTCTCCGGCACGCCATATACCGTGCCGCCGTGCGGGTTGGCCATGGTGACGGTGGAGCGCCAGCGCGCCGCTGCGGACGGCATCGGCCGCCAGGACGCCGAACAGGTAGAAGTAGGCCGCTTCCTCTTCGGCGAAGGAGCGGAGCTCGTGCCTGGCGCCGTCCGCCGCGATGAAGACGTCGAATCCGTCCGGCGTCGGGAGCAGGCAGATGGCCCCGTCGGTCTCGGTTTCCAGCGCATACGCGGCCCGCGGGATGGATGCAAGGTCGGCGAGTTCGCAGAAGATCTCCGGGTCGGCACCCGCTGCCGCCGCGCCGCCCGGCCGCCGATGTCGCCCACGGGCGCGATGCCTGCCGGGGCGTCGTCCGGCGGGTCGTAGAAGCCAGGCGGGACCGGCAGGTCCGGCTGAGTCGTCCTCGTCCGGGTAGGCAGCGCGTCCCCGGCCGAGACGGGGTCGGGTAGGGGTCCGTTCCGCGCTTGGGTACGCTGACCAGCTGCCCGTGGCCGCCTGGGCGCCGTCGTCCGGCGGAGCTGCGGAGACGGCCGACGGCACCGGGACCGGACGGAGCGACAGTTTCCGGCGACACACTGGCGAGCGGGACGCTGGCCAGCGGGAATCGGCCGGGCGGTCGGCCATCGGGTCATCGGCCAGCGGGGCGGCCAGCGGGCGCTGGCCAGCGGGGTACCGGCCGGGTGGTCGGCCGTGTCGTGGGCCGGCGGGTATCGGCGTGGGGCATCGGCCGGGTCGGGGTAGTCGGTCAGCGGGGCCAGTGCCGGGCTGGCGGCGGCAGGTGGCGCGCATGGGCTGCAGTGGGTGCCGGACCGGGTGGTCGGCCATGGGGTCATCGGCCAGCGGGACCGTCGGTCGAGCGGGAGCTCGGCCGGCAGGGTACCTGGCCATGGGGTCATCGGCCACCGGCGCTGAAGCGGACCGGTGAGTCGGCCATGGGACCATCGGTCAGCGGGGCGCTGGGCCTCGGTGGGGTACTCGGCCCCGCGGCGAGCTCGCTGTGTCTCGGCCAGGAGGGCATCCAGGCCAGGGCGGCGGGTGCTCGGCTCACCGGGGCTCGCTGGTGGCACGCTGGCCTCTGGGATGCCGGGGCGGGCATCGGCTGCTGAGACCTCGGCTGGCTGGGCCTTCGGCCGCAGGGGATCCGCTGCCGGGGACCTCGGCGGCCGGGACCCCGGCTGGCGCGACGCTCAGCCGCCCCGGCCATCGTCGACCGGGGCCACCGGGCCCCTGGGTCGGCTTCCTCATACGGCAGCATCGTCAGGCGGAGGCTGCAGGGACGGGCATCCGTGGCGCCGCGATCGGCCACGGTGCCGTGCCGTACGGGTAGGTCGCCATCGGCCCGGTCGCGTCGGCCATGCTCGCCCCAGCGCAGTGGCTTTCCACCCGCTCCTCGGTGAGCTCAGCCACCTCCTCCCGCGGCGTGAGCAGTTCGAAGACTCCCCGGTCCACCTGCCAGTAACCGAGGCTGGCTGGCCCGGTCGGCGTCGGTGCCGAGATAGGCGATGTGCAGCCGTGTCGCCGGGGTCGTCCAGCACGATGCAGGGCTCGCCGCGGAAGATGCCGACCGGCCGCGACTCCCACAGCGTGTCGATCTCGGCCCGGATCACCGGCTTGCGCCAGTGCCCGGTGGCTGCTACTGAAGCCGAGTTCCTCCGGCGGCGGGCAGGCCGCGAACAGGACCACCTCGGAGTTGGACGGCCCCAGGCCTACCTCATACGGCACCCCACGGTAGGTCGCCATCAGCCGGTACCGCATGGCTCATATCCCCTTACCGGACGCAGCCATACCTGTCCGTCGTAGCGGGCGATGAATTCCTGAGCACCGGATGTGATCCGGTACATCTCGGTGCCGACCGGGATCGGTACCGGCAGCGTGTAGAACTCAGGGACGGTGCTGGCCGGGCTGTCCCCGCTGGGCTCGGGCGGAGGCAGCAGGGACCCGGTCATGTCCAGGGCCAGCCACCGCAGGACGCAGACCTCCGCCATGTCCGGGCTGAACTCCGAGCCCTCGTAGCCAAGGGCCAGGGCGTGGTAGTAGCTTCGCCGGGTCGGGGAAGGCCGGAGTCCTGGGCGAGGTACACATAGCCAGCGATCACCGATCGCTGGCCGTTCAGGTACGGCTCGACCAGGCGGGCGGGATCACCTTCTGCAGCGGCGTTCCCGGCGCGATCGTCCTGGACGGCTGTTCAGCCTGGGTCACTCAGTCCCCTGGCGGAGTTGGCATGAGATGCAGTTCAAAAGCCTCTCATATGGGCATTTCCCCTCAACCTGCTTGGCGATGAGCGCGCCGGGACGCGTGGCGGATCGCGCCCGGGATCCCGCGACCCGCTCGGTGCCGGCCAGGACGCTCGCGGTCAGGACGGCGGCTCGCGGACGGCTGGCCAGGTCAGCGGCGTATCGTGATCCGCCAGCGTGCGGCGAGCGACGTCGGCGACCGGTCAGTCGGCGGTGCGGCCGGGTCGCCGTCGGGCGCGACGGCCGACGGTACACCGGCCATGGCGGATGCCGCATAGGGTTGAGCCGTGCCTGAGCTGATCACGGGCGGGCTTGGTGATCCCACCGACCGCGGCGACCCGATCCCCAGGTGGCCGCCGCCCTCGAGCGCCTTCGCGGCGGGCTCAGGGCAGCGAGCACGCCGCCCTGGCCGCGCTGGCCACGCGCCCGGCTGCTGGTCCCGGTCGTGGCGGTGCTGGCCGAGGCAGCGCACCGCGGCGGCACCGGCGGCCGGCCGGGTGACGCGGCCGGGCCCGGCCGCCGCCTGCGCGCGCGAGAAGACCAGCGAGATGGCGCTGCCGACCCTGGTCGGCAGCGACGGCAGGCGCGCCGTGCTCGCCTTCACCGGCCTGCCGTCGCTGACCGCGCTGGCGGCCCGACGCCAGGCCGGTGCCCGTGACCGCCGCGCCAGGTCTGGCAGGCCGGGGCCCAGGAGGCGAGCGCGGTGGTCATCGACGTCGCCAGCCCGGTGCCGCTCGCCGTCGACGGCGCCCGGCTGGCGGCGCTGGCCGAGGGCAGTGCCGCCGCCGCTGCCGCACGAGGACCCGGACGTGCGGGCCCTGGCCGATGCGGCACTGGCCAGCGAGCCGCTGATCGCCGGGTTCGCCCTGCTGCCGGGCAGGCGGCGGCAGCGACCTGACGATCCAGGTGACGCTGGCCCGTGGGTACGGGCTCAGCCGACGCCCGCGCCCAGGCGGCGATCCAGCGGGCCGTGGAGCGCATCGTGGCCGACAGGGGCGCCGGGTGCGGCGCGGGATCACGGTGGCCGCCAGCACGGGCGATCAGCCCAGCGGCATCCCCGGGCGGCGGGCCGTGACGTACGCCGTGACCGGCCGCGCCGCCGCCGGCTCAGTCATCCATCGCGCCCCGTGGAGGATCGGCACCATGCTGCGCTGGCTGACCGCGGGGAGTCGCACGGGCGCGCGCTGGTGGCGATCTGCGAGGGGCTGCCTGCCGGGGTCGAGGTCACCACCGCCGGACATCGCCGCCGCGCTGGCCCGCCGCCGGGCTCGGTTACGGCCGGGGCGCGCGGATGAAGTTCGAGCAGGACGAGGTCGAGATCACCGGCGGGGTCCGGCACGGCCGGACGCTCGGCGCGCCGGTCGGCGATCCGGATCGCGCAACACCGAATGGCCGAAGTGGGAGACGGTGATGTCGCCCGACCCGGTCGACGCCGGCGATGCTGGCGGATCAGGCGCGGAACGCCCCGCTGACCCGGCCCCGCCCCGGCCACGCCGACCTGGCCGGGATGCAGAAGTACGGGCACGACGGACGCCCGGCCCGGTGCTCGAGCGCGCCAGCGCGCGGGAGACGGCCGCCCGGGTGGCGCTCGGCGAGGTGGCCCGGCCGTACCTGCGCCAGTCGCTCGGCATCGAGATCGTCAGCCACGTGGTGGCGATCGGCCACGGTCGCGCGCCCGACGGCGCCGTGCCGCGGACCGGACGACGCGCGCGCGCGTGGACGCCGACCCGGTGCGCTGCCTCGACCCGGCGGCCAGCGAGGCGATGCGTGGCCGAGATCGACGCCGCCCGCAAGGACGGGCGACACGCTCGGCGGGGTGGTCGAGGTGCTCGCCTACGGCGTGCCGCCCGGCCTGGGCAGCCACGTGCACTGGGACCGCCGCCTCGACGCCCGGCTGGCCGGGGCGCTGATGAGCATCCAGGCGATCGAAGGGCGTCGAGGTCGGCGACGGCTTCGCCACCGCCCGCGCGCCGCGGGTCGCAGGCCCACGACGAGATCGAGGCCGCCGACGACGGGGTCCGGCGGCGCACCAACCGGGCCGGCGGCGTCGAGGGCGGCATGAGCACCGGCGAGCCGGTGCGGGTGCGGGCCGCGATGAAGCCGATCTCCACCGTGCCCCGGGCGCTGGCCACCGTGGACGTCGCGACCGGCGAGGCGGCGACGGCGATCAACCAGCGCAGCGACGTGACCGCCGTGCCTGCGGCCGGGGTGGTGGCCGAGGCCATGGTGGCGCTGGTGCTGGCCGATGCCGCGACCGAGAAGTTCGGCGGCGACTCGGTGCCGGAGATCCGGCGCAACCTGCGCGGCTACCTGAACTCGCTGGTGATCGCATGACCGGGCCGGTGGCGATCCTGATCGGCCCGCCCGGGGCGGGCAAGTCCACCGTGGGGCCGCTGCTCGCCGACCTGCTGGGAGCGGAGTTCCTGGACACCGACAGCGTGGTCGAGGAGATGGCGGGCAAGCCCGTCAGCGACATCTTCATCTCCGACGGCGAGGCCGCCTTCCGCGAGCTGGAACGCACCGCCGTGGCCAGCACGATCGCCACCACCCGGGGATACTCGCGCTGGGCGGCGGGGCCGTGATGGACGCCGGGACCAGGCGCTGCTCGGCGTACCAGCGGGTGGTCTACCTGGAGACCGGTTTCGCCGCCGCGGCGCACCGGATCGGGTCTCGACGCGCCCCGGCCGCTGCTGATCGGCAACCCGCGCGCGCGGATGAGGCAGCTGCTGGCGGAGCGGCTGCCGGTGTATGAGCGAGCTGGCCTGGGTCACGGTGACCACCGATGACCGTGCCCCGCAGGACATCGCCGACGAGATCGCCGCCACGGTCACCGCCCGGATCGCGGCGGAAACCGGGCGAGGGCGCGGGCACCTCGCCCGAGGCGTCAGCCAGCCCGAGCGCCGGGCCCGCCGGAGCCGCAGCGGTGACCCTGACCGGATCCAGGTCAGCGGCGAGCACGCCCTACCAGGTGGTCGTCGGCACAGGTGTGCTCGGCGAGCTGCCCGCGCTGGTCGGGCAGGCGCGCCCGCACGGTCGTCGTTGTCCACCCGAGGGGCTGGGTGAGGTCGCCCGCCCGGTGTGCGGCGTGCTCAGCGGCGCCGGGTACGCGGTGCACGGCGAGCAGGTGCCGGACGGCGAGGCGGCCAAGACGGTGCGGCGTGGCGGCGGATCTGTGGTCCCGGCTGGCCGGGCACCGGCTCACCCGCAGCGACGCCATCGTCGGTGTCGGCGGCGGAGCCACCACCGACCTGGCCGGGTTCGTCGCGGCCACCTGGCTGCGCGGCGTCCGGCTGATCCTGGTCCCGACCACGCTGCTCGGCGGTGGTGCGACGCGGCGGTCGGCGGCAAGACCGCGGTGAACATCGACGCGGGCAAGAACCTGGTCGGCGCCTTCCACCCGCCGGCCGGCGTGCTCGCCGACCTGGCGGTCGCTCGAGACGCTGCCAGCCGCCGAGTACGTCAGCGGCCTGGCCGAGGTGATCAAGGCCGGGTTCATCGCCGACCCGGCGATCCTCGACCTGGTCGAGGCCGACCCGGAGGGCGCCGTGGTCCCGCACGGGCGGCACGCGCCGCGAACTGGTCGAGCGCGCGGTGCGGATGAAGGCCGAGGTGGTGCGCGGCCGACCTGACGGAAGCCGGGCGCCGGGAGATCCTCAACTACGGGCACACGCTCGGCCACGCCATCGAGCGCGTCGAGCGCTACCAGATCCGCCACGGCGAGGCGGTCGCGATCGGCATGGTGTACGCCGCCGAGCTGGCCCGGCTGGCTGACTGGCTCGACGCCGCCGACCCGGGACCGCCACCGCCGGGTGCTCGCGGCGGTCGGCCTGCCCACCAGCTTCCTGCCCGGGGCCTGGCCCGCGCTGCGCGGAGGCGATGGCGGTGGACAAGAAGGCGCGCGGCGCCCGCATGCGTTTTGTCGTGCTGGACGGGCTCGCCCGCCCGGCGATCCTCGACGACCCGCCGGAGGACCTGATGGCAGCGCGTACCAGAAGCATGGCGCACCGTAGCTAACCCTCACCAAGCCCGGCATTCGCAACGAGAGTCTGGCGGCAGCTCAGCCGCCGGAGGCTCGGTCACATGCGGATCGGGATGTCTCTGAACTACGCGGGCGGTTTCGCCGAGACCGTGGCCGAGCTCGGCCGACTACGAGAAGGCCGGGCTCGACATCGTGTTCGTGCCCGAGGCGTACAGCTTCGACGCGGTCAGCCAGCTCGGTTTCATCGCGGCCAGGACGCAGCGGCTGGAGATCGCCTCGGGGATCCTCCAGCTGTACACGCGCACGCCGACGCTGACCGCGATGACCGCGGCCGGGCTCGACTACGTCTCCGGCGGCCGGTTCACGCTCGGCATCGGGGCCTCCGGCCCGCAGGTGATCGAGGGCTGGCACGGGGTGCCGTATGACGCGCCGGTCGGCCGCACCCGGGAGATCATCGAGATCTGCCGCACGGTCTGGCGGCGGGAGCGGCTGGAGCTACCAGGGCCGGCACTACACGATCCCGCTGCCGCCCGACCGCGGGACCGGCCTCGGCAAGCCGCTCAAGCTGATCAACCGCCCGGTCCGGGAGCGGATCCCGATCGTGGTGGCGGCGCTCGGCCCGAAGAACGTGGAGCTCGCCGCCGAGCTGGCCGAGGGCTGGGAGCCGATCTTCTACTTCCCGGAGAAGGCGGGGCAGGCGTGGGGCGCCCGCTGGCGGCGGGCCGGGCCAGGCGGGACCCGTCGCTGCCGCCGCTGGACGTGGTCGCGCAGGCGCCGCTGGCGATCGGCGAGGACGTGGCCGGGTACCTGGAGCTGCGGCTTGGCCGTTCGCTCGCCCTGTACATCGGCGGCATGGGCCCGCACCGGGACAGGGGCCGCAACTTCTACTACGAGCTGGCGGTGCGGTACGGGTTCGAGGCGGCGGCCAGCCGGTGCCAGGACGCCTACCTCGCTGGCCGCAAGGACGAGGCGGCCGCGCTGGTCCCGGCCGAGCTGCTGGCCGGGACCTCGCTCATCGGCCCGGAGGGCCACGTGGCGGAGCGGCTGGCCGCGCTGAAGGAGTCGGGCGTCACCACGCTCAACGTGACGCCGCTGGCGGCGACGCACGCCGACCGGGTGCGCCTGATCGAGAAGGTGCGCGACCTGGCCGCCTGACCCGCCCTGACGCCCTCGCCGCCCGAGCCGCCGTACCGCCCGGCCCCCCGTATCGGCCGTTCGTCGCTCGATGCCGATGTCGGACCGATGGATGCCGGTGGCCGGTCTGCGAAGGCACGGTGGCGTCCGGGACATCGGCGACGGCGCTCTGCGGTCAGACGGACTTCGGTAGGCGCGGAAGGTCAGCACCGACAGGGCGGTGACGGCGATGGCCAGCAGCGCCAGGCCGCCGCCCAGGACGAGGCACCCGGCTCCAGTCCGGGCTGGCGCTCATCGCCGCCCGGCCCGCCTCCAGCGCCCAGTTGACGGGGTTGCCGTCGGCGACGATTCCGCATCCAGTGCGGCATGAGCGCGGTGACGATGAACGCGCGTGGACAGGAACGTCAGCGGCAGCAGCAGGAACGTGTTGATGCCGATGATCGTCTCCCGCTGCCGGGCCAGCATGCCGACCGGTGTTCGAGAAGGCGCTGAACACGACTGGCGATCAGCACCGACGCCGCGATCAGCGACCAGGACGCCAGCGCACGCCGCCCGGGTAGTGCGCTCCCGCCGCCCAGCCGAGCGCGACGATGATGATCGACTGCACCGTGGTCATCAGCGACTGCATGATGACCGAGGCGTTGATGATGGCCGAGCGGTGCAGCGGCAGCGACCAGGAACCGGTCCATGATGCCCCGGTCGATCTCCCTGCCAGCACCGTCATGCCGCTCCACATGCTGGCTCGACAGCGCGCTCATGATCACCACGCCGGGCACCAGGTAGTCCAGGTAGGACGCGGCGCCGAAGCCCGGCAGCTCGACCACCTTGCGGAACAGGGACCCGAACAGGAACAGCCAGATCACCGGCTGGATCAGGCTGATCACCATGTAGGCGGGCTGGCGGGCGAGCGCCCGGAGCTGCCGCCCGGTCATCAGCGAGGTGTGGCTGGCGATGGCGGTCATCGTGCTCCTCCGTTGCTGGCGGTGCTGGCAGGGCTGCTGGTCGGCGTCGGCGAAACGGCGGCCCGCGTGGCGCAGGTACACGTCGTCGAGCGACGGGCGCGCCACCGACGCGGCCGCGCACGGGCAGGCCCGCGTCGTCGAGCGCGGCGAGGACGGCTGGCAGGGCCGCGCGCGCCCTCGTCGGCGCGGGCGCTGACGTGGCGCGCCGTCCATCCGGATCTCGCGGACCGCCGGCACCCGTCCCAGGACGGCCAGCAGCTTACCGGCGTTCGGCGTGATCGGCGAGCTCGAACGTGCACGGCGTCGCCGTGGAGCTGCCCCTTGAGCTCGTCGGGCGTGCCCTCGGCGACGATCCGCCCGCGGTCCACGATGACCAGGCGGCTGGCCAGCCGGTCGGCTTCCTCCAGGTAGTGGGTGGTCAGCAGGATGGTGAGCCCGTCGTCGGCGGCGAGCCGCCCGATCTCGTCCCACATGGCCGAGCGCGACTCCGGGTCCAGGCTCGGCGGTCGGCTCGTCGAGGAAGAGCACCTGCGGCCGGTTGATCAGGCCCAGCGCCACGTCCAGCCGCCGCTGCATGCCGCCGGAGTAGGTGCGGACGAGTCGCTCGGCCGCACCGGCCAGGTCGAACCGGCCGAGCAGCTCGTCGGCCCGGCCGTGAGCGCGCGGCCGCGCAGGCCCTGGATACGGCCGGTCAGCAGCAGGTTCTCCCGGCCGGTGGCCATCGGGTCGGCGCCGCTGCGCTGGCGCGACCACGCCGATGGCGTGGCGGACCTGCGCCGCCTGGCCCGCACGCATCGAGCCCGGCCACCGTCGCGGTGCCCGGCGTCGGCCTGGGCCAGGGTGGTGAGGATCTTGACGGTGGTGGACTTCCCGGCCCCGTTGGGGCCGAGCAGGCCGAAGACCGTGCCCGCGGGAACCGCGAAGCTGAGCCCGTCCAGGGCCCGCACTCCCTTGGGGTAGGTCTTGACGAGGTCGTGGGCCTCGATCGTGTAGTCGGCTCGGGTGCCCGCGCGGCCACGCGCGGACGTGTCTGCCTGAATGGTCATGTCGGCTTTCTCCCTGGTGGGTGGTCGTGTCACCGGTCCACGGGGAGCAGCCACGTATTCTTGAGGTGCTCACTCGATCTGGTCTCGCCCCGACGGGACCGGTTCGGTGGTCACGGCCCTCGGTCAGGTGCTGCCGCATCTCTGCCGGGGGCCGTCTGCTCGGTCTGGTCGGTTCGTGGCGGCGTCCTCCTTCCCGCGTGGTCCCTGCGGCCGGCTGGCCTGTCGACGTGCCGCCGGACTGATCGGCCCATTCCGGCGGGACGGGGCCGAATTCCGCTGGCCATTCATGCGTGTCATGCACGTGCTGCCAGCCGTCCAGGCCGGGGAAGGTCCGGTCCTCGAACTCGGCCACCAGGCCGCGGACCCAGGCCAGCTCGGCCTCCCGCATGGCCAGGTGGTATTCGGCCTCCAGCATGAACAGCCGGGGCAGCCAGGTGAGCCCGGCAAGCTCGGCACGCACCTCGGCGGCGATCGCCTGCTCCAGCGCGCTGACCCGGTCGCGCAGCAGCTCCAGCGCCCGGCCCGGGGCCGACCACGGGCAGCTCCGACCAGGGCCGCCTCGAACTGCGGGTACTCCTTCACCGGGATGGCGACCAGCTCCGCCATCCAGTCGTCGAGTCTCCTTGCGGCCCGCCTCGGTGATCTGGTACACGGTGCGTTCCGGCCGCCGTCCTCCCGCCCGGCGCCCATCGCCTCGATGAGCCCGTGCCGGGCGAGGTTGTTCACGACGGTGTACAGCGAGCCGTAGTTCAGCTTGATGCTGCGCTCCTTGCCCTGCGAGCGCATCGTGGCGGCCATCTTCAGTACGGGTGCATCGGGCGCTCGGTGAGCGTCACGAGGACGGCCAGCGCCAGCAGGTTCGAGACCGCGCGCCGTCCGGCCATCTCCCTCACCCGCTCGTCACTCGCTCATCCGGCTGACGTATATCCGGTAACGAGTATACGGATACGTGTGCCGTCCGCAAGCATAGGGTTGACAGACCGTGGGAGGATGATGGGTGACCACGGTTGAGACAGCCGTGTGGGCGGTGCGCGTGGCGCGTCGCCGGAGGACGAGGCAAGCCCTGGCCCGCCTCGATCGCGGCCGCCTGGACGCCCGCATCGGGATTCCCTCTCGGTGACCGAGCGGGTCAACGACCCCTTCTTCACCTTCTTCACCGACGACAGCCCGCCCAGGGCTCACCTGGTGGCCGAGCTCGACGGCGGGCTGGCAGGCTACATCCGGCAGAAGCCGGTTACGCCGCTGCCGGAGAACGCGCACGTGCTCGGCATCGTCGGGCCTGGCCGTCGCCCCGGGTGACCGCCGCCGGGAGTCGCCTCCGCGCTGCTCAGCCGCGGCCGAGCAGCATGCGCGTGCCCGCGGCGCGCGCAAGCTGAGCCTGCGCGTGCTGGGCACCAACGAGACAGCCATGCGCCTGTACGAACGGCACGGCTTCCAGCGGGAAGGCACCCTGCGGGACGAGTTCTGCATCGGCGGGCGGTTTGTGCGACGACGTGCTGATGGCCAAGCACCTCGCCTGACGCGCGAGCACCTCTCTCACGGCCTGCGGCACCGGGCCTGCCTGAGATCCACGAGGCGCCGATGCCGGGACGCGGCAGGCCCGGTAGACTTGCTGACCGGGTTCCCATCACCGCCGGACCGGGCGTCTACCTGCCCGGCCGGGGCGGCGTCAGGATCGAGGACACCCTGGTGGTGCGCTCCGGGGCGGCCGCAGCCCGTGACCTGCTCACCACGACCACAACCGCGACCGGCAGGGAGCTGCTTGTCCTCTGGGGCGGACCGCCCTGGCGGGCCAGGCCCCCGTACCCAGGAGAGACATCAGACGTGGCCACGACGAACGACCTCAAGAACGGCATGACGCTGAACATCGACGGGCAGCTGTGGACCGTCGTTGAGTTCCAGCACGTCAAGCCCGGCAAGGGCGGCGCCTTCGTGCGCACCAAGCTGAAGAACGTCCTGTCCGGCAAGGTGGTCGACCGGACGTTCAACGCCGGGGTCAAGGTCGAGACGGCCAGTGTGGACAAGCGCGAGATGCAGTACCTCTACCGCGAGGGCGAGGATTTCGTCTTCATGGACACGCAGGACTACGACCAGCCCCGCATCCCGGCCGCCACGGTCGGCGACGCCGCCAACTACCTGCTGGAGGAGCAGATGGCGGTGGTGGCGTTCAACAACGGGGTCCCGCTGTACGTCGAGCTGCCCGCCGCGGTCGAGCTGACCATCCGGCAGACCGACCCCGGCATGCAGGGCGACCGCTCCACCGGCGGCACCAAGCCTGCCACCCTGGAGACCGGGGCGCAGATCCAGGTGCCGCTGTTCATCACGACCGGCGAGAAGGTCAAGGTGGACACCCGCACCGGTGAATATCTCGGCCGGGCGTGACCACCCGCCGTGCCCGCGCGTAGCAAGGCCCGCAAGCGGGCGCTCGACGTCCTGTTCGAGGCGGGAGCTGCGGGACCGGCCGGTCCTGGAGGTGCTGGCCGAGCGCGCCACGGACGAGATCCCGCCGCTCCCGGGCTATGCCGCCGACCTGGTCCGGGGTGTGCACGCCGCACCAGGAGCGGATCGATGAGCTCATCGCCGAGCATGCGCAGGGCTGGGCCCTGGAGCGGATGCCAGCGGTGGACCGGAATATGCTTGCGCATCGGGGCCTACGAGCTGTTGTGGGCCGACGACATCCCGGACGCGGTCGCGATCAGCGAGGCGGTGCCAGCTGGCCCGCGACCTGTCCACCGAAGGCTCGCCGGCGTTCGTGAACGGCCTGCTGGCCCGGCTGCTGGAACTCAAGCCGACGCTCACCCTCTGACCGGGCAGCCGGCCCGCGACCCGGGCGCGGCGGGCAGGCGCCCTATCGCGCGGGGCGAAGCGCAGGCCGAGGCCGAGCCGGCGGAGGACGGACCGGAACCACAGCGCCGACACACCGGCGCCCGCGACCACCAGGGCGACCGTGAGCGCGGTCGAGAGCATGATGAACAGCTTGGCGGGCTCGGTCACCATCAGCACGCCGAGGCCCGCCGTGAGCAGGAAGAAGATCCCGGCCCAGAGCCAGGTCGCGCCCTGGAAGAAGCGGTGCAGGCCCGGGTGATGACCCGGCTGGCGCAGGGCCACCACCTCGGCGGCGAGCCGGGCCACGAGCGGGCTGGGCCCGCGCGCGGTCCGCGCGAAGAGCACGCACATGACCAGGTTCGCGACCGGGAACTGGAGCAGGTAGAGCCAGAGCTGGCCGGTGGAGAGCACGATCGCGGTCTGCAGGGTGAGCACCACCGCCGAGATCGTGAGCAGGCTCGGGACGCTGCCGGTAGCGATCTTGCGGATGAGCGCGGTGACCCAGGTGGCGACCAGGCTAAGCCAGCAGGCCGACGTCACGGCCGTACAGCCAGGCCCCGAGGGCGGCGGCGCCCACCGGCAGGCTACGCGGATTCGGTCAGGCTCCAGAGCGCTGTGCGCAGCAGCCGCAGTGGCCGCGGCAGCTCCAGGTGCTCTCGCATGGCGGAGAGCCTAAGTGGTCGCGGCGGCGGCGCGGGCCGGAATCTGGAAGAGTCACAATGAATCCCCTCATCCGGGCGCGGCGCCCCGGTGCTCGCGCGGATCCCAGGCGTAAAAACTCATGTCATAGCGGCGGCTGCCGACGCCCACAATGTCCCTTCAGGCAGCCATATTCAGTGAAACCTACGCCCCGGTGAGGTGCAAGGCCCGCTACCCGTGGCATCGGCCAGGAAACTCCCGGGACACCGGGGAGCCGCCGCCCCGGAAATTTGTCAACGGGCGGCACTACATTGGTAGCCGAGCGCGGGACAGGGAGGTGGCAGTGGCAGGCGACCGTCGCGCCGCGAGGCGCGCTGGACGGCACCGGCGCCGCGGGCACGCCACCCGGCCGGGCTGCCGTGGGCGCACCGGGCCGGCCCTGGAGCCGCTACGACGACGCGCGCACCGCGGTCGTCCGCGACATCCTCCGGACGGTGATCTCCGCCCTCGCCGCGCAGGCGAGGCCGGGCCCGGCTCGACATCCTCGACAGCCGGCGGCGGGACGGGCGGGTTCGCCGTGCCGCTGGCAGGCCTGGGCCACAACGTGACGGTGATCGATCCCAGTCCCGACTCGCTCGCCGCCGCCGAACGCCGGGCCGCTGAGATGAACGTCGCGCTCAGCGTGGTCCAGGGAGACGTCGCGGACCTGGCCATGGTGGTAAGCGAGGCGAGCGCGGATCTGGTGCTCTGCCACAGCGTGCTGGAGTACGTCGACTCACCGCCGGACGCCATGGCGTCGATCGCCCAGGTGCTGCGGCCCGCTGGCGCGGTCAGCGTGCTCGCCGCCAGTTCGGTGGCGGCGGTGATCCACCGTGCGCTGGCTGGCCGGTTCGACGACGCACCGGCGGCTGCTGGCCGGGATCGGCGGCCCGGCCAGTGCCGCCCGGCCGCCACGGCGCGCCGGGACGGCCAGGCCGCAGGACAGCCGGGCCGCGGCGGTTCACCCTGGCCGCGGTGGTGGGCCTGATCGAGGGCGCAGGCCTGCGCGCTGAGCCGCGCCCACGGGGTCGAGGTCTTCGCGGACCTGGTGCCCGGCATGTTCGCGGACGCCGACCCCGGCGCCGCCGACGCGCTGCTGGCGCTGGAGCAGGCGGCCTCCGCTCATCCCGCCTTCCACGACATCGCCACCCAGTTCCACATCGTCGGGTACCGGTAACGGCATGGCTGGCGGCGACACCGGCTGTCACGTCCTCCATGCCGACATGGACGCCTTCTACGCCAGCGTCGAGATCCGCGACCGGCCCGAGCTCGCCGGGCTGCCGGTGATCGTCGGCGGCGGCAGCCGCGGGGTGGTGCTCTCCGCGTCTTACCAGGCCCGGGTCTTCGGGGTCCGTTCGGCGATGCCGGTGACACGGGCGCAGCGGCTGTGCCCGCAGGCGGTCTTCGTCTCGCCCCGCCGCGGGTCTACGCCGCCGCGTCCGCCGAGGTCATGGCGGTCTTCCGGTCGGTGACGCCCGAGGTGGAGCCGCTGTCGCTTGACGAGGCATTCCTCGACGTCTCCGGCGCCATCAGGCGGCTGGGCCGCCCACCGAGATCGCCGAGCTGATCCGGGCCAGCATCCGCGACCAGCAGGGCCTCACGTGCTCGGTGGGCGTGGCCAACTGCAAGTTCGTGGCCAAGCTCGCGTCGGCCCGGTGCAAGCCGGACGGGCTCCTGGTCGTCCCGGCCGATCAGGTGCTCGGCTTCCTTCACCCGCTGCCGGTGGCCGCCCTGTGGGGCGTGGGGGAGCAGACCGGGCAGGCGCTGGCCCGGCTGGGCCTGCGGACCGTGGCCGACATCGCGCATACCCCGCTGGCCGGTGCTGCAGCGGGAGCTCGGCCAGGCGGTCGGCGCGCACCTTTACGCGCTCGCCTGGGGCGCGTGACGACGCCCGGTGATCCCCGGTCTGCCGGACAAGAGCATCGGGGCGGAGGAGACCTTCGCCACCGATGTCGACGACCCCGAGGTGATCCGCCGGGAACTGCTCCGGCTGTCCGGGCGGACGGCGCGCGGCCTGCGGGCGGGTGGCTCCGTCGCCAGGACGGTGGTGGTGAAGCTGCGGCTCGCCAACTTCACCACCATCACCCGCTCGCGTACCCTGCCCGAGCCCACCGATGTGGCCCGGAAGATCTACGCCACCGCCTGTGATCTGTACGCGGCGGCGGGCCTCGACCCGCGCGCCAGGCTGCGGCTGGTCGGTGTGCGCGCCGCGGGCCTCATCCCCGTCGCCAGGTCGGCCACCCAGCTTGCGCTGGGCGAGCCGCCCGCCGCCTGGCGTGACGCCGAGCAGGCGGTGGACCGGATCGTGCAGCCGGTTCGGGCCGGACTCGATCCGCCCGGCGCGTGCTCGTCCGGCATGGCGGAGGAGGCAGAGCCGCGGACTGCCGGTCGGCCCGGATCGCTCATCTGCGCCGTAGCCGGCGTCAGTGCCCGGGGTAAACTCACGCTTGAACAACCGTTTGAACGAGTCAGTTACGGTGCGTGACGTGAACACTACGGGATCCGGTCTCACCTGGGGCGCGCGAGGGCCAGCGGGCAGCAACATCGCCGGTTCAGCCTCCCTTTGCACTCTCACTGCTCTTTCCCAGGGTGTGGCAGCACTCGTATTGTGGAGAGCATCAGGACCGTGAGATGGACGTCATCGCACCTGTCCCCGCGCGTGAGGTTCATGGGAGGCGCTGTGCCGCTTTCTGAGCACGAGCAGCGTCAGCTCGAGCAGATCGAGCAGGCGCTCTATGCCGACTATCCGAAGCTTGCGCAGGCCGTGCGCGCAAGAGACCCGAAGATCCACTACAAGCGGCGGGTGGTCTAGGCCGCGATCGGGTTCCTGCTCGGGGTGGGCCTGCTGCTGGCCGGTGTGGTTTCCAAGGTCATCTTTGTGGGTGTCGGCGGCTTCGTGGTCATGCTCGCCTGCGCCATGTGGGCGCTGACGAGCTGGCGTCACATGGGCGGTGCCGCCACCGGGCGCGGCCGCGGGCCTGAGCCGTGGCCCGGGCGGTGCGCGGAGCCAGCGCCGGGGACGGGCGGCCCGCAGGACCGGCGCGGGCGGGCTGGCGGAACGGGATTCATGGAGCGGCTGGAAGAGCGCTGGCGCCGTCGCCAGGAGGGGACCGGTAGCCCGTCCCCTAGGCCCGCCGGGAGCGGGCGGCCCGCCCGCTGCGCTGGCGGAGCCCGCTGCTGACCACATCCATCCAGCCGAACACGTCGAGCGTGTGCGTCATCGCCGTCCGCGCCGGGGCCAGGGCGGATGCGGGCAGCGGCCACGGCGGCGCACCTGGCGGGCAGGCGGCACGCCTTGCCCATGGCCCGCCTGACCGTGGCCACGTCGCTGTGGAGCTGCGCGGACGCCAGCCGGCGCTCGGGCATAGCGCGCCCGTTCCTCGGCGAGCGCGATCCGCTCGAGGCGCCTCCCGCTCGGCGGCCGCGAATCCCAGCGACGCGCCGACCCGGCAGGCCAGCGCACGCGGCGATTCACTGGCCCGGCTGGCGATCCGGTGGTCGGTCAGGTCGTCGCGGAATTCGAGCCACGCGGCATGGGCGCGGCCGGCGTCATCAGCCGCCCTGAACCACCGGCGGCGCCGGGTGACGGACCGGACCGCCAATGGCGTCACCGCGGCCACCGCCAGCACCGCCAGGACGATCAGCAGCGCGACCGAGAGGGGGCCGACGCCAGTGCGCTCCGGCCGCCACCGGCGCCGCCGATGACCCGCAGCTTCGGCGGGGCCTTCCTCCCGGCCGGGAGGGCACTGGGCTGGGTCCCGGGGCGAGCGTGGACGAGGTGGGCTGCGGGGCGGGGGCGACGCTGCTCAGCGGCGGGAAGGAGTACGCGGGAGCGGACGCCGTGGCCTGGCCTTGCCCGGCGATCGCCGGTGGGGGTCGGCTCGAACCGCAGCCAGCCTGCACCCGCGAAGTAGAGCTCCGGCCATGCGTGCGCGTCGCTGGTCCGCACCTGCCAGGTGCCATTTCCTGGTAGACGCCCTGCGTGTATCCCACGACCACGCGGGACGGGATGCCCACCAGCCGGGCCATCACGGCCATCGCGAAGCGCGAACTGCTGGCAGTAGCCGCGCCGGGTCTTGGTGACGAAAGTTGATCAGCGCTGCGGCGTCCATGCGGCTGGGGACGGGTCAGCGAGTAGGTGAAGTTCCCCGGCCTGGTGAACCACTGCTGCAGCGCGACCGCCTGGCCGTAGGCGTTGCCCTGCCCGGCGGTGACCCGCCTGGCCAGCGGCTGCAGCCGCTGGAAGGGCTGCGGCATCGTGAGATAGCCCTGCTCGGCGGCCGAGGGGCTGGCGCCAGGCGGAGCTGCTGTGGTGACGGCGTCGACATCGGAGCTGGTCACCGTGTAGCGCAGGCCGGCCAGCGCGGGTGGTGGTGGTGAAGATGGACAGTGAGTTCCTGCTCCACCCGCCAGTCGCCGGGCACGGTCACCGACCGCGGGGCGTAGGGCACGGGAAGGTAGCTCAGCTACGTGCCTGCCGCCGCTCAGGGTGGAGCCGAGGGTGATCGTCTCGCGGACGGTGAGGGCCGGTGTGGCCTAGGCGAGCCCGGGCACGGCGGGCAGCCGTGCCGCTGCCGACCGCGGTGTCGTCCGAGGGCGGCGCCAGGCTCCAGGCGCTGGTGCCGAGCGTGCCGAGGACGTAGACCTGGAGATAGGGCGGGGCGGCGCTGTCATGGTGTGGTAGCTGAGGACCGGTTCCGCGATGAGGCATGCGCAGCTGCTGGTTCATCTGCGTCCAGCGGGTCGGGAAGTGACAGCGGAGCCGCGTAGCCGTTGCCGTTGCGCCACGCAGTGGCCGGGGAACAGCCGGTGGCTGTGCCGCAGGCCCGGCAGGATGAGCGGCACGCACAGCGCCAGCACCACGGTCGCGAAGCCGACCCGCCGCCCGGCCGCCGTGAGCTGCCGGGTGTCCGGTCCCTGGGCTTCCGCTGGCCCGGCCAGGTATGGACGACAGCGGCCCCACAGCCGCACCCGCTCCCGTCCCTCCGCGGACAGCAGGGCGAGGTACCCGGCGATCCCCAGGCTGAACACCACCACCTCGCCGACCCAGCCGGGCTTGGCGATGGTCGTCAGCGGCACGCAGAACAGCACGAGCAGCGGGAGGTAGGCGATCGCTGGCCTGCGCAGCCGCACCGCGAGCAGGTCGGTGATGGCGGCGATGATCCCGATCCCGGCCGTCGACCAGCAGCGCGATCTCGTTGGTGGCCGGCACCGGCGGGGCAGTATCTCGCCGTCTGCGAGTTCGCCAGCCCCACCATCAGCGTCAGGTGGTGCGACCGAGGCCGGGGTCGGTATCAGCCAGTGAAACGACTGCGGCCCGGCGAACAGCACGTTGAGGTAGAGGAACAGGCCGGCCAGCGCGGCCAGGAAGCAGACGATGACCGGAAGGGGCCGCAGCCGGGTCAGCGTGCCGACGGCGGCGACCACGATCACCGCGCCGAAGCCAGCCCAGAACCAGCCCGTCCTCGATATCAGCGAGTACAGGGCGACCGAGGCCAGCACGGTCGCCGCCGCCGCCGTCACGGTGAGCCGGTGGTTCATCTGGCTGCTCCGGCCGGTGCGGGTGCCGGGCTGGCTGGCCGGGATGGTTGAGCATCTCCCAGGCCGCGGTGAGCGGCATGCCTGCCGTGACGGTCGCCACCCGCCATCCGGCGGTGGCCAGGACGCTGGCAGACCGCGCTGGTCTCTTCCGGTACCCGGTCACCCGGCTGCTGCGCGCTCCAGGTGGAGACGGCGAGCAGCAGCGCCATCGCCGCCCCGGCCGAGTGGCGGGCCGAGGCCAGCCGCTGCGCCTCCTCCGGGGAGATCTGCCCGAGCACCGCGATCAGCAGGCCGCTGCCGCCGCCGTGGCCGTCGGCGAGGGCGGGGACGATGGTGGAGAGCCGCGACGGGCGGATGACCGCGAGCGAGTCAAGCAGCACGTCCTCGAACGGGCCTTCGGCGCTCACCGGCCCGGTGTCGGTGACGAAATCGCCGCTGATGCCCTCCCGGGCCAGGTGCACGCCTATCGAGGCGGCGGCGCTGACCGCGTACTCGAAGGACGAGGACGGCCCGCGGCCGCTGTGCGCCCAGCTCCTGGTATCCAGGAACAGGACCGCGCGGTTCCGCCACCGCTGCTCCTCCCGGCGCACCATGAGCTCGCCGTAGCGGGCGGTGGAACGCCAGTGCACCCGCCGCAGCTCGTCCCCGTCCCGGTAGGCGCGGGGGACGGCGTCGTCCTCTCCGGCCGCGGCCGCCGTGCTGGCCCGGGATCCGTCCGCCTGAGCCAGGTACCGCCGAACGCCGTCCACGGCAGCGGCGTGATGGCCGGGGTGACCACGAGCGTGCCCGGCAGGGCCACCTGACCTGCCCAGCCTGACCAGGCCGAAGCGCGTCGGCCACGCGGACGTTCAGCGGGCCGATGTCGTACCTGCCCCGGCGATCGGACTGGAGCCGGTAGGTGATCCGGCGGCTGCCACCGGCTCTCGATCCGGTCCAGGACGAACCGGGGACGGGTGCCCAGCGAATACGGGATGGTGTCCTCGGCGAGCAGGAGGCCGGTGGGCAGGCGGGTCACGTTATCGAGCTGGATGGTGACCGTGGCGGCCTGGCTTAGCCGGTACCCGGGCGGGCGTGATCTGGCGCAGGCACCGCACCCGGTAGCGGCCCGGCCAGCCGCGAGCGCGGAAAGCAGCGGCAGGAAGACCAGCACCCCGCCGAGGCTCAGCCAGCTCATGCTGGCCCAGGCTGAGACCGAGCGCACCGGCGGCGATGCCCGCGGCGATGAAAGCCCTGCCGCGAGTGGTGATCCCGGCGAACAGCGACCGCATCCGGCCCCTTCCTTCCACCTGCTCTCAACTTACGGCCGGGGCCAGGCCCAGGCCAGGCCGCCGCAGGGCTGGTGCCGCCTACCGGAACTGGGGCAACGGGACCTGCCCGACGATGGCGGCCAGCACCTGCTCGGGCAGCTGGCGGGCGACCAGCGCCTCCGCGCTCGGCAGCAGCCGGTGGGCCAGCACCGGCAGCGCCAGCGCCTGCACGTCGTCCGGGATCACGAAGTCACGGCCGTCCAGCGCGGCCTCGCGCCCGGCTGGCGCGCAGCAGGTGCAGGGTGGCCCGCGGCGATGCTCCCAGCCGGAGCTCCGGGTGGAGCGCGTCGCCGTGACCAGGCTTGATGACGTACTGCTTCAGGACATCGGCCACGTGCACCCTGCGGACCGCGGCGATGAGCTCGCGCATGTCCTCGGCCCGGGCGACGGGTTCCAGCGCCTCGAGCGGGGATGACGAGCCGTGCGCGTCGAGCATCGCCAGTTCCGACTCCGCGCTGGGGTAGCCCATGGAGATGCGGGCGGTGAACCGGTCCCGCTGCGCCTCGGGCAGCGGGTATGTCCCCTCCATCTCGATGGGGTTCTGGGTGGCGATCACCATGAACGGCGGGGCCAGCGGATAGGTCGTGCCGTCGACCGTCACCTGCCGCTCCTCCATGCACTCGAGCAGCGCGGACTGGGTCTTGGGCGAGGCCCGGTTGATCTCGTCGCCCGACGACGATGTTGGCGAACACCGGCGCCCGGCTTGAACTCGAACTCACGCCGTTCCTGGTTGTAGGCGCTGACCCCGGTGATGTCGCTGGGGAGCAGGTCCGGGGTGAACTGGATGCGGCGCACCGAGCAGTCGGTCGACCGGGCCAGCGCCTTGGCCAGCATCGTCTTGCCGACACCGGGCACGTCCTCGATCAGCAGGTGGCCCTCGGCGAGCAGGACCGTGAGCGCGAGGCGGACGGCTCTCGGCCTTCCCCTCGATGACGCGACTCGACCGCGGTAGCGACCCGGTGGGCGGCCCGCACCAGGTCATCGAGCGTGCGGCCGGTGTCGCGCCCGGTATCGGTGACCACTCGTCCTCCTCGCCTCGGCTGCCTTCGTCGCCGCCGTCGCCTGCCTGACCGGGAGTCCGCTCCGTCACGAGCGTTACCGGGCGCACTGACAGGCTCTGCGTACTGACAGTACGTCCTGGTCGGTTCACGTGCGATTCCCGATCCGGGTTCACCTGCCCGGGCGCCGCCACCCGCCGCTGTCTCCCCACTCCTGCCCCACCGGCCTGAGCTGGCCATTTCACGCGGCCAGTGGAGCGCCAGGGGAGAGCTGTGCATTGACAGTGGGGAAATGTGGGGTACAGTGGTGCGCAGTGGGGTGCAAGGGCTGACGCGGTGGCCGCAGGCACGGTGATCCGGGGGCTGGAGGTGAGTGCTGGTGTTCCTGGGCACTCACACGCCACGCCTGGACGAGAAGGGACGGCTGTTCCTGCCTGCCAAGTACCGCGAGGAACTTGCGGGAGGACTGGTGATCACCAAGGGCCAGGAGCGCTGCCTCTACGTCTTCCCGCACGGCGGAGTTCGAGCGGATCACCGAGGCGTTGCGCGCCGCCCCGTCACCGCGAAGGCGGTGCGGGACTACAGCCGGGTCTTCTTCGCCAGCGCCTCCGATGAGATGCCGGACAAGCAGGGCCGGGTGACGATCCCGCCAGGGCTGCGTGACTACGCCGCCCTGCAGCGTGACTGCGTCGTCATCGGCGCCAACACGCGGCTGGAGATCTGGGACGCCGTCGCCTGGCAGGCCTACGAGGCGGACCAGAACGAGGCGTTCTCAGCGGCGTCGGAGGAGGTGCTGCCCGGCGTTCTGTGAGTGGTGCCGTGACCGGCGCCACGGTGCTCGGCGAGGTCTCCACCCGCGCCTGGGGTGATCAGATCGGCTGACGTCACTTCCCGGCGCCAGGCGATTTCCGGGCTGCCCGCGCGACGCGCGGATGGAGACCTGGCCGGGCACGCTCCGGCATCAGATGCGCCGATCACGGTGCGCACGGTGGCAGGTGACACGGCGAAAGGGGTTCGATGGGCACGGCGCCAGCCGCTCACCTGCCGGTCATGGTCGACCGGGTGCTCGCGCTCTTCGCGCCTGCCCTCGACCCGCCGGGAGCGGTCCTGGTGGATGCGACGCTCGGCCGGGCCGGTCATGCCCGGGCGCTGCTGGCCGCCCATCCCGGCCTCGCGCTGGTCGGGCTGGACACCGACGCGGACGCGATCGCCGAGTCCGGCTAGGCTCCTGGCTCCCTATGGTGGCCGGGTCACGCTGGCCCACGCCGTCTACGACCAGATCGCCGACGTCCTCGCCCGCCAGGGTGTGGCGCGGGTCCAGGGCGTGCTCTTCGACCTCGGGGTGTCCTCGCCCCAGCTTGACGAGCCAGGCCGCGGGTTCGCCTACTCCTACGACGCCCCGCTGGACATGCGGATGAACCGGACCAGGCGCTCACCGCGGCGGAGGTGCTCAACACCTATCCGGCGGCCCGGCTCGCCCGGGTGCTGCGCGAGTACGGCGAGGAGAGGTACGCGCGCCGGATCGCGGAAGCGGTCGTGCGCGCCCGGTCCGCGGGCCCGCTGACATCCACCGGCCAGCTGAACGAGATCATCCGCGACTCGATTCCCGCCCCGGCCCGCCGCAGCGGGGACATCCGGCCAAGCGGACCTTCCAGGCGCTGCGGATCGAGGTGAACGCGGAGCTGGAGGTGCTGGCCCGGGCGCTGCCCGCGGCGCTGGACGCGCTCGCCGTCGGCGGCCGGATCGTCGTGCTGGCGTACCACTCGCTGGAGGACCGGGCCGTCAAGCGCGCGCTGGCCACCCGCGCGGTGGACACCACGCCGCCCGGGCTGCCGGTGGCGCTCCCCGAGGCCAGCCCGCAGTTCAGGCTGCTCACCCGGGCGCCGAGCGGCCGTCCAGCGCGGAAGTGGCCGCCAACCCGCGAGCCGCCTCGGCCCGGCTCCGGGCCGCCGAACGTATCAGGGACGCCGCGTGATCGCGGCGCGCCCGGCCCGCGGGCCGGGCCTTCACCCGGCCTAGCTGTGGCCGGGCTGGCCCGCGGCCGGGCTGCGGCTGCGACAGGGCCGCCCATGGGGCGGACTGTGACGGGAGGGAGACACGGTGAGTGGACAGACGGAGGTGGTGACGGAGACCAGGCGCGCACGGGGCGCACCGCTGGCGCCGCGGCACCGGCGGGCGCTGGCCCGGCCACGCCCGGGCAAGGCCGCCGTCCCCGCCCGCGGCCGGACCGGGGTCCGGCCCGCCCCACCCCGGACCCGCCCGGCGGGCCGCCACGCCCCGTACGCCAGCCGCGCCCGCCCGCCCAGCCGCGCCCGGCCGGCCTGCCACGGGGACGGGCCAGCTCGGCGCGGCGGGGCCCGAACGCGGCCGCGGCCGCGGCGGCGCGGGCGTCCGCGACGCCGTTCGTCTTCCTCGTGGTCGGGCTGCTCGGCGGCGGGCTGCTCTGCCTGCTGCTGATCAACACCATCCTCGACACGGGGTCGTACCAGATCACCCAGCTGCAGCAGGAGAACGTCACGCTGGCCCAGCGGACCCAGGAACTCCAGGCGCAGATCGCCCAGCGAGCAGTCGCCGAGCGGTGCTGGCGGAGAAGGCGCGCCAGCTGGGCATGGAGGAGCCAGGGCTCCTGCACTTCATTGACCTCAGGAAGGGCAAGATCGAGAGCCGAGCCCACCCACGCGCCCGGGGTGTCGGTCTACCCGCCCGGATACACGCCTTGACATCCTCTCCGCCCTGGAAGCGGAGCGACCGTTCCGGTGGCGCGGCGCGCCCGGCACCCGATCCGGGCGCGCGCCGCGGCCAGGCCGGCGTCCGGAAGCCCGGCCACGGCACGGCAGCGCTCTCCGCGGCCAAGGTCGCGGCACGCGATGGGCCCGCCCGCGGCGTAGAACCCCGAAGCCCGGCAGAGGGCCGGGCCCTCGGCGCGCCACGCGCCCGTGCCCCCAGCAGCCCGGGCCCGGGGCCTGCGACCGGGCGGCATCGGCCCGCGGGTACGGCCCGGAGGCACGCTCGCAGGCCCCGCCGGGAGGCGCGGGACGGGAAGCCCGCGGCTGGCCAGGACGGGCCAGGCGGCGCGCGACCGGGGGCGGGACCGGGTACGACGTCGGCGGCGCGCGGCCGGGCCAGGCGGCGCCGGGCGCCCCCGTTCCCGGGGCGCCGGGCCGCGACGCCCGCGGCAAGACCGGCCCCGGGCCTGGCCGCCGCCTGGTGCGCGGCGGCGGCCCGCGCCGCGGCGGCATCCAGCGCGCCAGCCCCGCCCGGCGGCTGCGCGTCGGCCTGCTCTGCGCCGGGTTCGCCCTCTCGCTGATCGCTGGTAGGCCTCGTCCAGCTGCAGGGCCTGGACGGGGCGAGATACCGGGCGCTGGCCGAGCGCCAGCGGCTGCACAGCATCTCCGTGCCCGCCGAGCGGGGCAGCATCACGACCGCGGACGGGACGACCCTGGCGATGACCGTGCAGACCGACACGGTGACTCGCGGACCCGACGCTGATCAGGGGCAGGACGCGCAGCCTGACGGCGGCGGCTGCGGCAGCGGGTCGCGGACGCGCTGGCCGTGCCGCTGGCCATGCCGTCCGCCACCATCCTGCACCTGCTCGACTATCCCAGCTCCCGGCGTTACGTCGTGCTCGCGAAGGGTGTCCCCTGTCCGCCGCCAGACAGGTCACCGCGAGCCTGAACAAGCTCAACGCGGTCGGTGTCTACCTCACGCATACCTACACCCGCGTCTACCCGAGCGGCGACCTCGCCGCCAACCTGATTGGCTTCACCACCACCACGAGCGGGGGTGACCTGCGCGGGCAGGCGGGTATCGAGCAGTCCTTCAACCCGCTGCTCGCGGGCCGGGACGGGCGGCAGGAGGTGGAGACCGGCACGAACGGCCAGCCGATCCCGGTCGCCTCCGACTGGGTCCGGCCCATGGTCCCGGGCGGGGACGTGCAGCTGACGATCCTGTCCGGCCTGCAGTGGGAGGCGCAGCAGGCCTGCGCCCAGCAGGTCCGGCTGACCCGGGCGGATTCCTGCACGGTGGTGGTCATGCGCCCGGCCAGCGGCCAGATCCTCGCGATGGCCCAGTACCCCGGCTACCAGCCCGTCGCACGTGACGAACCTGGCCGCCACCCAGGACCTGCCGGTATCCGCCGTGTTCCCGCCCGGCAGCACGGCCAAGGTGATCACGGCCGCGGCGGCGCTGGAGCGCGGGCGGCCAGACGCCGATGAGCCGGTACACGGTGCCGGAGCAGATCACCGTGGGCGGGGCGTACACGTTCCACGACGCCGACCCGCACCCGACCGAGCGGCTCACCCTGGCCGGGGTCCTGGCGCACTCCAGCAACGTGGGCATGGTCCAGGTCGCCCAGCACATCAGCCCGCAGGTGCAGTACCAGTACTTCCGGGCGTTCGGGATCGGCGCCCCCAGCGGGCTGCCGCTGCCGGGCACCAGCCGCGGCCTGCTGGTGCCGCTGTCGCGGTACTGGGGGCAGGAGCGCTACACGCTCGCCTTCGGCCAGGGTGTCTCCGTCACCGCCGTGCAGATGGCCAGCGTCTACGCGACCATCGCGAACGGCGGGGTCCGGGTGCAGCCGACCATCGTGGCAGGCACCACGTCGGCGGACGGGCGGTTCGTGCCCGCGCCGCCGCCGCACCGCCAGCGCGTGCTCAGGCCAGCACCGCGGCCGAGCTCGATCGCCATCCTCCAGCAGGTGCCGATGCTCGACGCGACCCTGGCCGCCGAGCCGTGGGGAGATCCCCGGCTACTCGATCGCCGCCAAGACCGGCACCGCGCAGGTGGGCAGGTGCCAGTGCCTGTACGGGTCGAGCTACATCGGGATGGCGCCCGCCAGCAACCCGCAGCTCGTGGTGGCGGTCAACGTCCAGAACCCGCAAGCGCGGGAGCTACTTCGGCAACGCCGTGGCCGGGCCGGTGTTCTATCACGTCATGAAGTTCGCGCTGCAGGACGCTGAAGATCCCGCCGGATCAGGGCCAAGCGTCCCAACGTCCGGCTCACCGCACCGTGATCAGCGGTAGCCTCTGCCCGTGCTCGCGGATCTGCGTCCAGCAGGCGCCGGGCCAGCCGCTGGCCGAACTCGCCGGGCTGCTCGGCGTGGTCATGGCCGGGCCGGGCCGCGGCTGGACCCGCTGACCGGGCCCGGCGGCCCGCTGATGGTGTCCGGCGTCACCCACGACTCGCGCCGCGTCCGGCCCGGCGACCTGTACGCGGCCCTGCCCGGCGGCCATCACCACGGGGCCGATTTCTGCCAGGACGCGGCCCGGGTCGGTGCCGTGGCCGTCCTCACCGACCCGGGCGGCCGGGCCGCCGCCCGGCGGTGCGGGCTGCCGGTGTTCGTGGTCGCCGACCCCCGTGCCCGGCTGGGCGAGGTGGCGGACTGGGTGTACCGGCATCCGTCGGGAGCCTGCTCCTCATCGGCGTGACCGGCACCAGCGGCAAGACCACCACCACCTACCTGCTGGAAACCGGGCTGCGCCGGGCCGGTCACCTGACCGGGCTGGTCGGGCAGGGTGGAGACCCGGGTGGGCGACCTGACCGCCGCGAGCCGCGCTCACCACCCCGGAGGCGACCGACCTGCAGGCGCTGTTCGCCGTCATGGCCGAGCCGCGGCGTCACGGCGGCGGCGATGGAGGTGTCCAGCCACGCGCTGGCGCTCGGCCGGGTGGCCGGCGACCGCCTACGACGTCGCGATCTTCACCAACCTGTCCCAGGACCACCTGGACTTTCACGGCGAGCCTGGACGAGTACTTCGCCGCGAAGGCCACGCTGTTCACGCCGGCCTACACCCGGGTGGGCGTGGTGAACACCGACGACGCCTACGGCCGCCTGCTGGCCGAGGCCGCGCCGGATCCCGGTCACCACCTTCTCCGCCGCGGAGACCCGGCCGCGGACTGGCGTGCCGTCGACGTCCGGACCGGGGCGGACGGCAGCACGTTCCGCATCGTCGGCCCGGGCGGGGTGGAGGCGGACGCGTCGGTGGCCCTGCCCGGGCGCTACAACGTCGCCAACGCCCTCGGCGCCGTCGTCGCCCTGGTGCGAGGCGGGCGTCCACCTGGCCACCGCGGTCGCCGGGGTGGCCGCCTGCCCGGGCGTGCCCGGCCGCCTGGAGCGGGTCGAGCGCGGGCCAGGATTTCACTCTGCTGGTGGACTATTCTCACAAGCCAGGCGCGGTGGAAGCGGTGCTGCGCGCGCTGCGCCCGGTCACCGGTGGCCGCCTGATGCATCGTGCTGGGCTGCGGCGGTGACCGGGACCGGGCCAAGCGGCCGCTGATGGGCGCCGCCTCGCGCGCGCCTGGCGGACGTGGCCATCCTCACCAGCGACAACCCGCGCTCGGAGGATCCACTGGCGATACTGGCGGAGATGCTGGCCGGAGTGCTCACGGTGCCGGAGCAGCGAGCGGGCCCGGGTGATAATCGAGCCGGACCGGGCCGCGGCGATCGCGCCTGGCTGTCGCGATGGCCGGGCAAGGGGGACGTGGTCGTGGTGGCGGGCAAGGGGCACGAGCGCGGCCAGTACGTCGGCGGCTCCGGTCATCCCCTTCGACGACCGCGAGGTGCCGCCGCGGCGATCAGCGTCACCTCGGCCAGGCGCCGCCGGCGAGTGCCGCCGGCGATGAGCCGCTGCCGTGGGAGGTGCAGCCGTGATCCCGCTCTCGCTGGCCGCCATCGCCGAGATCACCGGCGCCCGGCCGCACCTGGTCGCCGATCCCGCCGCCATCGTGGACACGGTGGTCATCGACTCGCGGGCCGCCGGGCCCGGCGCGCTGTTCGCCGCGCTGCCCGGGCGAGCGGGTGGACGGCCACGACTTCGCGCCCGCCGCGGTGGCGGCCGGTGCCGTCGCGGTGCTGGCCACCCGCCCGGTCGCGGTGCCCACGCTGGTCGTGCCGGACGTGCCTAGCCGCGATGGCCGCCCTCGCGAGCGCGGTGGTGGCCCGGCTGCCCGGCCTGACCGATCGTCAGGCATCACCGGCTCGGTCGGGCAAGACCACCACCAAGGACCTGGCGGCCCAGCTGGTCGAGCGGCTCGGGCCCACCGTGTCGCCGCACGGCTCGCTTCAACAACGAGATCGGCCACCCGCTGACCATCCTGCGCGTCACGCGCGGCCACCCGGTACCTGGTGCTCGAGTTGTCCGCGCGTGGGCCGGGCCATATCGCCCGGCAGTGCGAGATCGCGCCGCCATCGTTTGGCATCGTGCTGTGCGTCGGCACGGCACACGCCGGCGAGTTCGGCGGCCTGGCGGAGGTGGCGCGGGCCAAAGGGCGAGCTGCCCGCGGCGCCTGCCCGCCGACGGCGTGGCGCTGCTCAACGCCGATGACCCGCGGGTGCTGGCCATGGCCGGCGCGCACCGCGGCCAGGGTGGTGACGTTCGGCCGCGGGCCGCGAGGCGGCGGTGCGGGCGGCGGACGTCCGGCTCGATGACCGCGGCCGGCCAGCGTTCACGCTGGTCACACCGGAGGGCTCGGCGCCGAGTGCGGCTGCGGCTGTTCGGCGAGCACAACGTGACCAACGCGCTGGCGGCGGCGGCGCTGGCGGGCGAGCTGGGCCTGGCCCTGCCGGAGGTCGCGGACGGCCTGTCCGCGGCCGTCGCCCGGAGCCGGTGGCGGATGGAGGTCACGCAGCGGCCGGACGGGGTGACCGTCATCAACGACGCCTACAACGCCAGCCCGGAGGCGATGGCGCGCGGCGATCGAGGCGCTGGCCGTCATGGCGCGGGGAAGGCGGTCGTTCGCGGTGCTCGGCCCCATGTACGAGCTGGGCGCGCCAGTCCCGGGCCATCCACGAGGAGGTGGGCGGGCAGGCCGCGCCGGGCGGGCGTCGCCGGCCTCATCGTGGTCGGGGAGGACGCCGCGCCGATCCTGCACGGAGGCGCCAGGCCGAGGGCTCCTGGCACGAGGGAACTGCTCAGGGTGCCCGATGTGGGCGGCGCGGTCGAGGCGCCCGCCGCCCGGCTCACGCCCGGGCGACGTGGTCCTGGTCAAGGCGGCCCACTCGGCCGGGCTGGAACGGGTCGCGCTGGCGCTGACCGGGGAGGCGGCCCAGTGAAGACCATCCTCGTCGCGCGGCGCCGTGTCGCTGGTGCTCGCGCTGTTCGGCACCCCGCTGGCGATCAGGATGTTCAGCAGGCGCGGCTACGGCCAGGTGATCAGGGACGACGGCCCGGCCGGGCACGCCGACCAAGCGCGGCACGCCGACCATGGGCGGGACCGTCATCGTCATCGCGTCGCTGATCGGGTACTTCACCGGCAACGTGGTCACCGGGCAGCGTGCCGTCCGCCTCCGGCCTGCTGGTGCTGATGCTGATGACCGGGCTGGGCGTGGTCGGCTTCATCGACGACTTCATCAAGATCTACAAGCAGCGCAGCCTGGGCCTGCGCAGCAGCGCCAAGCTGGCCGGGCCAGGCGGTGGTGGGCGCGGTGTTCGCCGCGCTGGTGGTGCTGCCGCGCTTCGCCGACGGATTCGACATCACGCCCGCGGACGCCGCACCTGTCGTTCCTGCGGGACTTCGGCCCCACCCTCGGGCTGGCGCCCGTTCGTGCTGTGGATCGTCATCATGATCGCCGGGACGTCGAACGCGGTGAACCTGACCGACGGCCTGGACGGGCTGGCGACCGGGTCGCGCGTGCCTGGTGCTGCGCCGCCTACGTGCTGATCGGGAACTGGCAGCTGCGCAACGACTGCACCGGCCTTCCTCGCCCCGCACTGCTACGCCGTCCGCGACCCGCTCGACCTCGCGGTGGTCGCCGCGGCCGTGCTGGGCGCGTGCTTCGGGTTCCTGTGGTGGAACGCGCCGCCCGGCCGACATCTTCATGGGCGACACCGGCTCGCTCGCCCTCGGCGGCGTGCTGGCGGGCCTGGCCGTGTGCACCAAGACCGCAGCTGCTGCTGGCCATCCTCGGCGGGCTGTTCGTGGTGATCGCGCTGTCGGTGATCATCCAGGTGGGCTCGTTCAAGCTGACCGGGCGGCGGGTGTTCCGGATGGCGCCGCTGCAGCACCACTTCGAGCTGCTCGGCTGGGCGGAGACCACCATCGTGATCAGGTTCTGGCTCATCTGCGGGCTGTTCGTGGCGCTCGGCCTCGGCATCTTCTACGTGGAGTGGATGCCCAAGTGACGCCGCCCGGCATCCGGCGGCGTGATCTGCTCGCGCGACACGCGCCCGAGGTCCGCGCAGGCGGCGGTCAGCCCGGAGTATGGGGGATGGAGCAAGCTCGAGCAGGCGGCCGGGCCGCGCGTTCCCGGCGCGGCCACCGCCCGGCGCCCGGCGCGGCCCCGCCCGCGGCCGCGGCCAGCTCGCGGGCCTGCATCGCCGCCGCTGCACCGGCCGCTGACGTCCTACTACCTCATCCTCGGCATCACCACCCTGCTGCTCGCGCTCGGGCTGGTGATGGTGCTGTCCACCTCGTCGGTCGCCCAGCTCGCCGAGGGCGCCTCGCCCTACTCCGGCTTCCAGCACCAGCTGGTGGGGTGCTGCTGGGCCTGCCCTGCATGTGGCTGGCGGCCCGCGCCCGGCCCGGGCTGTTCCGCGCCGCCGCCTACCCGCTGATGTTCATCTCCATCGCTGGGCCTGCTGCTGGTCCCGGTGATCGGGGTGACCTCGGGCGGCGCCACCCGGTACCTGGAGATCGGCCTCGATCCCCGTCCAGCCCTCCGAGCTGGCCAAGCTGGCGTTCCTGCTCTGGGGCGCGGACCTGCTCGCCCGCAAGGAGAAGCTCGGGCAGCTCGACGACTGGCGGCACCTGCTCATCCCGCTGCTGCCCGGGACCGGCCTGCTGTGCATGCTGGTGATGCTCGGCGACGACCTGGGCACCACGTTCCTGCTGCTGGTGATCTTCCTGGCGCTGCTGTGGGTGATCGGGACGCCGGCCCGGCTGTACGCTCGGGCATCCTGGGCATGATCGGGCTGGTCCTGCTGATCCTGATCGTCGTCGCCGGGTACCGGTTCCAGCGGCTGACCATGTTCTTCGCACCCGCAGGGCAGCCCGACCGGCGTCGGACATGCAGCAGCCATCCAGGGCAAGTGGGCGGTCGGGTCCGGCGGCCTGTTCGGCGTCGGGCCTCGGCGCCAGCAGGCAGAAGTGGGGGTGGGTGCCGAACGACACGACCGACTTCATCTTCGCCATCCTGGGGGAGGAGCTGGGCCTGGTCGGCACGCTGTGCGTCGTCGCTGCTCTACGGCGGCCTGGCGTTCGCCGGGCTGCGGATCGCCCGCCGGGCGCGGGACACCTTCGTCCGCCTCGCGCGCGGCTTAGCGCGACCGCCTGGATCGTGGGCCAGGCGCTCGTCAACATCGGCGCGGTGCTCGGGCTGCTGCCCATCACCGGCGTGCCGCTGCCGCTGGTGTCGTCCGGGCCTGTCGTCGCTGCTCGTGACGATGGTGGCGCTCGGCATGCTGATGTCGTTCGCCAAACGCGAGCCCGGGGCGCGGAGGCGCTTGCCGCCGCCGACCCCGGCGCGGCGCGGCGCGTCCTAAGCTGGCTGGGCCTGGACCGTCGGCGTGAGTGAGCCCGGCAGTCCAGCGCCTGGGCGGCCTCGGCCGTGGGCCGCACCTAGCCGGGCCAGGCCCGGCGCCCGCCGTGGACCGGCTGGCGATCCGGTCGCACGCAGCGCCGCGGACGAGGAGGCCCGGCGATGAGCGTGGTACTCGCGGGAGGCGGCACCGCCGGTCACATCGAGCCTGCCCTGGCGCTCGCCGATGCCCTGCGGCGGGCCGAGCCGGGGATCCGCATCACCTGCCTGGGCACCCGAGCGCGGCCTGGAAACCCGGCTGGTCCCGATGCGCGGGATACGACCTGGTGCTGATCCCGCCGGTCCCGCTGCCGCCGGTCCGTGACCCCGGAACTGCTGTCGCGTGCCCGGCAGGCTGGCCGATGCGGTCAGGGCCGCGGCGAAGGTGCTCGACCGGACCCGGGCGCGGGTGCTGGCCGGGTTCGGCGGGTACGTGGCCGCGCCCGGCCTACCTGGCGGCCCGGCGCCGCCAGGTGCCGATCGTCGTGCACGAGGCGAACGTCAAGCCGGGCCTGGCCAACCGGCTCGGCGCCCGGTTCACCCGGCACGTGTTCACCGGCCAGCCCCGACACCAAGCTGCAGCGCACGCCACCGCCATCGGCATCCCGCTCCGGCAGCGAGATCGCCGACCTGGACCGGCTGGGCCTGGGCGGACAAGGCGCGCGCGCACTTCGGGCTGCGGCCCGACCTGCCGGTGCTGCTGGTCACCGGCGGCTCGCAGGGCGCGCGCTCGCTGAACCTGGCGGTGCTCGGGCGCGGCCGACTGGATCCGCGAGCGCTGGCGATCCAGGTGCTGCACATCATCGGCCCGCGCAGCGGCCGCGAGGTCCCGGCCCGCCGTCGCGCCGGCGCGCCCTACGTGGCGCTGCCGTATCATGGACCGGATGGACCTCGCCTACGCGGCCGCGGACTTCGCGCTGTGCCGGAGCGGGCGCGATGACCTGCGCCGAGCTCACCGCCGTGGGCCTGCCCGCCGCGTACGTGCCGCTGCCGCACGGCAACGGCGAGCAGCGGCTGAACGCGCTGCCGATCGTGCGGGCCGGCGGCGGGCTGCATGGTCGACCGACGCGGACCTGTCCGCCGGAGTGGATCCGCGACATGCTGCTGCCGATCCTGCTCGACCTCGACCTGGTGGCGGCGATGTCGCAGGCGGCCGCCGGACATGCGGGCCGCGGCGACGCGGACGATGGCTGGCCGCGGAGGTGCTGGACGTGATGGAGACCCAGCGTGACGAGCCGTCCGGCCGGGCCGGTGATCTGACGTGGCACTGGTCGCGCCGGTCGCCCGGTGCCGCTGGCCGAGCTCGGGCGGGTGCACTTCACCGGCATCGGCGGCGCCGGGATGTCCGGGATCGCCCGCATCATGCTCGCCCGCGGCGTGACGGTGTCCGGCAGCGACGCCGGCGGAGTCGGCGCGCTGCTGGCCGCGCTGGCGCGCGCTGGGCGCCAGACGTGCACGTCGGGCACGCGGCCGGCGAACCTCGGCCGGCGCCGACACGCGTGGTGGTGTCGATCGGCGATCCGCGCCGACAACCCCGAGCTCGGTCGACGGCGCGCGCGCGCGGGCTGCGGGTGCTGCACCGGGCGGCGGCGCTCGCCTCGGTGATGGCTGAGCCGGCGCGGTGATCGCGGTCGCCGGGACGCACGGCAAGACCACCACCACCTCCATGCTCACCACGGCGCTCCGCCGACTGCGGCGCCGATCCCGGCTACGTCATCGGCGGCATCCTCACCGAGACCGGGCTGGGCGCCGAGGACGGATCCGGGCGGGTGTTCGTCGCCGAGGCGGACGAGAGCGACGGGTCGTTCCTGCTGCTGTCGCCCGGACGGCGGCGGTCGTCACCAGCGTCGGAAGCCGACCACCTGGACAACTACGCGCGCCTGGCCGGAGATCGAGGCCGCCGTTCGCCGCGTTCGCCCGGCGGATCATGCCCGGCGGTGTGCTGGTCGCCTGCGCGGACGACCCCGGCGCCGCGGCGCTGGCCGCGGCGCCGCGCCGCTCCCGATCCGGGTCCGCACCTACGGCGAGTGCGGCGACGCCGACTACCGGATCACCGTCGGTGGTCCCGCGCGGCATGAGCGTCAGCCTGGCGGTCGCGGCGCGACCGACGGGCGCGGCCGGGCAGATGCCGCCGGCGCGGCTGACGGTGGGCGTCCCCGGCCGTCACAATGCGCTGAACGCGGCCGCCGCCTTCGCCGCCGTGCTCGAGCTCGGCCTGCCGCCGTGCGGGCCGGGCAGGCCGCGGCCGGGCTGGCCGCCTACCGGGGCGCGCGGCGGCGGATGGAGCCCAAGGGCGAGGGCGGGCGGGGTGCACGGTCCTCGACAGCTACGCCCACCACCCGACCGAGCTCGCCGCCGACCTGCGGGCGGCGCGGGACATCGCAGCACGCTGGCAGGGCAGGTCATCGCGATCTTCCAGCCGCACCTGTTCAGCCGCGACCCGGATCTTCGCCAGCGAGTTCGGCGCCGCGCTCGGCCTGGCCGACGAGGTCGTTCGTGCTCGATGTCTACGCGGCCCGCGAGGATCCCGGAACCCGGCGTGACCGGGGAGCTGGTGGCGCCGCGCGGTGCCCGGCGGCCGGGCGGTCTTCCTGCCCGACGCCGGCGGCCGTGGCCCGGGGCGGTGGCGGACACCGCCCGGCCCGGGGACCTGATCCTGACCATGGGCGCGGGCGATGTGACCGCCCAGGGCCCGCTGATCGTGGCGGCGCTGGCGGGCCCGCGCGGAGTACGCCGAGGATGCGAGCGGCTCCGGCCGCCCCGCAGCCGCTTAGCCCGGGCCTCGCGCGGACCAGCGCCGGGTGGGGTGGAAGGCCGCGTTCTTCGGCGTGGCGGCCATCGCGATCGTCGCCGGGGTGGCCTGGGCGCTGCTGGGATCGCGGTTCCTGGTCGTCCGCTCGGTCCAGGTCACCGGCACGGGCCCCACGGTCTCGCCGGGCGGAAGTGCTCGCCGCCGCGCATATCCGGCACGGCCTGCCGCTCATCCGGGTCAACACCTCCGCCGTGGCGCACCGGGTCGGCGGGATCCGCCAGGTGCGAGTCCGCGCAGGTCAGCAGGCACTGGCCGCACACGGTCGTGATCTCGGTCCGGCTCCGCACGCCGGTCTTCGCGGTCGCAGTGCGCGGCGGTTACGCGCTCGTGGACGCGTTCGGCGTGGACGTGCGGGACTCGGCCCGCCGCCCGCCGCGATTGCCACTGCTCGCCCTGGCCACCGGGACTGGTGTGAGCGATGCGGGTGGCGTTACTGGCAGCGATTGGCTCGACGGGCCTGCGGTGCCGCTCATCGCTGCGCCCGGCAGTCAGGCCGCCGCGGCGGTCCTGCGCGATTTGCCGCCGCAGATCGCCCGGCAGTGTGCGCCGTCGGTGAGCGCTGCCAGTGCATCGGATGTGTCCCTCGCGGCTCGCGAACGGGGTGGTGATCGTCTGGGGCGACACATCGCGGTCCGCAGGAAAAAGCGAAAGAGCTGACCCTGCTGATGCGGCACTCACGCCCGCACCTACGACGTCAGCGCCCCGGGCACCGCCGTGACCGAGGGCTAGATCGTTGACCGGGGAATCTGGGCAGGTCAGTGATCATAGGCGATCAGGGAGCGCTTGACCGGCGCGCCGATCTGCCAGTTGAACCAGATGACGGCGTTGAGGGCGAGCAGCCGCTGGACGATGCGGGCCCACAGCCCGGCGGGGACCCGGCCGCCGTGGCGTTCGAGGCCGAGCTGGTTCTTCAGCGTCCAGATGATCGCCTCGATGCGCTGCCGCAGCCAGTTCGGGAAATACCGGGGCGGTTCGTCCTTGCGGGCCGGGCGGATCAGCGCCAGGTCCAGGCCGGGGCTGGCGAAGAACTCCTCGGTGCCCTCACCGGCCAGGCCCTTATCGGTGACGATGGCGGTGCCCGGGCGCTGGGCGGTTGGCGGGCTGGCCGCTGAGCATCTGCCGGGCCTGGTCGCGTTCGCCAGCCAGTTTCGGGTTGGCCAGGCCGAACCCGGTCACCGTCCCCTCGCAGGTGCAGATCAGCATCAGCTTGGATCCCCAGTACCAGCGCGAATGGCTGGGGCAGTAGCCGTATCCCGGCCCAGCCGATACAGGCCAGAGCGGCGGGCGGTGACCGCGGACTGGCCGCACGGGACGGGGGTGGCATCCAGCAGCCGCAGCAGCTCCGCGCTGGCCGGCGTGCGACCGGCCAGCCACCGCAGCGCCGCCTCCATCAGCGGCCCGGCGGCCCGCAGCCGCTGGTTGTATTCGCTTTGGCGCCAGCAGCCGGGGAACAGGTGCCCGACCCGGCAGGGCAGCCGCGCGCAGCCAGTGCCGCTCGTCGTCATAGCGCAGCAGCACCTGCGCCACCGCCAGGCAGACCAGCTCGGCGTCGGTCACCTCCGGCCGCTGGCCCGGCCCGGACCGGGTAAAGCCCAGCGCGGGGATGATGCGGTCGGTCAGTTCCACATACGAGTGCGATCAGGAGAGTGTCCAGGTCGGCGATCACGATGACTTCCCAAGGTCAGACGTGTGTGAACACGCCGATCTTGGACACTCTTCGCCTGCCCCGCAACCTGCGCCCAATCCCCGGTTCGGCGGTCTTGGTCCACACGAAGGCACCGGGGTCCTGGTTGCAGACGGTGAGTGGAGGCGCGAGATCTCGCAAGCCCCGAGTTCTTCAGCCCGACGCTGCGGTGCACACCACGGATGGGCGGCCGGAGCTTGCGGTTGGTCAGCTCGGCGGGCCACCGTTCACACGGGTGAGCCGGGACAGCGAGCTGGTGGGGTGAAATACGTGCAGGACCGGGAGTGTGCGGAGCAACCGGATTCCTGACCGCCGGGGTCTTGTGGGTAGGCGTAGATTGTACGCAGATCCAGGTGCAGGTCGGAGGCCGGGCGGTTGTGGCGGCGTCGCGTGCGGTCAGCGAGGAACTTCAGGAATTCCTGATGGCGAGTGGCGGCGGTGCATCGGGGGCCACGACGCCTGCCCGGTTGCGACGTTGAGCGCCGCCGACAGGCTGGCGGTGTTCTCCCGGACTGCCGGACGTAGTCGTCATGGCTGCTGGAGCCGGGTAGCTGGTGACTAGGACCAGCGGGCGCGAGGCGGAGAATGCGGTTGAGGGAGCCCCTGGATCTGGCTTTTCTCATCCGCACTTGCTTACCAGCGCATGCCCGGGCGGGTCCATATACAGCCCCCACCACGTCGCGAGACCTTCTCGATGAGACTGCGGATCGGCGGAAAGCTTCAGGTCTCTCCTCCAGGTGCGGCTGGCGCAGAATGCCCGCCAGATCCGGCTCACCGCGGTCGTGCATCCAGCCCAAGATCACAGAATGAAACTCCGGCAGCGAAACACCGGAGGAGGTTCACGCGTGGCGAGTTGACCCTGGTTCCGGGCAACCCTACCGTCCTGGTATCAATCGCCAGCCTAGCACAACGCTAAATCTCAAGTAGAGAGTGAGGGTTTTGACTCACCGGAAATCGCGGGAAATGCCCGGCCGATGCGATGGGGGCGCACGTCGGCAGGCCGCTGACACGGTGGAATGCCCGGTCTGGGCGGATGCACCGGTCGTCTAAGCGGTGGGCAGGGACGCGATAGAGGCAAACGAGCGGAAAGGGCCCTCCTCGTGGCAGCACCGCAGAACTATCTGGCGGTCATCAAGGTCGTCGGTATCGGCGGCGGCGGCGTCAACGCCGTCAACCGCATGATCGAAGAGGGGCTCAAGGGCGTCGAGTTCATCGCGATCAACACGGACGCGCAGGCGCTGCTCATGAGCGACGCCGACGTCAAGCTCGACGTCGGCCGCGAGCTCACCCGCGGCCTGGGCGCCGGCGCCAACCCCGACGTCGGCAGCAGCGCGGCCGAAGACCACCGCGAGGAGATCGAGGAGGTGCTCAAGGGCGCCGACATGGTCTTCGTCACCGCCGGCGAGGGCGGCGGCACCGGCACCGGCGGCGCGCCGGTCGTCGCGAACGTCGCCAGGTCGCTCGGCGCGCTCACGATCGGCGTGGTGACCCGGCCGTTCGGCTTCGAGGGCAAGCGCCGGGCGGTGCAGGCCGAGACCGGGCATCGAGCGGCTGCGCGGCGAGGTCGACACGCTGATCGTCATCCCGAACGACCGGCTGCTGTCCATCTCCGACCGGCAGCGTCAGCGTGCTCGACGCGTTCAAGGCGGCCGACCAGGTGCTGCTCTCCGGCGTGCAGGGCATCACCGACCTGATCACCACGCCGGGCCTGATCAACCTCGACTTCGCCGACGTGAAGATCGGTCATGACCGGCGCCGGCTCGGCGCTGATGGGCATCGGCTACGCGCGCGGCGACGACCGCGCGGTCGCGGCCGCCGAGATGGCGATCTCCAGCCCGCTGCTCGAGGCGAGCATCGACGGCGCGCACGGCGTGCTGCTGTCCATCCCGGGCGGCTCCGACCTCGGCCTGTTCGAGATCAACGAGGCGGCGCAGCTCGTCGCCAACGCGGCGCGCGCCCGACGCGAACATCATCTTCGGCGCGGTCATCGACGACGCGCTCGGCGACGAGGTGCGGGTCACGGTCATCGCCAGGTAAGCGGCGAGGCGGACAATCCGGCGGTAAGCCGCTGGCACGAGCCAGACACCGCGCCGCCGCGGGCACCGGCGGCGTCCGCGTTCCACCCGCAGCCCTTTTCCGGCCAGCACGGGCCGGTCGGCGGATCTGGCGAGGTCGGCTGGCCCGCTGGCGGCAGCGGTCGGCTCAGCGCCAACCAGCAGCCGCCGACACCAGCGGCCGTCCCCTACGGCGCGGTGACTAGTCGCCCCGACACCGGGACCGGCTGCCACGGCGCGGTGCACCGTCGAGCCAGGCGTGTGAGCCGCCACGGCCAGCCGCGGACCTACGGCGCGCAGCCGGCCAGGGGCTGAACGGCGGCCCGCCCAGCCGGGCCGCGGACGCCGACGGTGGCCTCGCTCGCGCGGCTGGACCCAGCCCGCACCGGCCGCGCCCGGACCGGTCGGCGGCCGGGCGTTCGACGCCGCCGCCACGCGCCGCCGCAGCGTCGTGTTCGAGGAGGATGACGAGTCTGGACGTGCCCGACTTCCTGAAGTGCCTCGAGGAGCGGGTCGGCGGGGCGCGGGCGGTGCGGGCCGCCCTGCGCTCCGCCGTGCGGCTCTTATACGCTCCGGGTCAGCCCGGCACCGCCCGCGCCGGGCAGCGGGCGGCCGAGTGTCGGCTCGGGGATGGCGGGCGCGATGATGGGGCGGTGACGGGCGAGGAGCAATTGGCCGCTGAGAGCCGGAGGGGCGAGCTGAGTGCGCGGCTTGCGGCCGTCCGGGAGCGGATCGCGGCGGCCTGTGGGCGGCGGGGCGCGATCGGGCGAGGTGACGCTGGTCGCGGTCACCAAGACCTTCCCGGCGTCGGACGTGCGCGGCTGCTGCACGAGCTCGGGGTGCGCGACGTGCGGGAGAACCGCGATCAGGAAGCCGCCCCCGAAGGCAGCGAGTGTGCCGACCTGGCACCGGAGCTGACCTGGCACTTCATCGGGCAGCTGCAGACCAACAAGGCAGCCAGCGTGGTGCGCTATGCCGCGTCGTCCACTCGGTGGACCGGCTGCGGCTGGTCGCGCGCCCTGGCGAGCAGGCCGCAAGGCAGGGCCGGGTGGTCACCTGCCTGGTCGAGGTGAGCCTGGACGCCGACCCCGGCCGCGGTGGAGCGCGTGCGCGGACGCAGGTCCCGGAGCTCGCGGCGGCGGTCGCGCCGAGGAAGGCCTGTGCTGGGCGGCGTGATGGCGATCGCGCCGCTGGATGTGCCGCCCGCGGAGGCGTTCGCGCAGCTCCCCGCCGCCGCCGCGCGCTGTCCGTCGGATCCGGCCGGAGGCGGCGATGATCTCGGCCGGGCATGAGCGGGGACATGGAGGCCGCCATCGCGGTCGGCGCGACACACGTGCGGGTCGGTACGGCGTTGCTCGGCGATCGGCCAGCGCTTCGTCAGGTAGTGTCCGTCGCAGCGGGCGCGCGACTGGGATCACGGAGGACTGACGGATGGCCAGTGCCATGCGCAAGATGGCGGTCTACCTCGGCCTCGTCGAGGACGACCGGCGCTACGACGACGAGCTACGACTCCTACGAGTGAGTACGACCGGGTACGAGGCAGCAGGCAGAGACTGGCCCGAGCGCGACGCCCGCCGGGCTAGGCGGACCTGCTGGCAGGCGACCTGGCTACTGGCGCTGCCCGCGTGGCTGCGACGACGGTCGCAGGCCACCGACCTCACTCGTATCACGACCCTGCACCCGCGCACTTACAATGAAGCGCGTACGATCGGGGAGCACTTCCGCGAAGGCACCCCGGTGATCATGAACCTGACCGAGATGGTCGACAGCGACGCCAAGCGTCTGGTCGACTTCGCGGCTGGGCTGATCTTCGGCCTGCGCGGGCAGCATCGAGCGTGTGACGAACAAGGTCTTCCTGCTGTCACCGGCGAACGTCGAGGTGACGGCCGAGGACAAGGCGCGGATCGCAGAGCGAGGCTTCTTCAACCAGAGCTAGGCACCCCGTGACGAACGACACAACACGGCGACCACGCAGCGGTCGCCCCGCCAGTCGACTGCAGGGACAGGGCAGAGTCAGTGGTGCATCGTAAAGGACGTCCTGACTTATGCGCCTGGCGATCTACCTTGTGGTCCTGATCGGGCAGGATGATTTTCGGCTGGATGCAGGCGTTTTCGCCCGCGACTGGCGTCCGTCAGGCGCGGTGCTGGTGACAGCCGAGAGTATCGTTCACGAGCTACAGATCCGCCCCTGAAGCTCCTGCGCCGGCTTCATCCCGACGCTTCCGGCTCGGCAGTGGTGGCCCTGGACCTCAGCTTCATGGTTGCTGTTCATCGTGATTCTGATCCTGCTTGAAGTGGCCGTGCCGCTGCCTTTGATTCGGTACCGTCCCATGAGGAACACGGTCCAAGTGCGCCGAGGAGACGAGATGCCGCTGACGCCCGCGGATGTGCGGAACAAGCAGTTCAGTACGACCAGGCTCAGGCCGGGCTACGACGAGGAAGAGGTTGACGCCTTCCTCGACGAGGTCGAGGTCGAGCTCGACCGGCTGATCCAGGAGAACGAAGAGCTCCGGGCCAAGCTGGCTGAGTGCCTGCGCGGTGGCAAGTCTGCGGTACCCGCGCTGAGCTCCGCCGCTGTCCGACCCGAAGCCTGACCTGATGGCGCCCTGAGCCGATGATGCCGGAGCCGGCAGCGCAGCCCGAGCCGGTCATGATGGGCATGGATGCCGCACACTCGAGGACAACATGGACACGGCCGCCCGTGTGCTGTCGCTGGCGCAGCAGACGGCCGACCAGGCGATCGCCGACGCCCGCGCGAGGCAGCAATACGTAG